>Ga0307515_10017608_pt1 | contig 12998 bp, 21 predicted proteins | sample 17_EM_MG_FD_194513 | JGI IMG/M metagenome (GOLD analysis project Ga0307515, IMG submission 194513) | Populus trichocarpa ectomycorrhiza microbial communities from riparian zone in the Pacific Northwest, United States - 17_EM | ecosystem: Host-associated > Plants > Roots > Unclassified | place...
CGCAATCCTTGAACGGAGAGAGCGGGGCCAACAGGATCGGTATCGCGATCTGATAGAGTGTAAGGATCGGTTGTTACAGAGCATATCCAAGTTGGAGGATGAGCAGATGGCCGCGCTCGAGAGTATGGATGACGTGTAGGCTAGTCCTGACGTGCTCGCGGTATGTCCTATGCTATGTTTCTGGTGTTTTCGCAAAGTTGCGTAGCGTTGGCTTCCGTATGAGCACGACATAATGTATGAACCTTGGCTAAACGTTACTGCACACATTGACAACTGCCAATATTTTGGTCCCAACTAGTGCGCTCATATCGCTAGGAGTATCTTACCTTGATTGCTGCGCGCTAGATGGGATCTTTACGAACATGCGGGGGTGTTGAAGGAGCACAACCAACCTAACCCAGGGAGACACAACCGTAAAGTATATACGGGGAAACACATCGCGCGAAATATACAGAACAGGAACCAAACAACAAAATACATAGAGATATGACGTTTGATGAGTCACGCTCACTCAACAGAGAGTACCCAAAGGTGTATGCTTGACACATAAAGCGGTGCTACACCTCAATCAAGGTGATATTTGCTGCTTTCGTCTTTGACTTTCATTTACAAGCGAACACCAGGTGGCCTTTCCGAAGACGCCCTCCAAAAAAAGGAGAGGCCACCTCTTTCAAGGATTGAAATTCAAAATTGGTTCGGGTAAATTTTCACCAGGACAATCACAAGCATTCCGGAATCACAAACGTAATCATGTATACTGATTTTTTTACTCAACATACCCCCGAAGTAAGTGTCACCTAGCTCCGACCGTTTGAATCGTTTGAATCCGGAACAATGAAGCAATTGACGTGCCTGTCATCGAAGCAATGCATTGGATACTGAATGGATTTCAATTAGGCAACGGCGGTAGTATGAGACTTCCTCGACAGTTCAGGTGATAATGCAGCTGTTTTTAGAACGACTTCCATAATGAACAAGGTCGAAACACGCTAGGCAAAACTGCTCCGATTCCCTGTGGACAGGAGTGCTTGCCGAATGTCGTGATTTCAAAGGAAATAAGTGGCAACCCATTCTGCCACCCAGCCTCACAGCCTCAGGGGCGAGTCGCCTGGGTGGCGCCGAAGACGAGGGGAATTAATGGCGTTTCCCAGCTCGTTACAAGCGATCGAAGTCTCTGGGCGGGGAAGCACGGGAGCACAGGGCCCACCTTACCTTGTCTAAGAGAATCGGAATGTTTTGACTTTCTTTTGGTCTTTCTTGTCTGCACGGCTCGGCTCGCGGCGAGGGGGTGTTTTGGAGTATATTAGTTTGCGCCGCGTGCCGAACTGTGCGCGTTTCTTGTGTTGCTGCCTTTTCACGTGCACTCTCGATTTGTACATAATACGAACTCCGCTGGCGACTTTCAGGGCCCTTCTCTTGTCGCATTACTTTATCGCTGACGTCGAGTATCTAGTACATTTCCCTAGGTACACAAACAGCTGTTTCTCCCCGAACACTGAGCCTTACATTTCCCTAGGGTATTAACGACAGGTTATGAGCCCTGACATAAGGTCGATGCGGCGATGAGTGGGCCCGGGAATTCGGCTACGACATGTCTCGTCCATCGCCTATCATGGTCGATAATGCCTCTGCCATCCAGGTTGCGAAACATCCGGAGCATCAGTCGACTATGAAGCACGTACACCGAGCCTACCATTGGATACGTGACCATGTCGAGCAAGGGGCCCTGAGGATCGAGCACGTTCCGGGTGTCGAGAATCCGGCGGATATATTTACGAAACCGCTGGGCAGGGTGAAATTCTCAAAATTCCGCGAGATGCTGGGTTTACGGGCTTAGTTTTGGATTTCGTTTTGGTCGTTGATGACTTGCCGACCGGTGAGATTCATCAGGGTTATGTCGGCCCCCCTTCTCCAGTAGTCGATGTAGTCGTCGTCGGGCCCTTGACGGTGGGCGAAGAGGAGGGTCCACGCCTGATGACGCAGGCTCGTGTCCTTGGTCAAGTGTTGCGACTCGATCGCTTTCCAAAGCTCGAGGACGCTCCCACCCTCGTGTTCGGCGACGAGGAGAGCTGGGTGAGCTTTTTGGAAACTTGAAAGCAAATATTTTTGAACACGTACATGCTTATACCCCGTCAGGAACCTTGGAGATCTCAACCATATCATCACAGGCAAGCTCATCGCCGCAACCGTGTCGGACTTCTGTGCTCTCACAGAGAACAAGTATACCTTCGTCGACAAGACTCTGGCCATAGTCGAATATCTTAACGGCTCCTCCAACTGTCTTATTTTGCGTCCGCGGCGTTGCGGAAAGGGTCATGCTTTATCGCTGCTCAAGTTAGTACTTGGCCTATCTCGTACTTCCATCTCTTAATCTCCTGATATTTCAGAGCATTTCTTGAGTCCCCACGTCCTGGCGAAACACGCCCAACGACTCTCCAGGCCCTTTTCAAATGCACTCTTATCGACAATGAAGCATACAAACGCCACATTGAGAATCACTACAAGATGCACCCGGTCTTCACATTGATTTGAAGGTGAAGCAGCGTGACTGCTAGCTAATCCCAATATTTACGCGCTTTCCTAGGACGTGGGGGGGCGGACGATGGAACAAATGCGTACCGCCCTCGTACTTCAACTTCAAGAGATAGTTTTACAATGCTGTACCGATCTCAAGAACAATGGCCTTACCGGACGCCCGGTGTACAGCACCCTATGAAAAGATGACGACTGGGGTCACTGCCCGAGGCACCCGAGTTCTTCGAAAGCTGTCCTTGGTGCTTTTGAAGGTAACAAATGTTGTTTCCGATGATCCAGGGTTAACGTTCATCCTCTGTAGAGCAACGAGCATACTCGGGGATGCTTCGTGGTTGGGATCTTGAAGTTCGTTAAATCTGGCTGGCTCTCTGGGTTGAACAATCTTGAGGTGGGAGTCTCGTAAGGAATACCGACATGACCCTAACTTGCTTTCAGGTGTGTGCGTTGGACTCCGCATCGGAACGCCTATTTATCACGGAGGAAGTGGCCGATTTTCTTCGAAGCACACAGGTTAGTCCGAATTCGTTCCGCCACACCCTGTTCCTCAAACCGTTGCGCCGTCAGAGCCCCCTCAAGTTCAAGGACCTGGAAGGGTTCTACAATTCTTACTGTGCGTATCGTCGAGGCGGAACGATCCCACTTTTCAATCCGTGGTCCGTGACCAACGCTATCGCCCAATGGAGGCTTGATTATTATTGGAAGCACACATCGTCGAATGTACCGATTCGAAAACCGCTCTGGTCTCGTAACCCGCGCTTCACCGATCTAATCACTGAGTTATTGGCGGGAAAGACCGTTGAGCTGCAGTATTAGGTCATGGCAAGTTACGAGGGGTGAGTGTCAATTCGCTTTCGGATGCAATCTTGATGGCTAATCTTCATTTCAGTCTAGATAACATCAGTGAACCGAGCCTCTGGGGTCTACTATACTACGCAGGCTACATTACTCCCACCACTTTCGTCGACTCTGACTCCAGCCTCTCCACCGCCAAATTCCGCATTCCTAACTTCGAAGTCCGTTCTGATTGGGTAGACTGGCTCAGCGAGCACATTGCCAAAAAGGAAGGAAACCCGGAAGCTCCCAAGATGATCAAGTCGCTCCTCGACCCCCTCATGGAGGGCGATGCGGAACAAATCCAGAAGGCTCTATCAACCCTCCTACTTAACCATTTTTCCTACTTCTCGTCATCCTCGACCGTTCTCGAAAAGGTTTATCATGCGTTTCTGTACGGGCTACTGTTGTGTTTAACCGCGAAAGGGTATGTTGTGAACGTCGAGCAAGAAGCTGGGTATGGTCGATACGACACCCGATGCCAGAAGACCATTGGCGGCAACTCCAAGGCGATTATCATCGAGTTAAGGGCGGTGCCGCTCACCGTGAGAACGAGAATCGCGCGCAAAAAGAAGACCGAGATCCAACTGGAGAAGGACATGGAGGTACAACTATTGGCGGCTATGAACCAACTCGAAGAGCGTCAGTATTACAGTTCGCTCGAAAGTCACATCACGACCGCATGAATTTGGAATCTGTTTCGCCGGCAAGCTCTGTGTCGTTGGATCAAGGATATGGACTCGGGGCGATTCCGTGATGGATTAGGTTGTGGCACCGGCCAAAGTCTCAGGCGCTCATTTCGAGCAAAAGGTCATTAACGAACAAAAAGTCGTGGAGGTGAAGGAAGCGCTGGAAGAAAACGATCTCGAAAAGTTGCAGCAGCACCATGCAACTAGCCCACCAACGTCTCGTGCATCAACGTCGACGTCTCGTGGACCTCCCCATCGCTCCTCGCCCCGTCGCGGCTCGTCCCGTCCCAATCCTTTTCGCTCATCTTCTCGTAACACAACCAAGCCTGCATCGCCGGAGAAGGGGCAAGGGGACTATCCTCCTCAAGGTATGTGTGACTACTCCGTGGCCCGTTCTCGATTCTCATTAGACTTTGCTCAGACGGCCGAGAAAACAAAGCGTATCAAGCGTTGATATTTCGCTTTGGTTCCTTCGATTGTCCCTCGATTTCAGCCGTTTCGCCTCCTAATTTGAATCTGTAAAGTAGATTAAATACACCTATGAATTATATCACAGTCAAATTCTATGCACAATGAGGAATTGGGGCAAGTCGGCGCTTATCGATCACGAGGGCGGGAGTGACAATCAGGGGCGAATATGGGGGAGGACCGATCGCTTTCACAGAGACGATGGATTGCTAAATGACCAATGAGTGGATTCTCATAAGGGTATTATTAGAATAGAGGCGAAAGAACCGTTGCTGAGGGGTGTAATGGCAATTCCCCGAAGCTTGACGAATTAAGCTTGATTGCGTATTCCAGTCTCATTTCCTTTTCAAGTTAAATTACCTGTCAGGTGCTCCCTGCGCGTCATGGTCCGATGGACATCGGCAGCCTGGAATGCTACCCCTTAAATAGAGGTGCCCCTCTTGCTCCCTTCACCACCAACAATGCCCGTCTCTTTTCGCCCCTCTCCGGAGAGATCGATCACACAGTGTCGGGACCTACAGACGCCAGAGGTCGATGTCGTCCTAAAGGACCTACGTCGCAGGATCAATGACGCACCAGAGATCAACGAGCTGCTCAAGGCTCCTCTCATCCCTCAATCCGGGCCATCTGGGTCCCCACTCGCTGGGTTCATAACCATGCGAAATGGCCTTGTGCACACCATTATTGAAGCGTACAATCTGCACCACTCCCTTGTCCTCCGACCCGACGATATTTGGTTATGTATCCTCACGCAGTTCAACCTATTTGTCAATGGTGAGGGCAGGGCGGAACAATTACGATCTGTCTTTGTCGCTCATGAGGGCAAGAAAGAACTTGTGATTATGGGGGGTGGTTCACGATATACAGCAGATTATGGGGATATGGCTAAGCGTATGACTGGACTCATAGAGGGGAACATTGTCGACCCGACCTTGCGCACATGGATCATCCCCAGCTTTACGACCACTAGCGACACCGATGTTGTCGTTGCGAGCGTCGTGATGATGGCCACACTCCAAGCCTACTTTGACTATCGCTTCTGCCTCATGTGTGGAATCCCGCACGTCACTCTTCTTGGGGAGAAGGATGATTGGGAGCAGATCGTGCGACGAATTGAAAAGTTGAAGGAGTATGGGCCAGAGACAACTGCGTGGTACCGCCTATTAAAGCCAGTGGTCACTCGCTTCGCGCGAGCATTCGATGAAGGTGTGGCGGATAGTGCAGACAATCGTGATTTTTGGAATCGCGTTGCCCATCGGCAAGGTGGAGGTAGCGGTCCTACCTACTTGAGTGGCTGGATCACTGCATTCTGTGCATTTGATGATAAAGGCAAATGGTTGGGGGGTCCCCTGGTTCGTTCTATTTCCTCTAGTATGTATTACTCTACCTCACGAGGCACCACTTAGGACATCAATGAGAAGAAAGACGCGCCACAGTCCACTATGTATTATCCACCACGGGGATCAGACCTGGTTCTCGACGGTGTGACCTACCACAGGATAGATAGTCAAGACGTTCCTTCTGCTCACACCGAAGTCCCTGTGACATTAGACGACAACGGGACAAAAGTGCCGGTATGTTTTGGAATTCCTTTCCTTGACAATTGCTTACTCGGAAAATAAAGTCAAGGATGTTTGCGGGTCTAATCGGGGCATGTGTAAGTGATAGTGGGCAACCCGATGCAGTTGGAAAGCCCGGGACGCGGGATCAACTGAGCCCAGCAGTGGGTTGGAGCTTCTTTTCCATTCACGAATAACCATACTACCTTTTCTTGGTAGAACCGTCTTCTGCTGGCGATGTAGTCTCCGACCAAAAAATAGTCTCTCTAGCCTTCATTGAAGGAAAATAAGACTCTCCTGCTATCTACCCTAGGGATGACATACATCAGTTAAACGAGCGAGCTTAGTGGGCATAAATGCTCATATTAGCCTAAATACTAATCATTGCTAGTAGAGGGAATTCTCATAGGGACGTTAGCAGAAAGCAACCTACTCACATTTACATCAATCTGCAAAGCAAATCCAGCATGTAACCAATGTGCTATCAGTCAGAACGACCTCCTTGGTATATTTACAGTAGCATATACGCAGCAAGTGCTACTTTAAATGAACCATGTGTGAATACGCCTACCCAGCCTCGTTTGCATATGCCATACACATGTATTGCAGCAGTGAGCTGATAAGTTAGAATTGCGTCTTCCTTGAGCTGTTGTCTTGATCGCAGCACTCATGATCGCTTTGGGGGTCCTGGAGGTAGATTACCATAAATTAACTACATGTACCACCACTCAAAATGGAACATTTGGATGACTTCTGCCGGACGTCCTGACAACGAGCGGTATATTGGAGTTGCTGTAACGTATTCTGTTTGGCGGGACCCGGTGGCCTCACCGGTGCAGTTTTTCCAGTCGACAGTGGTCAGTATCAGTACTGCTGACACAATCACGAGTGAATTACTTGCCGTGACGTCCCACGATGTCTCTTTCAGATCGTTAGCCTGACGTAGGGGATCAATGCAAAGCTTGTATAGTAACCACTCGCCCAATATCAATTATCAACCGCCAGTGCGGTATGCATAGTAGTATCTGCGAGCCGAGAACTGATGGGAGCGTGTCAGGACTCATTGTTCGAGCTCAACAGGATGTCGTAACACCCAGTCCAGCAATAGGGCAAATAAGCACCGAAGAAAGGAAACCTTGGGACAACCGGTGGTCCCATATATTAAGTCCATTAACACAGGCGGAATTCAAATAGCCACAAAGATACAAAATTACTCAGTCAGCAGGCTTCTCCCAGTAGGATGTAGCAACCATTACCACTCTCGTTATCAGTCGTCGTATATCGTCCAGAGTGCGTGCTCTCGTACCGAATGTATGGTTGGAACGCCATGTGGAAGGTGAGGTCACCGTCTCGATACTAGTATTGGTTCGGTGTTGGGCCAGAAGAATAGTCACGCTCTCCTTCAACACTCGCATGAAAGCTTCGTCCAATTCCATGACCGCTATGCATTTCCACACTCTTCATTGAACCGACTGAGACGGTAGGTGTGGGTCCAGGATCTGTGAGCGTAACACCAAAAGCACGTAGTCCAGTTGAAGGAGCGCTGATGTCCGCTGTTCTCGGCACTGGTGAAGGTGAACGATCGGTCGGTCGCTGGTTAGCCGAAGATTGGGGAGGGAAAGCAGGCATTGCCCACTGTTGTTGAGGAGAGCCGAATGTATGCTGAGTGGGAGTTAGATATGGGTCCGATTGAAGTCGCGCATTAGTCCCGTTATTGTCGATTGATCGACCTCGTCGGTGTACGACATGGCCCTGGTCGTTTCTATCTTGATTGTGCATAGGCGTCATATTGTCCGGGATTTCAGTGTAATCCCGGTGTTGGGACTGATAAGCGGAAGGGTTAAAGTGGGTGTCATTTAATTCTAATTCTTCGCGTGAACGGCCATTGGAAGGAGCACCAATGGAGTAGCCAAAGCCACCACCGCGTCCCCAGCTACCCTCATTTTCCTTCAGGGGGGTATGACCGAGAATCGAGTCCAGCTCGACGTTAGATTCATTCACGAGAGGGGATCCGCCTGCAACTGCAAGGGCCATGGCACGCCTGAGATGAAGTTAGGACGGAAGCTCGCGTTACCAATCTGGGGAGACCCACTTCTTTGCAATACGACGCTCTCGCAGGATGACTGGGCGAACCTCTGTCATCTTCTTCCAGATCCACCACATGGCGGCAATAGTGATGATGAGAGTGATCACCAAGACGATGTTGCTGATGAGCCGGCTTGTTTTCGTCTTCTGCTTTTCTTCTTCTGTGTCGTTTGAACTTTCAAGCATCACTGTTCCATAGATAATGCGACGTCCTTAGTGAAGTGCAATAGAATGTACGGACCTCCGACGTAGACGGTGAGGAATTGCTTCGGTAGTGACAAGAAGGCGGCCAGGGTAAATACGAAAATATTCATACCACAGGTGGCGAAGAGCGCAGTGGTAACTGAGAAATATTAAACCCATTGGATCGCACCCAGAAGCAGCCAAAGATACGCACAATGGGAGGGAAGTGCACTCAGACGTGCCATCAAACAAACTTTGAACCCTCCATCGCGAACAACGCGCCCAAGGCATGCGTAGCTCGCCTTGCTTCTCTCGAGTTTCTCTGCACGAGCGCGGCAGAAATACTTGAAGACACTGCATAAGGACATTTGAGGGTCAGGCGAACTCCGGAATAAAACATGGAGTGCGGACTAGTAGGTGCAAATTTCTCCCAGCAATGTGCCAGCACACATGATCAGGAAGCCTAACCAGAGACCCCAGACCTAGTGGCCCACCGAGTCAGAACGGTCTCGAGACATGGTGTGTTCCACATACCACGCCGCATAAAACGCCAACAATCTCGTGTCCAAACAAAGGTGGGAAAGAGAGCACAATAAGGACTACAATTGGAATTATCCAACCGAAGGGTATCCTAAGGCACCAGATCAACAAACTTTCACGAAGCGTGGGCGGAGAGGAGACACTCACCTGTGCATCCACTCCGCTGCTGGTGTGAGCCAATCCACAATCTCTTTGTGATAGATTGACATAAGGATGACTAGTACACAGGTGATGATGAGGGCAATGTACCAAGCTGAGGGGAAGGGCATTCATATTACAATCAGGATATAGAATATACAAAAGGAGATATGACTTACGGATGTAACTGAGCTTTGCATAGGTTCTCCAGTTAAGAATAAGTTTCCAGTCGACAACGGGGCGTTTCATTGCTTCGATATCGGAGGGTGTTGGAGACGGGGATCTCTCACGAGACAATGGACCACCGACGAAGCGGTAAGGGCCGTTGGTGCTAAATGGTGGGTCTCGCTGGTGTTGATATGCTTGAAAGTCATGAAGCCAAGCGTCAGCCAGGCAACCACTGAAGGTACACGCTTAGTAGCTAGGACACTAACTTGGTAACGATACATTGCTATCGTAAGGTCCTTCGTGAGTGGAATGCGGGGTTGGCTGCGAGGGCGAGTAGGTTGTGGAGTCGTCGGCCCCCGAGTTGGAATACTTCATGCTCGACGCAGAGGTCGTACTGGTGAGCGTGCGACTACCGTAATGCGGAAGAAGACACGCAATGGAGCGATCTGTCGTCAAGGCGGTCGTGAAAGTCGGCAAGCTGATGAGGGAAGCAGAAGCTGCGTGCCCAGGCCCGTGCCCGTGCCGGTACGCGTGAAAGGCGATCCTGGGACCCCCGGGACCTGGCCCCAGGATACCGTTCCCACCATTGATGTTGTGTATGTCGTATGTCCGTCGTATGTCCACCAGTCCACCACCACTTTGAAAGCTGAAAGCAAAGTGAGCAAAGTGAAAGGTGCCCCGATATAGGGGTCAATGACCAGGTATCAGGATGAATAAATATTATTTTTTTGTCGAGAAATCTTCAGTCAACCACGAGCCGACCGACTTTCTGCGATCTCTAATCGGATTTTACAGCCAACCCCATCCACAACACCGTACCCAGGATGGCGTTTGTCAGAATACTTTGTACCAACAAGCAAGTACTGTCCCCTTGCGGCCCCTCTTCTATAGTTCAAGTGGTCAGTGATATTCAACAGGGCCTAGCGTCCATTATGCGCCCATCCACAACCACACTTTCCAATCGCCGAACTTATTAAACGGTGGCCCGCGGTGTGTGACCTCTGCACGTGACGTTTTTGCATTTCCCTATTGATTGAAGACACAGACTATCACTGCACGCGTCGCGACCCTTGCTATTAGCGACTGATGCTGTCGCAGAGGACATAAGTAAAGAGGTGAGTGACCTGGTGAGAAGGATTATCAGCGATGGTTTCACCTAGAGCCGTATCACCCCATAGCCCACTCAAGATCAAAGAGAACAGGGCGGTCCAAAGCGCGTTGTGGTCCATCTCGTTATATATGGGTTTGCTATCATGTGGTTCGCCCCGTCTATCCTTGAATTGTATTTGGAATTACCTTTATACAGTGGTAAGTACTCTTCACGACAGCATGGTGAGCTGACAAGAATCAGATCCTGTGAGCCGCAAGTGAAAGGTCAAGGGGTGCAAATGTTCGCAGAAACCTATTGCTGGACCCAGCCCCGCGCAATCTTTATCTGGTACAGGCGACGTACACCAAACAGTTTGGCCCGAAACTCTTTCTCCAAAATTCAGCGGGGTTCAGATATCGCTCCGGGGGTAGCATTGAACCCAAGTTTGTTTGCAATACCCTCTTAAATATCAACAAGGCGGAAACGAATAAGGTGGCCTCAGATGTAGTTGCGTCATTTTATTTGTCCCACCAAGAGTGTTCCTTTATGGCCGTCCCGAAGGCTGGGGGGTTGTTTGACACTTTGACACGTTCCATTATCCACTGCGATAACATCTCATAGGCAGCGGTAAACTTAAACCACTCTCACGGAAGGATATGACACCGAGAGAAGGGATGGTTACGAAGGTTACAGAGTTTCTGGGACCCATGTGGGCACGCTGACGAAGCAGCCAGCTGTCACACTGCTGCGTACGCAAGACTCCACGCCAGAGTCCTTTCAACACTTAAACCGCACACCCCCAACCGCACACCTCTGAACCACGCATCTCTGAACTCATAGTGACGATTCCCCCAAATGTCTGCAACCACTTTTTACGACTTGAAAGTAAGAGACCATCTGCCCTTAGCTGGGAGGATCATGCACTCATAGAGTATAATGCCAGGCCGAACTCCCCAATGGCGACCAATACCTCTTTTCTGAGCTGAAAGGCAAGGTCGTCCTTGTCGTCAACGTAGCCTCGAAGTGGTATGTACCTTCCTTTATGAGCTAAGGCGGCGCTCTGATCCATCTGATCCAGTGGCTTCACGCCCCAATACGAAGGCCTGGAGTCCCTCTACCAGAAGTACAAAGACCAAGGTTTCGTCGTTTTGGGCTTCCCTTGCAACCAATTCGGTGGGCAAGAACCGGGGACGGACGAAGAGGTTGTTACCTTCTGCACGAAAAACTTTGGTAAGCCCACCCACATTTCGTACCCACACGGGACCGATCAACGCGGCAATCACGACAGGCGCAACGTTCCCACTGATGAAGAAGTCCGATGTTAACGGCTCAAGCGCCAATGATGTGTACAAGTGGCTCAAGGAACAAAAGTCTGGGTTCCTCGGTATCTCCATGATTAAGGTGTGTCTGGATTTTTGCTCTTGGCCCGGAGCGGTAACGGCGTATTGACTCGGAATTTGGTCACAGTGGAACTTTGAAAAGTTTTTGGTCGATAAGAATGGTCAAGTTGTCAACAGGTGGGCCTCGACCACCAAACCTGAGGCGATCGACGGAGAGGTTGCCAAACTTCTCGCTCCATGAGTGCCCAGCTCACTTAAACCCGTTGCGTTAATCGAACTCTGTATCGTCAAATCGATTTTTTGTGCCTTTCAATATTAAAACATTGTGAATACGGCGTTTCCTTGTTACGGCATCGGCTCCTCAGCGAGCAGCAAGTAGCGTCACATTTGCCACAAGCATATCGATGAACTTGTCAACGAAGTCGGTGTCCCAAGTGTCGTTTCTCTGCAAAAGAAATTTAGCAATATGACCTGTTGCGCCGCAAACAATCGTTGATTCCATCAGACGAGCGAGTGGGAAAAGCCGAGGATGAGAGTTGACGCGCAGGGCTGACTTTTCGATATGGATGTGCGCCTTCCGAGGAGGTCCATCTATGGCAACAGGACAGCGGCGATATCCACGGTCATTTGATTATCCACAACGGTAATTTCAGTTCCTGGCTCCCACAAATCTAACGATCGTAGTAGTGAATAAAAGTTATACGCTCGGTGCATGCGTGCACAACGAATGAGGTGAATCTACGCGGCTTTAGTGGCCTTGTCTTTTGCCAAGGCATGCTCGTAATTATCAAAGCCGAGCGATGCTTCTACCACATCAAGTGGCGCATCTGGTACTAGATGACCTTGTTCATTTCGCCGAGCCCTGCGAGGGATAGTTAGGACATTATTGCTGGATACAACAGGACGAGGTCGTACTTGAAGAATGTGTAGGACAAGACGACGTCTGTTACATTTCTAGCAGATGGGTCGTCCAAAATATCCTTGTCGATGAAGAAGAATAGAGGCATGTCCACCTCTTCTCCAGCCAATAGTTTCTGCTCCTCAAAGCAGAAACATTCTACCTTCGAGAAATAGGGAGCCACCTGCGGTGATTGTTATAATATGCCTCGCTCAATGATCTGACCCACACACACCCTATCAGGTAGTACGTTGTACGTAGCTATCCCAATGACATCAAATGTGGCTTTGTTCTTTGCTGTATAAAAGGCTAGCGAGGTCTCTCCTGGCAGGACATAGACATGCTTCTGTTGCGGGACGAAACTCCAGGGCAGAGCCTCTGAGGTGGCGGCATTGAAGGTGACCTTTATTCTGTGTGCGCCTGTTACTGGTTGCAATCTCTCCGCATCAAATTTACCCATTCCGGTTTTCGGCG
>Ga0307515_10017609_pt1 | contig 12998 bp, 1 predicted proteins | sample 17_EM_MG_FD_194513 | JGI IMG/M metagenome (GOLD analysis project Ga0307515, IMG submission 194513) | Populus trichocarpa ectomycorrhiza microbial communities from riparian zone in the Pacific Northwest, United States - 17_EM | ecosystem: Host-associated > Plants > Roots > Unclassified | place...
TTAAAGTAATTATAAACTAGTAAGAACTTAAGAACGTTAAGGATATAAAAGCCTTTATAGGATTTACTAATTTCTACTAATAGTTTATTAATAACTTCTCCGCCTTAGTTTTACTCCTTATTACTCTAACCTAAAAGAATAAAGCTTTTATCTTTAATAAGGAATATAAGAAGGCCTTTACTTATCTAAGGGTTATATTTACTACTATACCTATACTTTAATACTTTAACCTAAAATAAATAAGTGTTATAGAAGCCGACTTATTTAATTACGTTACTAGATGTTAGCGACTTAGTTAATTAAGGTATAAGCATAATAAGAGGGACGCGTAAGCCTATACGATTAGATTGTTTATAAACGAGAATCTAAAGCTAGGGAAAGAAAAGGAGAAGAAGAGTAGCGCCGCTCAATGTTTTATAAGATCTTCGCGTCACGTGACCGCAATATGCGGCAATCTGCGGCAACTTGCCGGTGTGAAGTTCTGCCAAGTTCTGCCATTGCCGTAACATTACCCCCCCCTTTAGTAAAGCCTGCCCTTAGGCTTTGTATGTCTATATTACTCTTATAGGGCGTTCTTATCTTTATATTCTTCTGGTAGCCTATTGTCTTTACTATACTAGCACTTTATTTACTTGTTTAGGTACTTTAGGGGTCCTAGTATATTAGGGTAACGGCTATAGAATTCTTAAAGCTTATGGGGACTGCTAATAAAGTTCTATATAGGGTACTAGATAGGGTCTAGGTTATAGCCTTTCTAACTAATATAGTATTTTAGTGTTTTTCTTACTAGTTTACAGGCCAGTACTTCTTTAATTTCCTATTTGTTGTCGCTATTAACTTAAATCGGTAGGGGAGGTTTATTCTTTTGTCTAGGTAATAGGTTGTTTATAGCTTTCCATAGCTTATTTAGTAAGAAAATAGAGTAAACCTTAATTAAATTTGGGAGCTTTACTTTATATAAGTTACCTATCTTCTTAAGGACCTTATATGGTCCCGCTATCTAATAGTCTAGCTTACGGCTAGGCCGTTTTATCTTTTAGTTCTTTATTATAACCTAGACCATATTACATATAGTAAAGTTAGGTTCGCGCCTATACTTATTTATCTGCTATACTATTAATTTCTAGGCCTTTTTTTAAATTTATATGGGCTACTATCTAGGCTTCCTCTAAGCGCTTGGCGTACTGCTAGGCTTCCTTATAAGATAGTTTCTCGCGTACGGTTTATAGTCCTTTTGGTCTATCCCAATTAAAGCTTATTTAGGGTAAATACCGTAGAGTTATAAGGTAGGGTTGTCTAGGCGTAGTCTATTAGGGGTAGTAGTTTGCCCTAGTTATTCTAGAAGTAGTTAATAAAAGGCCGGAGTCTCTAATCTAAATATTAATTTACAATCTCTATCTGGCCGTTTATCTGGGGGTAGTATACTATAGAGAGCTTTAGCCTAATGCCTAAAATCCGGGTAAACTTGTTTTAGAAGGCTAATATAAATTATAGGCCGTAATCGGATACTATAATATCTAGTAGTCCGTAAATGCGGTAGACGTAGTAGATATATAGTTGGGCCGCCTCCTTAGCATTAATATTCTTATAATAGGGAATTAAGAACGGGCGCTTACTAAAGCGGTTAACTAAAATTATAACTATATTATATCCGTCGCGGTCTATAGGTAGCTTATAAAAGTCTATAAAGATATACTGCTAAGGGCGGTTAGGTATTAGGAGAGGTTTTAATAGTCCTAGGTCTTATCTTATGGAATTATAAACCTATAGCAGTTATTGCAGTTCCATATATAACGGTTAATATTTATAACTATTCTAGGCTAGTAGTAATGGTTACTAATAATCTTATAGGTTTATTTTTTCTAGGGTAGGCTATAGAGACCTAGGTATGTGCTTTAGTAATAAGCTAGGTTTATAAGTTCCGTTTCTTTACTACTACTAGCCGTTCCTAGTGCTTAAGCAGTCCATTTTTAAGGGACTATAGGCTAGTAACATCCTTTACCTTTTCGCGGTATTCCTATAGAGAAGGGTCCGTACGGTTTACTTGTAGTAGTTTATTAATAAGGTTAAATTCCATAGGGTTAATAGAACATATCTTAGCGCTTAGAGATTTAGTACTTAATTCTTCCCGTATCTAAGGGTTAAGGTGCTTTAGTTATAGTAGCGTCTAAGTCCGTAATAAGATCTTCGTGGCTATCTGGTTATTTAGGTCCTATTTACGTCTTATAAAAGCGTCCGTACGGTTAGTGGCACCTAGCCTATATATAATTAGGAAGTTAAACTAGGATAGAACATTTACTTAGCGCGCTTACTGGGCCGTAAGGGCCTTATAATCCGAAACTACCTAAATAGGCTTAGGGGTCCCTTTTAGCTATACTCGCTAGTGCTAAAAGCTAGAGATAATAGCCAACATTTCTTTATTGTGGATTAGGTAGTTTAGCTTAGCATCTATTATAGTCTTTAAGTAGTAAGCAATAGGGTGCTATTCTCTGTCCGTCTGCTTCTAGGAATAAACGCTAGTAATAATACTATCTAAGGCATCTGTTTCTAGCATTAAGGGCCGTTTTAGGTTAAAGTAGGTAAGTAAGGAAGCGAAGACTAGTCGTTTCTTAAGCTTATTAAAAGCCTACTTATATACGGTGTTAAAGTAAAAGGGTTGGTCCTTTATAGTAAGGCGGCTAAGGGGCCAAGTAATTTTGCTATAGTTTTTAATAAAGCGTCGGTAGAAGTTATAGAAGCCTAAAAATAACTATATCCCTTTTACGGTCCGTAGTAGTTCCCACTAATTAATTACGGCCGTCTTTTCTAGGTTAGCCTTAATTCCGTCTATACTAATAATAAACCTTAAGTACTTTATATACTTTATACTAAATTCTAACTTTTTAATATCGGCCTAGAGGCTAGCCTTATAGAGTTATTATAGGACCTTATAGACGTGCTTTTTGTGTTCTAACTTATTCTTAGAGTAAATTATAATATTATTTAGGTAGGCCGTGCAGAAGTCGTTAAGGTAGTTAAAGAGTATATTATTTATATATTGTTAGTACGTAGCCAGTCCATTAGTTAGTCTAAAAGGAAGTACTTTATATTTATATAATCTATATTAAGTCCGAAATATAGTAAGATCTATAGATCTAGGGTTTATTTTAATTTAGTAGAAAGCTTAATGGATATTAAGCTTTATAAATACCTTAGCTCTATTTATTTAGGCTAGTGTCTTATTAAGTAGAGGTAGCGGATAACGGTCTTTGCGGGTTATATTATTAAGCTTATAGTAGTTAATATAGAAATTAAGTCCTCTGTTTAGCTTTTTTGTAAAGAGAATAGAGGAGGTAAAAGGGGCCTAGCTAGGCTTAATAAACCCCTTTACTAGGTTATTAATAAGGTACTGCTTAATAACCTATAACTTAGTAATAGATTGTTTATAAAGGGGGGTATAGCTAAGGGCGTTTTCTTTATCTAACTTAATCTTAATCTTATAGTTATATGGTTAGTGTAGTGAAAGTATATTAGATGCTGCCTTAGAGAATACGTCCTTAAACTTTTAGTATTAATAGGGTAGTTTCTGTTCTACTAGCTCCTTATCTATAAGCTTACTTTCCTATCCGCTAAGCTTGCTTTCCTTTTCCTTAAATATTCGGTTAATTTTGTATAAGCTAGTTATAAAAGTAATGGTATTAGGCTAGACTAAGTTCTGGTAGAATCCTACGGCGCTAATATAGCAGATATTAACTGGTGGGAGGTCCGTAGGTTTTCTTATAGCCATTTACCGGACCATATTTTGCGGTTTAGGGTTTATAATCTTTCTTAGCTCCTATTCTATCTTCCGTAAGTTATCCCTTTAGTCTATTAGTTTAGTATAGCGTCTAATATTCCTTGCTGTATTTTATAGCTACGTAGGACCTAAACTCCCTATAGGGGGCTTTTTTAGGTTATTACTAACTTCCTAGGTCTTTAATGTGGGTAGCGTAATATAGGTAGTCTAGGGGCGGCGTAGTATACAGATCTGTTGTAGATTAAGCTGTATATCTTTCTTAAAGGCCTAGTCCCTACGTATAGTATTAGCCTAGTAAATAGTATTAATCTAGGGCCGTATAAGATTTTCTATTATAATACTAATTTCTTTTATAAAGAAAGGAGTTAGGGGTAGGGTTTTGGGCTAGATAAGCCGTCTACTCTATATATTTAGCTGTAAGCCTAAATAGGCTAGCTATTTTCTCCTTAAGATTATATTATAGTTTCTAGGTCCGTAATAAGAAAGGGGATATTATACTGCCTTTGTCTATTAATACAAAGGTAAATCTACAATATAGTCGTAATAGGTAGTTTTACCTATCCGCTATACCCATAAATAGGAATTAGCTTAGGCAGTTCTTCCAAAAGTATATTTAAAAAGTTAGCTAGTTTTATAGCGCACTTTATATTAATTAAGGTAAAGGTATTTACTCCTAAGTTAGCTAAAGTAGAGGTTAAAACTTAATATCTATTACGGAATAAAGTATAAAGGATAGTGCAGCTTCTTCTACTAACTAGCCGACCTAGATTAATATATAATATATTAATTCCTTTTAACCCTAGGGAGGAGTCTTCCCCTAGGGTTCCTCTTTTTCTAACTCTATACTATTCTCCTAAATTAATAGGACCTTATTTATCTTTGCCTTTATTAAGCAGTTCCTTATAGGGTGGCTAGGTTAACTGCATAAGAAGTAAGCTTTTTAATTGCCAAGGGCTTATATATAGGGGTCGCTGTATATAGGCCGGGTATATAACGGACCTATAGTAGGGGTAGCTGCGCGGCTAGCTGCTAGGTTAACTGTAGGCTAAGCGGCCGGTGCTATAGGGGTTGCCGATTATACTAGGGTACTACGGGCCGTTCTCGCAGTACTTATAGCCTAGTTTGCGAGGTTTCTAGTTTTTAGCTAATTAGCGCGTGCCTTAATTTAATAGAGGCCTTAGTTAATAGCTAGGTAATAGTCCGTAAGTTCCTTTAACGTCTATGCCGTAGTATAAGCTAGTAATACGGCCCGCTATAGGTCCAGGATAAGCTTATTAAAGAGGTTTAGTAGTAGGTCTTCTTAGGGGATCTAGGCCTGTCCTGCTAGGTATAAAAAGCGAGTCTAAAAGGCTAAAAAGGTCTCCGTTGTTTTTATATTTAGGCTTTTATAGCTAAGGCGAGCGTTCTATACTTTAAAAGGGTCTTTATAAATAGAAGATAAGTGTTTAATTATTTCTTTTTTAGAGATAAAGGGGCCTATTAAGTCTTTAGTATATTACGGGCGTAAATATATCTAAACGTCTCCGCTAGTACGGCTAAAGACGTAAGCTATCTTGGCTTAGGGGGTAGGAAAGTAGTTAGTATTAACTTTAAGCTTGTCCCGTAATTAAAGCTTCTGGTTATTAAATATTAGGTCTGTTTTATCCGTAAGTAGTAGGGGATCCGCGACCTTTACTAACCGCTTTAGTACTATATAGGCCTTAGTAGATCCACTAAGGCGCTAAGATAGGGCCTAAAGGACTATAGTAAGTCTTTAGTTGTCTAATAATGACTTATTATTAGATATAGGGGTATCTCTAGCTTTAAGCAGCTCTTATAGTTATTTAATTTCGGTATTAGCTGCCGCAAGCTTCGCCTAGGGGGTTAAAATATTAATTATTTCTTTATCTAAGGTATTTAAGGGTCCTATAGCTGCTTTACCTGCTACTATATTTTGTGGTATAGTAGTAGGGGTATTAGGTAATTTTAGGTAATTTCTTTAGGGGGTTCTAGTCTGTGTGTGTCTTATAGATCCTTTCCTTAAGGTTTTATTCTTTTTCTTTTAGGTCCTGTCCTTATAGTCCTAGTAATATCCTTAGGGTCTTATTCTATATTCTTGTCCTATTTATAGTTTTATAGATATATTTAAGTTCCTTTTTAGGAAGAGAGAGTAAAATAAGCTTTAGATAATATTAGCGACTTAGTTAATTAAGGTATAAGTACGGTAAGAGGGACGCGCAAGACTATACGATTGGATTATCTATAAACAAAAATCTAAAGTTAGGGAAAGAAAAGGAGAAGAAGAGTAGCGCCGCTTAATGTTTTATAAGATCTTCGCGTTACGTAACCGCAATATGCGGCAATCTGCGGCAACTTGCCGGTGTGAAGTTCTGCCAAGTTCTGCCAGTGCTGTAATACTAGAGGTATTTTATCTTAATATAATAAAAAAGGAGTATTATACCCCGTAGTATATATTACGGACCTTATATCGGCAGTAGTGCGACTACTAAGAATGGATATAAATAGGTTAGTTGAGATAGTATAGGAGGCGCTGGAACCGATCGAGCTATAGAATAAGGGGTAGCTAAGTTACGTAGCTAGTTACGTTATAAGTTTAGAACGTAGGAACGTAGGAATATAGGAACGTAATGTACCGACGTACTAATATACTAACGTACTAAACCCTTTACTATAGGGAGGAGTTATATATTTAAAAACACACAGTCTCTATAGATAGTTTTTCTTCTTTATAGTAAATCATAAAATATAATTAGAGTTAATCTATTAGGCAACCACTCTACTAGTTATTATTACGTTATTAACTTCTTATTTACCTATATACCTAGCTCATTAATAAGTTTACCGTAGTTCCTACTATAAGGCTTTATTATATATTTACTACCAAGGTTATAGTATTAATAAAGTTAAACAATATGCCACTAAAAGTAGTAGCTATAACGGCGTTAACGGCGGCAACTACTTTAGAATTAGGTAATAACACCAGTATAGTAAACACTAACTCTTGACTAGTTACCATTGGATAGCTATATAAAATAGTCAATTAATTATTAGATAATAATAAGATACTTAAAGAAAGAATTAATAGAATTAAAGCAGCTAAGGTTAAGTTACCCTCAATTAAGCGATTTTTAGGGGAGAAGTTAAAACTTAAAGGATTCCTTATATAAATGCACTTTAAGGTTATATAGAAAGGAGTTAAACTAGAAACGCCTATAGATTAAGTTACTTACGCAGGATTATTCTTAATGGGAAGGGTACTTAAGTAGTTTAAATTTTACCTTATAGAGGTATAGGAACACGGCATAATAACCACTAACTGGAAGGTACGGTATATATTTTTAAGTTAAAACAGGTTTACGAAACGCCTAATATAAATATTTAGAGACCTAAAGGTAACTATTATAGTAAAACGGAAGCTTTAAAACCTAGTATAAAGAACTTTAGCAATTAAGTATATAACGTAGTTTTAAATATTAGCAATATAAGTTAAATAGAATAATAAGGCGCTTATGGCATAGTATAAGTAAGGACTTAAGGCAAAAGTCTAGAATATAATTATCCTAATAGAAGATACGGAGACTCTTAGGGATTTAATTAATTAAGTAATTAAGATTAACAATAGGATCTACTAAAGAGAGTAGACTAAGAAAGGTTAGGATAGAGTTCTATAGTCGTATAAGGCGTAGGGCACGTAATAATAAAGTTAAAGTTAGAAATTATAGTATAGCGTAAAGCTAATAGACCTAAGTAGTACTAAAAAAAACTAAAGATAGAATAAATAACTATGGAAACCTAGAGGATAAGGATTAAGTAATTAAAGGTTTAAAGAGTAGAGGCTAAACTAGGGATCTTATTAGTAGAAGACGTTTAGGCGGACTCTATAGCAAGAAAAATAGTTTAAAAAAGGGGCTTATATAAATTACGGAAAATAGGGTTATTATATTAAAGACTATAGAAGTAGTTAAAGTTACTATATAGTAAAAGGAATAAGACTAGCAAAAGATATATATATAGAGGGATAATAGTATACTACAAGGAATAAAAGAATATTCAATTAATAGTTTTGTGTTTTATTATAATAACGTATACTAAATTTATAAAGACGCTAAGTATAGCGTAAGCTATTAGCTATAGGAGCCAAAATTATTAAAGTTTAGAGGAACTAACGAACTAGTTTATAGATCGGATATTAAGGATAATAAATTTAATATAGGTAAAATATTCTGTAATAATAAAGTAATAAGGGCAGCTTATTAGGAGTATATAGACCTTAGAAATATTATAAAAGAGGTAAAGAATAATTCCACTATAGAATAGGGAACATTAGTAGGGATTAAGACCCTACTAAATATAATATCTATCGCTTTATAAGACGTAAGAGAAGTAAAATAGCGAACTACTTTAGCACTTAATAAAGGCAAAAAGCTAAAGGCTTAAGATTCTTAAAAAGAGATGCGAGACGCTTAAGATTCCTAAGAAGGGATAAGACATGCTTAAGGACCTATAATAGACAATAACCGATAGAGTAGAGTAGCGGCTTAGTTTAGTAATATATAAATAAGCTTAGGATGAAGTTTCCTAAAGGCATAAGATTCTTAAGATAAGATAAGTAAGATTTAAGACTTTTAAGATAAGATAAGATCACTATAGAAGCCTAGTTAGACTAAGGCTAAAGTTAAGCTTAAGATAGAAGCAAGCTTAAGATTGAGAATCCTATAGGACTAAGATTTTTAAATATAAATAAGGACCATTAAACAAACTAAGATTAAGAAGTAAGAGGACTTTAAAGATCTACTTATAAGGCGAAAACCAAAAGAAAACATAGAGGAATTTAGATAGAGAATCCTTATATAGTAAGAACAAAAGCTAAATTAGAGATTTAGTATACTAGGTTATATAAGGGATAGAGCACCTATATAAAGAATTACTAATAGGCCTAGATTAGGCACGCTAAGAGCTAAGTAGCTTACTAAACTAAAAGATAAAGAGGATCTAGGGATCCCTACTAGGTTCAAAGAATAATATATAAAGGGCTATTATAATATAGTAATAAGAAGATACTTCCTTATGGATAAGCCGTATATACTCTAATAGCTATACCAAAAGTGGTATAGACAGCGACACAATAATAAGTAGGAAGATTTCTATATATAGTTGGATAAATAAGTTATCTAGGACCACCTAATTATAAAGAATGCTATAACTTATATTAAGGGAGCCTTAATTATAATATTAAAAGATCTAAAGGAATAATTAGAGGACTAGAGAAGCAAGAGATGTATTTTAGTACCTATAAATAAAGTTATAACGTTTAGATTAACATAATAAAGGTTTAAACTTAAAGATAAAGATAAGTTAAAAGTTAACCTAAAGCACCTAGCGCATTATATATTATTATAGATTGCATATATAGATAATATATACGAAATATATAAGAATCTAAAAAAAAGAATTAGAAGTACCCTATAAGGATATATTAGGCGCCAAATAAGTAATAGTATAGAAATACTAAGTATATATACAGCTAGCATCTAGTAGAAGTTTAGGAGTTAGGAGACTTAATACTTTAACTAAAAAGATTCCTTATAGAAGAATGCTTAGATAGATAATAGTGGTAGGAATGCCTAGAGAATATATATCTATAGTATATAGAGGATAAAAAGCGAATTAGGTATTGGCTAAAGAGTAAGCTAAGTGCATAAGGATTAAATAGCTAATAGTTAGGAAAAGTAGAGGCCTATAAGACTAGAGGGAGCTAGTAGTAAAGCCTTAGACCCTTAAAGAAATTTAAGGATAATACCTAAATTTAAAAGTTAATTAGTAAAATTAACAGTTTAAAGCACTAATAGATAGTAAAGTAACGCGGAACTATATCTTACTAGTAGTAGTTAAAAGAATGGGATTACCTTATAGACAGAAGGAGTAACTTTACCTATTAGTTATAATTTTAGGAGATCTAATAGCCTATAGAGGAGGGATTATTAACCTTAAAATAGGACCTATTTAAATAACCATTAAAGGGAGATAAATTAAGATATCTTTTAATATCCTACTATTAGGACGGGATAAGGCAGTATTAAAAATGCCTTAGTTATAGAAATATAATTTAAAGATTAATTAGATTATAGAACAGGTTAATATTAGAGATACTTAATAACGCAAGATATAATAATAGACTAAGTTAGTATAGTACTAAGTTAGAGCGATATATAAAGAGATTAAGTGAGGCTTAAGTTATATACTAAAGAAATACTATAAGTATAGCAAAAAACTATAGAGCTTAGAAAGTAAAAAGCTAGCAGATTATATAGTAGAGGACTATAAGATAGAGTTAAAACTAGGAATAAGTCTAAGGTTCTTTCCAACCTATAAGTTTACTTAAGAGGAATTAAGAGCACTTAAAGAGTTTGTCTAAAAGAACTTATAAAAGGGATATATTAGACCATTATAGTTATTAGTAAGATATTTAGTATTATTTATACTAAAGAAGAACGGAAAACTTAGGCTATATATTGACTATAAACAGTTAAATAGTATTACTTAGAAGGATAGGTATCCTTTACCCTTAATTAATAAAATCTAGGATTGGATAGGTAATGCGTAAATCTTTATAAAGATAGATTTAAGATAGGCGTACTATTAGATTAGAATTAAGGAAAGTAATAAATAAAAGGCAGCCTTTAGGTTAAAGAAAGGACTATATAAACTATTAGTAATGCAGTTTGGGTTAATAAATATACTAGTAATGTTTTAGAAACGAATTAATAGCGTATTAGGGGAACACCTTAATAAGTTTATTATAGTATACCTCGATAATATTATTATCTACTTAATATCTAAGGAAGAATATAGAGAATATGTTAAATAGGTCTTAAGAAGACTATAAAAAGAATATATGCTAGTAATAATTAAGAAATGCAAGTTCTTTACTAGGAAGACCGATTTTGTTAGATTTATTATTAAACTAGGTTATATTAGTATAGACCTAAAGAAGATTAAAGCTATAGTAAGTTAGTAAGAACTAAAGAATATAACGCAGTTAAGGTTATTTTTAGGGGTTTGTAACTACTATAGAAGGTTTATAGCATAATAGTTAAGGAATATTAAACTATTTACTAGGCTTATAAAGAAAAAGGAACAATAAGTATAGGAAAAAGAGCAGAAGAAACTATTTAAGGAACTTAAGGAGTTATTTACCTAGGAGCTAATCCTTAAAATTTATTAACTAGGATTAAACACAGTTATAAAAACGGACGTATTAAACTTTATATTAAGAGTATATTTACTATAAAAGTATAGAAATATATAGCATCTAGTAGCATACTATAGTTAAAAGATAATACTATTAGAGTTAAGCTATAACATCTATAATAAGGAGTTATTAGGTATAATTATAGCACTTAAGAAATAGAGAGCATTTTTATAAGGTATAAAGAAACTATTTATAGTTAAAATAGATTATAAAAACCTAATAGGGTTCCTAATAATAAAAGAACTTAACTATAGATAGGTTAAATAGGTAGAGATGCTTATAAAATACTATTTTAAGATTTAGTATATTAAAGGAACTAAGAATATAAGAGTAGACGCACTTAGTAGAAAGGCTAAACTATAAAATAATAAGAAACCATTAAGAGTAATACTATATAAAGATAAGGATAGATTAATTAGATATAATTACCCTAAGCTAGTAGCAACTTAAGAGAATAATAAATTAGAAAGAGTCTATAAGACACTAAAGAGCTTTTAGGTATAAAGAATTCTAAAAGTATAGCTAGAAGATCTATAGCTAGATATATACGAAAATTAAAAAGTAAAGTATATCCTAAAGAGTATAGCAGAGTATTTTATGGAAGATTTCTATAAGGGAATAACTTAAGGACATAACGGAGTAATAGGCTTAATATTAAGACTTTAGGAAGAATACATTATTAACGGAATCTAGGGCATAGCTAAAAAAAAGTAATAAAAAAGTATTTAGATTACTAAAGAAATAAACTAATAAGGCATAAGCTATACGGAGGGCTACAACCTATTAAAATACTAGAAAGACTATAGGAGGTTATATTATAGGACTTTATTATTAAGTTACTAAAGTTAAGAAATCCTATTACTAGATAGGAGCATAATATAATCCTAGTAATAGTAGATAAGTTAACTAAATAGGGCTACTTTATAGCATATATAGAAGAAATTTTAATAGAAGATGTCGCTAAAATCTATATTAAGGAAGTATTTATAAAATATAGAGTACTAAGTAAGATTATATTAGATAGGGATATAAGATTTATATCTATATTTTAAAAGGTATTCTTAGCAGAATAAGGAGTTAAAGTAGCAACTTCTACTATATATTATTCGCAGATAAATAGATAAATAGAAAGATTAAATTAGATGCTAGAATAGTATCTAAAACATTATATTAATTATGCATAGAATAATTAGATATTTTTATTACTAGTTATATAGTTTATATATAATATAACACTATAAGAAGGAATAGGTATTATTGGTTATATAAGGGGATATCACGTAGCTACGGTCCGTAGATAGTATAATAATTGTTATTCTTGATTTAATTCTTAAAGAAAGGGGTAAGGAACTTAAGGTTCCTCACCACGCTAGTGCCGCGGCGGCACGTGACGGCAACTTGCTGCACGTAACGGCAACTTACTATACGTGGTGGCAATATGCCTCATATAGTAACCGCTTGCCTTTATTCCTAATACTAGCAACTCTTCTTTTATAGTTGCCATCTATATATATATATCGCTTGACTAGCGTAATAAATATTAATCCTCCTTACTTACTATTGCTATTGTAATATAAGTCTCGCTATCCCAAAATTTGCCTCTTAGTACGTAGTGTTTTCTTACTTAGGAGTTATAGATAGATAATATATTCGGAGGGCCGTTAAGGCGCTAGTAGTAAGCGAGCTAATAGCGATTTTCCATCCCGGGGATAAAAAATCCTAATTAGCTAGATTAAGTTAGGCTCCCCCTCTAAAAAAGTCTTAGTAAGAGAATCTAACCAATTAGATAACTTTAACCGCCGGTTAAAGTTCCTGGATATCTTAAGACCTTACATAACTAAGAAATTTCTAGGGACTCCCTTTTAACCTAACCTTTAACTCGTATATATAGAGTATTTGTGTTAATAAACGTCTCTAGTGCCTTATTTAGGTTTGCCTTTATTATTGCATCTACCGGGTTATCTTAGCTAT
>Ga0307515_10017610_pt1 | contig 12997 bp, 21 predicted proteins | sample 17_EM_MG_FD_194513 | JGI IMG/M metagenome (GOLD analysis project Ga0307515, IMG submission 194513) | Populus trichocarpa ectomycorrhiza microbial communities from riparian zone in the Pacific Northwest, United States - 17_EM | ecosystem: Host-associated > Plants > Roots > Unclassified | place...
CACCAGCTTCGGGACTTACGCCTGCGGAGAATGCCTGAAGGCTATAGACGAACACTCGTGGTGCCACAGTTGGGTACTGGGCCAACAGCTTTCTCATGTTCTCGATAACGACAGTGCAACTCTGATGGACGGCGAGGACGCTGGGTGTGAATTTATGTCGAAATGGGTCTTGTTTCTTGTCTGCAAGAGCTTCGATGAAGGCGCTGCGATGGAGGTGAAGAATTGCTGAGCGAGGTATCAGATCAACGAGACTTTATAGCGGGAGGTGAGATTATCACTTGTCTCCTTCAGCCCATGCAAAGCAAAGCTCTGCAATGCCAAGGACATTGTTGCAGGGGTCGGCAACCCTTGCAGAACGGGAATGGCAGGCGCTTTCCAGTTACGAAGCACCTTATCCAGTTTGATTACCTGTAAACATGGCCAGTGTGAGCATTATTCAGCAGGAAACCGTGGATTTTTGTTATCATACTGTTGCATATGTTGGTGGTTTGGTGGTCAATGCTTCTTGAATGAAGATTTCGAGGCATTCTTTGGTGAACACATATTTATCAATCATGACTAAGAAAGAATTAGAAGGTAAGGTGAGATCTACATCGATTGGCATATCCGTACAGGTGGGTTCGTCAGCGACCACCTCTGGAAGTGGGCAATCGAAATGTCTAGTCGCTTTGACATCAGCCAAGCACTCACAATGATTGACGTACGTACGAAGAACTAATACCGCTGGGGCGACCGTAGAAGATCGCCTGCGTATGATCCAGGAAGACCACCTCCCAGAAAAGGCGCCTCCTTCGTTGCAGCTCGGTCGAGGGCAGATTCAAAGATGACATATCCCTATCTGAATCAGAGGGTTAGAGTATGAAGGCGTCTAGGTGGGTAGTGGGCGTACATAATCCGATCTGGCCGAGGATGATTAGAGTTTATATCATCAAAAGGACGGGAACGTACAGCCTGTGCAATGCGGATTAAGGTGCCTGTGGAGGCCCAACAACGTGCTGGTCCATCGGGGTCGTCTGAGAGCAGGTGGAACATACAGACGGCCACCTGCAGAACACCAGTGAGGAATGGTACGGACCCGAGTAAAAGTAACTCGCCAGAGCTTGAACGGCCACTACAGAAGGACTCTCCATGAATTCTGACATACCCAATGTTCCGGAGCCAGTTTTGTAAAATCTGTAGGCCAAGTAATGACGGTCTTCTGCACTGAAGTCAAACAGAGCACCGATGGACATCACAAGGAAAAGAAGGGCAATCTTGTCGAAAGTTTGTCCGTCCCAGGATTGCTCTTTTGTCAGTGGCTCGAAGATTTCTGTCATAAACTCTGTTCGGGAGAATGGTGATGAGCTAGAAAGAATGATTACTAGGGTATATCAGCTTTAGGTCGACAAACCTACAACCAAGTAGCGTAGAGGAAGTAGTTTTCACAAAAGGTGAAGGCTTGGGACCGCTCAGGAAGCATTGCTCGTAAGCCGACCCTAACACTACTGGCGCGCTCTACAGGGTTGGAAGTGAAGCTCCAGACACGTCCCAGGATGATGATCTCCATCGGAAGCTCGCTGTTTCGCATTGGTGAGGGCATCAAGCGACCATAAAAGTGGCGTACCGCCCAGAAGCGGCCAGGCGAGCTGCCTTCACCACAGCACGCGAGTCAGAAACCTATTCTCGAAGTAAGTGACCTTCGTGTGAAAAGGAGCAGCGCAAGAGCTGTTATACCTCCAAGAACAACTCGCTACTGGCCGTCGAGCCGAGCCATGTGGTATGACCTGCGTCTTTTTCTGGGTTTAATACGAGTGTACCGAAGGAATTGACTGATACAGTGTTGAGTTCATTCTATCGGACCCCAGTCAACCCGAAGTTTTCCGCCACGATTCGCGAGTTCTAATGAATGAGTACCTTTTGAATACAGCTAGTGACGTTGTTTGCGTGCTTTAATTTCATTAACTCTGACGAATCAGGGTTAATTCCGTCTAGCACGGGATCGCGCGCGTACCTTCGTGCAGAGGATGACTTGGCTCATATACGGCCTTGTCGCCCTTCAACGCATCAAGCACGGCTTGTCGGAGTTGCTCAATGTGACGATCCAACTGATTATTACGCTCCTGCAGTTCACGTATGGTGCTCGTCGCAGCAGATCTGAACAGAGTCGAGTCAAACTTGGCTAATTTGCGCAGAAAGGAATACTTACAAAAGGAGCCCGGTTGCATCGCCCCCTACGTCGGCATTTGACGCGCCAGTACAACGATCTGCGAGGCCCCGCTTGAGGCAGCTGGAACATGGACTTGTACGATTGCACCTAAGTGACGAAGGGGTTAGAAGCGTGTTGGAAGTCCGGTATGGCAACGAACTTGAGCTTAGCCCTTCTGCATTCCAAGCACGACTGTGGTTGAGGTCCTCTTCTTGTGCGAGCCGATGGCACCTTCCCACCACTAGGTTCAGACTGGCCTGCACTAGGGATGAAGGGTAACGCAGATCCTGAGTCCATCGGAATAGGTGAGAATGTGGTGGGAGAGCGAGAAGTTGACAAAACAAGGCAAGAATAATATTTCAATGGGGAGATTGACGCCAGGCCAAGCCTGAAGAAAATCGCGGCAAAGCTGATATGGATTTATAACTTCGTCGTGCTGATATATAGTACACTTAGTGGATCAATTCTGAACCAAGCTTTCCTGAGCGCTTCCCATCATTTTGCTCCAGAACTCCCCATGTAGAAAGTCGAAAGGGTCATTACTAAGCAGGTCATTGGTCGGCTGCATTCCGGGCCAGATCTCAATAGAAGCGTTTGCTCCGTTCGTGGTACCGTACAACGGCTCACCCTCACCCTGACTAAGCCGGGAATAAAGGTTAGCACTATTTGCTCCACATATGGCTTGTGGATCATTGGTTGTACATACTCAGAGTGATGTGAATGTCGATGTAGATTCGATGCTTCTCCGTTTTCGGTCCACACCTGGAACTCTTGGACTAGAGTGGGATGGACGTGTTCAAGGGCGAATTCCAGTGGAGGTTTCGTAGAGGGAGCAATGGCTGCGGATACTTGGATTGCTCCAGTCATGATTGTTGGCTTCTTGCTGCCGAACGTGCTGCCGCAGAAAGTCTCTGCTCCGGCCACGGGGGTCAATTTCTTCTCCACCACAAGTACCCCACCGATGAGCCTGTCGAGTTCGGCCGTGGAGGAGCAAGGTCCTGGAACGTGGTTTCCTCCGACCTGGGCGGTGTCATAATGGGCTCTAGCCATGTCGCGGAGTCGCCGGATGATAGGCTGAAATGGAAAATAAGCAATTAAATAAAGCTGATGGAGAATGGTTCGACATCATACCAATGCCAAAGATATCCTGACTCGGCTTGGACTGGCTGCTTGCCGGAACATCTCATAGGCAGTTTCGACCTCTTGCATTGCGGTGTGTGCGAGGCTCATCCTTGGAGCCCTGATCACAAGAGTTGAGAGTGTGATCTACGCAGGTAAGAGCTCCAACTCCATTCGCTTGAGTCGAGGCTTACCGTAGCCGAAAATGCGTCAAGAGCTTGTGTGTAAACTTGAGGTGCAACAGTTGGGAAGCTATGGAATAAGGTGTGGACATGACGGATTACAGCACAAGCACCTGCAAATTAAAATTTGTCAAAGAGATGTTCATCGGGGGGTTTCGGGCCCACTTTGTTGGACCGCAATAACACTCAAGGCGTATTTCGAGGTAAATATGTCTAATGTGATGTCCTTGATGGACTGGAAGTAGAAGGGCCGGTGGAGGTACATAATCGCTGGCTCTTGCTGTGAGTGAAAGACCGATGGAGGCATATGTACCATACCAGATTCCTTCAGACTGAGCAGAGAGTGTGTCACCGCAAATTTATTGAAGTCTGCCGGCTCTACGACTGTTGGCAATGTTGGTACAGGTATTAGGAAGTTGCGAATCTTTTTGTCCAGCTCGAGGATAGTAGAGTACTGCGGGGATTTGACAGCGAGAGCCTTGTCAAGTACTTCGCACAGACACCCAGACACAAATCGTAGCTTGGTGGCATCGTCTGGAGGGGTTAGATAGAAACACTTGGTGGTGTGGAGGCCCACGTACAGTCATCCTCGGAGTCGGGAAGTTGGCAATCAAAATGTCTACTCCGAATGAGTGTGGAAGCCAGGATAGTAAACCGACTTACGATGGGAATGCGGCACGAGGTCGGCCAAACCACAAGGACATAACAGAATCGTAGAAGTGAAGTTCATAGAAGAGCCTTCGTCGAGATTGTAGAACCTTCTCTTCTAAACCCCAATGTTTCCCGTCTCGTTGTAATCCAATCTAAGGAAGAGTGAGATACAATAATCGATTCAGCCGCACGACGGACGCTTTGCGCCAAACGCATCGCCATCCCAATCTGTGTCCAGGCACGATTTTGCGCGAGGTTCGATTCAGCCGCCGAGGATTGCCACGCGAGGACAATCTAGAGAAAAGGTTCGACTAATTCTAGTGCCAGTGAAATGCGGCCTACCAGTGTCTGTATGCAACGCAAGGTAGGTACATCCTCGAAACGTGCCATAGCCAGTGCAGCGCAGGCGAGTTGATGGTACTTGAGAGCGGTCTTCTTGGGTGTTTGAACGTCTGCGTAGAGAACGCCGACTGCAAGCACGGCGTAGAAAAGTGCGATGCAGTCAAAGGGGACACCGGACCAATCAGGGCTGGTGTACAAGGGCTCAAACACATTCGAATAAAAGTCAACTCGAGAAAAGGGTGAAACCAACCACGTCCCATAGAGATGATACAAACTTAGCCATTGTTCACCTAATTAAATATCAGGGCACGTCTCTCTTCCCCCAACGAGTGTAGATTACCTGACGTTATGGGAGGTGCACACAAGCTCAATTGCGTTCGCATATGAGCTGGGTCATGTTCGGACGTAGATAATGAGTACATTCTTCCAAGTATGATTAGGTCTGGGTCGACTGAATTGTCGACGGGTGGAAGAGGAAGCGGAGGATTTGATTCCGCGATGCTCAGAAAGTGTTCGGACGCAGCAGTTGCTCTGTATGGAGGTTAAAAGGGGTCTCTACAGACTATTGAAATGGACCCACCCGTACCACTGTGTTCTCCCACTGTCCTCCTCAATTGTCAAAGTTCCAAATGATTTTGTAAGTTCATCGTCCGTGTCCGGACTTGAGGAGTCTTCGATGGGGAATATCGGTTCCTGTGCAAGTAATGGATGTGGATCGGAAGAGGTGGACTTGTGCGATTTGCGGAGTGCGGCTTCCAGCTCCTTGATTCGTGATTTCAACTGCTGTGTCTCTGAATTTGAGGTCGACTCTATGGTCCTACTCGGGTAGCATGTGAGGTTAGTGATGTGAATTTCATTCAGTACTTACTTTACAATTCGAGGGACTGTATAAAGCGAACCGTCTGGGCACAGGTGGGCACGCCCCCGCTTCTGGCAATTCTCACAAGGAAGCGACTCCTTGACGTTACACCGTAGCTTCAGTCTCCGGCACTCTTTGCAAGACGACGGGAGCGGGCCGCGCTTGCCTCTCGGCCGTAGCGCTGTTGGTCTTGACGAATGAGGGGGTGACGCTTCGCTTGAACCGACAGAGTCAGGTTGTGGTGATTGATCCATGTCCGGGTTGTCCCAGTGGGTATCAGAGGGAACAAGTTGAAGTAAGCGCCAAACACAAAGCACGCTATTCTGCCTTTGCCACCCACTTGAATGTACGCTTGACGCAGTATCGACGCCACGAACGATGAGCGACACTGATGCACATCATACAGGGCCGCGTTAGAGAAGCTCGCAATCCGTGGCATCCGTTCCTTTGACAATAATCGCGTCGAGGTGGTCCAATTCTTCAATCCGGTCACTGTCATCGTAGGTCACAACGGCAGTGGAAAGACGGTACGTGCCATAGATCGTCACCCTATGCATCCCCTTGACCGCTCTGTAGACCATTATCGAATGTCTAAAGTATGCGACGACAGGCGACCAGCCGCCAAACACGCGCGGAGGAGCGTTCATACACGACCCCAAGATGGCAAACGAGAAGGAGGTCAAAGCACAGGTCAAACTTCGCTTCAAAGCTGCAAATGGACAGACCCTAATGGTCACCCGTAACCTCTCCGTCTCTGTAAAAAAGGGTGGTGGTATGACTTCCAAGACACTAGAGGGTGTTTTGTCCTTTGCGTCCAATGATGGTCCCAACGGGAAGGTAAATTCGTGCCGCTGTCTCATAGCCCGCGTTGACGGTTGCCATAGAGGAACACGATTTCGACAAAATGCGCGAACATGGCCGAGGAGATTCCCAGCTTACTAGGTGTTTCGAAGTCTGTACTGGAAAACGTGATTTTCTGCCACCAAGAAGATTCATACTGGCCCCTTTCGGAACCTTCGCAACTGAAGAAGAAGTTTGATGACATTTTTGAAGCGACGAGGTACCAATGGCATTCACCTCACTTCAGCATGCCTTAATCGGTTTTTCGCAGATACAGTAAGGCGCTTGACGCTATCAAAAGTCTCAGGAAAGACCGTGTCGCTGAGTTGAAGGCTGACAAGGAGAGACTTGAATCTGTGCATCGTGAGAAACTTCATGCAGATAAGCTAAAGTCCCGCGCTTCCGACCTCCGTGCTACGATCGCCGCCAAGGAACTCGAGCTCGAATCCCTACGAATGGAGGTTGAAACTATGGCGAAGCAAAACAAAGAATTCTACGAAAGGGCTACAAAGTTCCGGGAAACATACCTCAGGGCACAAGCTGCCCAGGACCGCCAGAAGCACCTTGAAGACGACTACAAATCAACTGTTGCTGGTGGTACTGTGAAAATTCTCGATGGTAAATGGCACAGCTGGTAACACAAACTCGTTCTCATATACCTACAGAAACGGAGTCCACCCTCAACGATCGCATTCAAGGATTCGAGGTGATGCTCACCGCCCAGAGGAACCAGAGGCACCGGGACTACGAAACGATGCGAGAGGAGCAAGAGAAACTCACTGAAACACGACAATTGTTAAAGTCAGAGCAGGGGCTCCATGGGCAATTGATCGCTAAACAAGACGCTCATCGAACGAACCTCACGAACCGCGACGTATTGATTTGCGAACTTGCGGCTCAGCAGGGTATCAGGGGCTTCGAGATAACCCCCTTCGAACAGCGGCAAGTCGACCAGTTCATCAGTGTACTAGCTGAGCTGCAGCAAAAACAACAAGAAAGTGTGGAACATCTCCAGGTCAGTTTAATCAGCGAGCCGTCATAGTTTTATCTGACCTCTCTCAGGCTGAAAGCTCCAAACGCATTTCGGGATATCAGCGTCAAATCCAGGCTTTACATGCCCAATTGGCTAGTCTGAATGCCCAGCGAGACTCGCGAAGAGAAGCAATGGTGTGTGCAGTTATTTCAGCAATTCCTTTCTCTGATATTCCCTGGAGGCAAATCTGCGAAAATCCATTACAACCGATGAAGCCGGACTCGACGAAGCCGGAACGTTGGCAACCGACCTCCGTCGCGTGTCTGCGGATGTCGAAGAGAAGAAGGCCAAGGTTGCACTCATGAAAGCCGAACTAGAGGGGCATGGTTTCGACAAGCAGCTTGAGGAGAAAACACGTGCGATTCGCCGTCTTGAGGACGAGCGCGAGCGCATCAGTACCGAGCTCACAAGTATTTCCTTGCAAGCGGACACTCGCGCAAAGCTGGATCTCAAGCGTGAGGAGTCCCGGAGAAAGGATCGAGAGATTAAAGATTGGTACGCATGCTAATCCAGAGGTGGACCACTCTTACACGACCTCTGTAGTCTAGAAACTATGGGACCAAAGTACCGCCAACTGATTGGACACGGGCCCACCGCTGAAACAGCCGAACGAGAGATAGACCGCGCGGCTATGTACGTGCCTTCGCGGATCAATGTGCCCTAGCTCACGTACTTTACTTCAGCGACAAAGAAAGAGATGTCCGTCACCTTGAGTCAGAATCCACTGCTTGCAGCCGTAAATTACAGCAGCTGGAGACCACCCTCGGGAATTTGAACTCGCAAATGAAATCCAAACAGGAGGAATTGAGAGGTCAGTTCAAGCAATCTCCAGATACGATTGGAATATTTCTGAACTCCTTCGATAGCCTCCGAAACTAAGCTCAAGCCGCACCTCGCGGATCATTCCACCGTCGAGGCCGCCCTGGCAGATGCTGAAGAGCAGCTCAAACTTTGTCGGGAGTATGTTGCCCCTCACGTCAAATGAAACCGCGACCTATTCACTTATTCTACAGAGAGGCACAAGTGTTGGAAGGGTCAAGCAAGTTCTTTGAGGCAGTGTTGAAAAACGGACGCTCAAAGAAACTTTGCACTAGTTGTAACCGTTCTCTGGCCGAAAACGAGATGCGAGCTTTCGAGAAGCATGTGAGTTTGCGACCTAGCACCTTGGCATAATATGTCTGATGGTTGACATAGGTTGGAGAGATGCTAAAGAAGGCTACTTCGGAGAAACTCGAAGAAATGGAGGAAGATGTACGGAATTGGGAAGGGGAAGTATCGCGCTTGCAGCAACTTTTACCTCTCCAAATCACGATCTCGCGGTTACGGCAAACAGACATCCCTGCTCTCGAAAAGCAAGGCAAAGAAGTCCAGATAGGTCAACCTGACGCAGCAGCAGAGGCCGAAGCAGCCTTGGAGAAACTCGATGCCGCACGACAAGCTCATAAGTCCTTGCAAATGCTCAGACAACAAGTATCTGGAATTGTCCGGCTCACACGTGAAAAGAATACCGTAGAAAATGAGACACTGAGTTTAGAATCAAGCCTCCGAGCCACCGGTTCGACCAAAACCGCTGATGACCTCCAGGCTGAGCTATCCCAAATTCAGATTCAAGGGTATGCCGACTCCTCGAACGTGCTGTGTTAATTTAAACATGTTTTTTCTAGCCGGACACTAGAGCGCGAAAAGAATGCGTTGATAGCAGACCGCGATCGCCAATTAATCAACATCAGGAGCGAGGAAGATAGATATCATGCTCTCCAGATCCGAGAAGGCGAACTTCGCAATAATGTGAATGCTCTAGAAAACACCAAACTACGAATCAATCTGGCGACAAAAGAGGTCGAAGAGCATCAAATCGCCATCAAGGTAAGAGAGTATGCTTCCCATCAATATGGCTCTACCCAATACGCTCTGTCAGGGTCTTGAAGTCAAGATTTCCGACGCTGCTGCACCGATCAGAAAAGTTGAAGAGGAGCAACAGTCCTATCAATTTGAGGTGGAGAGCACACTGTCTTCAGAACGACAAAGACTGCAAGATTTGAGTTTGAGCGCAGAGCGTCTAGATTTGAGTACTAAGCCTATTGCACAGTGAGCGCCATGCTTTCAGTGATTACCTTATGGCTGATTCCTCTCTTCCTGAGGTACACCCGGGATCGTATCGACCAGAAACTGAGACAGTGCATCAATAAGTTGTCTGAGCTAGAAATAGAAGCTCAACAGGTTGAAGGGGAGGTCGAGCGTTTACGCGCTTTAGTTCAAAAACAGGACAATGACGTGAGCGCAGCTGGAGCAGACTTAGCGAATCTACGCGAAAACTTGCGACTTCGGAAACTGCAACGAGAGATTCAAGAAACCAAGGACGTCATCAAGTCACTCAAATTGGAAGAAGCGTCAAAAGCCAAAGAGCAATTTGAAGAGAAATGGGGGAAAGCGAAGGCGGCTGAAAACGAGGCTCAGGCCAGAGTGCGTACCTCTTGCTTATTCACAGGACCAGTCTCTCACCACTTGTAGTTCTCACGATTGGGGGGCGAGCTGAGTTCACACCAGTCCCAGCTCGAGACCCTGGAGAAGGATCTCGCGGAATACGTTGACATCAACAAGCGCTATACAGACCAGCTTGTGAAGGTTAAGGTGCATGATACACTGTTCGGAGGGAGTGGAAACCAACACATCCTTTCTAGATGGCCGATATGGCCAACAGTGACCTGGAAAAGTATGCAAAAGCATTGGACAGGTAAGGTAGAGTTCTTGTGATCCCTTTGATCGTCACTTGATCCAATGAACCAGTGCCATCATGAAGTACCATTCGCTCAAAATGGAAGAGGTCAATGAAACCATGAGGCATCTTTGGAACAAAACCTATCAAGGGACTGGTAGGTTCCACTGCCACCCGTAGAACCAATTCACTCACCCCAATCTAGACATTGATGGTATCAAGATCGTTTCGGAAGGAGACGGCGGGACGGGCAATAGGAAACAGTACAATTATCGAGTATGCTCACCTGAATACGCGATCTCAGGTTTTTATTTATCTATCTTCTTAGGTCGTGATGATCAAGGACCAGGTAGAGATGGACATGCGAGGTCGCTGTTCCGCTGGTCAGAAAATGCTGGCATCTATCATCATCCGTCTTGCTCTCTCGGACAGCTTCGGACAGAATTGTGGTATTTTGGCGCTCGATGAACCAACAAACGCGCTCGACACTGAGAACATCGATGCACTCGCAATGAGTCTCGTTGAGTGAGTGTCCTAAGTGCCTTTGGTTATTCCCACTAACAGAAGAATAGCATCATCAAGGAGCGAAGATCCCATTCCAACTTTCAGCTAATCATCATCACTCACGACGAAAATTTCCTCAAAAAGCTTGGAGAAGAAGATGTTATTGAGTATTACTGGTACGTGATTCACACCTTCTCCTTCCTTCTCAGAAAGATTGAACAATGTGTCTAGGCGCGTCTCTCGCGATGCTCGTCAGAAATCGACAGTGGAGAAACAGAGCATCGCTGGCTAAAGGGTCGGCACTTTTCCAGTTCCGGCGTTCCCGCCAACTCCCAAAACTGTTGTTCGGTAACCCAATTGTATTGTCCTGATGCCTTTTGCAAAAACGTGGTCAATAGACAATGTATTGATAGCCTTATTCCGCTTCTTCTTCCTCCTTCTGAGCTTGTTCTTGAATGGAATCTAAGAATGCCACTACACTCAGGCCAGCTTCGGGAGGTAAGCGGAAGCCCGCCATAAGTCCGCCAAGTAGCCCCGTGCTGAGCGCACGATCGAGCTGTCGTACGCATAACTGGAACGGCACGGATTCAATAACCAATTGCACAGTTCCTTCTGGTGTCTGACTATGGTCCTTTGGCAAATCAGCAGGGAGGTAATCCTGTAACGCGGCAAGATGGCGGGAATCCGGAGGACGTAAGAGAGGAGCAAGATTCGTGGGTGTGAGCATATCGGATAGTGCAAGGGGTGGTTGATGATCGGAAGATCTACCCGATCCGCGCCCCTGCAGAAGGTTACGGAGCTGATCGGTCAGTCGAGCGGTTTCATCGTTGACACGGCCTTGTGCGCTAGAGGCTTGCTGGTGGATATTTGTAGAAACTGTATTGGTGGTCGCGGTCGGGACCTGAGCCGCGCTACTGCTGCTACGATGTACGAGTCAGTATCGAGCCATGCGAAGATTCCCCTTCCACCGGGTGGGCTGCAGGAGGGCAAAGAGTCTATTGGGGTCTCCCATATGGGACTAGTACAGAATGTGCAGAGGTAGAGATGAAGAGTGCAGACTCTCCACTCACTCGGTAGACCACGTTGGTTCGAAGGTAGGATCCTGCAGCAGACCGTTCACATTTCGCTCCAAGTCATCCAGAGTGTAGGATGTTGCATCCTTGTCAATCGATATCCGATCAGTCGTTCTCCTAACATCGAGCCGTGGCTGACGCGTACCTGTATCCAAAACTACGGGCCATTTCAGTATCTACACCTGGGTGGTACGGAACCGACGGGAACCGGTTTGTACACTCACAAAGTGCTTCTGATCGGACGAGGAAAATTTGAGAACGAATGTCCGCCCCTCAGGCGATTGGGTGACTTTCTGGAAGGTGGCCTCGCCGGGGAAGATGATCAAATCCTAGTGGTATGACGCGCCATGAGTACACCTCTAGGTGTGGAGTGAATATTGAAACGCACGTCCTCCACCGCGTTTGTCTCACGGTTTTTCCAAGTCAGGTGGAGCAGTCCTTCCTCCCCGGGACCCAACGCAAGTGTGCCTTTGGTGGTAGATGATTCAACACGATTTGTTCCAGTTACACGGTAGGACCGTCCCGCTTTGATGGATAGGGACATGTTGACGAAGGAACCAAGCCAGTCAGCGTCCTTTTTGGACTGCCATCGGCCAAACCGCACCGCCAGAAACGCGGTCGAGTGACGCGAGGATTAACAGGCTTCAGATTGTGACATTTCGAACGGGGTCTAGACCATGACCATCTATACAATACTTTGAATATTGAATGTCAATTCAGCCGGTTCACCAGCTCGTTGCTCGTATTTCACAAATAGTGCAAAAACGTTCTCAGGTAAACTTTGCGATGAGTGTCCTGTGCCTTCACTGAGATCTGAGGTCCAATGAATCGGGTATGGTCCTCGGCTGTGTGCTGCCCTGGTTGACTGCTGCGGCGCTGTTTTATACCCTTGCAACAAAACGACTGTGCTCGTGGCTTTAGTTTCCCGTTGTTCAACTCTATCTTCGCGGGATTGGTTTTATTGAATTATGCCATACCGCCCGCTTCAGATGGGGCCCTCGCATTCTTGCGAGGATCGAGCTGGCTTTGGTGAAAGGGTTTGCTGGGGGTTTAAAAACTCTCGTAGTCTGGAGCCCCTCCAACCTCACTCCCTCCGCCTTTCGTCTCCCCCACTTCTCCTCTCTCTGACCCTCCTCTATAATACACAATGGACCAGCAAATGATCATACACCCTTCTCTCGCTGCCTTGCCTAGCCTGCCACCCCCTGCACACCGTTTTATTCTTGGTAACATCCCGATTTACTACGTGCAAGTGCCGCGGCACGTTGTCGACGCCATTAGAGGCCCTGGTGCCCCACCACCACCTCTGTATGCTGCTGGGTTACTCTTCTCTGTGACTCGCCGCTGATCCTAGGCTTTGCAGGTGGCTCACGGGATTCCCTCCTCAAGACCCAGATGGGCAATACACCTGGCGCATGGTTTTCAGCAATTACATTGTCATTTACATTCGGTCCCAGCCAACTCCCAGTTTCGCGCGTGGTACGCTAGCCGTC
>Ga0307515_10017611_pt1 | contig 12996 bp, 15 predicted proteins | sample 17_EM_MG_FD_194513 | JGI IMG/M metagenome (GOLD analysis project Ga0307515, IMG submission 194513) | Populus trichocarpa ectomycorrhiza microbial communities from riparian zone in the Pacific Northwest, United States - 17_EM | ecosystem: Host-associated > Plants > Roots > Unclassified | place...
TGTGTCGACGGTCATCGTCATCGATGCATTAGACGAGTGCGTGGATGAAGATCCGCAGTCCGCCATCCTCTCCGTCATGGGTCGATTCGTTGAAGAGATCCCGAACGTAAAATTCTTCATCACCGGTCGCCCAGAACCTCGCATCCAATCTGGTTTTCGTCTTGGACTCCTTAGGCCATCAACTGATGTCTTTGTCCTTCACGAGGTGGAACCTTCTGCCATCAACACGGATATCCGACTCTTCTTGGAACACGGGTTACGCGAGCTTGCGAAAAGACGAGGCATCGAGCAAGATGATTGGCCAACGGATGAGCAGCTCGACCTGCTATGTGGGAGAGCGGCCGGCCTCTTCGTTTACGCTGTGGCAACTCTGAAGTTTTTGGACCACGCATTCACCCCGCCAAGCAAGCAACTTGACATCATTGCGAGGGCCCCAGGGAGCACCACCCACGAAGGAAAGGCCAAGTTCCGGTCGAGCACGACCCTCGATTCTCTCTACCTTTCAAGTTTTCAAAGTGCCTTCGATGGGATGGACGCTGAAGATGACGAGAAAGTGCGTTTTGTAATCGGTGCGGTTGTTCTGGCGGTGGACCCTCTTTCACCTTCTGCGATCGCCACCCTCGTTGATTTGGGGAAACAAGAAGTCATGGACCTACTTCGACTGATCCAGTCCCTCCTCAAGCTCCCGGAGGACCCCGACTCTCCAGTGCTCCCATTCCACAAATCATTTCCTGACTTTATTACCAATCCACTCCGCTGTTCCGACAAAAGGTTTCACATATCCCCTGGGAATGGTCACCTCAAACTTGCCCTCAGCTGCCTCAGGTTGATGAATGATAATTTGGACCAGAACCCTCTATCCCTTCCCAACTATGCCTTGAATTTGGAGGTTGAAGATCTAAAGATGAGAGTCAAGGACCGGATAAGTGCTGCCCTGCAGTATGCTTGCAAATCCTGGCACAATCACCTCACTGGGGTTAGTGGGGATATCACAGCTATTGTTACTGCTTTGCACAGCTTCCTGCAGGAGGGGTTTCTGGTGTGGTTGGAAGTGCTTAGTGTCACTGGGGCCACAAGGGATGCTGTTATTGCATTGGAAAAATTGATACTCTGGCTACAGGAGGTTTGTTTTGATCTACTCTACAATATCTCATGATACTTACATACAGGATAAATCAGGTAAACACAGAGCATCAGCTTCTTGACACTGCAAGAGACTATTTTCATTTTGTAACCACCTTCTTTGAGGTCATCAATGTCTCTGCCACCCACATTTACCACTCTGCCCTGGAACTATCCCCTCTTTTGTCAAATGTCCGGAAGTGTTACTATTCTCAACGACCTCATCCCTCACCAAGAGTGGTAATTGGGGTCCCAGACTCATGGGATCCCAGTATATCCATTTCTGCCAAGCATTCCTATTACCTGTCCTCCACTTGGTCACCATGTGGTCAGTTTATTGCTGCAGCAGCTGAGGTAGCTGTGGAGATCTGGGATGCACTCACCCTTGAACTCCTCTCCACCCTCCAGTCAAGTAAAGCTGCCACTGGGTTTAGGAGTGGACTTGCCTATTCACCTGATGGGTGCTCCCTGGCAGGTTGTTCCAATGCTGGAATTATTATCTGGGATATCCAAACAGGTGGAATAGTCACTGAAATCAAGTGTGAGGTTACTAGTGATGGCTTGGAGCTTGTGTGGTCATTGGATGGAAAGATGATTGGTACCATTTCACAATGCATGTTCAGAACCCACACTGTGTGCACATATGAAATTTCCTCAGGCACAGTGCAGTTGTCCAGCACAGTAGAGTCAGCAGGTGGCATACATCTTTGGGCCCATGACAAATCCTTTTGGGTTGTGGTAATGGTGGAGGGCTGTAGGGGTTGCACAATTGACATCTTTGAGGTTGGGTCTACTCTTACCAAAACTGAATCATTCCCTATCCAGTCTCATTTTACCTTCCAAGTCTTCTCTCCAACCACCTATCGAATCTCTGTTTCTATTGCTGGAGATCACAACCATGACCCTGAGCTTGTCATATTAAACATTCACAATTCAGAAGCCTTATTAGAGGAAACAGGTCACTACTTTGACCCTACCTTCTCTCCTGATGGAAGCCTCTTTGCAGCTTTCACCAGGGGCAACCTTCATATCTGGAGATATACTTCTGGTCATTATATCCGGTGGAGGGAATTCCAACAGGCTCCAATGACAATTCAATTCTCACCAACTTTATTATCAATCCTGGGCGGTGCTAGTACTCTGCACATATTGCACTTGGATTACACCCCTGCTACTTTGGCTACAGAATCTGTTATCACCACTCACAGTCAACTGCAAGATGCCTTTTCTCCAAATGGTACCTACATTGCAACTGCTCATTGTGGAGAAAGTACCATTACAATCACCAACCTCCATTCTCAAAATCCTTCCTCTTGCCAATTCATTGACACAGGCTTTGAAATCTCAACAATGGTCCTCACAGGGAAAGTTCTCTTGGTGAAGGGTTCAGGCACAGTTGTGGCATGGCTGCTCACAGATGAGGGTGTAGTGGATGGGGTTTTTGGAAGCAGAAGGGCAGATCACAATGACAGCCTTTGGGATATATCATCATGGGGCACAAATCATCAGAACATACCACAGGACAAAAAACCCAGCTTTTGGGCAAGACTACTACAACAGGAGCATAGTGACCACAATACCAGCAATGGGGATCTGGCCTTCTCAGTTGGAGATGGGATTGCAGCCATCAAGCGACATCATGGACATATTATTCGCATCTACCACACAGGAACTGGGGAGATTCTTAAATCAGTTGAAGTCCCTCTACATACCTGGTATCGCTTCCATCACCCACTTCGAGATGAGTGCAATATCTATCATCATGGTTTACACAAACACCATGGACCTCCTAAATATGATTGGCCAATTTCACAAGCCTCTTTGCAAGAGGGATGGGTGAAGGATCCAGAAGGGAAACACCAGTTGTGGTTGCATCCTCATTGGAGGACATCCTGGAATGATGTGGATTGGCTCCCTAAGGTTACAACCCTACGGCTTAAAAACCCATCTGAGCTTGTCATTGTAAAATTCTAGCTGGAATCCTTCCCTGGGCTCATTGACCATAAATCTAGGTACCATGTTGGAAGTATAAGTGCCAGTTTGCGTAGTTAGTTGAATTCCTGTAACTTCTGTCACAGCTATACTCTCATTGGGTCAAATCCATCAGTTGTTGTGTACTTGTATTGTACAATGGTTGATATCTGTGTAATTATCAAGCATAGAAATTTGAAAATCATATTGTCTGATGTCTTGAGGTATGGGTGGTATGATATCATAGACTCAGATTCACATCCAATAACAGTGGTTTTGTGAGTATTTCCTGCTTATATTCAACCTCCATTTCCTATCTGATTCAAATTATAGGTCATGTCAATACTTTAAAATCCCCTGACAAACATAGCAACCTTTTCACCACAACCAGATGACAAAATGTAGCAGGTTCAACAGAGAATGGTCACAATATCCAACCTAATGTTCACACTTGGATATTTTCCAAATGGAAACTGTTCCCTGACTGAGAATCTCTTTATCACTGGACCTATATAGTATGGAAAGTATACATTGACTAAAGGGGGAAAAAATGCTATTGAGTCATGGATTGCACCGCAACCCACCATCCCCCAAACATTGTAGGTGATTATCTATACGACAGGGGCGGGATCCACTCTGGAACCTGTCCCCAAGCAAACTTGGGGGCCTCGAAAACAGCTTTTACATCCGCAGGCAAGATCTCCAAGTAGTTCTCAGGTAGCATTCCATCATACTTGCAACCCCCAGGCGTATACTTTGATGGAGCATTTTGAAAATCCGGGGGACCAGACTTTGGAGGATCAGGTTTCAAAGGTTGACCCTTGGTGTTCCCGAATGCAGAGAGCACTGAAGGCTTCGAAGCGTTCGGATTGGCGAAGGCAGAGGTGCTGGGTTGAACCCCAAACGGAGAGTTCATCTGCGTCGGTTGGCCAAACATTGATGATGTTTGGGGTGTTCCGAAAGCAGAACTGAGCGGGGGATTCAGTGGGTTGTTTGCGGGTGTAGTGCCAAACGTGCTGGTGGTAGGTTGAGAAGGTGCACCGGAAACCGATGTTGGCGGTGGACCAAAGGCAGATAGTGTGACTGTTCCGGGTTGTGAACCTCCAGATCCGAGCGCAGACGGCTGTCCAAATGCTGTTGTCTGTTGGGGGTTACCGAATGTCGGTGGCGTTGGGTTTGGGGATTGGCCAAAGGGAGGTGCTGTGGTAGGGTTCTGTGCGGTTCCAAAAGTGGAGGTGGTGGTGTTCTGAGGCGTTCCGAACACAGAGGTAGGAGGGTTCGCAGGCGTGCTGCCAAATGGCAACGTTGTGGTGTTAGACGGCGCACCGAAAACGGACTGAGATGGGTTGGGGGCTCCAGTCCCTCCGAAAAAGCTCGTCGGTTGGTTAGTCTGACCGAAGGCCGAATTGTTCGTCGGGGTGCTACTGAAAGCGGAGATTGTCTGCGTATTGTTCTGGGGTTGTGAAAACGCCGAGGTGCCCGTATTGTTTGCAGCTGCAAGCCCGAACGCCGATGGTTGCGTCCCAGCAAAGGCAGAGAACCCACCTCCAGAACCTGCACCGAATGCACCGCCCGATGTACCAGGCGTGCTGGTGGTACCGAAGGGGGGAGTTAATGTCGACATGGGTGACTGCCCAAAGACGGAGCCTGTCTGTCCGGGTGTACCGGCACTACCGAACACGGACGTCTGTTGGGGTGGCTGACCGAAAACCGAGGTTTTTGGTTGGGTTTGACCAAAGGAACTAGACCCAAACGCTGACCCCCCATTCCCTCCGGAACCAAATGCAGAGCCAGCCCCACCAGAGCCGAAAGCCGAGGTTCCACTACCAGATCCAAACGAAGAGCCCGTTGTGGGCTCAAACGCACTGAACCCTGCGCCAGTGGACGAGGATGGCTGTCCGAAAAGATTCTTTGCGGGCGTGGTGGTCGACGGAATCGAAGCGGCTGCAGCGTCTCTATGATTGTCAGAGTTTGTCGTGGCTTGTTTGTACGCGTCCTTCAGATTGTTGAACGCGTTTGCGTATACTTGATCAGCGGCGGCCACTCTCTCTGCTTCAAGTTTCATCTAAACTTGGTCTTCGCGTTCAACGAATTTCCACAGGAGAGTGAAAGATATAGGAGGAATGAAGACCCACGTATTCGGCAACTGTATTGTTCTGGAGAGCCATGAGCGCGTTAAGACGGAGTTCCTCATAAGACATATCCAGGCCAGAAATTAGGTTGGGCTCGAGTTTTGCTGGACCGTATGATGACAAGCCCCATAGCGGTTTTTCTACACCGGGTCTTAAGTCCCTCCCCATGGTGTCCTCCCTACAAGATTCGTTAGGACCGCGATGAAACCCAACGAGGGAAGATTGGACACCGTACTCACGTGTACGAGTACTCGTTTGCATTGCTCTTGTTGTTTACCCACGTCTTGTCTACAGATAGTTGGACGTGAGGAGATGCGGATAGGAATTGCCGCGGGATGGTTGTCACGCACTGCCAAACTGTGGTCTTGTGTTTTGAGGATGTTCATACTTGCACTTGTCGCCGAATCGGCACTCCCCTCGTAGGAAATACTGGCAGACGGGCTAAACAAAAGTTGGATCGATTCTGCGTTGAGAAACGAGTTGGCGAAGTGGACGTACCATGATACCACTCGTCTGGTGTATGGAAGTGGTGGCGGTAAAAGATGAAGATGATCACGGCCTCTCCGCTCGGCCCGGTGGTGACGAAGACAGACTCAAGTTCATCGTCCAGGTATCTGTTACGCTCTTAGGAAGACCTCAAGTGAATTTTATTGCTTCAGAGTAGTAGGATAAAATGTTCCGAGAGCTGATTAACCGTTTGACCAATGAAAAAAAAAGTTGAGAGAACGGCATGCCCAGCTCTCGATTCTCTCTATCGTGACGCATCGAGAAGGGATACGCAACGAGCTGCGTGCCCAAGGATTTTGCACCTCAAGATGCATCCGAAATGACTGTAAAGAAGAAAAGAGAAATTTCGTGCGCCGCGAGGTTTTGAGCCGAGTGACAAGCGCCCACGAACGGATCAACGATTTCGAGCACTGGAATCCATTCTGGTCATTTCTACAAGTACACGGTACACAAGGGTCGGTACAAACAATTTACTGGATAGAGAAAGGATAGGGGTTATTAAAGCACATATTTGTAGTTGAAGGACTTTGCAACTTACCGAAGACCTCTCGGTCCATTCGACATCCACGGGAGCCCTGACCTCCCACTGGCTAACAAGTACAACCTCCTCTCCGGGCTTTACACTTCCAAACCAGATAAACTTTCCAGACTTCTTCCCGTCCTTGGTCTCATCCACATCGGTTCCCCACTTGATCCTGAACTCATCAGGTCGACTGAGGTCGATATCCACCCCTTCTTCTCCCTCGGCAAGACCGTCGGGTTTTTTGAGGAATACTTTGACTCTTGTGTCCTGAGGAGACGCGATTGGAAGGCTGGACCTTTCCACAATCTGGATCGGGTAATCTCCGGTGTGACGGTTGGTAATGGTGGTAGTGGAGGTGTAGGTGGTGGTTTTGTATTGTTCCACAAACGAAGAAGCAGCGGAAGTCGTCGAAGACGAGACGAGGGTGTGAACTACCTTCGCAGATGTGTCGATACCAAGAGTGCATTGGAAGGTGTCCCCAGTATTGATGTCAGATATGTCCGTCTTGGAAACGTAGGAACCATCTAGGAACACGTTCACTGTTCCGGGCAACAAATGATAATCACTGGTGTTCTTCACTGCGCACTACTCAAGGTGGTTAGCGATGTCACTTCACACATCGTAAAGCAAGTCACGCACTTGGAGGTAAGCGACGTTGGACTTTCGCGGGGTAGTAACATGCGTCACAGTGGCTTCCAGTGGAAGATTGGCCACCAGCACTTTATGCGACTGGCCATCTGTCGGGATGGTCGTCTTACCTTCGACGGTGTAAGTAACTGACAGAGGGCTCTTGCTAACAGTGCCCCTTGGCGCGGAAATGCTCTGTTGCATCATCTGTTGCATCATCTGTTGCGGGGCCGGGGCACCGGGGGGTGGTCCGGATCGTGACCCAAAGAAGCTGGATGACATGTTTTTCGGAATGGGCTCGATGGAGAGCCTCTGGGATGTTGGAATTCCAGCATTGAGGACATCAGTGGCAGAGGTACTGAGGATAAGATCGGTGTTGTTCCAGATTTCACCAGTTGACTGACTTAAGGCGACACGATACTGGAGTGAGACCGAGGGAGAAGGCTTCCCATCCTCCGACCCAGCGTGTAGATCGTAAACAGGGTACCATTGGGCATTCGAAACACCTGTTTGTCGACTTGCTTCAGACAACGAAGGGCGACGTGGAGAAAACGTATGGCTCACGGTACGAGACGTGCAACTCAACGGGCCCATCCTCTTCAGCCACGATGGTCACAGAGGCTTTGGACTGGGCGGTACCCTGCTTTTCTTGTTGTGTGCGCTCAATCCATCGAGATAACACCTCAATCTTGGCGGCAAGGTCCTCAATCGCCCGTTTATTTTCGATCGTCTTCTTCACGAGCTGCGAGGCAAACGTGGTAGCATCGTCCGGGGTCACAGTTTTGTTGTCGGCCAGGCTCTTGCCATAGTTGCCGAGCAGTTCGAGCTGTTGGGTTCTGGCGTCTGTCTCCGTCCTCAAGGCAGCCAACTCCTTCTGGGCGGCACGGATGGGGTCTGACTCAGGGATATCAGGGTAGTTGTCGTAGTTGCAGACAAGGACCAAAAGCCTTGCGTTTCCCAAGCCGGTGACGCGCAACGACTCTGCATCGGTCGTGGAGGACAACCCAGTGATCTCAAGGAGGTTATTCCCAGCCTGCGTAGCAACGGGGAGTGATCAGACCTGCGGGCTGGACAAGATTCGGAGATGGTGGCGCCCGAGGGTGCCGTACCTTGAGATTTGCTTTGAGGATCCTGATGATCTGAGCGCCGGATGGCCTGAAGACGGTGACGGATTTGATCGGCAAGTCTTCGGCCTTGAAGCTCAACTGGGTGGTGGTGGGAGATGTTACCATGGTGGTATGAGGTTGAAGAAGAAGTACTAGTAGGAAAGAGGATCATCGAACTGTTCCCGTGCCATGTGTCCACCTACCGCCATCAATTCCAGCCGAGTTATGACTCTCCACTGTACTCTTCTTCAGCCTCGGTGGTCTGGTTGAGGAGACGAGCGAACTATCGACAACCACATCGGCCACGGAGTGCGAAGATGGAAGATGACCGGGGCAATCATGGCAACACTATGATCATCAACTGAGCTGCACCCTCTGCGGGCTCCATCCCCGCAGAAGGTTGATAGCCGAAAAATCATCTACCACACTAGTATGGCGAAGAAAAAGTCGTAAATCTGAACCAGATCCTTTTTCTACCCGGTCTGCTCTCGAGTGAACGACCTTCACCTCCCAAATGGCTCCCAGAAGGAACGGAAAGCACCAGAGATCACGGCTATCGTCCATCGTTGATGCGATTGAAATTCCCGAGGCCGATGCCCCCCTTAGCCCGAACAATGCCGCAGGATTGTAAGTTGCAGTCCTTCATTCCGTTTCACACCCACCCAGGCCTAATCTCTTCGCCAGAACACCGCGGCCATTGCGCGTCGGGTAGGCCAACCCGCCAAGTTACGCTAGTACTAAACTCACGACCCTCCAGTGGGCGTGAAAACGACCCATTGCCTAGCTCCGAACGTGTCCCACTTGTCTTGGGAAAGAGTTCTCCACTGGAGGAAACAGCACCATGGGTACATTTTCCACCGTTCATCAGCTCACTCACAAGTCTGCCTACCTCGCACCTCAGGGCGACTGACCGATACCTACAGGCACAGAAGCGGGGGATTACAATCAAATGGTGTGGCAATCAGTCTGGTATCGTATCAACTCGCTGACCGAACACCATTCCAGCGCATTGGTATTGGTCCTATGCACACTGATTGTTTTCGGTGGTTATTTCTTCTGGTTTCCACGTCGGATCCGCGGTCCCCTGGACGGTGGTCCGTCGCCACCGATTGTCAGGCTCGATCGTGCAACCGTGGTTGGGAAGAGTCAAGAACGAACGGAGACATTCCAAGGGATTCCGTACGCTCGACCACCGTAAGTTCCCTTTGCCCCCAGGTTACCCACGAAATTTCATGGCACACACAGCGTTGGGAAATTCCGGTTCCACACACCAGAACCCCTTCCCCCATACACCGGGAAGATTCTTGCGACCCAATCCGGTTCCTCGTGTCCCCAAATGCCACCGAAGCTCGTCCCACCTGAAGGTCTGTCGGAAGGGGCACTTGGATACACCAGGACGATCAGAGCCGCGTACCCAGACTCAGAAGATTGTATATATTCTTTGCAGTTTGATCCCGAAACCCTCCTTGACCTTCCTACCTTCTAGGTTTGAATCTGGATATCGTGCGACCAGCGGGCACAACCCCAGATTCCAAATTCCCCGTGGTTGTGGTACGTTATTCCCATTGCACTACCCAAGGATTGCACTAACGCGTACTGCTCCACTGCCAGTGGTTCTTCGGAGGTTGGTCCATTTTCGCTAGGTGTATCACCTTGAGACAGGAAAATTCGATATGTTCCAGGTGGCCTTCAATTCGGCGGTGTCTCAAGAAACAACGGTGTCCCTGTGGTCGCTCGATCAGCCGAGATGGAAACGCCAATTATCTTCGTGGCTATGAACTACAGGTATGTGTGGATGGAATCCCGTTTCTGTTACTTGAAGTTAATTGTGTTTCACCCAGGCTCAATGGCATGTCGATTGTACAGCCCGCGCAACTGCCCTTATTAAATTTCCCTCTCTCTCAGCGTTTGGATTCCTCGCAGGGAAGGAGGTGAAAGTGGCTGGTGCGAGCAACTTGGGACTCCGAGACCGTAAGCCAGGTGTTTAATTTTGTTCTCCGGTTCACTGACTGCTGACGCAACCAGAGAGAGAGGCCTTACGATGGGTGCAAAAGCATATCGCCGCGTTCGGAGGTGATCCTACCAAGGTCACACTGTTCGTCAAATTTCTTTCCATCTTTTGATTCGCACGGCGCATCACTCACGATCATCGTCAAATACAGATGGGGACAGAGTGCGGGCGGCATCAGCATCGGCAGCCAAATTGTCACCAATCAAGGTGACAGCGGGGGGCTGTTCCGTGGCGCGATCATGCAATCCGGCTCGCCCCAAACAACGGTGGATATCTCGAGTGGTCAGCGACACTATGACAGACTCGTGAGCGATATGGGGTGTGCTGGGGCTGATGACACATTGGACTGTTTGCGAGATGTGCCGTACGAGAAATTGAAGCAGGGCGTGGAAGATTTGAGCCCTGGAATGTTTACTTACAGGGTCGGTGATTGTCGGCCGCCTGAGATCATGTCAAACTGACGGGCGTACGGCAGGGTTTGTCATTGACGTGGCCGATCACTGTCGATGACGATTTCCTGTCGGACCCCCCAATACTTTTGGTTCAGGCGGGGAGCGTAGCCCAAGTTCCAGTCCTCATCGGTACGAGGTCTCAGGATAGGAGAACCCACACGCTACTCACTTTCAATCCCTACAGGTGACGTAGATGACGAAGGAACACTATTCGCTTTGGCAGTTGCCAACATCACGTGCGAACATTTATCCACGTCCCAATTCTCAGTTCAACTGAATTCTCCATCAGTACGGACGCGCAAGCCAGAAAATACGTTCGTGATAAATACATGAAAGGCGTACCAGATGCGGAAGTGGACAGGGTCATGAAGTTCTATCCCAACGGTGAGTAACGCGTTCCTTTGATCGAACTTGCTCCATCGTTGACTTTGTTACGCTCTTCAGATCCAACGCAAGGCTCTCCATTCAACACCGGGAGACGAAACCAGCTCTCGCCACAGTTCAAGCGCATGGCTGCGTTAATTGGTGACATGGCGTTCATCGCTCCCCGCCGGTACTTTGCACAATCTCGATCGGACAAGCAGCCTGTCTATGTATTTGGTGTGTTCTATTTTGTCTCCCAAGCCAGATTCCTCATCCTTCACGACAGCGAGCGAGAAGTTCAAAGGCCTCAGACACCTTGGCGCCGCTCACAGTAGCGACCTCGTTGATCCGTTCAGCGGCGGAGTAACAGCAGATTACTTCATCCAGTTCATCACCCACATGAACCCGAACGGCCGCTCTGCGTCCCCTCGTTCGATATTACCCTGGCCGAGGTACTCTAACGAACTGCCATCTATGATGAGGTTCTTCCACGATGGTACACCGGTGTCGATAGGTCGGGATGACTTTCGGAAGGATGCTTTGAACAATTGGAACAGGTTGACGTTGGGAAGGAGGTTCATTCCTCCCTAACGGGTGACTGGTATCCCTCAACAGACCCCGACGGACCCCATTACTTATTCCGTCCTCTTATTTTTCAAATTACATGTACTAATATACGTACACGCCCATGAAAGCATCGTTGCACCCAGACCGACTTGGTCCCTACCTCACATACCTGGTTCTCGGAAAAAGGAGCTCTTCTCCTTTCTACTCCCATTACGATGGTTTTCTTGTTATTGGAGGTGGGCGGGGGGGGGGGGGGGATTTACCAAGGAGATCATCCCTTCGACAGTGCTGGATCGATGAATAACCTGATGCCCTGTTTGATATTCCCGGTAGCGCCCCTTCCTGGTTCAATGTAATCCCAGGTCCATTCCTCCGGTTTAGTTCCGAGAGCTTCCAAGAGCTCGACGGATTTTATCGGGATGAACGGTTGGAGAAGAATACCACAAATCCGGAGCGTCTCGAGAGAGATCACATGAAGCTGAGCACGGTGTGAAGCTTCGGTAGATGTAAGCCAGGGTTGCGTCTCGGAGTAGATCTTGTTAGCCTGTGAATGGAGGAACCACAAGGAGTCAGCTATAGAACCACGAAGGGACAACATGTCCCGAACTTACCAGCACCAAGACATCGACTATCTCCTGGATAGCGTCAGCCACGACGAGATTTTGCATATGCCCCTGCACTCTCTGTCGGAGTCCACCGAGTTGTGTGAGGATATCTGAGCCCTGGACGTGCTTTCCGTCTTTAATGGCCTCCTGAAGCTCGGTGATGGTCGGTATTGGTGATGAACGAAGAAGCTTCTCGATCTTCTTGGCTGTGATTCTGGAATAAAAGTTTCCAACGAGGGACATCAACTCCGCACTATGCTTGACGAATTGGGTTCTTGTCCAGTCTACCATTGCAGTAGCAGAAGGGAGAGGGGCGGAGAGATGTCATTAACGTAGTGTCGCTGTGAATGGCTAGGACGAGACGTACCGACGTCGTACTTGAAACGACCGCCAGCCCTGGCGAGGAAGTACCTGGCTGCATCAGTCCCGTAGGCTTCCATTGTCTCAAACGGGTTCACGACATTTCCGACCGATTTGGACATCTTTTTCTTTCCTACGGTCCAGTGGGAATGTACGAGAAGTCGTTTAGGAAGTGGGAGACCAAGGGCCATAAGCATTGCGGGAAAGTATAAAGCGTGGAATCTACCAGCCTGGTCAACAGACTGGGGTAGAAACGAGCGGGATCCAGAGGGCTCACCGAATGATGTCTTTCCCCATCACTTGTAGATCAGGCGGCCATGCAGCGGTGGTTCCATTTGTCGTAGTGGGGGATGGGTACCCGATAGCGGACAGATAGTTTATCAATGCCTCAAACCAGACGTACATGGTATGATCAGGATCGTCAGGTACGGGGATACCCCAGGAAAGTCTATTCTTGGGACGAGAAATAGACAAATCTTGCTGCATATAGTTGTCAAAGGAGTCTACAACTTCCTGGTACCGAGCCGGAGGGTATATGAAGTCTGGGTTGCTCTTGATGTGGTCGAGGAGCTGGTCACGGAATGATGTCAAGTTAAACATGTAGTTTTCTTCCTGGGTCCATTCGACTGAGGAGCCGGTCTCGACAGAAA
>Ga0307515_10017613_pt1 | contig 12995 bp, 13 predicted proteins | sample 17_EM_MG_FD_194513 | JGI IMG/M metagenome (GOLD analysis project Ga0307515, IMG submission 194513) | Populus trichocarpa ectomycorrhiza microbial communities from riparian zone in the Pacific Northwest, United States - 17_EM | ecosystem: Host-associated > Plants > Roots > Unclassified | place...
TGCATAGGGATATGGTTGCACACGTGGACTCGAGTGACTATATATGTAGACGTGTAGATGTATAGGTAAGATTATCGCTAGAGATCTAAGGCTCGTGGCGAGCCGACTATATGGAATGGGGTTTACCCGGCCCTGGACACGTCACGTGCGACCGTGCCGTTACATCGGATTTCATCCTTCTTCCGGCTTTCTTCCGCCGCATCTTCAAACCTCTTAACCACCCTATCGGTCAATTGATCCACCATCTTTTCCATGCAAGCCTTCATTGCATTTTCAATCGTTCTGGCCATGTTAACCGGAGCTAACTTAGCCACCTTCTTCTCTATCTTCTCCAACCTCTGGTCGAGTTTTTCCGCCCTCTCCTCGTCATACTCCCTACTCAACTCAACCTCGGTCAAAATCTTTTCCGACGTCCTACCGTTAGCAGTGACCCCCGCATCCGTATGATTCTGTCTTGCCGCCATAAACTCTGCCTGTTTCAGGCACTTCTCATCATATCGCTCATCATGCAATTGACTCGTGGCCATATAATCCCTCAGCCCATTAGTGTTCCGGAGATACTCACCAATAAAGGCTTCCAGATTAACTGGCCCACTTTCATTCGTCAACGATTCTGCAGGCTTGGCCCAATCAGCCTCCAACTTTTTCCTGCTTGGCGTTTGCGGCATATTCGGGATTGGTCGTTCGGGCGTTACCGGCCTCTTAACTCCCTTCCCCTTATTGCGCTTTTTTCCCTTCTTTGTTGGCATCATGTAGGGCGACTCATCCCTCCACTCCACCTCTGTCATCATGTCGTCTTCGTTGTCACTGCTGTCGCTGACCTCGAATTTTCTCGGAATGGGTGTGTAGACTTTCCGGGTCTCCTCCATTCCCCCCTCCTGTTCGGCGTTTTTTGTGGCATTTTCCTCCGACTGAATATACCTACGCGCAATAATTCCAGCGCTCGCCCTGGGAGTCGAAAAAGGATCCTCAGTGAGAGCGTTTAAAGCACTTAGGGGCAGCCCCATAAGGCTTCCCTCGCTATAGTTCGTGGACGGCAGAGGAGTTGTAATCTTTTCCCTCGGTGTTTGCGATGGGAAGGAAATTTCGCTTCCCCCGTAATTCGTAGTCGGTGGTGGTGACAATGAAGAATCGTCGTCACTCGGAATCGTGTGAACTGCGTGGTCGCGCCTGTTCCCATATTCATCAATGACCGAATTTTCTCTCCAAATCGGCTCAATAATTTGACTCAAATGCCCCTCTGCCATCACTTCGGCATTATGAATCCTTACTCCCTGGTTGAACTGCTCTCTGGTCAAAGTAACTGCCGCCTGTTGTACTCCCAGATAATCACCTAACTCCTCCCGAGCGATCTCAGAAGTCGTAGCTGTTCCATCCGGGTCGGTAGGAAGCGATCCGGTGATTTCATTATGTCTATCGAGTACTTCCCCGATGCCGCTGCTGGTGGTTGTGGTGGTAGTCGACTGCGCGCTCGACATTTTTCCCTCCAAATTCTCCTTCGCTTTCTTAAGTGACTCCTTAAGGTTCAGCTGTTTTTTGGCTCCGAAGAGACTCATTTTGGCTCCTAGGTGACTGAATTCGAAGAAAACAGCTGAAAACCGAAGCAAAAGTTTTCTGACGATAATAGGATTGATTGGACAATAAAGGTCTTGGCAAAACTAAAAGGTGGTGTGGTGTGTTGTCGGAGGTTGTTTTGTATGGACGGTGATACGTTTACCTACTCTCATCGCGTATTCATTCGGGGGTTGGAGGGAGACATGACTATCTACAAATAGCCAGAGATTTGATCTGTTGAGTGGAGGATATAGAGCGGTGTTGAAGGAGTATCTGAAGCTGTGTTGGGATCTGATGGTGAGGGTAGTCTATTGATTGGGAGGAGGTATTAACTTGCATCGGATGACGTGGTGGAGATCGTCTTGAGATCATGGTAGGATTGTGGCGGGTTGATATGACTTCGAGGCTGAGCTAGTGGCCGAGGAAGGAGTACGGCTCATTGAGAGGATTCTGTGGATTCTTATGTAGATATACAAGACGCAGGGGGTCATATCTCTCTCGAAGTTAGAATGCGACCAATGTAACATCATCCAGTTAATCCTAGTCTAATTTATATGCCCTACACCCAGTGTGTCGGTGTGAAAGGTTCAGTCGCCGGATTCCAGAGGTCAAATTCGAAGCCTTTCATCCAGAGAGCCAGTGATAGAATCCTAGCCGTAGTGTAACTGCTTGGGACAACGGTTGTATTACACCAGAATCACCCGTGCCAGTAACTACGAGTGATGTAAGCTCGACAGCTCACATCTGTAGATTGTTCCTAAAGCGCAAGCGAGCCGGGAGCTAGTTGCGGGTCGTATCAGATATATGCCTCACCAGTGTAGCAAAGGATGCAAAACCGCCGGGTTTGCAGGGTGTGGTTGCACGATTCAACCAATCATGATGCGATTGACCCCAGGATAAGCGCCGGATGGAGATGGGGTACTCTTGCAGGTTGAAAGTACTCCATTCGTCGTCTACTACGCTCACCCGTGGGACCGAAATTGGCATAGTGGGCGTATTGGAGGTATCGCAACTTTGCGCCGAGTATATGAATGATGAATCGAGAAATGCGCCGATCTTGCCTTCCAGGTATAAATATTGCTTAAGATGGGATATAGACAAACTTCGGTGGCGCAATCAAGCATCTAGCCTAGAGGCAAAGCTCAAAAACTCGTTCATGAAGTCGTGGGTTTAAGTGCTACCGAACACCACAAAACTCGCAGTGGAACGCAGCCTTAGTGAGCACCCTCGGCTCTATCCGACCATTTTTCTCAATGACATCATCGGATGCGGCACTATATAGGCTTGTACTTATTGAATGGAGCTATTACCTAGTACCATCAACGACACTACGGGGGGCTCGAATAAGTACATAAGCCTCACATGGGTTTGAAGTGATGTTTTATTAGGTTGATGTGGTGCTGTTTCGATTTGCAGGCTGACATGTGGAAAACTAATCTGTTAGCAACACCGAAATGTAAGCTTGTCTGATTTGACAGTAGCACAAGTCTGGGAAGGTTGGTAGAGTTGACAGGCTTGCAGTAGTGTGTAATGCTAGCACAGTGGTTAGGCTAATAGGTTTAACAACCTGACATCAACCTATTGGTAGTAGAGGGTGTTGCTGTGATGAGAATTTTTTCGGTTACAGTGTAGAGCTGCAGATTTCACCAGCTTCCCACCTTTGCTGCAGCATATAGCAGCAAGTGTTGGAATTGGGATGATGGGTTTGTCACTTTTAGGATCTACTTTCATCTCCAGATTACATTCCCACTGCTCCCATAATTTTTATGTGTATACATGGGTGCGAGGTATGCAGCTGTATATGGTGGTGATTATTATGATGGTGATGGTGATGGTGATGGTGGTGAGAGTGGTGGTTGTCAATGGCAGAGTCTGCTGCGGCGATGGCCGCTACGGCGATGGCTACTGCTATGGCGATGGCTGCCGCAGCGGCCATCTCTTGACAATCTGACAAACCTGACAGGCTGACATGAATGTCATTAGGCTGTCACTCAAATACATCTGTAAGGCTTGCAATGGACTGCAAGGTCAACAACTGTGGTAGCCGAAAATACCTAACAGCCTAGGAGTGAGGAAAACATGTCAAACTAGGTTGTCCAAGATTATAGCCCCATGTGAGGTTCATGTCATGCTTACCTATTTAATCAAACCCCCCATAAAGTACTTGAGTACTTACTTGGTACTTAAGTAAGTAGGTACCTAGAATCATCACCTTCGACAACTAAAGACCAATGCCAGCCATTACGAGATCCCGGGGAGCCTACTCCCACTTCAACTATCCTCTCGTAAGTTTTGAAACGTCAAAAATATGCTAGTACAACATCAGAGAAAGCTTGAGCAGGACAGCATGCCTCTTGAAGTAGGCTCGATTCTAGTTGAAGTAGACAAGCAAGTGGGAGAAGTTACTACAGGTAGGTTGCGTCTCAATCTATCACCACCCTATTCTGCCCATCACATTCATCTAACCCCAGTCATTTACATCATTCCCGCTGCTTGCTAATACATTACGATGTTGTAGATATACATACCACTCGCTTGTGGAAGTTTTCTCCGCAAAGATGCCGACGGAGTTGCACGACGCACTCAAGATTGGTTTCAGGGTGAATTGCGAGAATTGGATCGTGCCGGATTTCTCATTGACGCAGAAGTAGAGACGTTGGTTGTGCACATTGGAATAAGTAAGATCTTCATTACTATCATTATCGTATTCAGTGCAACTTAATATAACCGAGAATTTGCTGAGCTTTACAACTAAAACACTAAACAACCCGATGCAACAGGGCATCACTATGCTGCCGTTTATTGCTGAAGTCAGATTTTCTGAATCCTATCTTCGCATCTTACGAGACATGCGCCTGTGACTAGTTGGAGGAAGCGGGTAGGCAAAAGTTGTAGGATAAATCGAGTTCAGCGAGAGGGTCTGCGGGATGGCTTCCTAAAAGTCTATTGGTACTAGTATTGGCCACGAGACGAGACGAGATGAAACAGTCCCGGGGGTAGTACGTCTTGTGCTAAGTTTATATATAGAATTCCTTATGACTCTCAACAGCTATATATAAGTGGTATCTTCGAGTTTTTATCGAACCAATAGAGCAGCAACGGCAGGTTTCATGAAAGAACCGAAGGCTCTGATGGTATTTGCAAGCCTGGGTGAGCATTCTTTCGGTCGATACATCGCTCGCTATAGTGGCATCACCGGTCATAAACCATCACTCACGGAGTCCCGAGATATCTCGCCCGCAGCTGCAGAAGTCTCGTTTTGCCTGTGCTAAGAAACTTAAGCAGTTAAATATGAGAAAGGTAGAATAATGAAAAGTGGTAGTTAACCAATGCTAGACACACTTTAAAGTATTATCCACACCGCAGAAAACTGTTACAGGATTAATGAATATCCCTAGCCCTTGTCGCCTAAGCATGTTATGTAAACAATGACCCACCGGCTGAGTTGCTGCTGCTCCTTGTCAGTGGGTATTCACTCGCCCTGCCCGCACTTACCACGCAGTTTATGGCCTTCAGCTACCAATATTTATTGTACCGTGATTACTAGAGGCTGAAGTTCAAGGCCTTACATCTAAAGTGGCTAGACCGTTAACAGTGACAGAAGCCTAGTCGTCCGGTGGCCCTAGCTCAAATGCACATGCGTCACATTGGGCCATTGAGTCTATTGTATTGTATACAATATATAGGGAAAAGAAACAACAAGAAACCAGCCAACTTTATTTAGCAAGCTCAAAGTTTGTGTTGCAAACCCATTCGCCATCGCGATTCATCTCACGGATGAGAACCTTGCGAGGTCCAATAAACATGGTTACATAGGCTAAGGACTCCTTGTCCACACCATCCTTTTGTATAATGCTTCTCAGGACATTGTCGGAGCTGAGGACAGACTTTGACATTAACCAATCCTCAATGGTTCCCGAACGAGTTTGTTCCCTTTTGCTGAACTTGAGCCGGAGTATTTCCTTCAAGTCATATCACAGAGGTTCTCCATGCTGTTATTGTCCCATTTGTTCAGCTCCAGGTATTCGATCTGGGTATTCTTAAACTCTTAAACTCTGCGATGGTATAGAACTTTTGGGGCTGGATAACTAGATCGATGAACCCTATTCTTCTGGACTCCTAAATAAAATTAGCTACCATAGCATCGATGTGTATCGGGACACAATACTTTGAAACCCTTTCTGGCCGAACTATTAGTAAATTCAATCACAATTCATCACTCACAGAGTCTCAGGATAAGTATACCACGGCCACTTAATGATCGTCTTGGGACATCTCGTCCTGTAACTGCAGGAGTCTCGTCCTGTTCGTGCACCAAAAATTCCCTTGCAAAACACTTCAAAGACCGTTGTAAGCCATAAGCATGGGGCCCTGTTCTAGGCTATTCGCGGAGCGTACACGCTTTGTGAATAGACTAGAACAATAAACTGGCTGGTATACAAAAGTGCTAATTACACTCAACAAAACAAAAAATTACTCCATACACTTTCATCGTGATCCCTACGATTGGCTGTACCCTCAACGTCGTGGTGCAACTACAATTACACTGTGCTCCATATCATTTGAAACCGTCTCTTCTTCCTCGTTTCCCATGGAGGAGAGGTATAATAAAGTCAACAAAGTTGTGTTGACTAGGAGTTTGGCCCGGCGGCTTCCTTGGCACCCGGAACTGGAGGACTGGAGCCGAAGGCTCTCGGGCATAAGGCCAGTGGTTTGCGGCCCCCATCAGCCGAAGACTTGCGGGCATGAAGCCAGTGGCTTACAGCCCCCATGCCGAGCAGGAGGCCTAGCCTCGGTAGCGATACTCGGCTCCGGTTGTGATACTCGGCATCGACGAGTATGGTGTTCGACAGATAACAAGCGCATCTTCTGCAGGGTGATTGAGGTTAAGCATGGAAATCGTTGTTCTTTGCAGCGCTAGTATGGTATTCTTCATGGATTTTATCGTACCAAAAAATATGGACCGCTTTGCAATTCCATTTCCGCTGAGGATAGCACCGAGGATAGCACCGAAAGTGATTTGACTGAACTAAATACTGAGGAGGATGGAGAGGTGGAAGAGGTGGAAGAGGTAACTAAAGAGGAGGAGGAGGAGGAGGAGGAAGAAGAAGATAATATGGAGGAAGAGGGCCACGAGGAAGAAGCGACAGTTTCAAATGATGACATGGAGCACGGTATAATTGTGTTGGAAATCTGCTCAATCCCGCACCCGAGTCCGCCTAATAACAGGGCAGCCAGTGTAGTCATTTCATTATGTATATAGAGAGACCTCTAAGGTATAGAGAACGATATCGCTTTTAGACTATCTCACAGTGCCCGCTACCATTTCCAACAAATTGTAGTTGCGCCACGACCTTGAGGGACACAGCCGATCGTATGGATCATGATGAAGGTGTACAGAGTAATTGTTATTTTTGGTTGAGCGTATTTAGCAAATATGTATACCGGTTAGCCCACGGAGTGTGTACGCTCCACGAGGTGACCAGTCCATTCATGGAGGATGAGACTCCGTGAACTGACCGGTCACTCCGCGAAGTAACTTCCTCCGTGAATGGACTAGAATACACCCTAAAGCCCACGACGTATCCGGTCTTGCCCACCTCTCAAGGTCTGACAGAACGTCGAGAATTCGGTAGCGATTCTGTTCGAGAGCTGGTATTGTTGTAGCCCATGTAGTCGAAAACATATTCGTTCAGGTAACCAGCCATTCTGGATTAGGCTGTGCGGCCAAATTCCCGATGGTGTTCTGGTATTCCCTACGGTTGCTTAGAATCCGCTTCCAATCTACTCCCCGTGGAGGAACTTTCTTGACCCGGACTCCAGGCCAAAACGCCTCCTTCATCTCGGCTAATTGGAAAGTGGAGTTGGAGTGGAAGAGATGTGAGGTATTACTTGACACGTTGCGAAAGCACGTTTACTTAATTAGGGTCGGGTGTCGGCTTCACGATCAAGGTGCGGCTTTTCCACTATCCGGGTGTAGAGGCGACGATTTCTGGACGTCCTCACAGCTCGGTTCTTTTGGAACTGACCAGCTCACAGAAATCAAGTCATATTGTATCTGTTCCGACCCATACGCCATATTTTCCCGTTGGCCAACAGGTCGACCGATTGGCAAAGCGGTCAACCTTTTGGCATACAGGTCAACCTATTGGCGAACGGGAAGATTTAGCATATGGATCAACCCACTGGCCAACCAGGAAATTTGGTGTATGGGTCAGCCTACTGGCAATTCACAATGCTAATTCCTTCCACCAAATTACTAGTATACACTCCTAGCCAGCCGCTCAATCTATTCTCCCTTCTGTCCCTGTGTATGCCATCCCCTTGTCACTCTTGCTGTACTTTGTTCTCTAACTGTTGTATTTGTTCTCTTTCTTGCACTAAGTCTGCCAGCTGCCCCAGCTCGCTCTGGATCCGGGGTTCGATTTACCAAGGCAATTTCAGACTGGGTGGTAAGTGGTGATAAATTTCCAGTCATGCTCATCAGCGTGACTGTACACTGAACACTGAACTTGATTCTTCTTGTAAACACGGGAGTGGAAGTTAAGGTAGTTATTGTTGTAGGCGAGGAAATTTTTGGTGGAGTTGGAAGAAGAGGATAGGATAGACATGGTGATAGAGAAGTAGAGTAGACACGATGATGAATTAGGGTGATGTAGAAATTCAACAGTTGAAAAAATATGGTGCTTTATTGCGCCTCTCTAACTCCTCCCAACCTCAATTTGGCACATCGGTTAGTACCTTTAGTTGGTGTATAGGTTGACCTATTCACTAAGCTGATAATTTGGCATATCGATCGACCTGTTGGCTAGCGGGAAAATTTGGCGTATGGGTCGGAACATATCTACACCTCTATTTTGAACTACGCCTCTATGTTGAGATTAAAGAGTTAACTACACTTCATGAACCTAACTATGGCGCAAGCACATGTGGCTGTGTTTACTGTATATTATCGCGGCAACAGATCTTAGATAGGCGCATCACTTACTAATTAAGGGAACGTGGATTTGAGTATTCTACTGCTTCTTGTTCTCTTCGTACTACCACCACCACACTCGCTCCTCTACGCACTATATACATCATATTGCCACATACGTATATGATGGCTACTCCCCTACCTAATTTCGCCACTATTGGAAACCACCTGCAAGGAATCCAAGAGGAAGTCGCTCGTACTGAACCTTCCTCAGATAGCGGGTTTCGACGCAATCTAGCAACAAATGAACGCTAACCGTCAACAGATCTTCAGAATCATCGCCCAGATGCAAGGCCAGATCGGCCAGACGCAGATTGTGTACTTTCTCCAGGCTGCTGTTGCACGTAATAGACTTACCATGGTGCCAGCGACACTCCCCTCCGATATCTAGCCCGGATGCTCATCTCAAGACTTGAGACGGGACGGGACTGTTTTTCTGACGAGACGAGATATCCCAGACTTTTTTCCTTGATCTCTCGGGTACTCGCTGGTGATAATATATGAAGCGCGTGAGTGCCAAAAGGCGGTTCATTCCTTCATGATGACGTCTGAGCAGCGGTATAAACAAAAATCCCTCTTCTTTTGCTATGTCCTGGGTTCCCGGGCGATCTGACGGCGTGATCCCGGGCGAGCGAGACTAGATGGCCAAAGAGACGAGTCGGCCCGGACCTATTTCATATCGTCTCATCTTGTACAACACTAACCATAGGGGCCATATGATGTTACTAATTATCCTTTAACCTTAGCTAACGAGTGCCAGTGGCTGTTTCTGCTTTGGGGATTCCACCTCTACAGGACAATGCCTTAGTTGATGAGCGCAGACAGCAGATTGTCGACTACCTTGGCACCACCTTCTAAGTACATTCTTACAGAGTGAGGAAAATGCTGTGCTTTCTGGACCGATGAGGGCCTGGTGAATGCCGACGATGCCTGTGTGCTAGTACTTACTAACAATGGCGTCGTCATCTAAACCCTAGTATTTTTTTCTAGTTTCCTGAAACAACACTGAGTTTGTTAAACTGATAGAATGCATAGGAGTTACGGTAGTATTCCTGGAGCTAAAACATGCGTATACCTTCCTACAGTATTCAGCCTACTTTACATGTATTATAGTTTCTCGCCGTAATTCCGGACAAAAAAATAAATATCACTTTTGTTCTGATAGAGCATCCTTTCCACCTTGCTGCAGACTGTTGATCAAATTGGAACGGCCTGATTCATGAAGGCACCCAGAAGCCTAACAGAATAAACAGGCCCTGGATGCCAATATACTGGGTAGCGTCTAAGCAGTGGCGAAGTGACTAGGGCATTAACCAATTATTGATACCGAGGATTTACGAAAACCTCAGGAAAGGACGAGTTGACAGGCCTTGGTGGGGCGTTGCCGCTAAATCGCAGTAGGAGGCAGGCAGAAAGCAGGAATCCTAGTCTATCATTAGTTAGTGTCATGGTGCTTTCACTCGCGATCATGGACGACACGTCTAGGATTTATCGCCACTGAGCAGTGATAAATAGCGATGCGCCTGGAATGGGTGTCTAGGAAACTAATCAGAGCGCAACAAAAGCCTCATCTGATAGACTAATGATGTCCATATCTAAAAGAAACCAATCCGAACAGAGCTACTAGGACTAAATCTTCAGGAAGCCAATCCAACTGTTCGGTTGGATTGAGTCATGCATGCATGCATCTCCTTTTAGATAGGTGTTGTTGTCAACTCAGCACTTTAACACCCCGCATAATAACGTAGTACAAGTAAGGTCAGGCAGCCACGGAGTCTCAACACGTAGAAACAGCGAGCTCGAACCCACCTCACCGCCACTACCACCTCGAACTCGATTCAGCACCACCAAAGTTACCCCCCCACCACCTTGGACTCGATCCAGCACCACCCAAATTACCTTCACAACACTAGCAAACATGGCCGTATCCGTAGCCCCGAGCGAGGACGACCTCGCTCTCATCCTATCCTTCCAGATGGAAGAGCTGGCGAAGGCCAGCCACTCCTCCGCCTCCGGCGACTGGGAACTTGCAAAATCACTCTTAGAAACCGACCTCCAACAACAACTACAAATCTGGGATGACCATGTTCTCGCCGCAAGCATGTACCGCGCTGCGGCGCTGGACGGCGAACTGATCGAGAAAGTAGTCGAGCGCGAAATGCAAGTACAAGCCGACCACGCTCTCGCAGAGCAGATAGAGCAAGGGCGCGAGATCATCGACGACAATCCACCTGGACCCCCACAGAAACGACAAAGAACAACACCGCGTTTGGATCCAGCGGTAGAAGCAATATATAACGGATATGTCTCCGAGCTTCGGGCGGTTTGCTGGAAAGACCGTGGATCCGGGGAGGGGACGTCTCAAGACTCGGAAGCTTTGCAGAAGAGGAATCCCCGGCGGATCGTCGACTGCAACGTGTGCACTGAGGCGAAGGATGATTTCGATGTGATTCCGTTGGGCTGTGGGCACAATCATTGCCTCGATTGTCTGTATTTGAACTTTAGGCTTGCGATTGAACACCAGCATTTAGATCTGCTTCGTTGCTGCGAACCAATCCCGGTTTTCTATGCGGCTGATGTTCTCGGCCAAGCCGAGCTGGAACTATTCCACGAATTGTTGACTAGTCATCAACCCGGGCGAAAAATCCAATGCTCCGGCGGCTGTGGCACAACCCTGTTACCGGCGTGGATGAAGCATGACTTCGGCTTATGTATGACCTGCAACCACCAAACCTGCCTCATCTGTGGCAAGGCATCCCATACTGGGGAATGCCCAAACGATACCGACACACAGTCGCTGTTTGATGTGGCCGAAACCGAGAAATGGCAGCGTTGCTATAAGTGTGGAACAGTTGTCCAGCTCCAAACTGGATGCTATCATATCACATGTCGGTTTGTGTGTCCCCCCCTGTTTGTTAGACGAGGTTGGCTAATCCACGTGCAGATGCAAAGCAGAGTTTTGCTACATCTGCGGCGTGAAGTGGAAGACCTGCTCATGTCCTCACTTTGAAGAAGGAGCTCTTGTGGATGGCCTGCCACGGGCTGTGCGTTCACTATTCCGTAGGATTCCCCTCAACTTCTCCAACAAACTCGATGTGCTGGAGACCGAAGTGAGAGCGCAAGCCCAGCAACGCGAACGCGAGCAAAGGGAGCAATTTCAAGCGTTACAAGTTCTTCGTGCTGAGAGAACAGAAGAACGGGAGCTTGCCAAAGCAGAAAAAAATATAAGGGAAAAAGAGATTCAAGAGAAAGAGGCATATCTTCGCGAGCAACAAGAGGTACGCAGGAAGGAGCGCGAGAAAGCAGATCGTGTTATACGGATGCGGATGATAGTGTCGGCGAAATTGTCGGCGAGCTCTGAGAAGTTCCTCTCCCAATCTAAAGGGAAGCAGAAGGCCTCGAATGAAAACTTGGACCCCATTGTGGATTCGATAATCACGTGTACTTTGGTATGGCTCGCTTCATTAGGGTTATTGGACTGCTGCTGATACATAACTATAGGCTATCGAAGCGCAACCCCCGAAACCACCTCCATCCAAAAAGACCCCTAATCACAAAAAGAAGAAGTCTCCTGGACCAAATAAGAAGAAGAAGAAGGCACCCGCATCCGGTGGGGTTACTTTGCCCAAAGGGGATGCGCCACACGGCGTGCTTCGCCTCGTTGGATCCTTGAGGGAAGATGGAGGCGTGAAGTTGGAGTGTTAGTAAGCGAGACGCGGAGGGTTGAAACGGGGGGAATAACGGGGGGTATATAGGCTCTAGATAACTTATTATTTAGTTAAGGTTGGCGTTTTAGGAGGTCGGCGATAGTACGTAGTTCATCCAGCGAATTAACCTACTTTTATGGAATATCGCTTGTACTTCGTTCGGATGAGACTGGCAAGTAACTGGGAGGAGCCGTCAGCCACATTGCTGATGGGTGCCTTTCCTCTTCCGATCGCCGCCTTCGAGAGGTTGCAACGACCTAGTGGCATCCTAGAGCCTCGAGTGTAAATCCTATATTAAGACCTTTAATTAAGATATCGGGTGGTGAAGTTCAGCTGATGCCCTAAACCTTATCTTCTCGCTTATCTTCTTGCCGCCCGACACTAGCCGCCGGGAGCAGCCGTTGTCACCGTTACCCCAGCAACGCCCAACATGCCCATAACAAAAGCCAACCTCCAACCTGAACATCACCACCAACTCACAGCAAACCCGCCATGTCCCGACTGCCCATCCGCTTCGCCGCCGTAATCAGTACTCTCCCCCACTTCCCCACCTTACAAGACCCCCCGCTAACAAAAACAAAAACAGTCCTCTTCTTCTCTTTCCTCCTCTTCCTCTCCGGCTACATCTTACAACAACAATCCCTGCACGCCCTTGAGAAAGCAATAGCACCGACCCCCATCCCCACACCCCCACTACCCCCAAAACGCCGGCCGAACAAGTTCACAACACAAACCTCCACCTCCTCCTCCTCCTCCTC
>Ga0307515_10017614_pt1 | contig 12994 bp, 9 predicted proteins | sample 17_EM_MG_FD_194513 | JGI IMG/M metagenome (GOLD analysis project Ga0307515, IMG submission 194513) | Populus trichocarpa ectomycorrhiza microbial communities from riparian zone in the Pacific Northwest, United States - 17_EM | ecosystem: Host-associated > Plants > Roots > Unclassified | place...
TTTTTTTATTGGGAGTTTGGTTGTGGTTGTTTTTCAAAGTACTTTTCACTCGGAAATGCATCAAAATAATATTTTTTTATTTTAAAAAAAATTATTTTTAACATCAGCACATTAAAATGATTTGAAAACACCAAAAAAATATTAATTTGAAGTAAAGAAAATAATAAAAAAGTTTCAATTTTTTTCAAAAACGCTTTTGAAACGCAAAAACAAACAGGGCACGCGTATATAAAATATAAAGTTTTTTTTAAAATAGTTTTTTATTTAAAAATATATTAAAATAAGTTTTTTATTTTTTTTATTTTTTACATCAACACATCAAAATTATTAAAAAAATATAAAATAACTTGTTTTTTATTTTATTTTTCTATTTTTTATTTATCAAGTTACATATGCGCATGTTGAACTCGAACCAATTCAATTTTGGTTTGTTTAGTCCAGTTCAAGCAGATTGATGATCGGTTCAAATTGGTTTTTACATGATAGATTGTATAAATTGCTCATGCCCTCCAACCATACCAAACCAAAGTTTGCATAAATAATAATCCATACTCTCAAAAATGGATTAGTCCGAGGTGTGGTTTACCGGTTGAACCGATCTGATCGGTCTAGTCTAGTTTTGATAGTAGTGATTACAAGACTAATTTCATAAATAATAAGTTCATGTGTAGAAACAAGCTAACTCAATGGACCGTGAAGTAGTTTATAGCCCAAACAAATTTTATTTTGTAATAAAAGAAATAGTAAGTTCTCATCAACTGCAGAAATATTATTTTTTTCATGAAAATTAGAAAAAATTCATGGAAATTTTAAAAATTGTTTGTCTTCAATTTTATTTTTTACTTTTATTTTCAGATTCTTTTTAAATAAAAAGACGTTGATTATTTCAGAAATTCTGTTGAAAAACAAATCAACAGCCACTGCTATAATTTTATTGAAAACCACTTTGTTTGTTTCTGATAAAAAAAAAACAAATGAAAATAGTGGGGCTCTATCTCCAGTTAAATAAATATTGAATGATGAAATAAAAAAATTATGAGCTTAAAAAAAACAAAAAAAAAAAGAAGCAAACCTGAGTAAATATCTTAAAACTAGATTAGTCTTCCAAACTCGCAACCTATGAAATCCTAGACCATAACTCAATTAAGAAACGCAATTCCAAGCCAATTTAATATTGAATGATAAAATAAAAAAAATTAATTTTAAAAATTTTCATAGTAAACTTAGACGAATCTCATAAACTTGGATTAATCTTTCAAACTCGCAACGAATGAAATTCCAAGCTAAATCAAGAAGTTCAATTCCAAACAAAATTAATGTTGAACGATGAAATTAGAAAAAAAATATCAATTTAAAAAAATTACCAAAGTGAAAAAGAAATTGCAATTAAAAAAATAATGATCAAATCTGATAGAAAAAAATAATTATAGGGTGATGAAATCATAAAAAAAACCTTCAATTTTAAAAACTGTCTCAAATAAAATAAATAATAATAAAAAAAATAAGGAGCAAATCTAATATATGAAAATATTGAAGGATGATGAAAATGAAAAAAAAATGAAATTTTATAAAACAGTTTAAATAAAACAAGCAGTAATCAAAAGAAAATAAATCAAATCTTAAACAAAAATAAATAAATCAAAGGGCTACTGGAGGGTCAGGCGTGAAAATTAGAGAGGAGAGAAAGAAGAAGAAGAAGAAAGATCCCTAGCGTCAAACTGGAGGTTTGTTGGTCATACATGTCGTCTAGAAATGAAGGGGCAGCTGAGACAATTTGAAGGCCACCCCAGAAGTCATTGTTTGGTCATTATAAGCCCCCTTATATGTTATCTGAAGGCCTCAAGCATGTCTTACTCATTACATGCGCTAACCACTTTTTATTTTTAAATAATATTTTATGTTTATTAAAATACCAATTTGTCCATTAGTCAGTCTAAAATTTTTTGCTTTTAAGAGTAATAAATTATTTTACTGTGTTGACAAAATGTAAAAAGACCATCTTGTCCCTGTTCAATCTGAAAATGACTAATGAGTCATGAGATAATGACCATGTTATCCTTAAGAGCAAGTTCAATGATTTTTCTTGAAAGGGTAAAATGGTCATTTTATTATTCTAATCCATAATAATTTGTGTATGGGTATAAAATGAAAAATTGATCCCTCATATTTGTTTAAAAATTTATTTTTATATTTTTGCTACAATAAATTTTGCAATTCAAAAGGTGTAATTGGAATTGGATTCTTAGTTGTTGGCTTATTGGCCTGCGCTATGTTGCTGGTAAGAGAAAAAAAAAAATTAAGTGCAGAAACAAATTTTGGCGTTGCTAATGTGTCTTTTGAAAAAAAAAATTAATCATGAATTCAAATTTAGTTAGATATTGAATGATAACTCAAGTTGACCTATGAAACTCGTAGAGATAATTTTGAAATAAAAAAAATTGAAAAGCTCAAACCTCAATTAACTTAATGTTAAATGATGAAATTGATAAAAATAACACCCAATTAAAAAGAAATCATAAGTAAACTCGAGTCATCAAGCAAACTCGCGACCTAAGTCATCAAATTCAATAACTTTTTTTTTACCTCAAAGATTATTTTCTCATTTAATTACAAGACAATGAAGCGCATGTGATTTTTTTTTTTGTATGAAACAAGTTTTTAAAAGGAAAAAATATCATGATAAGTGTGTGAGATTGAGATAGTAGATAATTTATAATAAATTGTGAAATTGCGTAATTTCAGTTTTGAGTTAAATAAAAAAAAAGATCATTGATAATAAAGGGTTAAATTGTATTTTTTTTTCAATTGAGAAAAATCATTAAACAAAAAAAAAACAAACAAAAACTTGGATGTTGCAAATAAACATGTCAAACATGCGACATGTTATATGGACTCAACTGTGTTCAATGATTTTTTTATTATTATTCTGATAGCCCAGCGTGCCTTGGCATAAAAAAAACATCTAAGGCATGTGGGCCTTCTAGCCCAACTTGCATGCCTGAGCCTGACTTTATTTTTTTTTTACTTCTTAAAGGGGTACACAACTTGGAGTCAGCCCTGATATTTTTTTTATAAAAAAGCAAATGACATATCATATGTTTTATGCAGAATTTGGCGACCATAGATTGCTAGAAAAACAGGGCCTCGATTTTTGTTCTTCTAAAAAACCTATATTTCAACCCATCATGACTCAAAACAACTAGAAAACACATTGATAAATCTATCAATGACCTTAAAAAAATAGCTTAAAAACCTAAAACCAACTTGAACCTGAAAATATTCCCGCGTTTAAATCTACCTTCAATCTGGGTGAAACTCTTATTATCTAATAAAACTTATTGACATCAATAATCGACTATTTTTGTGGTTAGAATCGTCGTCAATGAAGATTTTCTCTTTCCACACTAGAATCCAGTGAGTCTCTCTCTTTTCCCACTGAAAAGGAACAAAAAATAAGAGAAATAAAGTTTAGTATCAAAATTGAATTTTTAACAATTAAAAGGACCAATGAACTATTAACTAAAGAAATAGGGGACTAAAATGAGCTTTCCAAACGAAATTTGATCTTCTTCGTTTTGGTCCTTTGTTCTTCAATCTAACTCTTTCTTAGAAAAAAAAAGAAGCAATTTGGTGTTAATTTAAACTAAAAAAAAAATTTAACTATAAAAAATTAATTTAAGCATCAAATTAGAAACTTAGAAAAAAATAACTATTTCACGCAATGATTTGTGAGAAAGTGAATAATGCTAATTTAACAATAAAAACATCTCACAACTTAGTTTCTTTTTTAGAATTATAGTTCATAACTCTATTTATATTATTGTCAAAATCAAAATATTTATGGATCTTAAACAAATGCTAAATTTACAGACAAAAATGGTAGATTGAAACGGACGAATGATGTGATTTAATCAAATTATGAAAAGTTAAAGTATCCAGTTGCCTTTTCTTCTCCTGTTTTTTTCCTGAACGACAAGGTGCTGCGACACAATTGGACCAAAGGGATTCGCATTCCTATTAGAAATTTAGAATTCAAAGCTCATAGAATGTTTTAAAAGTTTTGAGCAACATAATTATTTAATCTCTATAAATGTGGGGCATGATAAATTGATGTCTATTTTTCCTCCACATGCGCCGTGGGCGTCAGTAACTGTACCACCGCTACTATGGATTCTGACTTCTTTTCTTTTCTTTTTTTGAGAAAAAAACATCAGATTAATGTTAAATTTCAATTTAACGTAATAAAAAATTCTTAAAATATCGGATCGTGATTTTAAAAATAGAACTCACGTATAAATTTCATTAATTTAATAATTTTTTAATGTAAATTTAGATTAAACTAAACACATAATATATAATATTAAAAAATAAAACTCAGGGAAAAAAAGAAGCTCAAGACCCCGTTTGTTCGCTGAAAAGTAGTTTTCTTTTGAAAAGTGAATTCCGGAAAAGTGAATTATTTTTTGATGTTTGGTAGTGTAATGGAAAATAAGTTGGAAAACACTTTCCAATATTTGGTTATGTCATGGAAAATGAGTGGGAAAATAACTTATTAATGTTTTATTTTTTTCAAGTTTATTAAAATAATAAGGAACAAATCTTACAAATTAAAAAGTTGAATAAAAATGAAATTGAAAAAAAAATAATTTTATAAATTATCTTAAATAAAATAAATAATAATTAAAATAATAAAATTTAAATCTAAAAAATAAAAATAAAAATTTCAATGAATAATTTATGTGAAAATAAAAAATCCTGTAATTGTAAGCGGAAGAGGGAGAGGAGCCTCCTCGTGGGCCCCTGTATCAAATCCACAAAGGAGAGAAGATCACTGGAGTGCATTACTTATTGCTGTTTGACATTGAATCACTGTTTTGAAGTTTTTTAAAATTATTTTTGTGAAATTATTTTAATATTCTGATATTAAAAATAAAATAAAAAAAATAAAAAAATAATATCTTGATTTTTTCCCAAGCAAAAAGGAATTTAAAATGCAATCTTCGAAACATGCATTTAATTAGCTTCCTAATTATTCTACGAAAGCTTGAGATCTAAACTAGTAATTGAGTTACGTAAAATAATTAACAAAGAGGAGGAGTGGTAGCAAGTAGTTTTCAAAGTTTTTGAAAAGGAAAGATATTTCTAACGGTCAGAAAATCAAGTAACGGGCGTTAGTGGATTGCCGTCCGTCCTCAGTCACGTACATGCTGGAAAATAAGGCCCGTAACGTAACGGCAGGGAGTCTTTTCAATTTCTAGTTTTAGCTCTCTTCAAATCCACAATTTACTCTTCTTCAGATTCTCACTCTATCTCTTCCTTCTTTCCTCTTATTTTAGCCTCTTATCATAAATCTAAACAAATTAAATAAAAAAAACTCTGGAATATTCACACACTCTCTCTATCCGGCATTGCTGTAGAGAATAATAATAATAATTGTTATAATACTGAATTTCTTCATCGAAAGGCAGGCAGGCCGGCTTTTGTGCCAAAGTCTTTGATTTTTTGGAGGTAAATTGTTTTGGATCTAATGTTTTCGCCATCTTCTTCTTTGATTTATTTTTTATTTTTACATCTTAATCAATGAGAAAATGAACAATGTACCTCCATGGAATCCATCTTCTTTTTCTTCTTCTTTTTTCTTTAATTATTTGTTATTTATATAATTAGAAATGAAGAAGATTATTCTTATCTACTTATCTATCTAAAGATAGTTAGATAGATAGAGTTTCTAGTAATAGCCAGATGCTGATTTTTTTGTTGTTGAAATAGTAGTATAGAGAGAGGGAGTTGGTCAGCGGCAGCTGAGAGAGTGAAATTGAAGTGAATCAGGGGAAGAGGGATTAGTGATTGAAGAGGTAAATGGATTCTTCATCACAGCAGAGAAGAGGAGGGGGTATAGTTTCGCAGTCGCCATCACCATCGCCATCGCAAACTCCGCGGTCGACTGATAAGGCAGCAAGAGATCTGCGATCTGGGGATTCCCATTCCAACTCCAGCACTAAACAGGATAAAGAAAAGGGTGTCAATGTGCAGGTCATAGTGCGTTGCAGGTCAGTTTTTCTTTTCTCTCTCTTTTTTTTTTAAAAATTAGAAAATAGAAAAGTTGGTGTATTAACTTGTCTTCTGTTTTTTTTAGGCCACTGAGTGAGGATGAGCTGAGGGTTCACACACCGGTGGTGATTTCTTGTAATGAGGGTAGAAGGGAAGTGTCAGCGGTTCAGAATATTGCTAACAAGCAGATTGATAGAAACTTTCTATTTGACAAGGTTTTGTTTGGCACCCTCTCTGTCCTTCGGTTTTGCATAGTAGAAAAATGGATTAATGACTTGTGATGGTTTCTTTTTGTTTTTACCGTATAGGTTTTTGGCCCAGCATCCAAACAAAAGGAGTTGTATGATTCGGCAGTGTCTCCAATTGTGTATGAAGTTCTCGAAGGTTATAACTGCACCATCTTTGCATATGGTCAAACAGGAACAGGGAAGACATACACAATGGAAGGAGGAGCAAGAAAAAAGGTTTGATTTTTCCTCGCCATTTGTCATTTTGTTATCATTCTCTTTGGAAGCAACTGTTTCCAATTGTATTTACTCTCTCTCTTTCTTTTTTGGTAGAATGGAGAATTTCCAAGTGATGCCGGTGTTATACCAAGAGCAGTCAAACAGATTTTTGAAATATTAGAAGCTCAAAATGCAGAGTATAACATGAAAGTGACCTTCTTAGAGTTGTACAATGAGGAAATATCAGATCTTTTGGCCCAAGAAGAAACTTCAAAACTTATAGATGACAAATCTAAGAAACCCATAGCTCTAATGGAAGATGGAAAAGGGGGTGTTTTTGTGAGAGGCTTGGAAGAAGAGATAGTATGTACTGCTAATGAAATTTACAAAATCTTGGATAAGGGTTCTGCTAAAAGGCGCACAGCTGAGACTCTTCTTAACAAGCAAAGTAGTCGCTCTCACTCAATATTTTCCATCACCATTCACATTAAAGAATGTACTCCCGAGGGGGAAGAGATGATCAAATGTGGAAAGCTGAATCTTGTTGATCTTGCTGGTTCTGAGAATATTTCTCGTTCTGGTGCTCGAGAGGTATGGTGTGACTAACACTAGAAATTTATGTACACTAACGGATCCTAATGCAACCGGGAACAGAGCCATTGGCTTTTCCTTCAGTGGGTTTTATGCACCAGCCACAAAGATATCTTTTGTAATTTCTGCAGGATCATGCTTTTGAATTTCTTCATAATCAATACAATGGCTTAAATGAAATATTGGTTAATTTTCACAACCTGAACTTTTTCATCCAAAAGGAAATGACTTTTGCAGGGGAGAGCAAGGGAAGCAGGGGAGATCAATAAAAGTTTGCTCACACTTGGTCGTGTGATCAATGCTCTTGTTGAGCATTCTGGTCATGTTCCATATAGGTACTACCAAACAAATAGCATTCTGGTCATGTTCCATATCCTTTTTTGTGATTGCAAACCTTGAAATTGACTTTAGCTGGAAATGCTTCCAGGGATAGCAAGCTAACCAGGCTATTGAGGGATTCACTGGGTGGGAAAACAAAGACATGCATAATTGCCACGATATCACCCTCTATTCATAGTCTGGAAGAAACACTCAGCACTCTTGATTATGCACACCGTGCCAAAAATATAAAGAACAAACCAGAGGTCAGTTGTTTCATTTGACCAATACAATCGTACTTAGTGCCTCTAGATCACTTGGTTTTTCTACCAATCCATGTTCCTCTTTTGTCTACTTTTTGAATTGCTCTGATAATTTGTTTTGGTGACCATTTCAGATAAATCAAAAGATGATGAAATCTGCAATGATCAAGGATCTGTATTCTGAAATTGACCGACTGAAGCAAGGTGCTTCACTGTGTATTCAAAACTTTCTTGGAAAACATATACCTTCTCATGCAGTTGAATTGTGAATGTTGTAGTTCTTTGCATCTCAACTTTATTAACAACATAATTTTTTTCATAAATTTAGATTTGACATCTTGTCTAATGTGTTGATATCTCTTAAAAACAAAATACCAGAGGTATATGCTGCAAGAGAGAAAAACGGAATCTATATACCGCGAGATCGTTATCTCCAAGATGAGGCTGAAAAGAAGGTTCGCTTCCTACCATATTGCTGATATTTTCTTCACTTGGCTTTACATTGAAGTTAGAATATTGATAACTGTTGTGTTTTTATCTACCCAGGCAATGGCTGAAAAAATAGAACGCATGGAACTTGTATCGGAATCCAAGGACAAAGTATGTTTCATCAAGAGTTTTGCGTTATTCTTTCCCAGTTTCCATGCACAAAAATCAGTCTAATTATTTTGTTGTCTCTTGCAATCAGCAATTTTTGGAGATCCAGGAACTCTACAATTCACAGCTACATTTGACAGCAGATTTAAGCGAGAAACTCGATAAAACTGAGGTAGCTATCTTTAGGCGGTCAAGATTTAGACCTTCTCCATTCCACTTCTCAGCTCCCACCAGCAAGATTTGAATTTATTCTCTTCTTTGAAAATTCAGAAAAAGCTCGAGGAAACTGAAAATTCATTAGTGGATCTTGAAGAAAAACACAGACAAGCAAATGTAACTATAAAGGAGAAGGAATTTTTTATATCTAATCTCCTTAAATCTGGTGAGACACCTTGTACTTGAGTTTGTTTTTTCTTTGCTTGAATATCTGTATTATTGGAGAAAAGTAGTGTAAAAGAATTTATTTTTTTTCAAATTTCCTTGATGAAAGATGCAATTCCAATTGTTTCATTTTTCCACAGTTGCATGATTTTAGGCTTCAAAATATCTTGTACACCTATTAACCAGTTCAATTTACAAGACTGACATTTGATAAATGAACTTGTTTTGTTGAAAACTTCCATGCTACTGTACTTGACATGATTTATTTTGTGTTCCAATGATTGGAATTTGAAATTCATCCATCTATGTGATCTCACCTTATGTGTTATTGACTTTCTGCCCATGAACTTCGTTAATCTTTCAGAGAAAGGACTAGTTGAGCGTGCATTTGAGCTTCGATCAGAGCTAGAAAATGCTGCATCAGACGTGTCCAGTTTATTTACCAAAATTGGTTTGTATTGATTCCAAATTTAAACTTAGATTTGGTGTTACTACTGGTGATTGATTGCTAATGCCAATGCATTCAGAGCGGAAGGATAAAATTGAAGACGGGAACAGAGTACTTATACAGAAATTCCAGTCCCAGTTGACCCAACAACTTGAGATCTTACACAAGACTGTGGCAGCCTCAATGACTCAACAAGAGCAGCAGCTGAAAGACATGGAGGAAGATATGCAGTCCTTTGTATCAACAAAAGCCGAGGTTAGATACAAACATGATGCTAATTGAACTTCTCTTCATACTTGTTTATCATTTTTACAAATTTATTTTGTTGTATGCATCAAGGCTACTGAAGAACTTCGAGGAAGGGTTGGAAAGCTGAAAACCATGTATGGATCTGGTATTAAAGCATTGGATGATATGGCCAAGGAGCTCGAGGAAAATTCTCGTTCTACTTTTGGTAGTCTGAATTCTGAAGTTTCCAAGCATTCGCATGCTGTTGAGGGTGTAAGTATCAAATACCTGCTACTTCTAAGTGACCTTAATTCTTTTTCACTTTTTCTGAGTTTAATTTGTCTATTTGTTTCAGTTCTTCCAAAGAATTGCTTCAGAAGCTGATGCATTATTCAATGATCTTCAAAGCAATCTTCAGATGCAGCAGGAAAAGCTAAGTGCATTTGCGCAACAGCAGCATAAGGTCTGTAATTGCCTGTTTGGTTTTATAATAGCCATTAATTGAGAGATGCTTGGAATTTTATTACTCTTTTCATCTGAATTCTATTTTGATACTGAGTACAGGCACATGCGAGAGCAGTAGAAACTGCACAATCAGTTTCGAAAATCGTAGTTAAATTCTTCAAGACTCTAGACGTGCATGCTTCCAACCTGACCCAAATTGTGGAAGAAGCACAAATAATTAATGATCACAAATTGTCTGAACTGGAAAAGAAGTTTCAGGTGGTTTCTGTCATCAAATTTAAAATTATTGGATGGATATACGATGCTCTTTTGTATAAAATTAATGTGTTTTGCGTGTACCTGTAGGAGTGTGCTGCGAATGAAGAAAGACAATTGGTGGAGAAAGTGGCAGAGCTGCTTGCAAGTTCAAATGTGAGGAAGAAAAAACTGGTAAGTTGCTTTCAGTGGTAAATTTATGGCAGTTTGTTGGCTGGCTTTTTGTGTGGTTGATTTTCACCTGGTGTGTGTTCTTCAGGTGCAAATGGCGGTGCATGAACTCCGGGAAAGTGCAAACAGCAGAACCAACAAACTGCAGCAAGAAATGTCAACCATGCAGGATTCCACCTCTTCTATCAAAGTTGAATGGTCAGTCCACATGGAAAAAACAGAATCCAACCATTTTGAGGACACATCTGCAGTGGAAAGTGGAAGGAAAGCCCTGGAAGAGGTTCTTCATAACTGGTATAGGCTGCTTATGCAATCTTTTTTCCTTATTTCTCTTTCTTTTTTTGTTGTTGACACCATTTTTCATCGTGGTATAATGTTGTCATATGCTTTTTTTCCTACTCTTCTGAATTGGTTCCGCAAACTGGTTCAGTATAAATAAGACAAAAATGGGCGCACAACAGTGGAGGAATGCTCAAGAATCCTTGCTCAGCCTAGAAAAAAGCAATGTTCATTCTGTGGATTCCATTGTTAGGTATGCTACTTCGTACGAGTATCATTCTAGCTTTCTGTTTGAGACCACCAATTTATTTTTCAAGTTTCTTTCAGTGGAGGAACCGAAGCGAACCAAATCCTTTGTAGACAGTTTTCTTCTGCTGTATCTGCTGCTGTTGAAGATGTTGACATTGGGAACAATGATCTCCTCTCATCCATTGAACGTCAGTATCTTATTTTGCAAGTGTCTATAATTAGTCCATGATGAAGTGAAACTGATGAATGATTTCCCCTGCAGATTCATTACATCTTGACCGTGATGCTTGTGGAAATCTCAATTCCATGATTTTTCCTTGCTGTGGAGATCTGAGGGAACTGAAGGGCAGTCACTACCACAAGATTGTTGAAATTACAGAGAATGCTGGGAAATGTCTTCTGGATGAATATGCGGTAAGCTGTTGATGTTCTTTTACAGAAAATTAGGCCTGTCATAAACTATACATGTTCATTTTATAAACGCCATCAAACACGCTCACCAACTTTAAATTGGACATCAAACCATTTTTCTGCATCATTGTATAATGATGTATGGGCATTACACCCTAGCGATGCATCTTAAATATTTGGCTGTTACAGCGTATTAACTGCTTCATCCTCTAACTAACAGGTGGACGAGCCATCTTGTTCGACACCAAGAAAGAGGCCATACAATCTGCCAACCTTTGCATCAATTGAAGAACTTAGAACTCCTGCTTTTGAAGAATTGTTGAAGTCATTCTGGGATTCGAAGTCCTCAAAACAAGTAAATGGAGACATCAAACATATTGTGGCAGCATATGACGCTGCCCAATCCTTGAAAGACTCCAGAGTTCCTCTCACCGCTATTAACTAAGGTGAGCAGAGAACATAATAATTAGGAGGTATAATGGTAAAAAAGAAAGAAATGGGGGGGGGGATTGTGTACAGAGTTTATGGGTCAATCACGAACTCTGCATATCTTATTCGTTGATTGCATGTTTAAAGAAAGTTCCTTTTGTATGAAAAAATATGATAGATTTTTTGTGCACTATAACTCTGCTTGCAACAATTGACAACAGGGGGCTGTTCTGATTTCGGAATTTATTTTTTTTTGTCTCTTTTAGACATAAATTGCAACAGGATGCAGACAATTCATTAAAATCTGAGTTTGACTTGTTGTTAAATAACCTCTTTAATAGATATTTTAATAATCTCAGACCCCAAGTGGGTGATCTCCGAAGCAATTAAGGTAACTTTTAGTTACTGTTTCGTGATATAATATATTTGGTTGGAGACAAGAATATAAAATAAAATAAATCTGTTTTTTTTTTTAAAAAATGTCCTGTATGCCTCTTCTATTTCGAAATCCGGTGCAAGACTAGTTAATTTATTGCAATGCCTAGTTCATCTAATTAAGCAAGCATCCAATTTGATGGAAAATATATTTCGAATTTATAAAATTAATATTCTTATGTGGTAAAGCTAAGACATGGGAAGTTTGACTTTTTTAAAAAAGGGAGAAACCTTAGGGGGCATTTTGTTACAGGGATTTGAGATTCATCTATTTTGACTTTCCTTTATTTTTCCCCTCTTTTTACTCATCTCATATAATCAACAGAAACTATCAATGTTCAATGTTTTCTCAAAAAAAAAAAAAAAGAAAGAAAGTTGTGTCAAAGAAAGAATTATTGATCTTTCTATTTCCACTAGAGAAATAATAGAAACTTATCTAACCTTGATTTGCAGATCTGAACTAGAGAGAGCCAAATAAAAAAAAAAACAAACACCCTGCAAAAACAAATTTAATGTTTCTGTTTGCTTAGGGCTAAAAGAGAGACAAAGACAAAATCTGGTATGACTTGCCTTGAAGTCTTTTGCATGTGGCTTAAATTTGTCTGCTCTTCTTTGCAACTGATATGGCTTCAAAGATTGAAGAGATTGGGTTTATTTTGTCTTCGTGTTGCAAATGGTTTGATTAATTGATAGTAAAAAGCTAAAGCCAAAAACGACGTCGTTTTATTTATATATATATAAAAAAAACAGCCGGGTCTTAACCGGGTTTACCCGGGTCGACCGGGTTTCGCCAGGCCAATTCCCAAGCGGGTTTTTGCCTCTACCCGGACCGGTCCCAAGCCCGGGTCGGCCGGGTCCCAGGTCGACCCGCCGGGCCGGTCCGGGTTTTAAAACTCTGGTTTAAAGGTTGTTGAGAAATTTATATTTCTTATTTAAAAATAAAAATAAATAAATATTTTCAAGAAAATATTTTTACC
>Ga0307515_10017615_pt1 | contig 12994 bp, 1 predicted proteins | sample 17_EM_MG_FD_194513 | JGI IMG/M metagenome (GOLD analysis project Ga0307515, IMG submission 194513) | Populus trichocarpa ectomycorrhiza microbial communities from riparian zone in the Pacific Northwest, United States - 17_EM | ecosystem: Host-associated > Plants > Roots > Unclassified | place...
CCCCCCCCCCCCCCCCCCCCCCCCCCCCCCCCCCCCCCCCCCCCCCCCCCCCCCCCCCCCCCCCCCCCCCCCCCCCCGGGCCGCCAGCCGCCGCGGCTATAATAGGCTTTATAGTTGCCGCGTCTATAATAAACTTTACGGTTACTACGTCCGTGGTTATTAGTTCGCGTTATTTAATAGGGTAGTATTAAGACTAGGTTTGCTATCTTAGTAGGGTTATAGGCGTTCTTTTAGTGGCCGAGTAAGCTATAGGTAAGGTATAGTCTATTATTAACGCGGCACTTACACTCTATATCTAAGATTTTATTAAGGTTTATAGGTTCTCTAGTTATTACTAGGGTTAGGGTTAATATAAGGGTAGAGGCTTAGGCAGGTAGGTAGTAATTAGCGTTCTTTTTAAGGTTGGCTTAGTGTGTATAATTTATAAGGTTTTTAGTAAATATATCTATCTACTTACTCTAATCTATATAGTTACTGTTATTAATTTTATAGGTAAGTCTAAGTACTAGCTCTTCTATCTTTAAAGAGATAAACTTTTAGAGTAGGTTTACCTTCTATTTATTTATCTTCTTAGCGTAGACTATTAGCTTATTAAGCTCTCCCTTCTAAAACTAGTAATTACGCTTACCCTAGGGAAAATAGTTAAGCTTATTTTTTATAACCTAGGTTATATTAAGGACCTTATAGTAGGTAGTAAGATCTTTAAGCATATCTTCCTTAGTAGGCCATTTCTACATAAATATGTTATTTAGGTTTTTATATATAAGCTCTAGGCCCTACTTAATAAACTTATAGGCCTTACCCTTTAGTATATCTAAGATGTAAAGGATCTAGGACTAAACTATATTAAAGTAATCCCAGTCCTAGTTAAAGACTCCCTTAATCTTAATATGCTAGGTCTTAAAATTAGCTTATTATTCTAGTAGGGTACCTTTTCCGCTAAATATTAGCGGGTCTTTAGATCTCTGTTTTTTCTGCTAGGTTACTACCATTATTATAGGGGTTAATTATTTTAGAATAGCGATAGTCTCTATCTAGGAGTTAATAGTTCCTATTTAGGAAGCAATAAGAGTATTAAGGTTTTTATTAGCTTTTTTATTAGCGGTGTTTATATTATATATATACTATAGTCCTACTTTAATATTATTAAGGAACTTATTAGTATAGTTAATAAGGGTAAAATAAGCTTTGCTAGGCTTAAAGGTCTTAGGGTATAGTAGGGAGCGGTAAATTGTTTATGCGATATTAGGGTATATCTTTATAAAGAGGTTTATAAAAACATTACGGGGGTTTTAAGTTTTGGCTATTTTAGCGTTATTAGTATCGCCTATTTAGGCGCTAGGTAAAAACTAAGGATTATTCTAGAACTATGCTAGGGATATATCCGTTTTAGTAAAGGCGCGTATAGGTCGCGATTGCTCTAGGGCGGAGGTTAATTAGCTAGGGTATAAGGAATTAGTAATCGCGATAGGGCGCAAATTAAAGATACTATAAACTATTATAGTGCTATAATAAAGTAGACTAAATAACTACGTTATGGTATAAAGAGGGGAAGAAGGTGGAAAGGGGGTATTATATATAAATAGTAGGGCCGGCCGCCAAGTCACTAGTGGTGGGTTAGCTAATAGTAGAAAATAGTACAAGACAGTATGAAACAGTATGCGTTAGGTTAGTGCCGTAACAATAGGCGTTCTTAGTTTTACTCCTTTTTATATAACCTTAAAGTGCATTTATATAAGGAATCCCTTAAGTTTTAACTTCTCTTCTAAGAATTGTTTAATTAAGGGTAACTTAACCTTAGCTACTCCGATTCCATTAATCCTCTCTTTAAATATCCTATTATTGTCTATTAAGTAATTAACTATTTCCTATAGCTGTCTAACAGTAACTAGTTACGAGTTAGTATTTACTATATTAGTGTTATTACCTAATCCTAAGGTAGTTGCCACTATAGACGCCATTATAGCTGCTGCTTTTAGTAGCATATTATTTAACTTTATTAATACTATAACCTTAGTAATAAATGTATAACAAAGCCTTGTAGCAGAAACTACAGTAAACTTATTAATAGGCTAGGTATATAGGTAAATAGGAAGTTAATAATGTAATAATAACTAGTAGAGTAGTTGCCTAATAGATTAACTCTAATTATATTCTAAGATTTACTATAAAGAGAAGAACTATCTAGGTAGGGACTACGGTCCTTTAAATACACAACTATACTTCTAAGAAATCCTCCTTATACGTAAAGTACGTCTTATATATAAGGTACGTAAGTTCCTTTTATTCCTCTTATTTAATATATAGCACGTTATATAACCTTAGTTACTATTCCTCGTTATATAGTTCTACCGGTTCCATTCTAGACTATACCTTAATTAACTAACTAGCTGCTTCTAACTCCTCTCCTAGTAGTTGTAATATTATACTTAAAGCGTTCGTAATAATAAGCGATTTTAGAAGTATAAGATAGATAAGAAAAGTAGTAGGAGACTCCTAAGTAAGGGCAAAGTCCTTACCTAGGAGGACGTTAATTAATTAAAGTTAGAGGATCTACAAAAATAGGAGCTTGCTGCCCAAAAGTTAGCTTTAAAGGAGTATAAGGAAGGGACCTCTCTACTAGAGCTTAACGTTACTTTATATACTAAAGCTATATTAAACCCTAGTGAATATAGTTAAGACTAGGCAACCTTTATATACGTTTTTTAGTATAATCCTTAGCCTGTAAAGGAATTTGGTAGTAAGTTGATCTAAAAAGGAGGCTTGGAAGAGTGTGGTGGTAAGCTATCTAATTGGTCAACGTTAGGGGCAAACTTAATGTAACGGCTCGTATAAATGCCTCTAAACCGAAGCTTGTAGAATGCTATCTTACAAAGATACTAAGCTAAAGAGAAGGAAAAGGGGTTGCTAGGACTGATATAAATAAATATATAGGGTAAGCCGTTAAGGCGCTAGCTTTAAGCGGGCTAATTACAGGTTAGCAGAATATAGCAGAATTTAGCAGGTAATGTGCGATAGCGCCATTACATCACCCCCCTCTTTAAAAGAAAAGCCTGCCCTTAGGCTTAGTTAGAAATAGGGTAGTACTAGGCTTATAAACATAGGATTATAAAATATAAGATAAGGAGATAAAGGGGATATAAGTACGTCCAGACTAAATATAAAGGGCGATTGTGGGCTAAGTGGAAGCACTAGGCTAGAAAGAGTAGCTGTTAAAAGTCTTAGTACGGATCTAACTAATTAGACAACTTTGACTAGCGGTCGAAGTTCCTTAATATCTGAAATTTTACGGTACTAGCAGAAAACGGCAGAATATAGCAGAATTTGGTAGACAGCTGTATTAGGGCTTTAGAGCGTTTTTGTCCCTATATTCTTCTAGTAACTTATTATCTTTATTATACTAGCATTCCATCTATTTATCTAGGTACTTTAGGGGTCTAGGCGTATTAGGGTATTAGTTATAGAATTCTTTAAGCTTTTAGGGGTAGCCTATAAAGTTCTATATAGGGTTCTAGGTTAGGTTAGGATTATAGCCCTTCTATTAGATATGGTATTTTAGTGTTCCCTATACTATCTTATAGGCCAGTATTTCGTTAACCTCCTATTTATTATTACTATTTACTTAAACTAGTAGGGGAGGCTTATTCTTTTGTCTAGGTAATAGGTTATTTATAGCTTTCCGTAACTTATCTGGTAAAAAAAATAGGGTAAACCCTAATTAAATTTAGGTGCTTTATCTTGTATAAGTTGCCTATCTCTTTAAGAACCTTATATAGTCCTACTATCTAGTAGTCTAGCTTACGGCTAGGTTGATTAGTTTTCTAATTCCTTATTATAACCCAAACTATATCGCCAGGGGCAAAATCGGGCTCTTAACGGTATTTATTTACCTATTATTCTATTAACCTCTAAGCTTTTTCTAGGTTCTCACGGGCTACCATCTAGGCTTCCTCTAATTATTTAGCGTACTATTAGGCCTTAGTATAGGATAGCTTCTCTTATACAGTCTAGGGTTCTTCTAGCCTTTTTTAGTTAAAGCTTATATAGGGTAAGTATCCTATTTCTAGCTAAATTGGGTCAAACCCTATAGAGTTATAGGGTAGGGTTGCTTGCGCGTAGTCTATTAAGGGTAGTAGTTTAGACTAGTTATTCTAGAAATAGTTAATAAAGGGCTTAAGCCTCTAGTCTAGGTACTAATTTATAATCTCTGTTTAACTATCTATCTAGGGGTAATAAGCTATAGAAAGCTTTAGCTTAATACCTAAGATTTAGGTAAACTTATTCTAGAAGGCCGATATAAACTATAGCCTATAATTAGATATAATAGTATCTAGTAGTCTATAGATTTAGTAGACGTAATAGATATATAGCTAGGCTGCCTTTTTAGCATTAATATTCTTATAATAGGGAATTAAGAACGGGCGTTTACTAAAGCGGTTAACTATAACTATAACTATATTGTATCCGTTACGGTCCCTAAGTAATTTATAAAAGTCTATAAAGATATACTATTAAGGCCGCTCTAGTATTAGGAGTGGCTTAAGTAGTCCTAGGGTTTTATTCTATGGGATTATAGCTTTTTAACAGTCTTTGTAGTTCCGTATATATTAATTAATATTTATAACTATTTTTAGCTAGTAATAGTGGCAGTTAATAATTTTATGGGTCTTATTTTTACTAGGGTGTGCTATAAAGACTTAGTAATAAGCTTTACAGATTAGTTTAGTCCGTAGATTATTAATATTGGGGACTATAAGCCGCTTCTAGTATAGGAGCAATCCTTCCTCCATTTTAAAATTGGGGTCTTTTTTTATAGCTTATTCACGGAAGGCCCTTAGGGCATTAGCCATACGGTTTACAGTTAGGAGGTAGTTAATTAGCCCTATTAGCTTATCTAAGGACTCCTCTATTAGTGCTAGCTTATTTTACTAGGAGTCTAGCTTCTTAAGGATTTATAGGTCAAGCTATTCTAAATAGAGGAGGGCGCGCGTCCAATATTAGGTCTTTAGCTTATTCTAGGGTTCTACATCTTATTTTCTTTAGGTTAAGGTATTAGCCTTAAAGTTTTATTTACTAGAATAATATATAATTATAAAAAAGAATTAGAAGAGTATTTTAGCCTACTAGGCTTATTATTTAATAAGCTGCTTTATAATTATAAAGTACTCTAGGGCTTTATAATCTGTATATATTTTAATCTGAAAGTTTATACCTTTAAGCTCTATACGCTATTAGGAGAGTAATTAAATAATAGCTAGCATTTTTTTATTATATACTTTATAATTATACTTAGCTAGGTTTATTATTTTTAAGAAGAAAGCTATAGGGTACTATTTACTATCTAGATATAACTATAATAGGATTCCCGCTATAACCCTATTAGAGGCATTTATTTCTAGTATTAATTTAAGGTCTAGGTTATAGTAATAAAAGATTAGGGAAGAGATAAGCCAATCCTTTATCTCTTTAAAGGCTTTTATATAGCTATTATTAAAGATAAAAGGCGTATTCTTCCTAGTTAGTTATATAAGAGGTTTTACTATAATTCTATAGTTACGGATAAACTAATAGTAAAAGTTATAAAAACTAAAAAAGGTTTAAATTCCTTTTACTATATAAGGGGGCTTTTAGTTATAGATTACCTTTACCTTCTTAGGGTCGACCTTAATTCCTCCTATAGTTATAATAAACCTAAAGTATTTTATACGTTTTACCCCAAACTTATACCTCTTAATATTAACTTATAAGCCTACGTTTTATAATCTCTCTAAAACCTTCTTAATATAAACTTAATACTTAATTTGTTAAGGTAATTAAAAGAACATTATTTATATACCTTTGGTACATAGCCAGTCCGTTTATTAGTTTAAAAAAAAACTTTATATTTATAGGAACTATAATGGGTACGGAATATTATTAAATCTTTAAATATAGGGTCTATCCTAATTTAGTAGAAAGCTTAGCGGATATTAAGTTTAGTAAAGATCTTTACCTAGCTTAGATGTGCAAGGGTTTTATTAATTAAAGGAATAGGATACCAGTCCTTTTAAGTAATAGTATTTAGCTTTTAATAGTTAATATAAAAATAAAGGCCTCTATTAGGCTTTTTTATAAATAGGATAGGGGAAGTAAAAGGGGCTTAACTTAGCTTAATAAACCCTTTATCTAGGTTGTTAATTAAATACTGCTTTATTACTTTTAGCTTATCTATTAATTAATAGTAAAGGGGGCTATAGCCTAGTAAGTTATTGGCTTTTAATTAAATCTTATAATTATATATCTGGTAGGGGGGTAACTTATTTAAGGCCGCCTTTAAGAATACATCCCTATAGTCTATATAAATAGTAAGAAAAAGGCATTTAACTAGTTTCCTATTAGTTTCCTTAGCTAGCCTTTCCTCTTTATTATTAATAATTTAGTTAATTATATATAGGCTTATTATAAAGACCTTATTATCCTTCTAGTATATATTAAAGTGGAACGCTATAGCGCTAATTACGGCGATATTTACGGTAGGGGGGTTGTCTAATAATAGGGGCGTACGTAACTTTAGGGACTTTTAGGGTACTAGCGTTATTATTACTCCTTTTAGCTCCTGTTATATCTTTTAGAGGTTATCCCTTATATCCTATTAATACGTTCTTTTCTATACTAGTTAAATCCGTGCAATTTAAACGTTGTCTATATTACTATCTATCCCGCTTCTATATATAGGGTCCTCTTTAAATATAGCGCTTTAGGAGAGTATCTTTATTAGTATAAAGTTCTTTCTAGCTTTATAGTAGGCGTCTTTTTAGGTAAAGGCTAGGTTATAGGCCCGGACATCCTACTAGTAGGTAGGGTTAGCCCTTATAGCTAGTATCTTATAATTAGTTTAGATATCCCTAGTAAAGGAGGGTAACCTTAGTCTATCCTCCGGCTAGATAAACCGTCTTTATTATATATTTAACTAAATATTAAAATAGGATATCTATTTTTATTTAAGGATTATATTATAGGACCCTAGGTCTAGGATATAAAAGGGGATACTATATTAGCGTTATCCATTAAGAGTAATATATAACTTTAAGACGTAGGTAATAGGCTAGCCGGCTTAGCCGTTATAGCCTTTTACCTAAATAGGCTTCTCTAGTTAGATGGCTTCTATATTTAGAAACTTAGCAATATTATTTATATAGGTAGTATTTATAAAGGTAAAGCTATTTACTCTAGTGTTAAAAAGGGCAGTTATATTAACTTTATATCTATTTTAAGATACTATATATAGAACCGTAAAATGCTTTTTACTTATTAGCTAATTAAGATTAATCTCTTTAAGATTAATAGGGTACCCTAGGGGGGAGTCTTTCCCTAGGGTTCTTTTTTTCCCAACTTATTAGACGTTTCTCCTTCCTCTATCTCCTTAATATTACCTATATCCTTTAGCTCCGGGTAAGACGAGGTAAAGTAACCCTACTTATTATAGTTATAGCATATAGCCGAGGCAGGGTTAATTAGAGTATTACGGTAAATACTAGTTAATAGTATAGTATATAACTAGTTAGGCAAGGCTTACTAGTACGTAGTTATAACCGCCTTTAGTATAAAAGTAGTTATAACTTATCTTTCTGCTTTAGCTCCTATAGGTATAGCTAGCGAGTTTTAATTATTATAGAGTCGCTTCTACTAATTAGGGTAAGCGTTAATCTGCTTTAGTTTTAAGTCTAATAATAGGCAATAAGCTACGAGTTTTTTTATAAGTTAGTAGGTTATTTAAGGTTATAGTAATCTTTTCTTACAGCCGGATTGTTAGCTTATTATATAGGTTTAATTAGTAGTTCTTAAGGGGAACCTAGCCTTCTCCTATAAGGTATAGGAATTAAGTTTAGAATTTAGTAAAGGGTTAGTTTAGTTTTATTATTAGGTAATTATAGTTATAATAGGCATCCTGTACTTTATTTAGGTTAATATAAATAGCTACTAGGTGCTGTATTATCTTATTAATAGATATAAATTAAATAGGGAAATTATCCTTAAACTTAGCTTAGAGGTGCCGTTAGGCGTCCCTAATAGTTCAACTAAAGAGGTAGAGCATTTTAGCTTCTTTAGAAAGGAAATAGTTATAGTTAACGCGGAGCTTTCCTTATACTTAAATCCTCTAATTCTTAAAAATAGGGTCTATTTTATTAGATAATAGTAGGGGGTTAAAGAGCTTAACGGACTTTTATTACTTTATTATTATATCCGTACTCCCTAGTATATTATATTTAATAGAGTAAATAGGTTAGCTAGGGCTTTAAGAACGGAAAGCTAGGCTATTTTATAGGGCCGTAAGGCTTTCTAGGATCTTTTATAGGGTCTTTTATATATTTCTCACTTTAAGATAATTAGCTTCCTAGCTAGCTGCAAAGGCGCAAATCTACTCGCGTACGTCTATAATGTTATTATTATCTTTAATTTCTAATCCTAATTAGATCTTAGGTTCCTCTTAGGTAAAGGCAGCTCTTTTAAATAAGCTTACTTTAGGTGCCATTATTAGCTTCCTAAGGTTTATTAGTATTATACGCTTCGGTTTTAATTCTAGGGGTATAGGTCTAGTCCTGTCTAGCTTATAAGGTAGAATATTATCTAGGCCTTCCTAGGCAATGTAAAGTTATTTTGGTGTCTAAGTATAGCGCGTTAACGCGTTATTATAGACGAAGTTTTTTTTAGGGTAGGATATTATCCAGGCCTTCCTAGGCAAGGTAGGGTAAGCTTAGTATAATATTATAGCTTATATAAATACTTCTAAACTAAAGCTTATAAAATGCTATATTACAAAGATACTAAGCTAAAGAAAAGGAAAAAGGGATCGCTAGGACTGATATAAATAAATATATAGGGTAAGCCGCCAAGGCGCTAGCTTTAGGCGGGCCAATCGCAGGTCAGTAGAATATGGCAGAATTTGGCAGGTAATGTGCGGTAGCGCCGTTACAGTCTTAGGCCGTATTACCTACGTAATAGCCCTAAGACTTTAATATATAAAACTACTAGAAGAACTAGTATCCTATAATAATAAAAATACTTAAAAAACCTAAACCTAAATCTAATACTAACTTTATATTTAATACTAAACCTAAACCTAAATAAGAAACTATAGACAACCCTAGTAAGCTTAGTACCCTAAATATCCGCATTATTAGAGCTACTCTATTAGTATAACTTACTAAGAAACCTAAATATCTAATCTTTGCTATTACTATAGCTAATATTAAAAAGGCCTTAATACTAAAGAAGTATACTAACCCTACTATAAAGGTACTAATAGAGTACTATAACCGCCTAGAGGTATTCTTACAGAAGGAAGCTAATAAACTACTAAAATACTAACTATACAACTATAAGATTGTACTTAAAGAAGGGAGGCAGCCTAGATTTAGACCCCTATACGGGATATTTTAAAATAAACTTTAAGTGCTATAAAAGTACCTAAATAAGAACCTAAGTAAAGGATTTATTAAAGTAAGCTCTTTACCTATAGCCGTATTAGTAATCTTTATTAAGAAACTAGGCAGCGGACTATACTTCTATATAGACTACTAAGCTTTTAACGCCGTTACCATTAAGAACTAATATCCGATCCCGCTAATATAAGAGACGCTAAACTAACTAAGTAAGGCTCGCTTCTATATAAAGCTTAATATTATCTCTATATTTAACCGCCTCTATATTATAAAAGAAGATAAATAGCTTATTGCATTTTGTACCCAATATAGATTATTTAAGTACTTAATAATACCCTTTAGCCTTATAAACGCTCTAAGCTTATTTTAATATTATATAAATAATACCCTACGTCCCTATCTAGATATTTTCTATACTGCTTATATTAATAACGTCCTAATATATAGTAATAACCTAACCAAACACTAGAAATATATTAATCTTATTTTATAAACCCTATACGGAGCTAGTCTATAATTAGATATAGATAAATAAATGTTTTATAAGACGGAAGTTCTATACCTTAGGCTTTTTATTTTTATAGATAGCATATAAATAGACCTAAAGAAAGTTAAAGTAATTGTAAACTAGTAAGGACCTAAGAACGTTAAGGATATAAGAGTCTTTATAGAATTTACTAATTTTTACTAATAGTTTATTAATAACTTCTCCGCCTTAGTTTTACCCCTTATAGCTCTAACCTAAAAGGATAAAGCCTTTATCTTTAATAAGGAATATAAGAAGGCCTTTACTTATCTAAAAGTTATATTTACTACTATACCTATACTCTAACACTTTAACCTAAACTAAATAAGTGTTATAAAAGCTAACTTATCTAACTATATTACTAAAGGCATTCTGTCTTAATATAATAAAGATAGAGCATTATACCCCGTGGCATACTACTTAAAATAACTAAATTTAGCTAAATATAACTATAAGATCTATAATAAGGAGTTACTAACTATTATTAAATATTTTAAATAATAGCGACCTAAACTAAAAGGCGCCGGATTTCTAATTAAGGTCTTTAGCAACTATAAGAATCTATAGTACTTTATAACTACAAAATAGCTAAGTTATTATTAGGCCTACTAGTTAGAATATCTATGCCATTTTTTATTTTTAATTATATACCGCCTAGGCGTTTAAGGTTAGAAGCCTAATACTCTAACTTAACGCTTATAAGATATACTAGTACTAAAAGAAGCGCGCTCTTACTAAAACTAGACCCTACTTTATTCTAAACTATTTAACCCTCCTACTAAAGACCTTATAGTATACGTCCTTAAAATAACTAATTAATTAATTTAATAGATTATAGTTAACAAATACTTAAATAATAGGTTTATCTAAAAGATGCTTAAGCTAATCTATAATAGTATTAGGCGCTTTAAAAAGATATCTTTAAGTAAATATAAAGCTTATAGAAACCGCTTATATTACTAAAACTATTTAGTTATCCCTAATTATAATAAACTTGAGCTTAAGCTCCTTAAACATATATATAACCTACTAGTAGCTAGCTACCTAGGCCAAGAAAAAAACCCTAAAGCTACTTTAATAGGAGTACTACTAGCTATTATATCTACTAAAGAGCTAAAGCTTTATATAAGACGTATAACGGCCTTCTAAAGCTACTACCTATTCTAAACCGAAGATTAAAAAACGTCTTAATTAACTTTATTATTAATCTCCCCATAAGTAAGAGCTATATAAATATTATAATAGTTATAGACTAACTATTTAGGATAAGACACTTAATCGCCTACCCTAATATATTAATACCTACTATTACCTAATTATTTCTAGATTATATATAGAAACTCTATAGACTCCCTAAAATAATTATCTCCGATAAAGGCAGCTAGTTTATCTCTATATTTTAGAAAAAACTAACTACCTAACTTCGCATTAAAGCACTATTGTCTATAATATATTACTTAGAAATAGATAGCTAAATAAAACGTGTAAATACTATAATAGAATAGTATATTCGGATATATATATTATACTTATAAGATAACTAGATTAACTAGCTTGTATTTACTAAGTTTACTATAAATAATTCCGTCTTGGAAACTATAAAGGTCTCCCTATTCCTAGCTAACTATAGCTAGTATTTATAAATAGGTTTTAAACCCTTTAGTAATGTTCCTTACCCTACTTATTACGCCTTATAAGTTATAAAAGCAAATAAATTTATAAAGAAGATAAAGGAACTATAACAGTTCCTTACTAATAAAATAATATATATTATGGACCTTATATTAACAATAGTGCGATTACTAAGAAGAGATATAAATGGGTTAGTTAAGATAGTATAAGAGGCGCTAGAACCGATTAAGCTATAGGATAAGGGGTAGCTAAGTTATGTAATAAGTTACGTTATAAGTTCGGAACGGAGGAACGTAAGAATGTAGGAACGCGGTATACTAACGTACCAATATACCGATATACTAAATCCTTTACTATAGGGAGGAGTTATATTTAAAGACATATAGTCTCTATAGATAGTTTCTCTTCTTTATAGTAAATCTTAGAATATAATTAAAGTTAATTCTATTAGGTAACTACTTTACTAGTTATATTTACATTATTAACTATTCTATACCTATATACCTAGCCTATTAATAAGTCTACCGTAGTATTTCCTATAAGACTTTGTTATATATTTACTACTAAGGTTATAGTAAAAGAAGTTAAATAATATGCTACTAAAAGCAGTAGCTATAATGGCGTCCACAGCAGCGACCACCTTAGGATTAGGTAATAATACCAGTATAGTAAATACTAACTCATAACCAGTTACCGTTAAATAGCTATAAGAAATAGTTAATTAATTAATAGATAATAATAGGATACTTAAAGAAAGGATTAATGGAATTAGAGTAGCTAAGGTTAAGTTACCCTTAATTAAGCGATTCTTAGGGGAGAAGTTAAAACTTAAGGGATTCCTTACGTAAATGCACTCTAAGGTTATATAGAAAGGAGTCAAGCTAGAAACGCTGATAGATTAAGTCGCTTATATAGAATTATTCTTAACAGGAAGGGTACTTAAGTAGTTTAAGCCTTACCTTACGGAGGTATAGGAGTATAGCATAATAACTACTAACTAAGAGGTATAGTATATATTCTTAAGTTAGAATAGGTTTATAGAACACTTAATGCAAATATTTAAAGACTTAGAGGCAACTATAACGGTAGAAAGAAAGCTTTAAAACCTAGTATAAAGAACTTTAATAATTAAGTATACGACGTAGTTTTAAATATTAGTAATATAGGTTAAATAGAACAATAAAGCGCTTATAGTATAGTATAAATAGGGACTTAAGGTAAAAGTCTAGGACGTAATTATCCTAATAGAAGATGCGGATTGTTACAGTGCTGCAATAAAGTAGACTAAATAACTACGTTATAGTATAAAGAGGGGAAGAAGGTGGAAAGGGGGTATTATATACAAATAGTAGGGCCGGCCGCTAAGTCGCTAGTAGTGGGCTAGCTAATAGTAGGAAACAGTACGAGATAGTAT
>Ga0307515_10017616_pt1 | contig 12993 bp, 17 predicted proteins | sample 17_EM_MG_FD_194513 | JGI IMG/M metagenome (GOLD analysis project Ga0307515, IMG submission 194513) | Populus trichocarpa ectomycorrhiza microbial communities from riparian zone in the Pacific Northwest, United States - 17_EM | ecosystem: Host-associated > Plants > Roots > Unclassified | place...
AGTTGACTGACTTCTTCTATATTTGCGTTGCTATTTTCAAACAGTATAAAAGAATGAAAAGTACGTCTATGAAAGTTCCCCACCTTTTCCTTGGATTAAAAATTTGTTGACCGTCTCTTTCAATGATTACTAACACCCACCCTCCCTTTCTTCATCCTGATTTATCACAAATCAACTCCCAATAAATATTTCAGCTTTAGATGTTCAAATATCAAATCAAGAATAAATTATTATTTTTTTTGGAAAATCCCCAAGAAATTGATTCTGAGTTTATTTCATTGGTGTTTCTAATGCGATTCCAGCTTTAAGGAACACGATATGGCTATGAAATTCTGAACAATCATTACTCATTTGAAAGAGTCTAACAATTGACCTTCATCATAAAATTTCCCTCTGGTGCCCCCCGATGAGCAAATATTTCTTTGCACGCTTTAGAAGATCCTAAAATTTTGTCTAAAACAAGGATCAGGCATAAAATTGCTAGTGGCTATATTAACTGCAGCCTGCAGATGACGCTTCAGTGTTCCATATTTTCCTTCTGCTTTTCATGAGAAGGGAAGAAGTATTTCTATAGATACGTCATTCTCGTTAATTTTGCTTTAGTAGATGCAGAACACACAAGGTGGGAGAAAATCTAGAGCCTAGCAGAAGAAAGAGTAAAATCACAATTTATGATGTAGACACTGAAATTAGCAAACCTTCACTCCCTGAACTATCAACAAGATCTAGTGATCTAGGTAAAGATTTGAGGAAAGCATGCTATGCTGAAGGAAAAATTAATGCAGGATATGCACTAAATCCATAGCAAATCAAGTTCGTCAAGAAAAAGATGCCATAGATATGATGAGCATCTACACAAGTTATGGGATCAAAACACCAGTGTCTCCCATCACGTTTAAGCAAACGGATGAATATACACATAAAATTTATATATGTACATATACCTAGTTTTTCAACACGGGTGGCCTTCGAGTATCCTGAACAGCAGTGCAAAACAGAACTCAACAAAGGGAAAAACTCATAAAAAAGATAGGTCTACACTGTCAGATAAGTTCTTATCATAGTTGCTCCTGTTGGATCGGAGAGCAGGTGCCTGACAAGGCACATTCTCAAATCATTTCGTGCAATAACAAACATATAGAGGGCAAATAACATGAGATCAGCTGAGGAGAGAGAGGAGCTAAGAAATCCCTGCCACATCCTGCAAACCAACACATCTATCAGTTATTCCAAAGTAAAAGTGCAATGCAAGCAAGTCCAGCATCTATTTACAGATTTAGCTCACCCCTATTAATTTATGTGTAAAATCAATTAGAATTGACAGCCATGCTTCCCCTATTTTCTTTAGCAATGAATTTCTCTAACATCTCTGGCTATCATGCTATTTGAGAACTGCTTACCTACTATTAAGGCTCATTCAAAATTGCTCCTGCTAATAATTTGTTCAATAACACTGTTATTAAATAATGAGACACAACCAATTTCATCCCAAAATCTAAACCCTAATTTCTTTGCTAAAACAGTTAGAAACCCTTTAAGATCTTGACCAATCACAATACAACCTGAAACCATACAATATCAAAAGAATCTTTTTCGCTTTTATGGGTCTTTTAACTGTACAACTAAGTTCACATGACAAAGTTTATCTGGTATATGGGTTCAATTTTCAGCCAATACATCATTTTTGTTAAATTGAGCCAATTTTACAAAGAAAGTTATTGAACAAATTATTAGCATGAGGTTAATTTTGAATAATTGAGACGTAAAGGACAAAAAGTAAATGATAGGTTAAGCTCTGCAAGCAACCTGCCATCATAGGAATTGTGCAGCTAAGCATAATTGATTGCCCAAAATTAGGTTTTGAATATGTCATGAGATGGAAGAAAGAAGCTTGACAGTTAGAGAAGGAATAGCAGCAGCATTGGTTATTACATTTTGCATGATTTACTTGATAATCGAGCATGCGGGAAATAACAGTTGTATCAGTTAGTTAGTTGAAGTTAATTGAGATTTAGTTACAAGAAGGTTAGCAATAAACAGATTGTATAAATAAGACATGTGAAAGATGTGTGAGTCAAGTAATCAAGTATACAGTTTCTGTAATTTCTTCTCTATTTCTTCTCATCCTCAACCTCTTTTCTTTCATTTACACATTGTTAAGGAAAACTTCCTTGGTATCAGAGCTACAAAGATCCAAGCAAGAACATCCTGTCATTCTCAACCATGGTAGATAGTAACAGGATGAGATCTTTGGAGGAGCATAGCAGGCATACTGATGAAGAAATACAAGTAATCAGAGCTGAAGTCACATTGCAAGGAACAGAATTAAGCAAGAAGATGGAGCAGCTACAAGTACAGATGGATACATCGTTGACAGCCTTGAATTCCTTAAAGGCCACTCATAATAATGAAGGAGGAAGAAGGTAGAATACTAACATTGAAGGAAGCATTCCTCCTCAAAGAAATGGCAATCGAGGAGATAATATGGGAATTCTAGAAGGCAACAGGGGAGGATATAATGCAATCTTTCCAAGAGTAGAATTACCTACTTTTTTTGAAGAGAATCTAAGAGGTTCGATCATGAAGTGTCACAAATTCTTTAAAATGCACTTCATACCTGTACACTAATGGATTGAAATTGCTTCTTCATACCTGGAAGGGAGAGCAGAGATCTGGTGTGAGGGATTCTTGGTATGGGGCAATGACTTAGCCAACTGGGTTCTAAAGGGATTTGTGTAAGATTTGGGAATCACAATGATGTGGTTGAAGAGTTTAACAAGCTGAAACAGGAAAAGAGTTTAGAGGATTATGTGGAAAAATTTGGAGAGCTCAAATCGTTAATGAGTTCATGAAATCCTTCCTTGCCAGAAGCATACTATGTGTCCAGCTTTATTAATGGGCTTAAAGAAGACATTAGACCAATGCTGAAAATCTTGAAGCCAAAAACACTCATGCAAGCCTTTGAACAGGCCAAGTAGCAAGAGGAGTCTAACTATGCGATAGCCAAGAAGAACAGAATGATGCCCAGACCTCTAGCAATGTCTTTGGAAGACCAACATGTAGTTTCCAAACAAAACCTTTGTATCAATCAAAGGGTGAAATGTTAAATGGCTGAGAACAATCCTCTGACAATCTTTATGAGCAAAGAAGGAAGATTGGATTGTGTTTAAGTGTGGAGAAAAATTCAACCCTGGACATAAATGTACCGTGAAAGGACTGCGTATGATGGAAAGATTGGAAGATGGAAGTGAAGAGTTTTTTTAGACTGAAGAACAACGAGAAGTGAAAACTGTGGAGGAAGATGGGATAGAAGAAAATGGGCTATCTCTGAATGCTACGGCAGAAAACTATGTTGATAACACTATTAGAATAAAAGGAAGTTGTCAAGGGGAGGAGCTCATAATATTAATAGACAGTGAAAGTACGCACAGCTTCATTGATGAAAAGGTGATGCTGAGAATCAAGGTTGCAATGGTAAGGACAACAGTGTTGGCAGTCACCGTGGCGAATGAAAATATTATGAGATGTGATGCGCACAACTTCTTGTGGTTCATGCAAGTTTGCAAATCTTGGAGTTGGGGAGATGTGACATGGTGTTAGGAGTGGATTGGTTAAGGGTGTATTCACCCAAATTGTTTGATTTTGTTAAACTGAAACTTTCATTCAAGAAAGAAGAAAGAATGATTGAACTTAAAGGCGTAGTAAATGAAGTAAGACTACAAGAGATCATGGCAACCAAGGCTTACAAAAGTCTTAAGAAAGCTGTAAGTGGATTTGATGGACAGTTCTTTGCAATTGAAGTTGTAGAGGCAGCAGTGGATGATGAAAAAGATCCAGTAGTAGAAGCATTGTTGAAAGAGTTTCACATGGTGTTTGCAGAATCCACACAACTTTCTCCTGTCAGGAACTTAGACCACAAGATTCCATTATTTCCAGGAGCAAAGTCTGTGAACATTAGGCCATATAGAAGTTTTTTAATTCAGAAGGAAGAAATTGAAAGGCTAGTGAAAGATATGCTAAAGAATGGGATTATTCAACACAGCAGTAGCTCATTTGCTTCCCCAGTCCTTCTAGTCAAGAAGAAATACAACACATGGAGATTCTGCATAGACTATGGACATCTGAATAGTTTAACTGTTCAAAATAAGCTCCCAATTTCATTAGTTGATGAGCTGCTGAATGAACTTCATGGATCACGGTTCTTCTCTAAGTTGGATATAAGGTCAGCATACCATCAAGTGAGAATGTTTGAAGCAGATGTGGAGAAAACAGCCTTCAGAACTCACCATGGCCACTACGAATTCAAGGTAATGCCTTTTAGATTAACAAATGCTCCGACTACATTCCAGACATTGATAAATAATGTGTTAGAACCTAATTTGAGAAAGTTTATATTGGTATTTTTTTATGATATACTAGTATATAGCTCTACCTTAGAGTTACATATTAGTCATCTTAAATTAGTATTGGAGCAACTAAAGAACAACCAGCTTTTTCCAAAAAGATCAAAATGTTCTTTCTGTAAAAGGCAAGTTGAGTATCTTGGGCATATTATCTCAAAGAAAGAAGTAACCATTGATCCTAAAAAGACTGAAGCTGTTAAGGATTGGCCAGTACCTTCTGCTATCAAAGAATTAAGAGGGTTCTTAAGCTTAGCAGGTTACTACAGAAAGTTTATTCAAGGGTTTGGCATGATTAGCAAACCACTTACTGACTTACTGAAAAAGAACAGTTTTGTATGGAATAATAAGGCTCAAGATGCATTTGATAAACTTAAAGTAGCTCTAAGCACAGCACCAGTGGTGGCACTGCCTGATTTTGATAAGGTCTTCGTATTGGAAACTGATGCTTGTTCCAGTGGATTGGAAGCAGTGTTGAGCCAAGAAGGTAGACCTCTAGCTTACTTCAGCAAGGCTTTGAGTCTAAGACACCTGAGGTTATTAATCTACAAAGCAAAATATATGGCCATTTTGATGGCAGTTGAAAGGTGGAGGCACTACTTGGAGCATAATCAATTCATCATAAAAACAGATCATGAGAGACTGAAGTTCCTACTTGAACAGAAGATCCATACACCAATACAGAAGAAAGGGTTAACCATGTTAATAGGGCTTAGATATCAAATTCATTACAAAAAAGGAAAGGAAAATGTGAAAACTGATAAATTGTCCAGAATATTTGAAGAAGAATGAGCAACTGTTGGAAATAAACAGATTGATATGCTTAATGGCAGGGTTGATGCAATCACTGTAATGGTGCCAGCTTGGCATGAAGAAGTAAAGGCATCTTATGAGAATGATTCTATCCTACAAGGAGTCATTACTGAGAAGATGATTAATATGAATAGCTGGCCACAATATCAGTTTACAGAAGGAATTCTCAGATTCAAGGGAAGGACTGTAATTGGATCAAGAGGTAGTTTGAGGAAAAGTTTAATATCTACAGCTCATGATTCAAATATTGGTGGTCATGCAGACATACAGAATTCTTACAGAAGGCTGAAGACTTTGTTTTATTGGCATTCCATGAAAAAAATGGTAGAAAGGGTTGTCAATGAGTGTGATGTGTGTAAACAGGACAAATTAGAGAGAGTTGCCTATCCAGGACTCTTACAACCTCTAGAAACTCCAGGTGGGGCATGGAAGGATATTACTAGAAGGACTTCCCAAGTCAGAAGGAAAGGATACAATTAGATTCACTGAATTTACACATTTCATTGCCATGTCTCATCCTTTTACAGCCCAAGATGTAGCTCAGTTATTCATGTGACATCTCTATAAACTCCATGGACTACCCCAGCTACAATACTGACTGATAGGGACAAGATCTTTACTAGCTTGTTCCGGAAAGAATTGTTCAAGAAACTAGGAGTGAAGTTATACATGAGCTCTGCCTACCATCCACGGTCAGATGGGTGGATTGAGAGGGTGAATCAGTGCTTGGAAGTTTACTTAAGATGCATGACAACGCAATATTCTAAGAGATGGCTAAGGTGGTTGTCTTTGGCGCTGTGGTAGTACAACATTAGTTTCCATTCAGCCATAAAAATGACTCATTTTCAGGCTCTATTTGGGTATCCACCCCCTTGCAGAGAGTTATCTACTCAAGAAGCAAGTTCTGTAGCTACAGTGAATGAGATGATAGCAAGAAGAGTTACTACTGATCAGTGGTTACAAAAGCAATGGGATATGGCTAAGAATAGGATGAAACAGATGATTGACAAACACGGGATTGAGAGAATTTCCAGTTGGGGATTATGTCCATTTGAAGCTTCAACTATGACAAACACAGGATTGAGAGAATTTCCAGTTGGGGGTTATGTCCATTTGAAGCTTCAACTATATAAACAATCAAGCATAGCATTGAGAAAGCACTTCAAGTTCAACCCGTGATTTTATGGTCCTTGGAAAATTCTACAGAAATTGGGAGCAGTTGCCTACAGGTTATAGTTGCCAGTTGGGGTTGCAATACATCCTGTTTTACATGTCTCATTGCTCAAGAAGAAACTGAGGACAAATGCCGTCATAGCAACAACTATGCCAGCAGTGGATGATCAAGGAAGGGTGAAGATTCAACCTGTGGCTATACTAGACAGGAAGCTCATGAAAAAAGATAACAGGGCAGTAGTAATGGAGCTAATCCAGTGGTCTAATATGTTTGAGGAAGATGCCACCTGAGAAATCCTGGAAGAATTGAGCCAACAGTTCCCTGATTTTAACACAGATTTTTGTGGACAAGAATCTTAAAAGGAAGGGTAATTGTCATGAGATGGAAGAAAGAAGCTTGACAGTTAGAGAAAGAATAGCGGCAGCATTGGTTATTACGTTTTACATGATTTACTTGATAATTGAGCATGTGGGAATTAAGAATAAACATGCGGGAAATAACAGTTGTATAGTTAGTTAGCTGAAGGTAGATGAGATTTAGTTACAAGAAGGTTAGCGATAAACAGATTGTACAGATAAGACATGTGAAATACGTTAGTCAAGTAATGGAGTATACAGTTTCTGTAATTGTAGAAAATCCTTTCTTCTCTATTTCTCCTCATTCTCAACCTCTTTTCTTTCATTTACACATTGTTATGGAAAACTTCCTTAACAGAATATGTGCTCATCAAAATTCTCCAAAAAACACAATCACAAGTTCTGCCATTCTCCCTGAAACTAAAATAATTTGGATTCCATCTCAGGCACAACTTCTTTTAAGATGGCTAGTAGTCCCACCACCATCATTACCAAAGCCATTCACAACCACAACTCTACTGCGTGTTGATTATGCTATAAAACAAGAAACACCAGAAATCATTACCTCCCAGTCACTGCCTTCACTTCCATTACATGATGCAGAACCATTATTTTGCCTAGATTCTTTACTAACTCAGGGCACGCGTAGTTCTATCCTCTGTATTATTTTGTGTATTAATTTTCCAGAACGAGTATTACATTTCATCCCAGATTGACTTGTATCAAGCTCATATGAAATTGAGTTCTAACTACGAATGGGGTAAGCGGATATTAAAAGAACACTAATAATTAGTATATATAGGCAAATGATGGGAGTAGACGTAAAAGGATACTAATCATACCAACTGGGTAAGCGGAAGAAGGTATGGAAAAATATTCTGATGCCTTCAATATCCAGCTGCAATATAAGTGCTAGTCCAAAGAGAAAGAATGCCCTTTGACGTTTTCTCTCTAGTGGCCAAAGAGTATTCCAAGCTGAGAACAAAGAAAAGCAATCAGCATAAATTAATCTTCCACCATAAGTTAAGGAGCATCAGCTAACTTGTCTTTATTGATATTTTCAGAAACTGGACTAGAAAATTCGTTCCAAAATGAGTCCTAACAGGAAGCTAAAATCCATGGTATAGAGGATTCTCCCAAAGAAAAGTTGTCAAATGAAGAAACTTATTGCACTGTGCTGGAAGTGCTGTTTTATTCACGCAATAAGATTGACAAACTCAGTAAGAATTTGATGTGAGTAACTACTGTGATCTGTGATGTCCCATTTTGATTGCTGAAATTATGATATTACCATCTTTAAGGAAGATATGTAAAATGGACGAAGTGGTGTTCGGGAGTGTTTGTGTGTCTACTGTTCCATACCTTGCATTGATATATTTGCATAACGTCTTTCAAGAGTAGGCTTTCCCTTAGAATAATCCTGATTCAATATATTTGCAATTACAGAAGCATAATTTGGAGCCTCGGACAATGATCTCACCACTGAATAGCCTGTTTGATGAAGCACGAAATGAATAGGTGCCTTTAAGTTTCATTTACTTCAGAAAACAGAGATTATCCCTACTGTTCTTACCTGTGGCTGGATGCACCATGCTAGCAGCAGCACCAAATGCAAGATTTTTTTGCTCAGTATTTGGCAAGGAACCACCAACTGGAATATAAGACCATTCCTGCTTAACAGATCAAAAAACTATTCACTACCCTTCACGCACCCAAGGGACAATAATGTTGTCAATATAATTCAACTATTTTTGTGAAATAGCTATGTCCCCGAGAACGCAAAATGCTTTCTAGTGCAAAACACTAATAGCACTTTGTTCATGGGGCTTCAGCATTATGCATGACAAGAGCGTGTACCATCTAGTAATGGCAATACCAACAATTAAATATGCGCAATAAGCACCCTCGGAACTATTATACCTCAAAAATCCAAATTTGGAGGAATCAAACCAGATAACCTCTGATTGATATCGGGACAATATAACTGTCAAAAAGCACATCAGATGACAATGACAACCACCTTTTGTTTTTGAAAACATAATTGGTTTTACATGGCATGCAAATAAACACATGTCTTGGAAGTAAAGATAAGGAAACTACTCCTAGAATGCATCATAGATTTGGTTGTGAAGATTACCTCTTCATAGGTTTTCAAGACTCGGATTCCCATTGCCTCTAACCTTGACAAGAGTTTTTTCTTTAACAAGTCGAAAGGCATCGCGTCTTTTGAGGCCAAACAAGTTTCCTGCAGTTTACTATCTCTTTAAACTTTGCACATTATTGTTATTAATAAAATTGAAAATATCCAAAACAAATCATATTGAACAAACCTCAAAGAAAACTCTTGTTGACGACATGGGCATTGCATAAAGAAATGTTGGATATTCAGCTTCTAAACATTGAACTTTTTGTTTAATGTAGTCTCTGTAATCCATGAAAACCATTAGGCTAGGATCATATGGATTGTTTTCCACCTGCAATTGAGAAACAAAGTGATATTGTCAAAAGGAATTGCAGCTCTGAACAATTTACAAAATCCTTCACCGGTTTCTTAGAAGAGAATTATAGAGCAATATTTAAAATTCAGATCGATCCTATGGTTGAAATTATCAATGTAACAGCAATGAGAATAAACCTAGGGTGCAAACCAGAGAGGGAGAATTGAAAGCCATTGTAATGGCTTCTTAATTCAAAGTTGCTTACCATCAACAATATGTATTCAGAAAAGAAAAGGGTTTACACACGCAATCCTTTCTTTTCCCTTTTGTTCTAATTTAGGTAGGCATGAGGACAATCCGGTATTAGGCTACCATCTCATGTCAAAATATGGAAGGAAGAAAATGACATAGAAAAACACGGCTCATATAATACATAATTATTGATAGTTACAGGAGATAAACAGGGCTAATAAACCAGCTCTTATTATTAATAGATAAACAAAGTTATACACATAATCTTTGAGCTTTAAATGACTTCTAAAATGGTATATCTCACTCATACCTCAACTTCCACACCATAAGCTGTTTGCACAGAAACCCTTGGACCTCCCACCTCATACTGCAAGAGTTTTCCCGAGGCAGCTCCAGATGCAACAGTAGCAAGCCTTTAATAACATGTCAAAAATCAAATTTGGGTTTAAATGCAATAAATAAGATAAAATCCACGTTTACTAAGCAAGGACTAAAAAAATTTGAGGACATCAAAATTTACCTGCATGGAACTACAATGCCATGTTCACAAGCTACAAGACTTTGACCATCAGTTGCCTCGGTAATCCTTTCCACTTTTGAGCTCAGATATGAAACACCTGACTCGACACACCTAGAGGAAATTAATATAGATTATACACCTCTAAAGGACTCCAATTCAATATCAAAGGCATGATTAAGATGAAAATTATGATAAAAGCAATTATTGAAAACACACACTCTTCGTAGCTAGTCTTACCTCCTCAACAACTCTTCATGGAGCAAATATCGACTAACTCGTCCATAGGAGCGACCGATCAGAATGGGATCATTGTCGTTAAGATATACAATGGTATCCCGCCAAACATGCTCAATACACCCATCAAGTCCAAGATCTGAAAATACAACAATTTATAGTTATACAGGTTAATCCAAACAGGAAATGAAGTATTTCCAAGCCTACAAATTGCAGCAAAGTTGATTCAAGTGGTAAGAAAAATACCCAGTTTAGATTATTCACTCAAGCTTAGGCAAGTTACAAACGAAGTTGGAAAAAAAAAATGGAAGGCAAAAAAATAGTTTAATATTCCATACGTAATTTAAGTGAAACACACGTGGCATTCGTAATAAAGGGAAAAAAATACTAAATATTAATACCTTTAAATTCATCCTCCCAAACACCATAATTATTAGTAAAAGGAAGATCAGGACCAATAAGTCCAACACTTAACCCCAACTTAGCTGATTCTGCAGCTAAAGCTAATCCTGCTGGACCACAACCAACCACCACCAAATCCAGTTCTCCTCCACCTTCTCCGCTTGTTGCTATCGGCCGCAACTGCAACCGCATAATTAATAACAAAGTTAATATGTTAACAAGAAAAGAAAAGGAAAATTAATTAATTAATCAAAAAACACCTTGTCGGCAAGTTTAGACTGTTGACTCATGGCCTTTTCTCGCTGCATTTGTACAAAACCAAGCTCAGAACCACCGGCTTTAATATAATCCTCTTCATCAGCAAACATACCTTCTTTGACAGCAACACTACTACAGCTATCATTCATCCCTCGACTACTATTACTACCTCCTCCTGACCTCACTTTACATAAACGGTATCGTTTATTACTATTAAAAACACTCTGCTTTGCACTGCTGCTGCTGCTACTACTCTGTGGCTGTGTTGCTAATCCTGTTTTAGACCTCCACACAGGACATGGACATGACAGCAGCACAGCCGCCATTGCTCCAAAATTCCGAGCTCCCACGCATTCCATTTCTTAATGTCCGCTATCTTTTTCTTGCTCTCTGCTGCTATTTATGTGCAAGAACAATCACGCCATTGCCGTTGTTTGGGTAGTTAAAAGAAAATAATCGGGGACAACAACGTCAGTGACGTTCTTGGAGATGCTTGTTGATTTGATTTATTTATCTCACAGTCTTTGTTGAGTTCTTGAAAACACAAATAAATGAAATAATGTCACCGACGGTCTGATCTTTTCTTTCTTTTTTTGAGGATAGGGAAGGGTAGGCTGGTTTGGTTTCTCTGCTCTCTAGTCTTTTCCTTGCTCGTCATCTCTTGAACTCTCATCCTCAAGACCGCCACGTGGACGTATTAGATTGGTGAAGTATTTCAATATAGCCGCTCCTATCTCGAACGGGTCCAAACGACGTCATTTTCTTCCCTTTTTTTACTTGATATATATATTATTAATTAACAATAACTATAAGGTTATTGCCCATCTTACTGTTTTTTCAGATATAAATTATTGTGAATTAAAGTAGTATTTGCCAGGAAAACTAACTAGGTATGCAGCTAGAGGTAGGATTATTTTGTTTTATGGAATACATTTGATATTAAAAAAATAAATGAGGATAAAATGGTTTGTTTAGATTTTTTTTTTGTTGTAGTATAGATACTATTTTTCTTTCAGGGAATAAAGTTTTAATCTTTAAGTTAGGGTTTTTTTTATTTAAAAAAAAACAGTAAAGAAACAATCATGCCTCTAAAAAGAGGGAATATGCATGTGTTGAGGGATTTTACCATCTTTTTTTTTTATTGAAACAGTTTAAATATAAGATTATCCTTGGGTTTCGATAAAAACAAGGTTGCATATAGGGGTGTTTTTATTGTTTAATATGGTTGTCAGACTTAAGCATCTGGATCTGGCATGGTTGCTAAACCCAAGCGTCTTGGGTCTGACATGATTTTCAAACTCATGTCGTTTGAGTCTAACATGTTTATCATACTTATTTTTTGAGGTTTATCTTAAGCAACTCATTTTTTTTAATCCCACCCAAAACGATTTTAAAGAAATCCCTTACCTTTTCTTCTTTTACTTTTGAACTAAAAAAAAGTGAATTTTTTAATGAGGTAAAGAAAGTTTAGAGACATGATTTTTTTTTTCCAGCTCCACAATATAGATATTGGATTTTTTAGGATAAATATTATATATACCATTAATAATTTTATATCAAAATTATTTTTATATCAATCTTATCATGCTGCACATTTAAGATTTTTTATTGTCTTGCTAGACCTAGAACACCTGGGTTTGGGGCTGTCGTCAGGCCCAGGCACTGGTCTTACATGTTTAACAAACCTAATGGGTCCGACACTTTTAACTGTCATTGAAATAATCATTTATATTGTTTATTAATTGACTCGCAGTAACGCGCGAGTCATCTGCCTAGTATACCCTAAACTATAATAGTATTATCAATCTTACTTCCAAACTATTTTTTATAACAATTTCACTCTTAAACTTCTTTGATTTTTCAATTAAGAGTTTCTGTTAAAACGTTTAACGGGACAAAATTAAGCTCCTTATAAAAACAAATTTACAATTTGGATGGAAATATGAATAAAAAAAGTGCTTGTATGTAAACGTACAGTTGGGAAATATGTTTCAATTTTTCCTCTTTTTTAAGATAGGCCAAATAAGGAGAGGACGACACCGTATCAGGATTTTCGTTCTCGATTGCAAATTAGGGCTGACAAATCAACGGTTGCGTTGCCTAGCCTAGCCTAGCCTGATACCTTGAGGTCAAGAACAAGAAGAAG
>Ga0307515_10017617_pt1 | contig 12993 bp, 20 predicted proteins | sample 17_EM_MG_FD_194513 | JGI IMG/M metagenome (GOLD analysis project Ga0307515, IMG submission 194513) | Populus trichocarpa ectomycorrhiza microbial communities from riparian zone in the Pacific Northwest, United States - 17_EM | ecosystem: Host-associated > Plants > Roots > Unclassified | place...
TTGTATATACAGCTCGGAATTTGGACAGACTTCTAGATGTCGCGACCTTTTCCCCATATCAATCTCGGTTATCATCATAGATAGTGCGATGCGAAGGCATGCAACCATTGGTTGTCTTACACACCGTACGCCGCGTTTACCGCCTCTCGCTTCGGTCCCTTCAAGACCAGACTCATCCCATAGAATCGCGAGCGGCTGTACATATTTTACGATCATGATCAGCGTTCGTTGAGTCGTGAAAATTATTCAGCAATGGGGAGTCGGGGACTGGCGCCATTGCGCCGTTACGATGCAGATAACAGGGAATATTATTAACAGGTCATTCTCGCTCGTGCGAACAATACAACCCGGTGTCTGAGTGTAACAAAATAAATACAAAGCGTCCAAGTCTACAAACTGAAACCAACAAACTACCGTCCATGAAACCGAAAGCACAGGGAAAATGCATAGTGCAGAAATAGCATAGAGGGCACACGACGAAACAAATAATAAAAGGAGGGGGAGGGGTGCAGGACCACGGGAAGAGTCCGAATTATTAAAACAGCAATAAAATCATACAGTGTTCGAAGAAGCACCGCGATCCTTGAAACCCAAAGTTGAAAATCCACGTCTAAGTCGGTATCGATGTTGGAAACAGCAGGGGAAAGCAATGTCCGGATCTAGAAACAGTTCATTCTTTGAAGAACTGGGCGAGGGTTTCGCCCAGGATCGCCAGTCCGCTGGTCATAGTCTGCTCAGTCCCAGCGAATGTGGCACGGAGGTAGTTAACTCGCTAATCGGATATCAGAAAGGAAGCTGAACGGCGGAGGCAGGGCAACGTACGTCAAGTAAATGATCATCGGCACCAAAGCCAGCGGTAGCCTTGGGGTCCTCCGTGACCAAAAAGATAGGGGCAGGCATGATGGCAAGCCCGTTGTCCATGCACTTCACAAACAGCTGACGTAAAATGTCAGCGCTTTGTGCAGAGCGATCTCCGGGGCACTGAGATACTGACCTCCTGGATCAACTCCATACAGTTGGTCTTTGGTTTGTTTTTGCCGCTGTTCTTGACGGTGTACCTCGGGTGTTTCTCGATGTTGACCTTGACCCAAACGAACATCCCAGCCTGGGGCTTGCAAATGCTAGCGTAGCCGGTGGAGGCGATCTTGGTTTCGAAGAGATCGAGCAGGAAGTTCCTCCTCCTCTCGTACTCATCCGAGAGGCTCTTCACCCATTGGGCAAAACCGCTGAGAGTCCAGCCATCTTCTCCGAGAAGCTCCGTGAGGAAGAGTTGACCGAAGCCAGCGGGTTGCTGAGTCGAGTTGTCGGTAAGCTCGATGAGGTACTTGTGGAAGAGAGGGGAGCACGTGATCGTTCCGAGACGCATTCCAGGGGCAAGGATCTTGGAGAAACTATCCACCCTGAGAACACGGCCGTCTACGTCCATGGAAAGGAAGGAAGGGATGAAAGAACCCGCAAACTTTTCGAGGAAGTTCTCATCCGTGGGGTCAGCGTCCTCTGCCCGGTCGAATTGGAGGAAGTAGTATGGGTCTGGAAAACGGTGGGGTTAAAATTGTACGCGGGGCTTGGGAACTGGAGCTTACCATCTTCGAGGATGATCAAATCGTATTTCTGAGCAATGGTATAGATTTTCTTCCTCCTTTCCAGACTGAGCGTCGAACCGGTGGGGTTCTGACCGCAACTGTGGGAGGTGGAAGATGAGTGAATGCACAGCGAAGGAGACGGGGAGATCGTACGGGACGGTGTAAAGGACATGAGGGAATCTCCCCTGGGTCCTGGTGTTCCAGGTAGAGAGGATCCTTTCGAGTTCCTCTGGGATGAGACCACCATCATCGATCTTGACAGGGGCCCAGGTGACGCCTTGAGCGGTGACTGCGTTTGTCAAGGCAGAGAAAGTCAACTCGTCGGCGAGGAAGGTATCGCCCCTTTCTCCGAACAGGCGGAAACATTTTGTGATACCATCGCTGTTCCCGAGAGTGAGGGTGACCGAGTGGTTCCTCGGAGAATGGAAGGTTTTGATGAGGTTGGTCAACGCGTCGAGAGCGGTAGAGATTCCGGCGCCGGCACCGTAAGCGAGAGCGGTCTGGAGGGGAAGCGCTCCATTGCATTCTCTGTTGGAGATCGTCTTGGAGGGGCCTGAACCGCTACGCCATTCAAGCACGGGGTCGGAGCCTTTAAGCGTAGCAACTTCAAACAAGACCTTCCTGATTGGGTAAAGGCTGGCGTGTGGATCGCCTGGCGTTTGGAAACGAATGGAAAGGAGATCGCCGAGTCAACCGGCCAGTTCGTTGATGAAGAGACACAGGAAAGCTTACCGTTGGCCAGGGTGATAACCTTGCCGGGACCCTTAGCTTGTGCCATTCTCCAGACATTCTTTATCGCGTTGGGTTTGCGCTCACGGGTCTCTCGACAGAGGTGGTGAGTGAGGTCTCCATTGTTTCGGACGACAGGGCCGATGGTAGTGATCCGCTTAAGGCCGAGGCGTTGGAGATGGGCCCAAGGGTTGATGAGGGAAGAGAAGACAAGCTTGACAAAGTCAAGGTAGCCTTGGACGAAGGAGAGGCAGGCGAGAGAGGGGGTGGAGAAAGCCATGGTGAGGGGCCATCTCTTTCACAGTGAGAGGTTTTATACTGCAAAACCTGCGTCTCAGAGCACTTGTTTTGCATTTACATCCGTCCTTCACCGCTCCCACGCTTGTCACGTATTCTCAGCCTTTCCCCAGCGTTTGATTGCGCCTGTGCTTATCCTCGCACCATTTCCCCATTTCTTTTCGATTTAAAATTCAACACCATCTGCTACAGCTTGCGCGACCCTTTGGTGTCCCATCTCCTATTCACCCCTCGGAATACAGTCCCGGGCTTCGGCTCTACTGAGTATGCCTTTCTTTTTATTTATATTTATTTATATTTATTTAATTTATTTGTTGGCGGTGCATCTAACATGCATTTTCCGTTCCGAGAGAAACTGCTCCGGGAGCGTCTCCCCGCACACAGGAGGCGCCGGCCAATCGCACAGCGTTGCTCGAGCCCAATCCGTCGCCATGTCTTTCGGTGCGTCGCCCCCCTCAGCGACGACCCGTCTGCTCATCCAACATTCTTCACGGCAGTCGATCGCAAGAGTCTATTTGCCCCCACACCCGAGAGCATTCCTCCTCCGGACGTGTCTTATCGTCAAAACACCTCCCCTGGTCTCCCAGTGCACAGACACCCCCTCGTACGCCCCTTTACCCTCCTACTGACACGTGGTCTAACAGTTCAACGCTAGAACCCTTTGGCATTTCTCCTTCGTGCCGCTTCGATATACCCCGACAATATCGCCGTAGCCCACCCAGATGCGAAGCACCCAGCGTACTACACTTATTCCATCTGGTTCGTTCTCAGCGTTCCCACTCTTTTACTCTATGCTGACTCTAAGTTTCAAGGGCTCAGCGTGTTCAGAACCTCGCATATGCCCTCATCCAGTTCGGTATCAAACCACAGGATACAGTTGCTGTCCTCGCTCCGAACACGTTCGTTCCCTTTGCCTTTGTCTTCCCCGGTTGCCATGTCCTCAATCAACCTGTGTAATTCTCTGTGTAGCCCAATGATCTCAGACGCGTACCAGGCGATCCCGGCAGCCCGAGCAGTGATCTGTCCTATCAACACCCGTCTCACCCATCCGGAGATCGCCTATATCCTTAAACACAGCCACGCTAAACTCATTCTTGTCGATTACGAATACGCATATCTCATCAAGGACACCGGAATCCCAGTCATCATCAGTAATGACACTGGATGCGCCGGTGATCCGTATGAGATTTTTCTGTCTCAGGGAAGAAAATTCAGTCAGGAACGTGGATGGTTGGGCCTCGAATCGGAGCCCGACGAGGATGCCGGTCTCGCACTCTGCTATACGTGAGCGTTTCAATTGGTATCTCACGCTTCTCGGTGCCCTAAACCACGGTTAGGTCGGGGACTACTGGAAGGGTCTGCATTTCATTCCCTGTTCCATTGAACCAACCTTATGGTCTCACCACCCCAATGTAGCCAAAGGGTGTATTGACGTCCCTGCGAGGCATGGAGTGTCAACTCTTATCCCATTCCCCTCATTCACTTACCTTCCGTCCAGGCACCTATCTTGGCGCTGTGGCCAATGCCTACGAGGTTAAGTCAGTCTTGGCTCATGTGCCCCACGGTGTGTTTGCTTATGTACCCTACCCTCCCAGGATGGACATCAACTCCGTCTATCTATGGGTTCTCCCAATGTTCCACGCTGGGGGTTGGACATACCCGTGGGCGGCCACTTTCGCCGTGTCCACTCAAATTACCCTTCGAAACGTGTCATACCCCTTGATCTGGAATCATCTTTGCAATTCCTCTGTCACTCATTACTGTGGAGCTCCCACCGTACAGGTGAGACCCCGTGCCGTCCCGGGCACTGAGATGTGACTTTGACGCTCGTCACCCCTGACAGATCGGTCTCCTCAACTATCCCGAGGTAGCAAAGCTGCCGAGGCCTGTCACTGCCATCATCGCAGGCTCCGCGCCGACCGCTCACCTCATCGCATCATTGGAGGAGATTGGGATCAACCCTGTCCATGTCTACGGTCTTACGTGAGTTCCACCTGTAAGCTTCTGAGTGACCGATCTCGCTTACTTTCACACAGCGAGGCAAGCTCCAATTGTATACAACCTATTGCGGCTGATCGAAAACCCACCTTCAGACATACGGTCCATTCACTCGCAACCACCTACAAGGGTCATGGCTGACACTTCCTTTGGAAGAACGTGCAAGGAGGATGGCCAGGCAGGGGTACAGTTATATCACCGCTGAAGGCGCTCGTGTCGTTTACCAAACCGAAGGTGGGGACCTCAAGGATGTCCCCCGAGATGGGAAGACCATTGGCGAAATTGTCGTCCGTGGAAATCTCGTGATGAAAGCGGTGACCGTTTCACGGGACCTACCTCTGTTATTCGGCTATCTGATATGATCTTTCGGGTCCCATAGTATTTCACAGACGAAACGGCCACCGAGAAAGCTTTCAGGGGTGGTTATTTTCATAGCGGCGACTTGGCTGTCATGTATCCCGATGGATCGGTAAGCATTCAGGATCGGAACAAAGATATTATCATCTCCGGAGGAGAGGTGTGTGATATGTTTCGTCCATTTTCCACCTTCTGACCCACCGGATCTAGAACGCATCTAGTTTGGCCATTGAGCAGGAACTAGTTACCCACCCCGATGTTTTGGAGGCCGCCGCCGTGGCTCGTGGGCACCCCAAATGGGGTGAACGCCCGATGGCTTTCGTCACTCTCCACCCAAGCAAGGCCGCAAAGTGGGAAGGCAAGCACGAAGAGTTTGAAATCGACTTGAAGGCTCATGCCAGGAAGAAACTGCCTGGATTTGCTACCCCGGAGTGGGTCGCCGTCGTTCCTGACCTTCCGGTGAGTGGAAGTTCCGTGAGAGGCGTCCTCAGGTCGTTGATCCCCCGCCAGAAAACTTCAACCGGAAAAATCCAAAAAGTTGAATTGCGCAAGAGGGTCGCTAAACTATAAAAAGAGCGATATTCTCTGCGAGTTAAACGTGCCTAAGGTTGTGTTCATTCACTTTCGACCGAATATTTAGAGTCCAGTTCGCCTGAAATGCCAGATGTTGAACTCTTTCCTAATCGGTCGCACGTGGAGGTCACGTGCCCTCGGTGGTACCCGTTGTTTTCAGTTGTTTGTGGCCAGGTCGGGAGGGAAAGTTGAACAAGCAGCGGATTCCGACAACGACGAGCAAAATCACCGACGAAAATAATCCCTCGCTCTCGCGCTCTCTTCTAATCTGCTGGTGCACCGGCGGACGTAGTGGATCAAAGCGGTTTCCTCGGAAAATTCTGTTTTGAAGAGAGACGACGCGGCGAGCGAGAGAGTGAAAGAGAAAGTGGCGGCCCGACGTTGAACTGGAATGGCTCTGTCAAAGCATACGAAACGAAGGAATACGACCACTCAGACAGCGACAGCGACAAGCAGGAGGGCTCTCCCGACGACGAATCACAAACTCGACTCGTCCTCCCTGCCTTCGTTCCTCTCACCTTCGCCACCTTCTTCGCGCGTGGCTCTCGTACCCCTCCGCATCAACCTCCGTCGCCTACCCTCCAGGCACTTCTCATCCCAATCCTCCCAAATCCCCACCCCTGTCACTTCCCATCACCCCTCCCCGCCCTCTTCCACGGACGAAGACGCTGTTATGTTCTCCTCGAAGACTTTCGTCAAGGCGGGTACGAAACGGAAACGGTCTGTTAGCGGCGCGGAAAACGCGACGTCTACCGCCGGACGCGTTGCTCCCCAACGTGCAACCCGTGGGACCGTCCCCCGCGGGAGGTTCAAGCGCCAGAAATCTGAATCGATCCTCGGGAGCAATGGTAGCGACGAAGATCTCGACGAAAGGTTGTCTGTTTCGACCAAGACTACCGATACCGACTCTGGAGAGGAGGACGAGGAGGTTGATTTGGTTGACACCGACGACGAGGACAACGAGGAGGACAATGAGGACGTTGAGACGGTGGGGAGCGCAATGGAAGTGGATGTGGATGATGTGGATGATGTGGACGGTCAGGACGGTTGGGATGGAGCTGATTCCGAGAGCGACAGCGGTGCTGGCGATTCTTGTGAGTCCGAATGTTCCTTGTGTTCATCCCTCCTCCCCTACATTATGCTCATTTATTTCGCCTCCCCCTTTTTTCCACGGTGGACACCTGGGTTCTCCAGCCGACGAATATTACCTCAATGACGCGAGCGTAAAAGAGCTCCTTAGGCTACGGAAAGACGCACTCGTCCGGTTGTACACATACGCTGGTCTTTCAGACGACTTTGATGTGCTAACAAAGCACGATCTTGCCGAAGCCATCATCTCCGCCCGCGATGATATTGTGGACCTACCGCCATCATCCCCTTCGGGATGCACCTCAAGTGATGGCTCGTCGGACGATGGCCATTTTGGTGGTGGTGAAGAGACTGATGTCAATCATCGGTTCAGACCGGCTGCCGCGAACGGACTCCGGAGACGGGTTACTGTTCACAACGTACTCGCCCAACCGACCCGCACTAGAGCGGGAAGGACGATCTCGTTGGGACAGCTGGACAAGGATCAATTTGATACGAAGCTCAACACTGCCATAGCCAAATACAATAACCTTGGTGTTAGGTGAGTTGATTCGGACCCGATGCATTTGAATGCGCTGACAATTGAACTTTGATATCAAAGATCTAAGAGTTCCACTGAAAGATCTTCCCCATCCACCTCGCACGCTTCGTCTTCATTACCTTCCCCTCCCGCCACCCGGCAACGGACGAGAAAAGTTTCTGCCACACAAAGTTCGAAGAATGGGAAAGGCAAACAGGTCGATTTCGGTCAGGTCGAGATAGTGGACGTTACCGGCGGGGATGACAGCGACCTTACCGATCTCACCGAGCTTGATGAGCAAACGGAAGAATCGCCCAGCCCAAGGCGCTTACGGAGCAAGGGAGATAAAACGCAGCGCAAGTCGGGTATAGACTCGAGCCGTAAAGCCTCCTTCGCACAAAAGCTCAAAGCCCGTGCTTCAGAACTGGCCCGTCAGAATGAGGATGAAGAACTCCCGGACGTTTCGGACGAGGACGAGGACCAACCGGTGCCTACCCCATCCAAGGCTGGACCTTCACGGGGCGCCACTCGTGGAAGGACGCCAGTCAAGTCTCGATTACGACCCCGGCCGGCTCAGACGCACACGCCACCGAGCGATGGGGATGATGAAGAGGAAGAAGAAGAGGAAAAAGATGGTGAAGAGGGAGACGCCGAGGAAGACCGGGCCGACCTTTCCGAAGATGATACAGAAGCTACACCAATGAAGCCCCGTACTCTGAGGAATGGAAAGGTCGTTAGTCCCAGCGAGGAATCCGTGGAGATGGAAGAGGAAGAGGAGGAAGAGGAGGAGGAGGAAATTTCTATCGATGAAGACGAGACCGCCAATGAGGAGACTGCAAGTGTCCAGTCGGAGTCAACATCCGACGTCGAGGGCGAGGAGGATTCAGATCTGGAGGATGAGGCTGGTGAAGAATTCATGGAAGAACGTGAGCATTGTTTCTGTTTGCCTCCAGGAGAGGTCAGACCGATCCTGATCGCTATTTGTCTTAGTCGACTTGAGTACCTCCACGGTCAGGTCACTAGCACGACTCCGGCGGGATGATCTCGTCAGGCTTTGCGAAGACCGGGATTTGGGCACATCCGGAAAGAAAGAGAAACTGGCTCGAGCATTGATAAAATGGCGAGATCGCCCTATCCCTGAATCCTCATGTCCTTCGTCGACGGGCACGGTCAGACCACATACCCGGTCGAGCCGGGGTCGGGGAAGCAAGGGAAGTAAAGGCAAGACCGAGATCCACGTACACCCTCCGCAGACTCCACCTGTATCAAATCCCCGCGACACCGATCCTGAAGTTGATCTGGACTTGGAGAGCCTGGGTCTACATGATCGGGAGATACCTCCTGACAAGATAACGAAGTTGTCCAAAATCGGAAGCGGTGGATTCAAGGATGTTTTCGTTGGCAAGCTGAAAACTCGGAGAGTCGCTATCGCGGAGTTCCGAGGACAGTTGAACGCAAGTGAGTACTTAATATGGATAAGCCCATTTCCTGAACCGTTAACCGTGCTCTGTGTGATAGTGGACATCAAGGAACTAAAACTCCTTGGAGACTTCAATCACCCCAACATCGTCCGATTCGTAAGCATACGTTTCATCTGCCATTTTAATGTCTCTGATCAACCACGCACAGATGGGCGTCAGCATTCCGGTCAACACGAGGGAGACCCCTGTCATGATTATCAGCGAACTCTGCTCCAACGGGGACCTGTTTGATTATCTACGTGGCTCCCCGGTTCCGGCCGTCCGAAGAATGGTGAGTCGTTTGGCAGAGACACTCCGAGAAACCATTCCGATAGATTGGGTAGGTGTGCATGATGCTCGACATCGCCCGTGGGATCCAATACCTCCACAACCACAAGCCATCGGTTATCCACCGAGACTGCAAATCTTCCAACATTCTCATCACAAACAAAGGTGTCGCCAAGATCACAGACTTCGGGCTCGCCAAAGTCAAACAATCAACTCGGTCGATGGTCCGAAGTTTGGTCGGGACGGTCAACTGGCAAGCACCAGAGTTGTGGCACCCACAGCCGAAATACAACTTCAAGGTCGATGTCTTTTCGTGCGCGATGGTGTATTGGGAGATGTTCCAATGGCATCTACCGGATCCCAAATATCCCTGGGAGGTCAGTACCCCCAACCAAAATTTCCGCCCCCCTCTCCTGATTACCAATGGTGAACTTTCAGGGTATGAACGAACATGCTATTTATGATGTCGTTGGCGCAAAGCGACAGCGACCTTCGATGGAAGGACTCAAGAGGCAGTGGCGTCCCGAATTGGTCGATCTGATGGAGCGTATGTGGGTTCACGACCCCACAGAACGACCAACCATGGACGAGGTGGTCGTAGAGCTGGAGGAGATATTCAACCGCCTCTGAAGCTTCCCCCGCCGCTTGCCCTCTTTCCCCCGCATATCGTCGTGGTCGCTGTTTAATGATACCTGGTAAATATTTTCTGGATTGCATTCCATTCGGACACCCCCATCCTAGGACTCACGTTATCGGTTATTGAGTAGTCACCCGTAATCGCCTCCCCATTGCAGCTTCCTCATTGCAAATTGCCTCTCTTCTCGCTCTTTTTCTCTCTGACTGTCCCTTCTGCGTTTCACGTCCCTGTCGCGGTCGTGTCATCAACCTGCTCGCGTTCGTAGCTGACCCCATCCTCTTCATCATGCAAAATACACACAAATAGCAATGTATCTTATTTACACATTCCCACAGCGCAACGTTATAATGCATCTATTCTGTGACTTGAAGAATAACGGTGTCTAACTATGCCTCGTATACGTTATCCACCTTGTACATCTTGACGCCGTCGTTTTCGAAGCCGAGATGCTCGCCATAGACTTGGTCAACACTGTACATTGACAGATCAGTTTTCGTGGGAGCGACAGTTTTCTTAGCTTGGGGTTGCTTGTCCTTCTTCCCTCCTCCCTTGGCAGGCTTCTCCTTCGGAGTAGGTGTCTCGGATGGAACGTGCTTGCTAGCCAGACTCGCTTGCTTGCCATCGGGGATATGAATGAAATCCAACCTCAACGCTTCGCCCTCCCCGGTCGTGCCATCGAATATATAATATCCCTTCCTCTCGAACTGGATGATATCTCCTTTTTTTAGTTCCTTGACGTTCGCGTCTGCATACGCCCCAGACCTGAACTCCGTGACGGGCGAGACGAAATCCTTCAATTCGTCATTCTCCTCCAGCTTCTTCTTCGTGATCAGGTAGTCGTAGTCGAGGAGAGTTACATCTACGAGGGGGTACTCGGCTGTTGGCTTGGCGAGCCAAGTGATCTTTTTCTTGGTCTTGCGGAAGTCACCCTCGAGGTTAAGGTCCGCCTCGACGGCAGTCACCACCCCATTAGCGTCAACAGCCTTGGAACGAACGATGGCATTTCCCCAGTCCATGAGGGTGATCTAAAGAACTTCCATCAGTGCTGTCGTTCATCCGTCTGTATGACAAAGCTACTTCACCTCCTCCTGATCTTCGAAAGACGCTGCGTCCTCCTGTTCCAAGAGAATCGTGGATGTATACACTGTCTTCTTCTCTCCGACCTCGGGGTTCTTCTTGTGCCTGGGCAAAGTCTTAATCTCTGGGGCGGACGGGCCACCCTTGATCGTAACCAATACGCTGACAGGTAATATCGATAAGTCATCTGTGCACATTTTTTGACCGAGAACCTACGGTTTGTCCTTGGAGACAGCCCAGAACCTTGGCGCAATAGGATCGATGACCTTCTTGTTCAGATTCCACAAGGAATCCCACTCCAAGGAAACAATCGCCTGAGATGGGCCTTGGGAAAGCATGAACTCCTTGAGTGCTTGAACCGTCATTCCACGTCGAAGAATCCCTATGCGTAACGTCAACCGGTAGTCTCGGTATACCGGCTCTGGGTGGGAAACATACCTCTGACTGTCGGGAACCGTGGATCATCCCACCCACTGACGAGGTCATTGTCTACGAACCAATGGAGCTTCCTCTTCGAAAGTAAAGTATAGATAAAATTGAGACGGCTAAAGACGGATGCTTCAGCGTGAAGGTAGAAGCGGAGAGGAGGTAAATTAACCTGAAGTCCCAGATCCTGACTGGACGGACGCCCAGAGCTTCTATCATCCAGAAGTACTGGGGGTTACGGTCTCGATACTCGTTCGTCCTCAAGGCATGAGTGACACCCTCGATTGAGTCAACGATCGGGCAGGCGAAATCGTAAGTGGGATAGATCTTCCACTTCTCACTATAACATGTTACGGATCAAAACAATGAGAGAGGAAGCACAAGAACACATACCCCGTGCGATGGTGTGGCAGAATGTTACATCTGTAGATGACGGGGTCACGCATGGCCTTGTTGGGGTTGTCGACGCTGATCTTGGCTCGGATACACCATTTGAGACCATCCTCAGTACCTAGTTTCATCTCCTCGAAGTGTTCCAAGTTCTCCTCTACTGAGTTATCCCTCCGTCGTGAAGCAACGCCGTTCATGCGCTCCTCACGCATCTGCAGGTACTCAGTCAGCTATCGCATGTTCCCTAATACATTCAACGAACCTGCATCTGTTCGGTGTCGTCCGCGTACGCCTTTCCGAGCTTAATCAACTTGACGGCAAGCTCGTACAGGGCATCGAAGTGGTCCGAGGTGTGGGAGATCTCGTCTCCGTGAATCTCTAAGAGTGAAAGATCCTCGAGAATAGTTTCCTCGAACTCGGACTAGGTAAATGAATGAGCGCGAGATCTCCCTCCCGGTTATGGCTCCTTACCCTCTCTTTTGTTGGGTTGGTATCATCGAACCTGATGAGGAGCTTTCCTTTGTACATCTTGGCAAAGTACTGGTTCAAAATCGCAGCTTTGGTGTGTCCAATGTGGAGATATCCACTTGGCTCGGGAGGGAATCGTGTTACGACCTCACCTTCCTTCGCGCCTTGAAGTCCGAGGGCGAAAGAAGCGGCGGTCTTGTTTGACGATCTCGCTTTGGACTTTGATTGCGCAAGGGCACCGAGAGCATTTTGGGTGGTGGGGAGGGTGTCAATGTAGGTAAACAGCCGTTGTAGGTGGGGATATTGGCCGCCTTTGGAAAGACCGATTGCCTTGAGGTTGGCTGAGGGAGGGGTCAGATGACTGAGATCGATCGCGGTGAGAACGGAATGCTCACTCTTCAAGGCGGCCCAGAGCACAAAGTCTGTAACACCGATATCATAGCCAACCAAGAAAGTTCGGTAAGCCAGACGGTTATCGAACTCCTCCAAAGCGGCAACAACGTCCGGATGAGAGGTTGCCTTGGCAAGTGCCCTGGCCGATGAGATGAGGGTCGGAGTCTGAGGCGAAGGATCAGCCGACAACCTCGAATAGGCAAAATGTTTGGTCATACTGTTGTGTTATCGCTTGAGAGGCCACCGGCCTTGGACAACTCCTCGATGATCTTCTCTTCTCCAGAGATTACTGTTCCGCCCAGATCAAGCGCGGCGTCGGTCGCGGCATCATCAAAGATTAGTTCGGCCTGCTTAGTATACGCCGCTAGAGCGGCGGCACCATAGGGAAACGGTGATAACGTCGACGACAGTGTCAGAGACATAGTGGGTGAGGAGGGGTTTGAGTCACCGCTTGAAGGTGATGTATATAAGCCCGGAGTGATCGAGTCAGGGAGAGGCTACAGTGTGGATTTGGTAAGTAAGTAGATACAACAGTAAAAGCGCTGCCTCGGCTACATCCAGCTACTACTACACTACGCTTTAAATTTCACCCCCAGATTTTCTGCGGCCGCTAACACGGCCATTAGGCCGGATCCTGTGATGTCTGTATCAGCAGCGATACCCCACGTACTGACTTTTTTCGGCTTCTTCTCAACCTCGACCTCGTGA
>Ga0307515_10017618_pt1 | contig 12993 bp, 11 predicted proteins | sample 17_EM_MG_FD_194513 | JGI IMG/M metagenome (GOLD analysis project Ga0307515, IMG submission 194513) | Populus trichocarpa ectomycorrhiza microbial communities from riparian zone in the Pacific Northwest, United States - 17_EM | ecosystem: Host-associated > Plants > Roots > Unclassified | place...
TAGTACATTAAAATAATATTTAATTATTATTATGAGATAAAAAAAAGTAGTACAAATATAAATATATTTAGTTGAATAAATAAAAATAATGATATAAATTTATTTATTTTTAAAAAAGAAAGTACATAAAAAACTTATCTCAAAAGATAATATTTTTATTTTTAAAATATTTATGTAAAAAATTTTTAATTTAAAATTATCTAACTAGGACTTATATTAATAAAAATAATAATTATTATAATTTTAAAACTCAACTCGGTTGATTTTAAACAAAACTCAGATTACTTGTCACGAGTCGAGCTAACTCAAATTAATATAATAATAAAAATAATTATTATTATAGTTTTAAAACTCAATTCAAATAATTAATTTAAAATAAGATCCGAGTCATGAGTGATGTTAATTGTTACTCAAATTAAAATAATTATTATTATAATTTTAAAATATAATGAGGTTAAAGGGTTAACATAAAATAAAAATAAAATATTTGTTTAAATATTTTATAGGCAAAGATAAATAAAATAAAATAAAATATAAAAACATTATTTTACTATTAATATTTATTATGGTTAAATTTATATATTTAAAATAATTATATTTTATTATTTTAATTTATAATGACCGTTGAAAACAAAAGAACCGTCCCCCGCCCTCTCGACCGGCCAAGACCATCGTCTGCACCCTCTCGACCAGCAACAGTGCCGCCAAGGCAGGAAACCCATCTCGACATCCTTCCTCACTCCCCAAAACAAGTAAAAAGTAAAACCCGTGACCTCTCTCTCCCATTTTTTTTTTAAAAAACAAAAAATTCCCAAACCCCCCCTGGTCTATCCCTTCTCCCAAAAGACTAAGAAAATTCTCCACATTTTTTTTAATCATCGCCGGCCATAACCTCACACTTCACCATCACAGCCCATAAACCGCTGTCACGGTAGACCAGCCACCACACCAGCGTCAACCACGCCAAGACCAGCCCCAAGGTGTCTCCTCCTCGCTGCTCCATCCTTCCATTTTCAACCAAAATGACAGCCCTCTCTCTCGGCTTCCACCACCCATATAGTCAACACCCTTCTTCTCCACGGACATGGCAACTGACAGCAGAAGCACCCGCCCTTAACAACTCCCTCTGGCAGCAGCTATCCTCCTCAACCCAATGGCAACCGAAATCAACAACCCCATTCCTCTCTATTTTGGCCGAAACCCATCACCCTCATCACCAAAGCCACCGGCAGCCACTAGTCTCCACCCTTTTCCCTCACCATCCGACGCCACCACCTCCACCGCGATTGCCCAACAAAACCAGACCAGCCCCTCCCAACAAAACCAACCCAGCACTCGACATCAGCCTCGTCTCATCAACCCGACACCCACCAACGGAACCAACCAAGCAGCTGACAGCACCACTGTCCACTTCCATCCAGCAGCTTCAACCAGACTCCAGCCACCAAAACAGATTGATTTTCAAAACCCAATTAATTTTTGAACAATTTTTAGCAATTTATAAATTTTCATATGATTGGAATGGTTTTTAAAGTGTTTTTATTTGAAAATATATTAAAATAATATATTTTTTAATTTTTAAAAATTAATTTTTATAATAATACATTAAAATAATCTAAAAACATAAAAAAAAATTCCCCCTCAAACCTAGGTCTATTTTTTCTCTCCATGTCCAGTTTGAAGATGAATATCCCTATTAGATCATCCAGGCTTATACTAAGGTTGAATTGTCTACTCTAGATCCAGTGAAATAGTGAATTACATGACATGTCCAAACATGAAAGAATACAATCTACACTTGAGCTCTAGTTGGCCGGAGGAGCTCTATGTCACATAGGACTTTAGGCTTGTATTTCTTATGAGTCTCACCTCGCCTTGAATTTCACCACATGGATAGTGTGGACAGAGTATAACCCGAGCTTATTATATAGTCTTGAACCTGTAATTGTGTGTCCATGCAAACGAGAGAGTAGAGTAATTAATGTGCTTGTTATCTATAATTCTGGACTACTTGAAGACATAGATCTAAAGTAATAATGGGCCAATGTAAAAACTATTTGGGTTCTAGCTTTTGTATACTATTGATGATGATAACAAAACCATTTTTCAAAGGATACATAACTAAAAAAACATGCCTTCATTTAACGTATGCATGCTCTATCTTCATGGTTGGTTACAAGTATACCATTTTTTACCCCAAAATAATACACTTTGGGTGCAGCGGTAGGCTTCAAGATATGTGTGATTGGTTCAGTATTGAGTCTACAAGGGATTACAAAGAACCTTTCACCTAGGATTGTTATTTTGTCGGGCTGGACAGCCCGGGTTCAGCGAATCACATGATATAATGTCTGGGCGTGAAAGAATACAGTCTACACTTGAGTTCGCACATCACGTATCAAACGTAGTGCGCTCGATGTGAAAAATGGACCGCTGATTGAAAACTCGAGGGAATTTGTGAACCGCATTTGCAAGAGATGACGCAAACCCCATAAGTCATCATTTTGTGAGCTAAAACGTTTTGATATTTTTTTTCAAAGGGATGCTAATGTTGAGATGGACTGGACCGCTGGCTTTTAAGATGCGATTCTACTGGTTGTAATTTATACATGTTAGTTATAGCGTTCGGTACCTGGATTTGGACATTTCGGTTTAATAGTTTCACTCTCTTTTTTCGATTTTTGGGTATAGAAAATAAAATAAAAGAAACCAAACTATTGACCGAGCAACACCAGAAGCATATGCAAAGATAGCAAGAAGGAGATCTGGCAAATTAATAATCAGCATAAACATTTGCTTCACGAGAAACATAGATTGATGGAATAATTAAGACCAATCTTGACGTATAAGGGTCTGAATATCAAGAATCGAAGAGAATTGTGGGTGGAACAGAAACATTCAGTACAACTTACCAAATATCTTCTTGAAAGTCAGATTCAAGGATCACATAGCAACAACTCAGATTCAAGACAATCTAAAGTCCTTGGCGCGTACTATTATTAACATACGTGTAATCTACACGATTTCTATACAAGTTTTTTCTAAAATGTATTACATAAAAAAATATACACTTTCTCCAAGTGGGTTCTGTATCGTGTGAAGTGTGGAAAATTCTTGTCAGATGTGGACTTCCAAGGATAAGGTGTGGGATCCCATTGTCCGCTGCGAAGAAATCACCAAAAGAAAGGGAGCGTATGGTCTTCCAAGGATAAGGTGTGAGATCCCATTGTTAGATGTGGACTTCCATGGCGAAGAAATCATCAAATGAAAGGGAGGGTGTGGTCTTCCAAGGATAAGGCGTGGGATCCTATGGTCAGGTGTGGACTTCCATTGCGAAGTATGGACTGCGAGCCTTAGTTGTGGATTCCCGTGAGAAGAAGCCAACTTCCACAATTTTTTTAACATAAAATGATCAACTTCACGGAGAAAAATATTATAAAAACAAAAAAAACTTCACTTGGAAAAAATATAGGTCGATGACTTTGGAGGCCTTATAAAGGTATAATGACATTCAGATTTTGAAAAATTGGTTTAAAAACATGATTAATAAGTATATTTAAAGTCAAAATAAATACAATATTTTTTAACATGATTTTTCACATAAAACGTTAATATGTTTAGAACTTATTATGAATTAATGAGAAATTAATATTAGAAAATCACGTACAATTTTAAAACCAAAAAGTTATTGTATTTTATATCGAAAGATTACACTTGGGTTTGGATTAATTATAAAATAATATTTAAATTCAGAAAATTGTGTTTGTTGACTGCTCATGAATAATTGCATGTCTAGCTTCACTGAATCTGTTAAATTCAATACTTATAAAAAATTTCATTTGTAAATTAAAAAGCTTACATAAATTTTTAATTACATAAATCAAGAATGTAAATAAATAATTAAAAACACAATTAAAAAAATTAAAAAAATATATAAATTAAAATATTTAATTTTACAGAAAACGGTTAAATTTATTATATAGAACTACCCCAGAAGACAATATTTTCACATAATCCACCACAATATATATATATATATATATATATTCTTCAAGATTTATTGCTGGCACTACACGCCATCAATGCTAAATGCACCACTGCACATTCTATTTATACTAGCAATAAAATCCTTTCATAACAAAAAATCATTTCAAAGTCGTATATATTACTTTTAGTTTCGAAGATGAGCTTGGTATCTGCAGCGATCACAACTACTTTCCAAGGGTGCCCGTTTGGTAATACATTTAAAAAGTATTTGTGAAAAAACTTAATTTTTTTTTAAAATTAATATATTATTAATATTTTTAAAATATTTTGATGTGCTGATCTCAAAAATAATTTTTAAAAATAAAAAAATATTATTAACATGAAAAATATTTTAAAAAATAACTATAATTAGACTCCAAACATGCATACATTAAACATGCATACATTTAATTCTAACGGGCTCGAAAGTCTGTATATGAACCTAAAGATTATGGACTTTTGCATCCTATACAGAGTTAAAAAAAAAAAAAAAATACAGATACATGAAGGATTCAAGCATCCATCTCACCCAAACTAAATTTGATCAAGTTTAACATCTGATTCGATCGAAATTAAACCATACAAAAATAATTGGACTTTACGACAATCCGTTTAAGTTGCACGTGTGTAAGGTTGATCTTTCCCCGTACTTGATTGGTTCCGACTTCCGAGTCTGAAACTGAACTGTACGGATGAGATGAGATTTGACTGTTATTGTAATTTCCAAAACTCTGAGGGACGATTATATATTTATGTCCAATGCAAGCGAACAGGGATATATCTGTAATTACGTCCAAAATCTTATTTCATAAACAGTGGCGAGCCGCTATTGGTTCTTTGTGGGTCGCGCGAAGTAGAAGATCCCCACTAACTTCTCTTTCCTTGCAAATCAAAACCAAAACTGACAAGAGAAGGCACTAGCAAAATACCTCCCTCTCTTCGTAAAGACTACGTCGTTTCAATCTGTAAGTGAGCCATTTCAATCCCATGTCATACATTGATTTGTCCATTGCAACTTTAATTTTTATTGTGGGTTTCCAGGTTTTTAGCTGATTAATCGAGTTACTTAATCCAATCTAAAATCTGGGAGTGATAAACTTTAATTTGGAGTGGACTATTGCGATTTTTTTAAAAAGTTTGATCCTTTAGATCTGTCGTGAAGAATCTAGGATTTGATGATTTTGTATTCTATTTTGCCAGGTAGTGCAGTTTTTGTGTCATAAAGGTCCATGTCAGTGCCCAACGAGGATAACATGTCTCCTCATACCCAGGTATTCATTTTCTTGGAAAATTTATACGATTTTGTTACCATTCTGTTATCAGTAGTTTTATAATGTCTAAGTAATCTACCATTGATAATATTTATGATTTCTTGTTAAATATAAAATATTGTTGTCAAAGGTTGTGTGTTATTATTGATGGGATTCGATCATTGCGTGTTTTTTTTTTTTGAAGAGAAATTCTGCGCAGTCTCTGCTGATAGAGATGTTTTATTGTTAACACATGCGATCGGGTATCAATGTGAGACCGTAGAGGCATATGTAATACATTCACTATCATGATTGCAATTAAACTCTGCATAGCATTACTCTTTTTTGGAAAAAAATGATTTCAAGTTAAAACCTATTTAAGGAAAGGAAAGGAAGGAAGGAAGAAACTTATGGTGTAAGTTGAATCTCTGCCATTCTCCATGGAGAACTAGTTAGGTAAATAAAGAGCTGCAGATTTATTACCTAAAGTTGCTTCTGCTCTATTTCCTCTTTGCTTATGAGCCATGACTCATTTGTTCCCCTTCGGAATTGAACCCTCCATGACCTGTCACTCAAGCTCTTATTTTGCTCTTCTCATGTATGCTCTTTTGATGTGCTTGCTCATATACAATTCTAGTATGTGTTTTTCATGGTTGTAAATGTTTTGATTGCAGCTTTCATCCCATTTTTTTGGGGAGCTCCTTGATTCCATAATTGTTGATGTTGCCTCTGAGTGTCATCGGATAGCGAGGTTGGGTCTTGATCGCAATTTGGAGGAAGAGGAAGAAGAATTGAGGCTGTCAGCACAAGCTCGTGTTACAGTAGCTGATCCTAGTAATAGTGGTGAAACCAATGGCAAGTATGTTGTAGACATATTTGGACAAACACATCCAAGTGTTGCAAATGAAGTGTTTGATTGCATGAATTGTGGGAGACCGATCGTGGCTGGGAGATTTGCTCCTCATTTGGAGAAGTGCATGGGAAAGGTGAACCTTTGACTGTTAATATGCGTGGCTGTGTTATCATTTTTTATGATGATAACTAGTTTTGTTTTTCCCAGTAAGAACCACGTCATGGTTCGGTATAAATTCTGGCGAGTATCAGTTGGTATTCTGCTTGCCAGAATTCTCCAATTTTCATTTTATGAAAACGCCTTCTGTGCTTAAGAGGTTTGTATTAGATTTCTGTTTTACATCATTGATATGCTTTTGGTCTTCTATACAGGGTAGGAAGGCTCGTGTCAAGGCCACAAGAAGTAGCACAGCAGCACAGAACCGGTACTCACGAGGCAGTCCTGTTTCTGCACACTCCTCTTATTCAAATTCAACCGGCACAAACAGGTTATCAAATGGAACATACAATCACACAGTCGAAGAGTACTCAAATGGAACATGTGAAGAGCCATGAATCAAGCATGAGTGATGGCAGGCTGATTTCATGACATAAGAGCAACTACAACCAATGCGGGTTCTTTTGTTTTCTTAAAGGTAATACTAGAAGAGGATTTAAAGGCACAATCTTTCTGTAAATATTGCAAATGAATCATTTGCTGTTTGAAACTTCGAGTCTGGAATGAGAACAAAACCACCTGCTGCTATTGGATAGGAAATTATTGACAACTCACTTGCATATCTTTTCCCTGCTAATCCCTCAATTTAAAGGGCAGCTTCTATGCCAACGAGACGTGAAAGTTCAATCTTCATACACCTCATTAGTAGAAATTTGGGAAGGGGAATAGCTAAGGGGCTAAAGGTGTCAAAGAAGTGCTGAGCACACTAAACTCCTGCAGTTCCTGCCTTCGACGGATTCCATTCCCAATTTCATTTCTCAACAAAAAAAAGGTCCAATAATGAAGATCATGTGAAATGGGAAAAGCTATCGCTCCGCTGGATAAAAATTTAATGAATTATAGCCAAAAAAACTGGATTTAAGCTCACTGGTTTGTTTGTTTTTTGGTGTAGCAATAATATTATCCGGCTCGTCCTTGAAAAGAAAAATTCGGCTATTCTGATGAGAAACAAAATCATAAGAAAACAAAGAGATGGGCATAGAAAGAGAAAGGAAAAGTGAAAAGGAAATTCTGTTGACATTATTATTATTAAATCATTTTAATGCCCTGGTCTTTGCTCTCTAATTTCCAGCAGGTTAAATCAACTGAAAGCTCCGTGTAACGGTTGGAATAATATTATTGTGTAGCAATAATATTGGGGAATTGTTTCTCCTACTCAATTCTTTCAGGTGGGTAACGGTTGGAAGAAGCGGCTGCACTTAAATTGCATGTTTAATTGTGCCGTGTTAGGTTGAGATTTGAAGGCCAAGACTTGTATAGGGTGGAAGGGTGGACATTAGTCTATAAGAAGGAAGCATTTAGATGTAGTTTGGCATTGCGGCTGAGGCTGCGGTTAATAAAAAAAACAGGTCCAAGATGTTTGGTTATTTTCAACCACACTTTTTATTTAACATGACCCCACCAAAAACTGAGGCTGGACCTCAATTTTAGAAAAGCAAGTAACACCTGCTTTTCACTCCATGCCAACACTTTTCACGGACACTTTTTTTCTTGTAAAAAATCTTTCCTTGCTTGAGCTTAAGCTCTGTTCCCTTCCCCTCTGTTACTGATCTGGACGAGATTGATGAAGATTGGCGAAGATTGACGCCAGAGACAGTGTTCCATCTTGTTCCCCTCTGTCCCTTCTCCTGTCAAACAAAAGATTTTAACACAACATTTTCCCAACCCGAGCTCGGCTCCTCTGTTCCCTTCCCCTATGTTCCCTTGATCTGGACGAAGATTGACGCCAGAGACAGTGTTCGTCATTGTTCCCTGCTTTCCTTCTTATTGTGAAGCGAAGATCAGATCACCTTCACCGAAATCATTTGTGCCGAGCAGTCTCCATTATTTCGGTTTGCAGGAAGTTTCGGTTTGCAGGAAGCACAACAGTGCTGGGAACTTGTTTCTGAAATCTTGATTTTTTAATGGAAATTGTCTGTTGAAGAAATTATGTAGTTGCCATTTTGGGTTTTGAGTACTGATTTAGAGATTTTGTATCCAATTTATGGATCAATTTTGTTTTTTATTTATCTCCTGTGGGGCTCTTTTTGTTGTTAATCTGCCATTCAAACTTGTTGTGTTTTCCTTACACCTTGTTGATCAGTTTTCTTGGTAGTGTTGGCGGATTTCAAGATTTCGGTAAACTGTCTTCTTGTGTGTAGTTTTATCTGTTGGTGATCTTGATTTCTTGAGAGAATTGTGCTTTAGGTTTCGGGGAAGCAAGATGATGAGGTTTTTTTTCGAGTATGATCGCAATTTTAATTTCATTCCAGATAATTTTTTATCTGATATTGTACCTCGCTTAGCTAATCAAGAATCACAGCGGCACTTTTATGTATTGATTTTGTATGAGATGGAATTGCAAATAATTTGATGGGATAATAAAAAATATTTTATATAAAGTATTATTTATTTTATGACGTAATAGGAGTAATTAATTCTACAATATTTAAATTTAAAACCATCAATATTGATATATATTTTTTAAATTATTTTATAACCTCAATTTCAAAAGCATTCTTAACCAAACACATTAAACTACTTTTTCTCCAACCTCAATTTCAACCACAGTTTTAACCAAACACCTATTTTTTCAAACCAACCTCAACTAAAAGTACTTTTTATAAAACAATTTTTTTCAAACCACAACCACAACAGATACTGCAATACCAAACACACTAGACCACTGATTATCTTCTGTCGCGAAGCTCAGATATTTTTTTAAAATAAAGCTATGGTTCTGCTGTAAGAATATGTTGTGAAAACGTGATCAACAAGGTGATTTTTCTTAAAAAAAGAAAAGAAAAGTCTTTTGAAGTGTGCAGCGGCAATCTGGCATCATTTTTACCCAAGGAAAGGAGCACCATAAGTACTGTAGATGAACGCAAGTGCAGTGTCCAGGAAGATGATTTCAAAACTCAACCAAAACGAAAGTGGTAAAGTGCAGCCGCAGTCTGGGTAGATATGGGATAGGGTGGGGGTGTTTCTAGCTCTACCCAAAAATATATAAATATATGAAGGCTGATCATGTTGGTTTTGATTGAGACTTTTGGGTGTGCCTTCGAAAATGGTTTTCATGTCTCAGACCAAAAACTTAGAGATGGTTCCCGCAATGCTTCCCAAGCATAATTCGTCCATGTATAAGAAGGCAAACGGATGAGACGAGACAAGTTGCTCATCTATTATAAGCAAAGCCATATTTACAGATATAGAAGCGGTTCGAATATGCCCCTCCATTTCTCGGCAAAAACAGCACTCTGTGACCAAAAGAGCATAAGATGCTACACAATACGGGTTTCAAGCCCTATGGGAATACACAATCCATTGTGAATTTGTACAAAACCAACCAGTGAACAGAACTCATGGTTAGTCAAACAGCTCCCAGTCCTGAGTTACTTTAGTGGCAGATTGTATTGGAACTGGGGCACTCAGGCTTCCAACTCCAGACGCAAATGTCTCCCATTTGGTAGTCACTGATACTGCACTGCTACTATTGCTGAAGGGGTTAGAGTTTCGTACTTTCAAATTGTCAAGAGTGTCCACAAAGCTCTGGATTCGACGAACCTGCACATGAAAATTCGAATTTATATATCATCATTTTGACACAGAACTGCACTGAACAACATATTAGTCGTCATGTTTTGGACCGAATAGGAGCGATCCCGATAATGCAAGGACTCGAATAAAAAAAAAAGTGGACAGCAGGGTCATCACCTTGGCAGCCTATGGTATAGCAAGTAATGGTGAAGCGATGGTCACACGAGTCAAGTAGTGTTTATGGGAAATAATTAAAGGGCCATTAGGGGTGAAAAAATCTCTACTCTTTCGTACATAAATGCCAGAAGGATAATCACATCAGAGGACCTCTTGCTTACCCTTTCTTTTCAAGAACAGAGGCACAACAATTGATTCATCAGCAAGCACTATTCTCTTTACACTTTCCAACTCTCCTTCTTTGTCTTTTTTGTTTAGTGGGAGTGGGAAAGCATGATTAATCAATATGATCTGAAAATTGATAACCCAGTTGAAATAGCCCATTAATCAGGACAAACATAGGCTCCAACTTATCCTATGCTGTCTTTCAATCATTTAATTCCACTTTCCAGCATTGTTTTACGAATAGCATAGATCACTTCAAGCTTTTGTGCACATAAAGAGCAAGCATCTTTCAAACCCACACCGAATACTGATTTCTGACTCGGGACATGGAACAAGTTATAGGTTCAAAACAGTTTCCCTCTTGCTTTTTGAACGAACTAAGATAGACAATCACAGAACATCAGCGAAGGAAAAAATTAGCAAGCAGGGCAGCGTTATTAATAACCTCAATCCTTCTCTGCACCTTTGCTTCTCCATTAGCCTCAATTGAATCCAGTTTAAGCAACTGTATCATAAGCAATTCTGTCAAGACAACAAATTCTTTGTCTGCAATCGCAGTGCCACTGCAAAATGTTGTCTCCAATGCAACAACCTAAGAAATCATTAGCACATCGATAACCAACAAGTTACCTAATTTGCCATAAAAAAAAGGCTTAAACTTTTATCTCAATGGAAAGCTAACCTTCTCGCAAAGTTTATCAACCTCTGCCCTCACTCTGGCAACAGCTTCACAGGCTTCAAACGTACCCTGATTTCTCTTCATCTCCTCGAGCTTCCTCTCTTTGCTAGCTGGATCCTCAAAAAGTATCACCTTTGACATGTCTTTTACACCTACCATGTGCAAATATTCATCATTCTCCCTTTCTTTGCCTCTAAACAATAATCTCTGCTCTTGAGGCTCCAAGCCAGTCTCATTGGCAAGAACCTTTTTCAAATCCCCTTCAATTCAACAAAATACAGCAATTAAGGATAAACTTCAGAATGCAGAATAAGGGACAACATAATGTTGCAACCTATACCCAGTGGGCAGTCTAATATTAGACAATCAAGCTAAACTCAAACAACCTCAGAACCATCAAATTGCATGCAAGAATGAGAGGGACCATACAATGAACGAACGAACGCAAATGATCATGATCAATGTACATCTCCGTAAGGTTAACTTAAGCAAAATCAATTTTTAAGTACGAATTTTTGTTCCTTGGCAAATATGCATTGCATCTTGAAAAAGTAGAAATAAAAGCCAAAAGGCTTGTTCAATGAAGGGAAAAAAAAACAACATTACATAAAAATGCTACAAAATCTATCGCCGATCACGGCTAGATCATTCTCGTTAATTGCGAAACAACCATTAAAATAAAAACTAGGACCAACCACAGTTTTGTCTCTGATCCCACTTTCAAGAAATGAACAGCAAAGTAAAACCCCAGAAGTAGAAAAATAAGATCCTGGCATTTTATCCAATGGGGTCAAACCAAAATAAAGCAAATCACACGCACAATTAATTTCAGTGACAGATGTTTACCAAAAGTGGATTGAGCAGGGACATCAGTATCATAGTGACATGAGCCATGAGAGACCTTGATCTTGATCATAGGCCCAGAAGAGCCAACCCCAACATCTCTCTTTTGAACAAGCATGCCACCAGGCCTAAGTTCCCAGTCTATCTCCCTGTAGTTAAACTCCCTTGTCTCTGTACCTTTTGAAGTTGAGCTTTTCATGGTCAAGAAACGGGGTCAAGAATCATAAAGAAGTATACAATTTGAAGAAAAGTGAAAAAGGTTGAAGTTTGGTTGAGAGAAAGGTCATTGTAGTAGCAAAACAGGATTATTGAGTAAGCAAACAAAAAAGAAGCTTTAAGACAAAGACTTGTCAGCAGACTTTAGAGCTTAGCGGTTGGTCGGTTTCTGTCCGTTTGAAGTCATAAAAGAAACTTGATATGGTACATGACACTCTATTTTCAGGGCGTTCAATTATCTTGAAGTGCTTTTGTCAAGATCACATTATTAATGGCTGAGCGTTTAAAAATTTTCGAAATTTTATGCGATCCCATACCAAATATACACTTCCTGTTTTTCCAAATACTTGATAAAAGATGATAATCCAAAGAGGCAATTAAAGCAGGGAACAACTATAGAGATTTAACAAATCTCAATCTAATAGAAATCAATAAATTAAAAATCTATTCTTTTGCTTTATCGAAGGCCCGTTGTTGAAATAAATTACCAAGAATTGAAGTGTAAAATCAAGAAAGGAATAAGTATTCCTAACCCCAGACCAACCCTTTAAAATTATATTAAAAAAACAAAAATATTTCTAAATATATTATTATTGTTTTAAATATTTTAATGTTAATAAATATTTTATTTATGACATCCTCATCCAATAAATCTTTGTTATTTATTTGGATTAATTTAAGTGACCCTGTTAATATTTGAACGATAAATTCCTACTTTTCTTTTCCTTTCCAGAACTGCACTTATTCAATAAAAACTCGATGATTAATAAAAATATATTTTAGCTTTAAAAAATTATTCAATATAATATAATAAATATATTTTTTAAATTTGTTTTTTTATGTGATCTAATTGATCTGATAAGTACAAAGACTATTTGAATGACAGGTAAAAAAATAAATTGTATTTAGAAAAATATTTTAAGATAACATAGTTTTTTAATATTGAGACAAAAACATATTGGGATGATCTGTGCTTTGCAACTTATCTCGTCACATTTGAAACCTTGATCATGAATTGTACTAAGTTTAAAAACTCTATTTTAAAAAAAAAA
>Ga0307515_10017619_pt1 | contig 12992 bp, 5 predicted proteins | sample 17_EM_MG_FD_194513 | JGI IMG/M metagenome (GOLD analysis project Ga0307515, IMG submission 194513) | Populus trichocarpa ectomycorrhiza microbial communities from riparian zone in the Pacific Northwest, United States - 17_EM | ecosystem: Host-associated > Plants > Roots > Unclassified | place...
AGTTAAGAAAAAGCACGCTGATAATTTAACCCCAAAAAAAATAATTGCCTAATTTCCTAATTACATCCTCAACAACTACAGCAAATAATTAACAGACATTGAAATTTCTCATAAAATTATTACCATAAAGTAAAAAGCAAGTGATTCGACCATTTCAGAGCTTGATTTTCTAGCAGGCAAGCTACATTGCTTACACAAACTTTGAAGTTCTTTTCTCGAAAGTTTGCGAAAATACTCCTTTCCTCCATCACCTTCCTTATTTAACATCTACAACTAGAAGAGAAAAAAGGTCTCAATTACAAAATAATAAAATATTTTAACAAAATTACGAAGCTAAAGTGCTGAAACTAAGAAGAAATCACTCAAATAGAAATTTTAATTCAGAATAAAGAAGGAAAACAGCGCGAGCTGAAGTCTCTAAGCAGAGTGTTTTGGTGACAAATTTACCTGATCGGAGATTTTCCGGGAAAGATGGCGAGAGAGTGAAGAAAAAATCGAGAGAAACTTCTTCTGTGTTAGCTTAGCTAGCTGAGAAGTGGGAAGGCTGAAGAATCGGCTAATGCCGTGTTTCATGGGTTTTCTAAATCTTGGTTTTTTTTTTATTAATAATAAACCAATAAACCAAGGAAATATTATTTTTTTAGTGATTTTGGGTATTTTAGAAAATCCGAGAAACAATACTGCGTGTGCTAGAATACATTAAATAATATGGACGGGGATTGTGATTGCGTGTGGCCTTTCTCGGGATTGAGGAATGTAGTTCGGCCAATAGAATTTGTGGTTTTGAGAGACCACATGGTTGTTTCATGGGAGAGAGGAGTATCTGATTGTAATCTAGTTAAAGTTCAAAAAGAAATTGAGGCGCTGAGGTATATTGCTTGTCAGATTCAAATAAAAAATCTTAAAATTTTGTAGGATTTGAAAGGAAAAGGAATATATTAAACCACTTTTTTTTCTTTCTTCTTCTTTAATTTCTCTTTTCTATAAAATATTTTATTTACTTGTAAATTACCAACCACAGAATCTTTGATCCAACGACTAGAGCTAATATAAATATTTTTTGAAAAATGGCTAACTCTTGTTCTTTCGAACAAGACCTTGATTTGAAAAGAGAAATCATCATCTTGTTTGACATTATTAGATATTATTTGATTGATGCAATATCTAACTATTAATAATTAATATGTGTATTCATCAAAAACATTTCTAAAAGTTGATAAAATAAAAAGTCGCACTCCATTTGTATATTTTTTAAAAAACCTAAAATGACTCCATAATTAATTTGAAATTTAATTAATTTTGATCTAAATTGATTGAGGATGAATAAAAAAATAGTAGATCTAATTAAAAATTCGAATTAATTTGATGATCGAGTCAAAACCAAAATATTTAAAAAAAAAACTTAAATAACTATCATTTAAACAAAAATAATAAACTTGGTTGATCCAATAACCTACAAGTTGACCAACAATCCAACAACTTGGATCTTAAATCGAGTCAAATTTCAAACCATGTGTAATAACTATAATTGTCACAATATTCATTATGTTATTGATATTGTTTACCCTTTCTTCCGCTTTGCTTTAGTAAATCTATGTCATTTCTCTACATGATCGAACTCATGGGAGGTGAAGAGAGAAAAATATGGAGTTGTTGACATAATTTCTAATGATATACATGATCGTTTTTTTTTTGAGAAAGTGAGAATATCTCCTGGAACAGATAAATTCAGGTTGATTCTTACAGTTCAAATCATTAGATATATGTTGAAAAATAAATCACCAAAGAATAATTAGAGTAGAGGTTCTTTCTAAAGATGAAAGAGAATGTGGTAGCGGTAGTTTTTCTAAGTGTTTTTCGCTTGGAAATCTATCAAAATATTTTTTTTATTTTTAAAAATTATTTTTGACATCAGCACATCAAAATAATCTAAAAATACAAAAAAAATATTAATTTAAAGCAATAAAAAAATTATATAAAAAATACTTTTAAAAAAATACCAAAAACTTGAAAGATTGGCAAGGAGTGTGTTGGTTTGCCTCATGAAATGTGTGGGAAGAATGAGAGGAGTGGATGATGTATCCGAGTGGATAATTGCATTGCGAGAACCACAAAGATCATAATTAATTATATTTAAAAGTTTTAAGGTGTGGTATGGATGGGCTTATCCAAAATAATGGAGCCCATTATTACCAGTTTGAAAAGTTTGTTGGTGACAGGCTACATAAAGTCTTGGTCATCAGAGCAATGTGATCCAAGAAATTTTTTCACTGATGGAAGAAATTTTACAGTGTTTAAGTTATAATTACTAATATTTATAATATAAAAAATAAATAGATATATATATAAAGAGGGAAACATTAGAAAGGAAATTTTAAAAATTAATTTTGAAAAGAGAAAATGCTTTTATGAGTCCAGACATGATTTTTTTCTCTTGCTTATATTTTTCCAATACGTGACAGTAAATATCATATTTTTTTATATTTATATTTATTTAGAAAGTGTTTGTTTATATGATATATCATACGACGCACTTTATAAATAAACATAAACTTAAAATGACTTTGAACCCATGCAACGCATCTTGTAAGATGCTGTTTGGAATTATGTTCCACACAATGTTTCATTAAAATTTAAATTATTTTTTATTTAAAATTTATTTTTTATATTTTTGAATCATTTTGACGTGTTAATATTAAAAATTATTTTTAAAAAATAAAAAAAAATATTATTTTAATATATTTTCAAGCATAAAACACTTTGAAAATCAACTGCTATTACGCTTTCAAATGCTATCTATATAAATGCAGCCTAATTTGGGACTGTTTGGGGTTGTGGTGCAACCCGTGTTTCATGATTTTAATTTTTTTTTGCTTAAAATTATTTTTTTTTATGTTTTTGAGTTGTTTTGATGTGTTGATATCGAAAATAATTTTTTTTAAATATTATTTTGATATATTTCCGAGTAAAAAACATTTGAAAAATAATTATGACCACACTTTCAGATATCTCATTTAAACGAACCCTCTCATCCTTGTTTGGATTAAAATTTAAAGATTATTTGAAAATGCTGTTAAAATCTCATTTTTTTAATTTTTAAATTAATTTTTTTATTACATTTATATATATATATATATATATATATATATATTTTAGATATGTTCATAAATATATTCTTCGGATGGCTCCGAACCTGGAATTTGGATGAATCTTTTACTCACAATCTTGTCACTCTGCAGCTTCCGATGCCCTATTTTATCACTTGTTAGGCTCCCTATGGCATGTCTTCTGCTGTCTTGACATGACCTCTTACATTGGTTGCATGTGAGGCTTCGACTTTCGAGTGTGTTTACCAGTGGATAGGGTTAATTTTTAAAATATTTTTTATTTAAAATATATTGAAATAATATATTTTTATTTTTTTAAATTTATTTTAATATATTAATTTTTAACATTAATCTATCAAAATAATTTAAAAAAATAAAAAAAATATTAATTTAAAGTAAAAAAAATAAAAAAAATTATATATTTTTAAAAACACTTTTAAAACATAAAAATAAACTGTCGTTAATCTTGATGCATATGTTTGGCTAGCTCGGCACTGCTTTTATCTGTCAATTCTGAGTTATCGGTCAAAAGAGAGCATGGAAGCTAGCTGGAGGTTGACATATTTCTCGCCGCTTTGAAGCGTGGGAGCATGATCGAGGAAGAGCAACGGCGAGAAAAGTTGTGGACTTTTTTTCTATGCAAATGTGGGAAAGTGAAGCCGGCCAGCTCATTAAGGGATGGAGACAGGTATGTCTCCAATGTCTATGGCTACTTGCAATTAAAATTCTTACAATGACTACAGTTGTCCCTTCTCTCTGGAGCATCTTAGTAGCTTAGTCAACTACTCTATGTTAATGATTAGATTCTAAATTGATCAGGAAACGACAGGATCTATTCACAAGTTGCACACATGACGACACCACTCTTCAGTCTCAATTAACATTATATTTTGTTAATCCATAAATAAAAAAAATTATATATTTTTTTTAAATACTTTTAAAATATAAAATGAAGCTAGGCGTATAAACAAGCAAACCCTTTTCTTGGACTTAATTCAAGGGCAAGTTTCAGATCTTGACATCGAAAATTATGGGAAATGACACGTGAAGTTATTGATTATATCCATGTTTCCAGTTCATTTTGCTTGCTTAATGTCAAACAAGTTATGCTTTTCCTAACTACACGACAGATAATAATGCCCAAAATGCATTTTTAGTCAACAACTCAAAGGTTACTGGCTAGCGATATAATGAAAAAATAAAAAAAATTCAGTTAGGGGGGGAAATTAGAAAAATCTTTCTAGAGGGACTGAAATATAAATTTTACTAGTTTTAAGGTTAAAATTATAAATTGTTAAAAAAAAAAAAAAGGCTGGAAAAAAGAATTCTGCACAGGCCGGGGTCCCTGCCAGCCCCTGTCTCTGTCTCCACCCACTGAGTTGAAGGGCACAACTCATAAAAAAAAGAGGGTACAATTATAAAACAGATCATTTGTCCCGAATAATAAAATTGTTGGTGTCCTTGGACATGCGAGTGCTACTACTCTTGAAAGCGAGAAAAAAGAAATCCCTGCCGTCTAAGATATTCAAATATTAATTAATAAAACAATGAAGTTCACTTAATTAAAATTATTTTATGATCATCATTATGTTTTGTTTTCAATTAATTATTTTATGATCTTATTAATTAAAATTTCAATAATGGTGATGCTAATCTGCCTTGTAAGCTGTCGAGCCGCGGTGGCTCATGTCCCACAAGGAGGATTTGGCAAGGAATTAGACCTAAAATGATGATGGTCTTGTGACATGTGTTGCCATCACATATAATGGCATACCTAATCTTGTATTAGGTATGATGGGTTATTCTAAACCAAACTTTGGTAGAGTGGGTTGAGATGTTAAGAATTACTTTTTAAAAAAAAATTTACGAGATCCAAAACCGATAATTCATAAACAAGCAATGGTGTTTTTTTTTAAAAAAATTTAATATTGTTTATTTTATTTTTCAAAATATTTTTTATTTAGAAATGTATTAAAATAATATTTTTTTTATTTTTTAAAAATTATTTTTGAAATTAGCACTTTAAAATAATATAAAAATACCAAAAAATATTAATTTGCAGCAAGTAAAAAAAAAAAATTCAATTTTTTTAAAAAAAGCTTTTGAAAGATAAAAACCTTAATTAAGAGCACGTTTTAGATTTTCCCCACAGATTATTATTCTTGAAATGTTTCTAATCAATATTCTCCTAAATCATTTAAATCCAGAAATACTTAAATAGTAGAACACTTGTTGAAACTTGAAAGTGGGACTAGTTTGAATTTTGATGGTCAAGATTCTCAGGGCACATGATCCATTGTGGCATGAAACATGATCAAAGTAAATAATTTGCCATTTAGATTGGTTATTAGGAACATTAAAGTTGTGTTTGATTAGCGTTTAAAGGCACAGAAATCAAATATAAAATAGATAAAAATATATTTAATTGTAGAAATCAAGATACAAACATGAAATAAATTAGTTTTTCAGGCAATTTTGGAGCAAGGTTTTGTCATTAGAAAAAAATATATTTTTTGTATATGCCATTTTTATCTCTTTGTTATGAGAAAGAAATAGGAGTTCAATATTATACAACTTGCAATTTGAGATAGTTTAGCATCCTTGTCCCACATAAAGGAATCACTATATACATATATATATTCCAAAAAGAAAATGTTTAATGGTCTGTTCCATGACATGCTTGTTATTGTATTGAAAACGTTGTTTTTTTTAAAAAATTGAGATTGTTTTTTATTTATTTTTAAATTGTTTTGAGATATATTGATATCAAAAATAAATTTTAAAAATAAAAATAAAAAATTATTTTAATTTATTTTTAAAAAATATCTTTTACCACAAATGACACTAATATTAAGAGAGGTTACTTTCACCAAGAACGTCAAGTTGCAGACTCCACTCAAATCTACAAATCATTTCTCAATGACTAAGACGTTATACTCAACTTCAATTCTTATTTTTTTTACTTCATATGGCTAAATTAATCTTCTTTCATAAAGTGTGATTAAGTTTGGTTTTTCATTTCTTCTTGTATTAAAAATTCTCTTAATTTAACCAATGATAAAAATTTGAGATCAAAAAATTTGTTCCCCTTGTGATCTTATGTTTGAGCCATGTAATTGTTAAAATGATGTCCACTAAAGATTTACATGATCGTTAACTTTAGAATTCATGGGATTAGTCGAGGTGCGCATAAACTGATCCAGCTATCTATATTAATAATAATAAAAAAAATTCTCCTAATTTCACAAAATAGTCACTCGAGAAACATATTCTCTAATCATAACATATTACTCGCTAATATATTGGAGAATTTATCGAGAAAAGTCATGAATAAATAAATTGCACGCGAATTATGAACGCATGAATGATACGATTTTATAGTATTAATTTATATAAATAATTACGATCGACAGTCACGTGTAATCGCAATTATCCTTGACATAGCATCGCTTGTCCAAACGATTTAAATAATGTCCTAATTTCATCAAGTAGTTTTTACAAGAAGATTAAATTGTCTCTTTCAAGGCCGTCCAAGTCCAAATCACAAGGCCAAACTCGATAAAACAACTGGGCAAAACCGGCCTCGCTCCTTAATGTTGCCAGGTGTCACCACCCCCCACCAATCACGCGTTAATAGCCGTTTATTTATTACAGTATCTAACGGTCACTATTACATCTACCTTGTCCGTTGGCGCGTTCCTTTCTTAAACGTCTCTCCCATTTTTTAACGTTCCCTTCTCTTTAATTTTTAGATCCGTCATCAACGGTCATATTTTTCAACGAACTTTTAAATAAAGAAAAATAAAGTATAAATTAACCCTCTTCGATGCAAGTTATGATCTAGTAATTCAAAATCTGTTTTTAACCGAGTTTTATTTCAAGCTACTTTGAATATTATTTTTGCTGGATTAATCTGATAATTTGTGTATTAATCCAGAAATTATTAATTTAAGCTGTAAATCGAGTCAAACAAATATGATATATTCTCACTAGAGAAATTATTTTGAGTAGAGAAATTATTTTGAGTAAACTAAGAGTTCCTCTATTTTTAGCCAAATAACTAGTTAATATTTTTGCTTTAATAAATTCCATATTAATTGCTTGCATTTTTATTTATTTATAACTTAATCCCTTTGTTAATTATACATTATGATTCACTTTTTTTTTTTAAGAAATCTAAAATACCTTTCTTGTTTTGTAAAAATTTCTAATTTTACTTGCTATAAATAAAATTAGAAAGTTTTTTTTTTTTTGTTTTTACTCAGATATCCTCATATTTTTTTAAAGAATGAGACTAGTCTCGTTTGAGGTTCGTGACTGTCCTTCTTAATAAGTACATTTTCTAGAAATCAAACTTGTATTTTTATCCTTGTAAAAATATAAGAATACCTTAATTGCAGAACAATAGTGCATTGATAAAATTAGAAAGTATTTGAAAAGCAACAATTTGGATATTTAGAAAAGAGTCAAGGGTGAACTCTGATGGATGATTTTCATAACCAAAATTAATAAAATTAATAAAAAATCTTGATTGCTGTCATTGTACAAGCAAGCAAGCAAGCAAAAGATTTTCCAATAGATTAGTACTATTCTACCAAGAGACACAAACCTACAAGAACAGCAATAATAATGGCAACGCGTCTTTGACAAAAGGTTAATTATTCTATATAATTAGTTAATACGCGTATAGCATGATCAAGAAGAGAGGCCAGCTCTAAAGTGACCTAACTTCTTTTTTTTATAAAAAAAATACTCTCATGAGTTCAACAATTTATGCCCTGATCTCCTTTATATAAGGACTCGAATTTAGTCTCGTGTATATCTTGTCAGGCAGTAAAACCAAGGCAAAACATCTCCCACCAAACATTTTCTCTACACTCTTGCTTTCAATGCGAACTATTTTGCTTAGGATTTTCCTTCTTTACAATCTTCTTAACTCTTTCCTCCTCTCCTTGGTCCCCAAGAAACTTAGGTTTCTCCTCCCCACTTCTTGGTACCACCATCCCCACCAAGCCATTACCAACACCAAGAAACCCTCTTCTTTGTTGCCATCATCATCTAATTTTGTTTTGAAAAGAATGGACCAAGCTGAGTTGAAGAGAGTTTTTCAGATGTTTGACAGGAATGGAGATGGGAGGATCACGCAGAAGGAGTTGAATGATTCCTTAGAGAATATTGGTATCTTTATCCCTGATAAAGAGCTGACTCAAATGATTGAAAAGATTGATGTCAATGGTGATGGTTGTGTGGATATTGATGAGTTTGGTGAATTGTATCAGTCACTCATGGATGAGAAAGATGAGGAGGAGGACATGAGGGAGGCTTTTAATGTTTTTGATCAAAATGGTGATGGTTTTATTACTGTTGATGAGTTGAGGTCTGTTTTAGCCTCACTTGGTCTTAAACAAGGGAGGACTTTTGAGGATTGTAAGAGGATGATAATGAAGGTGGATGTTGATGGTGATGGAATGGTGGATTACAGGGAGTTTAAGAAGATGATGAAAGGTGGTGGTTTTAGTGCTGTGGGTTAATCATATGCTGGAAGTCCACTAATCTTTATTATGAAGTGTAAATATTTTGGACATCAAGAAACAGCGGGGATCATCACACAGGATCAGCTTTGCCAAGTGTTTATGCTTGCCATTGGTTGAATCAATTGTACGCGTGTACCGTGTTGATCCAGTTATGCCATGGTTACAGTCAGTCGATCGTTGACACGTGTCAGCGGCAGGCAAAGCAAAATCACCGGAGTCACTGGTTATCAACTCGGGGGTAGGAGGTTGCCTGATGGGGGGGTTCGGAACTCTAGAGTGGGTAATTTGTATTGGGCTTTAAGTTCTTCAATTTTTTTCCGATTGGCTTGCTGGGGGCTTCCTTTGTTCTTCGTATCATTGTTTTATGTTGTGTTATTTTTGTAGCTCACTGCTATTTGACTGTTGCAAACTAGAATTTTCATGTAGAGTTTCTCCAAAAAAAACTTATATTTTTTTCTCTTCTGATAATCAATGAGCTTTGCAGCACATCTTCAACTTGAGTTAAGTTTCCTCTGCAGACAATTGCTCATCTTGAGGATTATTTGCAGTAAAATGAGTTAATGCGCTGTAGGTTTGCTTCCAATTTGGTTACCTGAAAATTAGATGTTGTCTGAGTCAAAGATCTTTAATGGCAAACCCCAAAAATGACGAGCTGTATTTGCCACTGCAGTCAAAGAAACCAACTAAACATCGACTTTCCTAAAATCAGGTGAAAAAGCAACATCAAACCCAAAGAAACTGTTCAACAACTACTAAAATTATGGTAATGTCTAGGCGTGTTTGGAATTACACTTTGTGCCTAAAAGGCCACAACTGGCAAATGGAAAAGAAAAGCATGTTTCATGTTTGAAAGTTGTAACAAAATCCAAGAACAAATTAACTGGTCTTGCAAAGAAAATTTCAAATCTGAGTAAGGAAAGATGAAGCATCTGGTTCCCTTGCAAGTCCACTAGCTGTTGCATGTCAGATCAGAGGAAAGCTCAGAATGTCATTTCCAAAATGAAGAAGATGAGACATCACATTCTCCACTTAGATTATGAACTACAGTCATTGCATATACACCAAAGAAATTAATGCTTATATACATTCTATTCAGTGCTCTCTAGAAAAGTTTCATGTCAGTGGTAGTATGGTACTGATATTCAGCCTTGAGTGGAAATCCAGAGAAGTGAGCTCGATGTTCTAGTTTGGCATCCGTTGAAAAATTGCAGTTTATCCACGTTCAAAACTATAAAACACCTAGTTCAATTTCTTTCAAAGTCTTAATTATATCTTCAACTCTTAAAGACACGAATTCCTCATGTTCCTTGAGATCTTTGAGAATCATGCATAGCTGTTGTTGGAATGCTGCAGATCGTTCTCTTTCGCGCTGAAGCTCGCCATACAAGTCCTGGATCTTCTTATCCTTTTCCTCCTGCAAACATGGTTGAGCATATCAAGGTTGGGCGAATGAAAAGAAGGAAGATCTTGGAAGTATTAGAAATGTTGGAAGAATCCAGTAATGGAATCTCATCATAAATACAATTTCACAATCAAAGATATTTCACAGCCTATGCACGAGGGTTTAGCCTTTTCCTTTGGTTTTACTTCAAAATGACACAAGCTATCATTTCCTGTATGGCATGCTACAATGTCACATTGTTCATTCTTGGAGCCTTCAAGATGAGGAATTGTGCTATATGTATCGTTTCAGTAGGTTTAACGCACTTTCCTTGCAACATATCTTTAAGTTTCATCCATAGGGTAGGCATCCTCCCTACCTTTGACTTGGGTTCAAATCATAGACCTGCCATTTGCAAAGCAGAGAAGTACCACTCTACCCCCACCAACTCGGCAAAAGGCATGGATTTTAAACTATATGTTTCCAAAGGCAGGCAACTGGTTTTTCAACAATGCAATGTTAGTACCTTAGCTGTTATCCTAACTTGAGTATGCAACGGACACAGAATAGCTGAAAACATGGCAAAATGTGACCAAGAACATCTCAGGACTTGAGTGTATGGGTTACAAAAACAACAAATCCAGCAATTGCCATGGAACAGAAGTGTCACAATAATGTATTCATTTTCCCATCCAAGTATGGATGGCTTACCGATGCAATTACTTTCAGATCATAATTATGAAATTTTAAAGATGCATCAATTTATGGATTTAACTAGAGAAGACATGTTTGGATTTGATTCAGGGTACTGACAAGAGAGAGATGAGGTTTCAGGAACAAATATTCCGATTGAGAAATCCAATGACAGATTCAAACATCCACAAATCCATGGTATTGTAAGCAAACAGTGCTGGTGGAGGGTGTGATATTAGAAATTTTGCTAAGAGAATTTTCAAAGGAACCTGAGTAACAATGATGGGTGCGCATATAAAGGCTGTTAAAAATGAAAGTCAAATTTAGACACCTTAAAAGTCTGTAATGTTGAACATCAAGACATGGGTCGATAGCCTAATTAAGGATATTCTAATTTCTAACAATTGCTACTTTGATCTATAATAACAGCAATGTAAATTGCAAGTGATATCTCAGACATACCTCGCTAAGTATATTTATAGTTGGCAATTCTCCAAGAAATTTACAGTGAGTCATTAGCTTGTGATTGTGCTCTTGCACAAATTTGGTAACTACCCATTTCCCTCCATCCCTTGCTGCCAGTCTTATCATGGCTTTGCAACCTTCTCTTGTAACTGGACGTGGAGGAAGAACTCTGTCTTTTCTCAGCGAGTGCTTTGCAGCACGAAAGCCTTCTCTTGAACAAACAAAGTCACGTCCTATAACTGCCATGCTCTTTAGTGAATGTCTGATCCGATTTGTTCGAATGGTGAAACCTGTTCGCTTGGCATATTCATAATAGAAATCTCTTGCATCATCTAAAGATGGAAAAGTCATCCCAGTATACGGTTCTAAACCATCCACACTTAAATTTTCCATAGATGATTCTGTCAAAATCATGCCATTATCCACAACACGCTGTGAAATGCATTGCTGCAACAACCCATCTTGTGAAGCTTCATGTTCACCAAAACTTTCAAACATTTCCTCATCTGAACCTTCATCAATATCCAGAAAACTGCGCCCATCAGTAGTGCTAGTCATTATGTTCCCCGCATGAGAATTCTATCCAATGATCCCTAATGAAATGAGATCCAGTGCTACTCCTGGCCTCGAGATATTGATTCAGGTGCTATGCATATTGATCGCTTCATTGCAGTGACAAAGCCAGCACAATAAGATTTCAGGCTGACAAACACATTCACAAGAACACAGAAGACTTAAGTATTCATATTTTTCAGTTACATCGGCAGGCACTTCAAGTAACACATTTTCAGGCAACCCATTTTCATTTTGAATATTAAAAGCAAATGAACTAGGAACTTCAAAACGACGCTCTCAGTTCTTCCACAATAGCTAGGTAATACTCTCATTCTCAAACGAAGCCAAAACAAAACAACAAAACATTGATAGAAAACTATTCCAATCTCACTTTTCCTAAACAACCAAACAAATAAATCAGTGGACTCATTTACAACTTTCTTTTCCAAGTAAAAAATTTTGAATTAAAGAAAGGAAAGTCTTTTCCTTTCAAGAATCATTAGTAAGAGCTGACACAAAGTTTTCCCATTTTCTTAAAAATCAAGCATATCACCATACCACATAACTAACACTACACATGAAACTTTCTTTTCCAAACTCTTTCCCTCACTTTCTCAGCAACCGAACAATCTAAAACATAATAAAAAAAGAACTTATCCTACGAAGACTATAAAAGTCAAACATTTTGCTTCATCTTCATTCCTTTTACACCAAGTTTGACATCAATTCTTCGCTTTCTCGACAATTTAAAGCAAACCCATTTCACAATATAAAACATTAAAAGCAATATGCATAGACAGAGATTATTAATAAAAATAAAATGAAAAGTTTAAGTGAAAAGGAGCTTACTTTTCTAACACCTGTTTCTCTTGCAAGACTTTGAGACAAGTTAAGTTCACTGGGCTCTGTGTCTTGTTAGAAACTAGAAAGAGAGATCAACTGTGGATTTCGAGGATAATTAAATCTAACGGTCAGTAATCAGGGACAGAGAAGCACATGGTGATTTAATTAATTTATTTTTTTGCTTGGGATTGGTTCAATGAGTTGAAGTGATCACTTTTCTGGTGACTTTGTTAAGAAAATCGAAGCATATTCACTCATTTCTCGCAATCCAATATTTGTTTTGGAATTATTTTTCCCCCCCTTAAAAGTGGATGAAGTCAAGTCACCAACGACTTGAAGCCGTGGAGAGGAGAGAGGTCTTTCTTTTCGACATAACAAATATAACCTCTTTTTTTTTTTTTTTTTTTTTTTTAC
>Ga0307515_10017620_pt1 | contig 12992 bp, 10 predicted proteins | sample 17_EM_MG_FD_194513 | JGI IMG/M metagenome (GOLD analysis project Ga0307515, IMG submission 194513) | Populus trichocarpa ectomycorrhiza microbial communities from riparian zone in the Pacific Northwest, United States - 17_EM | ecosystem: Host-associated > Plants > Roots > Unclassified | place...
CATGGCTTCGACCGATGTCCGCATGGCGTCTTCGTCACGGCTATGGACAAGGCAGTAGACGGTGTCGCGCATGATGAGCGGCGGATCAGCCGGATTGAGAATGATGATCGCCTTGCCGCGCGAAGCGCCGCCCACGATTTCGAGCGCCCGCGATGTGGTCTCCGTAAACTCGTCGATATTTGCGCGTGTACCCGGACCGGCCGAACGGGACGAGATGGAGGCGACGATCTCGGCATAGGACACCGGCGCAATGCGCGATAGTGCCGCCACGATCGGGATCGTCGCCTGCCCGCCGCAGGTGACCATATTGATGTTCCGGACATCGCCAATATCAGGCATGTCTGCTGACGCGCCGGCCACGTCGACTGACGTGCCGGGCATGTTGACCGAGGGCACGACGTAAGGCCCGATCGCTGCCGGGGTCAGATCGATCGCCCATTTGCCGTCGGCCTTCAGAATCTCGGCATGCTTCTTGTGAGCCGAAGCCGATGTCGCGTCGAACACGATGGCAATGTCCTCGTAAACGGGCATTCGCCGCAAGCCTTGGAGGCCATCGCTTGTGGTCGCGACGCCCAGACGGTCCGCACGGGCAAGGCCGTCAGACTGCGGATCGACGCCGACCATGGCCGCTATCTCCAATGGGCCATTGTCGCGCCTTAGTATCTTGATCATCAAATCGGTGCCGATATTCCCCGACCCGATGATGGCTGCCTTCACGGTCATGCAGTCTTCTCCTCAAACATGCGGCGCATTCAGCAGCCAGTTTCGATGCTGGAGCCGTTCAGCTTTCACGGAAACGAAGAACGGCTCTAACTCTTTGTTTTTACGCAATTCCGGACGGAAAACCGCTTCGCACTTTTCCTGGAATTGCCCTAGTGGGCATTGTCTGCGACAACAGCGCCGCGGCGTCCGACCAGAAAATCGAAATCGGCGCCTTTGTCGGGCTGCAGCACATGCTGGAGGAAAAGCTGCTCATAGCCGCCTCGTGCTTCCGCCTGCTTCGCCTGCGTTACAGCTTGCCGCTCGGAAAACTCCTGCTCTGATATATCCAGATGCAAGCGTCCCGCTTCCACATCCAGCTCGATGACATCGCCGGTGCGCACGAGGGCGAGCGGGCCGCCGATCGCGGCCTCGGGGGCCACATGAAGAACGATCGTACCGTAGGCGGTGCCGCTCATGCGGGCGTCTGAAATGCGCACCATGTCGCGCACGCCGCGCTCCAGCATCTTGCGTGGAAGCGGCATGTTTCCAACCTCGGGCATTCCCGGATAGCCTTTGAGCCCGACGCCGCGCATCACCAGGATCGATGTCTCGTCAACCGCAAGGTCGGGGTCGTCGATCCGCGCGCGGAAATCGGCCAGTCCGTCGAAAACGATCGCCCGGCCACGATGTCTCAGCAAGGCGGGTGTTGCGGCCGACGGCTTTATGATCGCGCCATCGGGCGCAATATTGCCGCGCAGGACCGCAATGCCGGCTCGCGATTTGACCGGGGTATCGAGAGGGCGGATCACGTCGGGATTCCAAAGCGGTGCGCCGGCATTGTTGTCACCCATGCTTCGGCCGGTGACTGACATGGCGCTGCCATCCACCAGATCGCCCAACGCCTGCCAGACTGCAGGTAAACCTCCGGCATAATAGAAATCCTCCATCAGAAACCGGCCTGACGGCAGCAGATCGACAAGAAGCGGCATGTCGCTTCCGAATTTTTCGAAGTCATCGAGGCTCAAGGAGATGCCGGCCCGTCCCGCGATCGCCAGCAGATGGATGATCGCATTGGTCGAGCCGCCGATCGCGGCATTGATGCGAATGGCATTCTCGAAAGAACGCCGGTCGAGCAGCTTCGATATCGTCAGGTCTTCCTTCACCATCTCGACGATGCGCCGGCCGCTGTCATTGGCGAGCAGGTTCCGCCTGGCATCGACAGCCGGGATGGCTCCATTGTGCGGCAGGGAAAGGCCCATTGCTTCCATCAGGCAGGCCATGGTCGATGCCGTGCCCATCGTCATGCAGTGACCTGCCGAACGCGACATGCAGGCTTCCGCCTCGAGAAATGCCTCGGGCGCCAAATTCCCGGCCCGGACATTCTCGCTCATGGCAAACAGGCTGGTTCCCGAGCCGATATCTTGCCCTTGAAATTTTCCGTTCAGCATCGGGCCGCCGGAAACGACGATCGTCGGGAGATCACAGCTTGCCGCACCCATGACCAAGGCCGGCGTTGTCTTGTCGCAGCCGCAAAGCAGGACGACGCCGTCAACCGGATTGGCGCGGATGGATTCTTCGACGTCCATGCTGACCAGATTTCGAAACAGCATGGCGGTTGGCCTGAGCAGGGTCTCGCCGAGCGACATGACCGGGAACTCGACCGGAAAACCGCCAGCCTCGATCACGCCTCGCTTTACGTGTTCGGCAAGCTGGCGAAAGTGACCGTTGCACGGGGTGAGCTCCGACCAGGTGTTGCAGATTCCGATCACCGGACGCCCGTCAAACATCCGGTGTGGCGTTCCCTGATTCTTCATCCATGACCGATGCATGAAGCCGTTGCGGTCGTTCGATGCAAACCAGGCCGCCGATCGAAACGTCCGCTTTTTCTCCTCAGACACGCATGCCTCCTTGCCAAAGTATGCTGTATACAAACTACAGCGTTCACATCGAGTCAAGCAGCCGGAATGCGCAAATGTGGCATGTCGTATTCTGTATACAGCCTATTGACCGCAATATTCTTGGTGATTATGGTTTCGATCTGGGAGGGTTGGAGGACGCGATATTTCCCGGCCACGAACCTGCCACCTGCAGTCGGGCGCGGCCGAAACTCGCGAGCGCCACTCCTGCACATGAATCGGACAAAGGGAGGTTCTGACCGATGGGCTTGACGAAATTTCTTTCCTGCACTGCAATTGCAGCCGTACTTCTTGCCGGACAAGCGTCCGCCGAGACCATTCATCTTGCTGCCGGCGGATCCGGCAAGCAGGTCGACCATCTCAGGGCCGTGTTGAACGAGTACGAGAAGGCAAGCGGCGATACCGTCGTCCTCGTGCCGCTTCCTGCAAGCTCCAGCGAACAGTTCAGCCAGTTCAAGCTGTGGCTTGCAGCAGGCAACAGTGAAATCGATATCTATCGAACCGATGTGATCTGGGCTCCGCAACTGGCAAACCACTTCGTCGATCTCACCGACGTCGCCAAGGATGTCGTCAAAGACTTCCTCCCGTCGACAATCGCCGGCCAGACGGTGAACGGACATCTCATTGCGCTCCCGTTCTCCGGCGACGCGCCTGCGCTTTATTATCGCAAGGACCTCCTTGAGAAATATGGCAAGTCAGTGCCGCAAACCTGGTCGGAACTCGAGGCGACCGCGAGCGAAATCATGGAAAAGGAGCGCGCGGCGGGCAAGCCCGACATGTGGGGCCTCGTTTTCCAGGGCAATGCCTATGAAGGCCTGACCTGCAACGCGCTCGAATGGATCGCGTCGAATGGCGGCGGCAATATCATCGAGAAGGATGGAAAGGTCTCGATCAACAATGAAAAGGCTGCAGCAGCACTTGACCGCGCAGCCGGCTGGGTTGGGAAAATCTCGCCGCCCGGCGTTCTCGCCTATAAGGAAGAGGAAAGCCGTGGCGTCTGGCAGCTCGGAAACGCTGTGTTCATGCGCAATTGGCTTTACGCTTATGCGCCGGGCCAAGGCGCTGAATCTCCGATCAAGGACCACTTCGATGCTGCTCCGCTGCCCAAAGGCGACGGACCGGAGGCGACGTCGGTATCGGCTCTCGGAGGATGGAACCTCGCTGTCTCGAAATATTCGCAGCACCCTGAGGCAGCCGAAAAGCTCGCGCTCTTCCTGACGAAGGCCGAACAGCAGAAGAAGCGCGCAATCGACCTCACCCTTCTTCCGACGCTGACTGCCCTCTACGACGACAAGGATATCGTGGCGGCACAGCCCATCATCGCGCGGTGGAAGGATGTCTTCCTGAGTGCTGCTCCGCGACCGGCGGCTGCGACCAAGCTGAAGTATAACGAGGCGTCTTCTCTCTTCTGGGGCGCCGTTCACGATACGCTTGCGAAGGACGGATCGGCTGCCGACAACCTTGAGGAACTGGAAGCCAAGCTGGCCGATCTCGAAGGCGGCAGCTGGTAGTCGTTGGCGCTGCGGGGCGCAGGCCATGTCTTCGCCCCGCAAACAGCAATCTATAAGGAATTTCATGACAATCCGTCATCCGATCGGACAGGGCGCAACGATACCCCGACCCGGCAGATCCGAACTCATGGCGCAGCGTGTGGCGGCAGCTCGCCTGTTCCTCGTCCCGATGCTTGTCGTATTGGCGATTGTTGCCGGATGGCCGCTGCTGCGCTCGATCTATTTCTCTTTTACGAATGCCTCTCTCAATGATCTCGGCAATGTCGAGTTCGTTGGTTTTGCGAACTACCTGTCGTGGCGCACGCTGAAGAGCGGCCGAACGATCTACACAGGTCTCCTGGTCGATGCTGCCTGGTGGAACGCTGTCTGGAATACCATCCGCTTCGCCGCTGTCTCCGTAAGCCTGGAAGCAGTGCTCGGAATGCTGGTCGCACTCGTCCTCAATGCTGAATTCAGGGGGCGCGGCCTGGTGCGCGCTGCGATCCTCATCCCTTGGGCGATCCCGACGATCGTATCTGCGCGGAGGTGGGCCTGGATGCTCAACGATCAGTTCGGGATGATCAACGATCTCGGCATGAAACTCGGATTGCTCAGCGAGAAGGTCGCCTGGACCGCGAGCCCGGAGACAGCAATGGTCGCCGTGCTGATCGTCGACATCTGGAAGACGACGCCCTTCATGGCGCTTCTGATCCTTGCTGGCTTGCAGATGATCCCTAAGGATATCTACGAAGCCGCGGAAATCGACGGCGTTCATCCCGTCAGGCAATTCTTCCGGATAACCCTTCCGCTGGTTCGCCCTGCGCTGATGGTTGCCATCATATTCCGCCTGCTCGACGCCTTGCGGATCTTCGACCTGATCTTCGTGTTGACGCCGAACAGCGAAGCGACGCGGACCATGTCGGTTCTGGCGCGCGAGAACCTCTTCGACTTCGACAAGTTCGCTTATGGCTCAGCACAATCGACCTTGTTGTTCCTGATCATCGCCGCGCTGACGACGCTCTACATCTGGCTGGGCAAGGTCAATTTCGAGGGGAATTCACGCTGATGCCGACCTTGTCCACCCTCGCTCAACTGTTCAAAAGTGCTGCCTTCTACTTCGCCGTGCTTCTGATCGTCCTCTTCTCCGTCTTTCCATTTTACTACGCCATTCTGACGAGCTTTAAATCAGGAACCGATCTGTTCCGGGTCGACTACTGGCCCCGATCCTTCTCGCTCGCCAACTTCGTGACTGTGTTCACGTCAGGCAATTTTCCGCGCAATCTCTGGAATTCGATCTTCGTCGCGGTTTTGACAGTGGTTCTGTCGCTGTTTCTCGCGATAACCGCGGCCTACGCGCTCGGGCGCGTGCGTTTTCGTGGCCGCGGCCTGCTGCTGCTCACGATCCTTGCGGTGTCGATGTTCCCGCATATTGCCGTGCTTTCGGGACTGTTCGAGCTGATCCGGACGCTTGGGCTCTACAATTCGCCCTGGGCGCTGATCTTCTCCTATACGATTTTTACCCTGCCCTTCACCGTCTGGGTGCTGACCACCTTCATGCGCGAGTTGCCGCTGGAGATCGAGGAAGCGGCAATCGTCGATGGGGCGACGCCGTGGGTGATCATCACCAAGGTCTTCATGCCGCTGATGTGGCCTGCCTTGGTCACAACAGGCATCCTCGCCTTCATCGGAGCATGGAACGAGTTCCTGTTCGCCCTGACATTCACCTCGTCGGATGAAACGCGGACGGTCCCGGTCGCCATCGCGCTGCTGACGGGAAGCACCGAATTTGAAACTCCGTGGGGCGCGATCATGGCTGCCTCGGTCATCGTGACCGTGCCCCTGGTCGTCCTCGTGCTGATCTTCCAGCGCAAGATCGTATCCGGCCTCACCGCAGGCGGCGTCAAGGGATAACAATGGCCAATATCCAGCTCAACAATCTCAGAAAGTCCTTCGGCAGTTTCGAGGTGATCAAGGGGATCGACCTCGAGATCCGCAAAGGTGAATTCATGGTCTTCGTCGGCCCATCCGGCTGCGGTAAGTCGACCCTTCTCAGACTGGTCGCCGGGCTCGAGGACATTTCGGCCGGCGAACTTCTTTTCGACGGCACGCTCGTCAACAGTTTTGCGCCCTCCAGGCGCGGCATCGCCATGGTCTTCCAATCCTATGCGCTTTATCCGCACATGACGGTCTTCGAAAACATGGCCTTTGGCCTGAAGCTGGAGAAATCAAGCAAGGAGAAGATCCGGGAGCGTGTGACCAAGGCGGCCGACATGCTGCAGATCGGCGGCTATCTGGAGCGGTTGCCGAAACAGCTTTCGGGCGGCCAGCGCCAGCGCGTGGCGATCGGTCGGGCGATCGTGCGAGATCCCAAGGTCTTCCTGTTTGATGAACCGCTGTCCAACCTCGACGCGGCGCTCAGAGTGGCGACCCGTATCGAAATCGCCAAGCTGCACGCAGCAATGCACAATGTAACGATGATCTATGTCACGCATGATCAGGTGGAGGCGATGACGCTTGCCGACCGCATCTGCGTCCTCAAGGACGGCTACGTCGAGCAGGTCGGCACCCCGATGGAGCTCTATGACAAGCCGGCATCGAAATTCGTTGCAGGCTTCATTGGCTCCCCGAAGATGAATTTCATGACCGGGGCCTTGTCCGAAAGCTTCGGCGCCCACACAGTTGGCGTCCGCCCCGAGCATCTGCTGATCACCGCCGACAAAAGCATTTGGCAAGGGAAGCTTGTCCACATCGAAAATCTCGGTTCCGACACGTTTCTCTATCTCGACATCGGCGCAGAGGAGGCTGTGGCCGTCCGGCTTGCCGGCGAAAACCGCTATCGGCCCGGCGATACCGTTCACGTCGCTCCCATGGAAGACAAGATCCATCGCTTCGACGCGGCGGATAAACCGATTTTCTAGATAATGCACAACTGCGTGGCGCCGTAATGCGCGGCAGCGACGTCAATTCATATGCGCCTCATTGGAGATAAAATGCCGCTTTCGCCCCCCTCTCCTCTCGAAACGACGGATGCCGCTCCGGCCTGGTGGAAAAAGGCCGTCGTCTATCAGGTGTATCCGCGGAGCTTTTCCGATTCCAACGGCGACGGGATCGGCGACCTGCGTGGCCTCATCGATCGGCTCGACTATCTCTCATGGTTGGGAATTGACGTCATCTGGCTGTCGCCCGTCTACCCTTCCCCGCAGGATGACAATGGCTATGACATCAGCGACTATTGCAATATCGATCCGCTGTTCGGCACACTTGCCGATTTCGACGAGCTGGTCGAGAAAATGCATGCCCGCGGCATGCGGCTTTTGATGGACCTCGTCGTCAATCATACGTCCGACGAGCACCCTTGGTTCGTCGAATCCCGATCGTCCCGCGACAATCCAAAACGCGATTGGTATGTCTGGCGCGACCGCAAAGCAGACCGCTCGCCGCCGAACAACTGGCGATCGCGCTTTTCGGGCTCGGCCTGGGAATATGATGAAAAGAGCGATCAGTCGTATCTGCACATCTTCTCCCGCAGGCAGCCGGATCTGAACTGGGAAAACGAAACGCTTCGCGCGGCCGTCTATGAGATGATGCGCTGGTGGCTGGACCGTGGCGTCGACGGTTTCCGTATGGATGTCATCAATTTCATTTCGAAGGCTGGCGGCCTTCCCGACGCCACCGGCACAGGACCGTCGAGCGACGGGAGGCAGCATTACATTCACGGTCCAAAACTGCTCGACTACCTGAGCGAAATGCGCCGCGAGGTATTCGACGGCCGCGGCAAGGTCTTGCTGACGGTCGGAGAGACGCCGCAGGCCATTGTCGAGCATGCAAGGGCGCTGACCGACGAGCAGACCGGCGCCTTGACCATGGTGTTTCAGTTCGCCCACATGCAGGTGGACCAGATCGGCGGCACGCGTTGGGCGCCGACGAAGCTCGACCTGTCGAAACTGAAAGAGGTCATGGCTGAATGGCAAGATGGTCTTGCCGATTCAGGCTGGAACAGCTTGTACTTCAACAATCACGACCAGCCTCGCGCCGTCTCCCGTTGGGGAGATACGGGACGTTATTGGGCGGAGTCCGCGAAGGCGATCGCAACAGTTCTCCATATGCATCGAGGCACCCCTTATGTCTACCAGGGGGAAGAGATCGGCATGACGAATCCGGATCTTACAAGCGTCGAAGATCTGCTCGATATCCAGTCGCGCAACTACTACCTGTCGCGCATGGCCAGCAATCCGCAGGAAGATCCGAACGCGCTGATGGAGACCATCCGGCCAATGGCCCGCGACAATGCGCGCAGTCCGGTCCAATGGGACGCCACCAGCCATTCGGGATTTACCAGCGGTCAGCCCTGGATGCGGGTCAATCAAAACTATCCGGCAATCAACGTCGAAGGAGAACGTGACGATCCCGATTCTGTCCTCAACTACTATCGGCGGCTGATTGCGTTCCGCCATGACCATGACGTCATAGCTTTTGGCGCCGCCCGACTTGAAGCGCTGGACGATCCGCAACTTTACGTCGTCGTGCGCAGTTTGGGAGACGAGCGCGCCGTGATGATTGCCAACCTCTCGTCCGAAACGGTTGCGGCTGATGGACGTCTCTATTCCGCACCCGGCCTGGAGCTTGCCCTTTCGAACTATGTGGATTCGCCAATTCACCTCGAACGCGTGACAAGCTTACGCCCATGGGAGGCGGTGGTTTTCCTCACAAATCGCTCGTGATCATATCCGTGATGCCCAAGTGCGGGGGCGCATCTTCAAAGCTCAGGCTTTTGCAGGAAAGCATGTCGCGCAAAACTGTGCCGCGGTTTTGCGACAACGACACGCTCCTGCATGAATTTCCCCCTATCGCGCGCTATATCCTCCGTCGGCCATCAGAATGTGACCGGTGACGAAAGACGCCTGGGAGCCGGCGAGGTACAATATCGCGTCGGCGATTTCATTGGGCTCTGCCCATCGGCCCAGCGGATGCGCGCTCTTGATGGCGGCCTCGCCGGCTGCAGGGTCTGCAAGTCCTTCGAGATAGCGCGTCAGAAACGGCGTGTTGATCGAGCCTGCTCCGACGGCGTTGACGCGGATGCCCTTCGGGGCATAATCGACCGCCATCTGCCGGACGAGCTGGAGCAGCGCTCCTTTGGCCGCGCAATAGGCCGCCTGTTCCGGCAGGCCAACGACGCTTGAGATCGATCCGGTGGCGACGATAGAGCCTTTCCCCCTTTCCATCATCGATGGCAATGCCCGCTTCGACATCAGGAAGAAGGACTTGGCGTTCGCGTTCATGACGCTGTCCCACTCATCCTCGCTCGTCTCATGCGCCGATTTCGACACGATGAAACCGGCATTGCTGACGAGGATATCGACGGGGCCGAACCTTTCCTCGGCGGTCCGGAAGATCCGGTCCACGTCAGCGGATCTGGTAACGTCGGCAACGACGGAGACGATGTGGCCATCTGCGCCCTGCTCCAGTTCGGACACCGCCGCGGTGATGTCGGTGGCACAGATCCGTGCGCCGTCCTCCAGGAGTTTTGCGACCACGGAACGGCCGACGCCGCCGGCGGCGCCAGAGACGACGACGATTTTTCCTGCAAAGGTGGAAGTCATGATGTTTCCCTCCGAGTTACTTGTGTGGAATGGAGCCGGGCGGCTTTCGACATTTGCCTTAGGGCCGCCGAAGACGGCATTTACCCTGACCTTGGGATTCCCGATCTGCCAGCATAGTTCTCCTCCTCCGTTTGCTGTCTGTCTCAATCCAGGCGCGACAGTGCCTCGGCGAAAAAGTCGATGCCGCCGAAATTTCCGGATTTCAGCGCCATCATCAGGTCGCCTTCTGCCCGGCCGATGGTACGCAGCCTGGGAACTCCCGCCGCAAGCTCCTCGCCGACTTCGAAGCTGGTGATGCCGAGCCGGTCGACGACCGCGCCCGAGGTTTCACCACCCGCGACCACCAGCCGCCGGACGCCGAGAGCGACCAGTTCGGCCGCAATGGCAGCGAGCGCGGTCTCGATGGCGAGGCCGGCGGCTTTGCTGCCGTATCTCTCCTGGATGGCGCGCACGATGTCAGGCGTGCCGGACGCACTGATGACGAACGGACCTTTTTCCAGATGCTGGCGGGCAAAGGCCATGGCCGGTGTGATATCGCCGCCGGAGGCGACCAGCCGATCCGGATCGAGCCGCAGAACCGGCGTCAGCTTTTCCGCCGCCGCCGTCTGTTCGAGGGTGCGCGCCGAACAACTGCCGACGAGAACGGCGGAGAAACCGCCGACGGAGGCGAGGGTCTGCGGCGCCCTCGCCTCATGGCCGGATGCACGCAGCAGCGAGCGGGCAAGCCCAGCGCCCAGCCCCGAAGCGCCGATGGAGACGGGGCTTTCCAGCGCGAGATCCCCGAGGCGTTCGAGATCGGCGTCGCAGACGGCATCGGCAATAATTGCGCAGGGGCCTTGCGACGCCTGCTGCGCGATACGGGCGCGGCAGGCGTCCAAGCCGTTTGCCAGCGTCTGGATATCGAGATTGCAGACCGGGTGCGCCGTCTGCTTCGACAGCACGCGCACGAGGTTGGCGTCATGCATCGGGTTCAGCGGATGATGCCTCAGCGGGCTCTCGTTCAGCGGCACATCGGCGACGAAGAGATGGCTCTTGTAGACGGTGCGGCCGGTCTCCGGGAAGGCGGGCGTGACCAGCGTCCAAGGCGCGCGTGCCCGTTCGCACAGGGCATCCATGACAGGTCCGATATTGCCTTCGTCGGTGGAATCGAATGTCGAGCAGATCTTGTAGAGGAGATGCTGCGCGCCGAGGCCGCGCAGCCAGGCTTCGGCTTCCAACGCCTGGGCAATCGCGTCCGCTGCCGGCACGGACCGGATCTTCAGGGAGACCACGACGGCATCCATGTCTGAAAATCCGGAAACGCCGGAGGGAATACCGATTGTCTGCACCGTTCGAAGACCGTTCTTGCGCCAGGTGTTGGCGAGGTCGGAGGCCCCGGTATAGTCATCGGCGATGGCGGCAATTTTGATCGGCATGCTAGCGCTTTCGAAAGGAATTGAACCAGCGGAGGCCATCAAGCGTGCCGGCTGCGGGATTATATTCGCAACCGACGAAGCCTGAATAAGAGGAGGCTTCCAGCTGCCTGAAGAAGAACAGGAAGTTGACCTCCCCGTCGTCAGGCTCATGGCGCAACGGCACGCTTGCGATCTGCACGTGGCCGATGATCGGCAGAAGCCGGCGGAAGCTTTCCGTGATGTCGCCATGCAGGATCTGGCGATGGAAGACATCGAATTGCAGCTTCACATTCTTCGTTTCCAGTTCGGCGATCAGGCGCTCGGCGCGGGAAAAATCGTTGAGGAAATAGCCCGGCATGCTGCGGGCGTTGATCGGCTCGAGCAGGAGATCCAGCCCGTGCTCTGCCAGCTTTTCCGCCGTGAAGACAACGGCGCGCCGATAACTTTCGCTGGCCTGCGCATCGCGGGCATCGGCGAGCCCGGCCATGAGGTGGAGACGTTTCACGCCCGTCTCACCGGCATAGTCGATTGCCTTTTCGATGCCTGCCTTCAACTCCGCGAAACGATGCGGGAAGACGGCGATGCCGCGCTCGCCCGTCGCCCAGTCGCCGGGCGGCAGATTGAACAGCGCCTGCGTCAGGCCGAATTCCCGCAAGCGGGCTCCGATGGCGTCGGCGGGGAATTCATAGGGGAAGAGATATTCCACGGCATCGAAACCTGCCGCGGCAGCAGCCTCGAAGCGGTCGAGAAACGGCCACTCCGTAAACATCATCGTCAGGTTTGCAGCAAAACGGATCATGGCATCAATCCTCCTTTTTGCTGCCTGGCGCGATGACCGGAGGCAGAACCGCCCCGGAGAGCGCCGCATAGGTGCGCGCGACAGACGCATCGTCGTCGCGGCCCATGCCCGCGCCTGAGGTCGCCAGGTACATCTGGAGGGCCGCCGCCGCGATGGGCGCTGGATAACGTTCCGCTCGCGCCATGTCCTGGAGGATACCGAGATCCTTGACGAAGATCTCGACTGAACTCAGCGGGGTGTAATTCCCCTCAAGAATATGCGGCACGCGATTTTCGAACATCCAGGAATTGCCGGCCGAAGCGGTGATCACCTCATAAACGGTCGGCAGGTCGAGGCCGAGCTTGGAGGCGAGCGTGATCGCCTCGCAGGCAGCGGCGATATGGATGCCCGCCAGGTGCTGGTTGATCATCTTGACCGAGGCACCGACGCCCACGGCGTCTCCCAGCCGATAGACCTTGCCGGCGATCGCCTGGAGCGCTACCTCGGCCTTTTCGAATGCATCAGGCGAGCCTGAAGCCATGACGGTCAGATTGCCGTCGGCAGCCTTCGCCGCGCCGCCCGATATCGGCGCATCGAGATAGAAGACGTCTTTCTCGGCAAGCCGCGAGGCAAGGCGCTTCGCGTCGGTCGGCGCCATGGTGGCGGAGGATATGAAAACGGATCGCGGCGCTATCGTTTCGAACACACCACCCTCGCCGAAGAGAACCGTCTCGGTCTGCGCGGCGTTCACGACCACGCAGAGTACGACGCCTGCGCCGCTTGCCGCTTCCGCAGGTGTCCGTGCCGTGCGGCCTCCGGCATTTGCGAGACGGCCAAGGGCGTCGGTTGATACATCGCAGCCCACGACATCCCAGCCTTGGCGCAGAAGGGACATCGCCATGCCCATGCCCATGGAGCCCAGCCCGATAACGGCGGCGATGGGCTTTCCGGATTGTTGTTCCCTGGTCAATTCTTCCTCCAGCCGGTTCCGGTATCCGTTCGTATCTCTGTCCATTATGCTGACAATCTACAATATTCAAGAGTTTTTGGCAGCGCTGCCAAAAACTCTTGTTGCAGTTCGCGCCTTGTGTCAAAACTTCTCTCGAAAAAAG
>Ga0307515_10017621_pt1 | contig 12992 bp, 11 predicted proteins | sample 17_EM_MG_FD_194513 | JGI IMG/M metagenome (GOLD analysis project Ga0307515, IMG submission 194513) | Populus trichocarpa ectomycorrhiza microbial communities from riparian zone in the Pacific Northwest, United States - 17_EM | ecosystem: Host-associated > Plants > Roots > Unclassified | place...
AACGACTTTTTAATTAAAAAATAAAACGTGAAAATACTAAAACACCTCTCATGGTCATCTTAATTACACAAAATATCTATGTAAAAATAATAAAATTCCCCCCAATAAAAATCTTATTTTTTGTATTATCTAATGTTAAAATCATTATTTTGCTATACATGGAAATGGAAAAAGCCTGAAACACCCTTGTCTAGTAGCCTAAGTTTTTTTTTTTTTCTCGGGGGCAAAGAGTTATTTTTACTATTATGAAGATTATGAAAAGCCTTTAGTCAAGAATTCTAAATTTTGTTGGCATATTTTTACCCGATTAAAATTTTTGAAAAGACGCATATATCCCCAAACAATATTTTAATAACTACCGAGCCAAAAAAAAGAGACCAAAACCCCTAGGTCAAATGTTTAAATTTAAGTCACTAAAAGATAAAAGAGTAATTTAACTGTGACAATTTACAATAATTTATGTGTAGAGTTGTAGTGAAATCTCCACACAATTTAACTTTTATTAATATCTCATATTCAATAGATTATTTTTTAAAATGATTAGATGATGTTTTATGGCTAAAAATTAGTTTATTGAAGTTTTTATAATATTTTTAAGATAGTTTTAGATGAAAATAATTTATAGATAAAAAACTCAAATCTCCATTTTTCTAGTAGAGAAAATGAATTAATGGATGTTTCCAAATTGTCTAACATGACATAATTTTATTTTTATTTTAAAATACCCTTCAGACATGAAGGAATATAATTTAGTTTTTTTATAAAATCAAAATCTTTTTTAAACAAATTTTAGTGTTCGTGAAATTTAAAACTTTTATCTTTTAAAATACTCGGAATAAAGAAAATTTTTATTATATCCTTCTATATCTCACTGCCAATTTTAAAACGATTTTTTTTTTCTATTGGGATGGAAAAATATAATGATATAATATAACAGACATAATGAAAAAATAATACATTTTGAAAACTTTGATAATTATATAAAGACAGAATAATTTACTTGAGAGAGTGCTATTAGAAATTGATGGAGTGGCATCATCAATGCCTTTTCTTATGCCGGAAGCGAAACGACGTAGTTTACATAGACCCAAAAGGCCATGATCCTCGGGCCCTAATCTTCTTTCTTCACAAAACGGCGCCAGTAGCCAGAAGCCAGAAGCCAGAAGCCAGGCAGGCGTGTAAACCTTTTTTTTTGTGTGGATTTTTCAAGCACCGCCGCTGTTTCCCAAACTATCTAGCATTTGGAAATTCATAGCCATGAAGATGGTTGAGAAGAAGAGAAAATCGAGAGACGGTAAGAAACATGATAGACCACCAAAATTTAACAAAACGTCCAAATTCAATAAAAAATCTGGTAAGAGAACGGACGAGAAGAGGCGGACCGGTCCTCGCTTGCCTCAATCTCTACGGAAAGAGCTCGATCGAGTTAACCGTAATGATCAGTACAGCAGTGAAGAAGATGACGATGAAGGTGTTAGCAACGACGTTTATGAATACGAAGAAGGAGTTCCTGAAGAGGAATCCAAGAAGAACCGCCGCTTTGATTCCATTGAGAATTACGAGTATCAGTTACCTGAGGATTTTGAGGTTTCTAGCTCTGCCTCTCTATTTATAGCATAGCTTGTTTATAAATTAATTTTATTTTAATTAATCGAAGTGAATTATAGTTTGACTGCTGAATTTTAAAATTTAGAAGAGTGATTTTTTTTTTCTGGAGTGTCTTCGGATGGTGTTCTAGTTCTTGACGGTATCAGAATTTGCTATACTGATTGTTATTTTTTTATATGATTTTTTGTTTACCAACATTGTGGTCTTTTGAGTTCGTGTCTCTAATTTTTTCAGTTAATGTAGGATGAGAATGTTGTTTCGGATGAAGACGACAATGATTTCGATGGTGTTGAAAATAAGATAGCTGGCCGGGATAGTAAAAGGGGAGATCTTGATAAACTTGGTGATGATGCTGAAGATGAAGATGAAGATGACGAAAGACATTTGAGGATGCTGCAAGGAATCACTGGAATGCCAAGCCAGGCCTTTGAAGGTATCACTTCTACTTCTCGAGATTAGTTGGGTGCATGACATGCTTTTCATTTACAATGCATGCTTACTTATCTACCAATGAAGTTAGTGTACTTGAACCTGAAGTATGTTTACATATCTCTAACATCTTATGGGTATATTCAGAGATGGAAAAATGAATTATGTTTAGGGGATGATATTTGAGAGCAGAACATTCTTCTTCTTCATGCTGCTAAAGTTATTTTTCGTGGTTCTAGTTGTGTATGAGTAGATGTCCTTGTTTTTGCATCCATTTATGGGTTAAATTGTTTCGTATATTGGGCAACGGATAGAAACTTAATCAACGTAAGAGCATGACTTATTTTCACCTCATATGCTTGCCTTCTTAACATATTGATGTAAAATTGTGAGTCTTGCTATGCGCTAGCACCATGTTTAGAAATTGCAGAGATGAAATCATGAACATTTTCTTAGGTGCTATAAATATATTTGCTAACATGTTCCAGAAGTTGCATGTCTGCTGCATTGTTGTTTAGTAATTAGGGGTTTGTATGGCGCCTAATCCTATGTTGTTCCCAGGCCGCAAGAAGAACAAAGTTGTTGTATCTGAGGGATATCCAGAATCTGAATATAATCCTACCCGTGACATTCTAGATGGTGATGGCCGCATTTCTATTGAAGACCTTATGGAAAGCATTCAAGGAAAACCTGGATATAGAGAGCTTCTAAATACAACTCGTCAAGTGGAGAAAAAGGGAAAGCTGCTTCAAGCTCCACTTCCCAAGGAAGATCGAGACAGGTTGGAAAGAAAAGCTGCTTATGAGCTATCGAAGAAAGATATTACAAAATGGGAGCCCTTGGTCAAGAGGAATAGGGAGACCCCTACCATTATTTTTGACAAAGACACAGATTTGGGGTTTTCAACTGTAGGGGCAATAGCTTCTGAATTTGAGCCTAGAACTGAGTTTGAGAAGAAAATGTCTTCATTAGTTCATGATGACAAGGTTACGACAGCTCATAAAGAAGATGGCTCAAAGCTTCTCGAATTAAATAAGGTATGGAGGCCATAAATATTCTTTAGTTGATTCAATTTAGCATCTTAATATTTTCCGTATGCAGTTCACCTATGCCTTTTGTGTTCTTTCTGGTTACCTGTGGTTTTGCAGTTTTCTTGCCATACTGCAGTCTCCTTTTACTTGATTAAGCAAAATCTTTCCTCTAAGCTACTTCATCTTCTGGACGTGATTGAGTTTTTTTCTTGACTATTTTTGTTCAATGTTTTGAACTTTAAACAAGATTTTATACTTTCAAGTGCAAGGAAAATGATGAAAAAGAAGAAGCAAGGTAACTGATTTTTTATTCAAATGTTTCTGAATTAGGTTGATCTTCTGTCTTTAAAAGCAAAGATTCGATACTTTGAATATGTTATTCATTTGTTTGAATATTCTTCCTTGTCTCAATCAGCAAAGAGATTCTAAAGCTAACCATTGTTTATGAGAACAGTAGGGGGAAAAAAAGGGATGCTGGGAGGAGAAGGGGTTGGGTATCTTCACAATTTTTATTTTATTTTTAGCTTTGAGAAACCAGTTGTCATAGTTTTGGTGCTTGTGTCTGCAAATTGTTTTTCTCACCAGGCTTACTTCATACATATTGATTCTTGGATTGCAGTTTTCTTTATTTCATTGCAAAACTGAATGTTTTCTTCTTCTTCTTCTTCTTTTTTTTTTTTTTCCTATGATGCCTGGAAGATATCCCTTGAAGATTATGTAAACAACCGAAATCATATTGCGAAAATGCGCAGCCTTCTTTTCCGCCATGAAGTGAAGATGAAACGTGTCAAGAAGATAAAATCAAAAACATACCATCGGTTGTTGAAGAAAGACAGATTGAAAGGATCTGTAGGGATGCCAATGGATGCAGAAGAAGCCAAAGAACTGGCAATGAAGCAAGAGTTCAAACGTGCAGAGGTGATTGATCATTTTCTACATATTTAACAGTACCTTCTGAAAATCAATCTGTTTATGACCCTAAAATTCTTAGCATAATTAAAGAAACTTCCAAATTCTTTATAGTTATCTTTGAAATAATTAATAAACTATCAAAATTTTGATAGTCTTTTCAAAAAAGTTCTGAAAATCAATCCCTCATGTCCCCAAAATATTCAATGAAACCCCAAATTTTACTCTTTATCTCTACCCTACACATGTGATGCAGGAACGCATGACCTTAAGGCACAAAAACCAATCAAAGTGGGCACAACGCATTGTTAAGCGTGGTTTGGATGCCCAAGATGAAGGCACTCGAGTGGCTATGGCTGAACAACTCCATCAGCATGCTCTTTTGACTAGGAAAATGAAAACTATGAAGGACAGCAGCAGCAGCGATGACAGCAGCGATGAGGAAGATAGCGAAAATGAAGGTGGTTCAGACCAGGATGAGGCATCTAAGTTACTAGCAAAAGCAAGAGATAAGACAATGCAAGTATTAGAAGGAGATGATGAAGTGCCTGATTCAGGAGTTCTTTCTTTACCTTTCATGGTAATGTCTGCTTTTTATCTGCTTCGCCTCTTTAAACTGATGTCCTTCTTACTTTCCCCTCCCCCCTTGCTCCTCTCTTTCCAGGGAGAAATCTCAATGGTTTACCTAAAAATGATACTCTTCCGCTCATTTGCTTCCTTTTCTACCTAGATTTCTCTATGGATCCTACAAGTAAATTTTGTATCTTTTCTCATCTTTTTTTTTTAAATTTGCTTTGGTATAGAAACGGGCATTGAAGAAAAAGAAGGAAGCAGCTGATGCAGAAGCTAGGCTTGCTATTCAAGATTTTGAATCGTCAATGAAGCAGATGGAGGACACAGATGAGGCAGAAAATTCAAAAACAGGCACTGTGAGTGGTAGAAGGGTGTTTGGCGCGTCTAAGATGCAGGTTATAGAACCAAAAAATAAAATCAGATCAAGCAGTATTTCTAGTGATAGTGAAGCTGAGTTGGAAGCTGAAGAAGACAATGAGGTTGGTTTAGGCAGAACAGATGGTATGCAAGAGAATATTAATGTCAACTCTGTTTTGCTTGATTTAGATGCCAGCATTCCTCAAGATTCTGTTTTGAAGGTAATGGGATTTTGGTTTCTTTCCTGCAAATATTGAAATCGATATCTTTTTGCTTAGGTTGCCAAATTGAAATAAAATGTTTAATCTTTCTCAGGTTTCTGAAATTGTTAGAGATCCAGGTCACAAGAAGACATATGAAGTTTCTATACTACAATCAGATGCATGGAAAAAGGTAATGATGCCTTCTTTTTGTAAAACTGTCTCTGTTCTTCCACATGGATGGATAAGGTAACCTGAGAATAGACTGCACATAACTAGCAGATGAGTAGCAGTTGTCCAAATGAAGTGGACACCAATGGCAAAAGGTCTCGGAAAGTTGTTGAACCTGCTATACATAATCAAGATGTAGAATTAGAGGTATGACCGCATCCTTTGTACTCTGCTTTCTTCTTATGATTGGCCATTTCTTACATTTCCCTCCTCTCTTGAACTGTGAAGGAAGAAGGGGAGGATAGTGATGCGGATAGTGAAGGACAGATGGTTGATGGGATTTTATCTCCAGGGCACATATCATCTTACAAGCTTCCTTCCCAAGCAGAGCTTATACGTGAAGCTTTTGCCGGAGATGATGTGCAAGAAGAATTTAGCAAGGATAAAGAGGAAATTATAAATGAGGAAAATCCTGAACCTGAAAAACCCGTTCAACTTCCTGGCTGGGGCCAATGGACTCGTGTACAAAAAAAGAAAGGTTTGCCTTCATGGGTTTTGGAAGAGCACAAAAATGCAAAGAGAAAAAGGGAAGAGGCTCTTGGGAAAAGGAAGGATGCGCATCTTAAAAATGTTATTGTCTCTGAGAAGTTGGATAAAAAGGTTAGTGATGTCTGTTTATGATTCACTAGGCATCTTTTTCCGTGGTCCCTTGTTTAATCTTGCATCGTGATGATGGATATGAAAATCATTATCTTTAAATTTCTTTAAATTCTGACTAAGAAGCTTTTAGTTGAAGAGGAGGATTATTTTTTAGATTGTAATGTTGACGAAGTTGAAATGCTACTTGTTTTTTTTTAAGTATTGTTTGTGAAACGCTGTTGTAGATCAAAGATTGTTTTCTTGTTCTTGTATCGAAGTAATTGTTTGCTAGCTTGGGTTTGGGTTGTTGTTTTGTGAAACATCAAGCACTGATGACTTGAAATAGCAATTTCAAAGTGTTGTTTATCTTGCAGGTCCAAATATTTTGGTAGTTGTCGTGGTGGTTAATAAATCTGTATCTCTATTTGGATTTTGCAGGCAGAAAAATTGTTTTCAGGAACATTGCCATACCCGTTCACATCAAAGGAAGTTTTTGAACAAAGTATCCGCATGCCTATTGGACATGAATTCAATCCTGCAACAGCTGTCAGAGCTCTTAATCGACCTGAAGTGAGTTATTTTCTCACAAATTCACGTTCCTTTATATGATCAAATTTGATTTTCCATTTTTGGATGTGGAAGGTTCTTGTTTTATAAAAAAAATTGGCTAGCTTGCTAAAATGCATTATAATTTTTGGATGTCTCGTACAGTGTTGTGCTTTCCCAATTTCTCCGGGATGCTTTATTATTTTGCACACACTTATTCTCTTACCTGGAATGCATCCTATGCAGGTGGTGAAAAAACAAGGGCTGATTATTCAACCAATCAACTATGAAGATGTGGATCCACATGAAAGAGGGGAGGAGCATAGAGGAAGTGGACAGAAACAAAGACAGAATCAAAGGATAATTCGGAGCCAAGGCAGAGTATAGGCAGTAGTGGCAAAGTCATGACGAGGAAAAGAAAACTGAGGGTGTTTCAACTCACGCTGCTTTCTGTAGGCTGAAACTTTTGCGGTCCCTCTGTCCCGGATTTTGGGTAGAGCCCTTATATTTGCCAATTTTTAGGAGCCATGGAGTTTGGTTATCGTTAAATTTGAGGCAGTTCGAGGTGAGCTCTTTAGCGGCTGTTAAATTAAGAGATCTGGCAAGTCAAGTTAGACGTGGGGAAATTTCTTTGATATTCTTGCTATAATAATATTTATTGTATTATTTCATTAGTGGTTAGGATTTTTAGGTTTTGAGGAATTTAAAAGGAGTTCAAGATATAATTTGGTAAATCAAACAACTTTCGATTTGATCGTTAGTTGAAATTTTAACAGAATATTATGAAGGTTTTATTTCCTATTGAGTTAAAATTTTAATGATAATTTGAGACAGCGAAGATGTTCGAATAAGACTCAGAAGTTACTGACCGAGATTGTCTTTATTTATCTTGTTGTATTTATATTTTTTTTCCTACTTAGATTGGAATGTTTAGTTTAATCATTATTCTACCATTTAGAAATCTTAATAATAGATAGATTTTATTAATTAGGAATCCTTTAGGACTAATATAAATATGAATGTCTAGTTTATTTTGACAAAAAAAAAAAAGACTTATCATTAAGATTTTTAATAAAACACTAAGAGGTTTTTTTTTCAAAATTTCTCTATAGTTTAGGTTTGTAACCTTACAACTTGAGAACTATGGCTTTTATCTGCTTTATATGCTGTGTTAAGTGGTATTAGAGCAGGTTGATCTTTTTGATGGATAAAGATGGTAGCAATCTACTCTATGATACAAAAGTGAAGGCTCTTCGAGATGCTGTGCGGGGTCAAGAGCAAAAACTAGATTGTTTAGAATAGAGATTCAATAGTTCGGAGCACATCATAATAGTCTAGTTCAACTAATGGGTAACACAAACATGGATCGTAAAGAGAAGAGGAACTTGCTTGGAGACTTAACTCAAGGTTTTTTATCATAAAAATAATCAACTTTCTTGTGATGCTAGAGAATGATGGTATGAATTTCTAGACTTTAAAACTCGTATTGGTATGCCTTTAATTTTACCTTGATAATATTTGAGACAATCACGTGGAGGAGTTTGGTGAAATCAAAACTTCAAAGTTATCTAATTTATGTTGAAGATAGCATGACTAGAGAAGATATTGACAAACAGTTTCAGTTTTATAATTTTAAATTAGAGAAGTCAGTGGCTAATGATGATCTTTTCATTCATAGATGAAGATTTTGCAAATAAAACATGATGATTTCTCTAAAGATATTATAGAAGATTATCATGATGTTCCTTTAGGTACAATGGTTAAAGTATTGAATGTGGTTAAAGTATTGAATGTTATAAATGACGATGAAATCAAGTTTGAAGTAAAAGAACCTGGAAAGAAACTATAAGTGGATTTCACATGAATACAAAATATAATATCAGGTATGGATTTTTCTTTCCATGTACATATGATAAATTAAATTTTGAAGTTCATAGGTCAAGAACATACAATTTTGTGAATAGACTAGCTACAATGTTATATTTGAAGTCTTTGGAGTGGTCATGTTTAATTTTTAACAGATAAATCGAGGATGAGTTTTTTAAAAGTGGAGAGGACTGATGTGGTGAAATTTCTTTCATATTCTTACTATAATAATGTTTATTACACTATTTTATTAATGATTGAGATTTTAGATGGTGAGAAGTTTAAAAAGAATTCAAGATACAATTTGATAAATCAAGCATGATTTTTAATTGACTGTTAGATTGAGCTGAAATTTTGACCCAAAATTTTGGCTCTATAATAAGAGATTGAAAAGATGTGCTTGGAGATTATATTTATTTTCTTTACTGTATTTGGATTCTTTTTTTTATTTAGATTAAAATTTTTAATTTAATTAATATTTTACTATTTAAAAATCTTGATGTAAAATAAATTTTATTAATGAAGTAAGTTTTTATTAGGAATCATTTCTCATAAAGAATTTAGAATTAATAGAAATAGAAATATAATTTATTTTAAAAAATTATTATTAAGAATTTTAATAAAAAACAAAATTTTTTTTAAAAGTTTATTTTTTTTTAGTACGGCATGTTTGAAGTGTGATTATGGTTACTTTTCACTCGAAAATATATCAAAATAATATTTTTTTTATTTTTAAAAATTATTTTTGACATCAGCACTTCAAAATAATCTAAAAATATTAATTTAAAGTAAAAAAATAATTTTTTCTATTTTTTTTTAAAATACAAAAATAAATAAGACGAGGTTTATTTTTGAACCTCAAGGTTTGAAAACCCCATTTTTTATCCGCACTATACCTGGCATCAAAGTTTGAACTGGTTATGTTCGTGACCTGAGCTATGTAGTTCAGCAGGGCGTCAATCAACCTTGACGCTTGGTGTTTGAGCCGTTATTTGAAGCTGTGTTGTCGGTTTTTTTTGGTTCGAACTAAGAAAAATACCAAATCTTGTAGTTCTGTAGTTTGTGACTTTTTGTATTTCTCTCTCTGCCCTTCGAGAAAATAGGTATTCATTTCAAGATGAAAGTTTTATTTCAGATTATAGAATTTCAGTTTTTTTCCTCCGAAATGGCAACATACAACTTCTCTCTTTTTTTTTTTCTAATTTTATTTATTTTTGTATATGGAAAGTGTTTTTTTTTAATATTTTTTTTGTTTTTTTTAATTATTTTGATGAAGTAATATTACAAAAAATAATTTAAAAATTATAAAAATATTATTCCAGTATGTTTCTAAAAAAAAAAAATTACATATTGAAAGGTTAAAATCAAATTTACACCGCCGTCCCGTTCCATCGATATTTGCCTTTTTGGTCAGCTTGGCTTCGTTTGATTGGTTGTGATACAGTTAAAAAAAGAATGATATGAAAAATATTAAAAAATTATGTATCGTCGTCCACACATATATCCACGCTCCCAAACACTCTGTAATCTGTACAACCAAATCCGGCCATTCCGAGGCAAATTTCAAATCCACCCTTTACTCATATATTATTATTATTATTATTAGTATCCATAAAACAGAAAGGGAAACTACGAACACTACCACTGCACTAAATTATCAAACGAGAACAAGTATCTACTAGCCAATTTGGTGATCAAAAACAGAAAAAGAAAAGGAAGATGTTACACGAGCTGTTACTCTCACTCTTAGGCTACACTGGAGATCTCATTATCGATGAGAGAGAACACCAGAACTCTCTCGGCATTCCCGTCTCCGACGAACACCGCTCTTTCAAGCTCGCTCCTGATATCTCCTTCATCCAACCCAGCGACAGGTACCCACCTCCCACACTCTTCGTTTTGTACTCCTCTTTCTTTACCTATTTTACTAATTCTGATTTTTTTTAAATAAAATAAAATTGCAGGGATCTTATTGAGAGGATAATCAGTCTAGGGTTTTATTATAGAGAGCTTGATCGATTTGCGACAAAGTCTCGGAATCTGAGTTGGATTAGGTCTGCAAATCCTAATAATGAATTGTCGAACAAGAATGTACAGGAGAAACAGAGTGTTTATCGCAGAGCTATTGCTAATGGCATTGTTGAGATTCTTTCAGTTTACAGATCTGCTGTTCTCCACATTGAACAGAAGTTACTGTCAGAGAGCATTCCTATTTTGGCTACTATCACACAAGGTCTTAACAAGGTTGGGTTCGGAACTTAAAAATGGTTTGATTTTCTTTTTATTGTTGGGGAATTTGCTGGTTTTTTTTTCTTAATTTCCGAATTATTTTTTGCAGTTTTTTGTTCTCTTGCCGCCACTTTATGAGCTTGTTCTTGAGATTGAGCGCGATGATATTCGCGGAGGACAACTTCTAAACCTTTTGCACAAAAGATGTCACTGTGGGGTTCCTGAATTGCAATCATGCATTCAAAGGTTTATTTTAGTGCTGTTTATTATTTTGGTTATCGCGAATTTAGCGTTGATTGTAATTTTATAGCATAAGAAATGAAACATGGTTGTTTATTTATCTACAAATGTGGAATTCCAAGGTAATGACCTTCTTTACTGTTTATTCCTGTGTCTAAAAGTATAGGCTTCTTTGGCATGGGCATCAGGTCATGTATAATCAACTTGCTTCCTGGGTGGTTTATGGGATTCTTCAGGATCAGCATGGTGAATTTTTCATCAGAAGGTAATGTGCAAAGTCATTTTTCTGACAATGATATGCTATGACATCATTCTGCTCTAATGACCAAAATTGGATGAGTTAAGATTAATTTACGCGGTGAAAGTTAAATAAACTTTGTTCTTTTTAGTTTACAACCTTCTTACAAAAACCACCAAAATTGGTTAAATAATTACATCAATTTTCAGGCAGGAAGATAGGGATGTGGAGCATGGCTCATCTAATCAAGACATGTCAGAAAAATTGGCTCGCTTGTCAACTGATGATGCATCTTTAACAGATTGGCACTTGGGATTTCATATTTTTTTGGTATCTCTAAACTCTCTCCTCCTATGTTTATGTTCATCTCTCGCTTAACAATCAACACTAAAATCATGCTTTTGTTTTGCATATTAATGAAAGTGGTTGGGTAAGAGTTGGATGATGATAGGAATACTGACAATGATCAGTTAATGGCTTGTCTTTGACTTTCTCTTTCTTGTCTTTCATTCTTCTTTTATTTTTCATTCCCCCCTGCCCTCCTTTTGATTTTTATTCAATATGCAATTGCTTGAATGATAATCATTTTAATCCAAGTTAAAGCTTTTTTGTGGAAACAGTGTTTTCTTCTCATTCCTGCACGTGAAACTTTGATGGATTGATTTTCTTTCTTCAATGCCTGAAGAACTTTTGCGTTTCCTGTTCATACATCTGCTTTATATTTAACTTAGCATCTTTGCTCATTGCTTAAACAATGCTTTGATAAGAAGGATATTGGGCTTTCTTCAAGCCACAACAAACAGATCTGTTCTAATATACCTCTTTGGGATTCATTTTTTCTGATATATTTACTCTTTCAATGAATTTCCGCAGGATATGCTGCCTGAGTATGTCCATATGCGTGTTGCTGAATCAATTCTTTTTGCTGGAAAAGCCATCAGGGTTCTCCGGAATCCAAGCCCAGCATTTCAGTTTAAGGATCCTGTATATAATCAGCAGATACCAAAAGGTGCTCAAAAAAATCAAGTATCAACAGGACGCTTCCCCTTTCAGAAAGAGTCTTTTGAAGATACAAACTTGATTGGAGAAGAATTACTTCCACAGTCCGAGGCTGACAAGATTGAAAATATGCTTCGAGACCTAAAGGTTCACTTCCTCAATTTGGATCATCATAGATAACATCTTGTGCTGCCCTTTTCTTGATAGATAGCTACACTGGGAGACATTAATAGCTCCATATTGTATTTAATCCATTTCACAATAAATGCACCTATATTTAGTTGTAATTGTTTTGTATATTTGGATAGAATGGACCTTTCCCTTTTCATTGAACTATAATCCACAGCAGAGTGTATACTGAATTTTGGTTCCATTATATGTAGGAATCATCTGAATTTCACAAAAGATCATTTGAATGTGCTGTCGACTCTATTCGTGCTATCGCAGCTAGTCATCTTTGGCAGGTGCTGTATGCAACCCTCTTGTATTTATTTACTTTTATTTATCATAGCAACCCTGATTCACCTGTGTTTTCTTTACTTTTGAAGCTTGTGGTTGTGCGTGCTGACTTGAATGGCCACCTGAAGGCACTTAAAGACTATTTTCTTTTGGCGAAAGGAGATTTTTTCCAGGTGAAGGATGGATAATATTTTATCTCTTCAAAATTGACATTTATCATGCCTCAAGTTTCTTTCCGGGGCCTTGCCCTTCCTAGAGTCACTGATATATTTAGCCTGCATCACTTTGTACATCTAAACAAACTTTGGAATGGATTACAGTGCAATTTGGATGAATGTGTAGCCTTTTTAGGAAGGACGCTCTTATTGAAATTATGCAGCTCTGTTTTGAGATAATTCATATTCCTATGCAATCTTTGGTTTGTGGTTTATACTTTGTAGGAACTTCTAAAATTCTATAACAAGATTGGTTCAGCATTGTTGCCTAATCACAAATAAA
>Ga0307515_10017622_pt1 | contig 12992 bp, 1 predicted proteins | sample 17_EM_MG_FD_194513 | JGI IMG/M metagenome (GOLD analysis project Ga0307515, IMG submission 194513) | Populus trichocarpa ectomycorrhiza microbial communities from riparian zone in the Pacific Northwest, United States - 17_EM | ecosystem: Host-associated > Plants > Roots > Unclassified | place...
TGGTTGTTAAGATATTAAGGTATGAATTATCTAATTTTTGGTTGGGTTTTGAGGTGGGCCACTAGCCCGCGTGGGCCACTAGCCCGCCGACTACGTTAGCTTATACTAAAAATATTAAGAGCAGGTCTCTATTCTTTATACTTAGCGCTACTAATCTACATTAGTATAATCTATACTTTTATATACCTCTATTTAATAAATATAAGGCTACTAATAAGGCTTAACGCTACCGGATTACTTCTTAGAATCTTAATAATAATCTATATATTGCTGCTTACTAGCTATATCGCCGCTTTAATCTATTTAGGAAGCACATACTTATAGGTCTATTTAATAGTACTAACTTTTAGTACTAATATAAGTAGTAGGTGCGAGGTAGTGGCTATATATATAGCTTCTTATAGAGTTTAATAGCCCTAAAGCTAGATCCGTTAACTAGTAAATTAAGGGCGGCTTTTACTAAGTACTAGGCAGCTTTTATATCTATAATAAATCCTAATTAATCTAGGCCTCCTAATCTTTAATATCCTTCTACTCTTAGCTATAAAGAACAGCTTAATACTAGTAAGCTTCTTACCGCCTACCTTAATTAATTTTAACAGTACCGTAATTACACTAAATCTTACTACTTAAAATTAAAGTAAGGCTCTACTAGGGTGAAGAAGTGCCGCTTCTACTTTTTACGCTCTCTCTATAATAAGGCCGCTATATTAAAGAATTAAAATCTATATTACTAAACGTTCTATCTATAGCGTAATAATAAGCTTCTTAATAGCTATAATATAGCTATAATACTAGCGTGGATGGCAAATATTAATATGTCGCCCGCTATAAGCATATTAGTAATAGTTAACTATATAGGCAAATATTACAGCAAGGAAGAGAAGAAGTTAACTTCCTACTAGGAGTTACTCTAATTAGTATAGCCGCACGCCAACAGTCTTTATACCTTTAGTTTGGTAGTAGCTAAGTTTATAAATAAGCTTATTACTAAACGCGATTAGTTGGTATAGGAGGTATACTATCTACTTTTTAACATTCCCCTTTCCGAAGGCTTAAGGAATATAATAACTTTAGACTACTGCTAAAAGGATAATTAAAGCACTATATATAAGCTTAAGGATGGGCAACTAAGAGGGTATAGATTGTCTAACTATAAGAAATATAAGCGCCGCCTAGATAGGGTAGAGAATATTACTTTCCTTAATTTTCTACTCTATTTTAATCACTCTACTTATAAGCATTAACTAAGAGTAAGGCCTTAAGTTATATTATACTTTCCGCAATATTATAACGGAACCTTGTAGCAGGAACTACAATAGGCTCGTCAATAGGCTAGGTGTGTAGGAAATGCAAGTATAGAAGTTAACAACGTAATAATAACTGGTAGAGTAGTTGCCTAACAGATTAACTCTAATTATATTCTAAGAATTACTATAAGGAAGGAACTATCTAGGTAGGGACTAAGGGTTCTTAAATATATAACCGTACTCCTATAAAATCCTTCTTATATATAATAGACGTGTACTTTATCTACTCTATAACGGATTACGTAGATTATATAGATTATATAGATTATATTATGTGACCTTAGTTACCATTCCTCGTTATATAGTTCTATCGGCTCTATCTTAGACCGTGCTTATATTAACTAACTAGCTTCTTTTAACTCTTCCCTAAGTAGTTGTAATATTATACTTAAAGCGTTTATAACACCATCTCCTTTCTCTTTATCTTCGTCCTTAAAGATCCCTAATATCTCTAAGTCGTTTACTAAAGGTGTGATGTCCGTTTAATTAATTTGGTTAATATCCTTACTTATTATACCTAAAGCAATTTCTTTATCTTTAACTGCCCGTCGTATTCGCACTATTGCTATAATATTGTCTCTTAGTAAGATTATACCATCTTCGTGTTCTTGTTGTTTAAAAAAGGGGTTAGTTTATATTGCGTTGGCGAGTCTATCTTTATAATAACCGTCCTTTTATTTAAAGTGCACTAAAGCGAATATTTATTTGTCCTATAACGTTTGCTCTATCTCTAATGCTAAATATATATAACCTATTACTCTTAATAGTTGTTTAGTTCTCTAATTAATTTGTCTTAGGGTTTTATATTTAATTTACTGCTACGCGGCTAGATAATAAACTGTCTATTACTCTAGCGGAGTTACGCCGTTTCTGTAATATAGAATAGGAGGCTGCCGATGCTTAGCAACGGGCCCTTAAGTCTTATCTTGCGGCGTCCGCTTAGTTAATCTATCTTAAGAAGGTTTATAAAAAGGTCCGTTTTAAGGAGTAGAAACTAGTGGAATAAGGTTTATAGGAACTTGGTAATAAAAGAACGGGTTTTCTTCTAATAAAGAAGAAAATAGATCCGAGTAGTTTAGTAACTGCTCTTCTTAGGTCCCCCTTAGGTGACTTATTTTTTAGTGATTTTTTTTTATTAATACTACCTGACCTAATTTCTTCTGATACTTCTGTACCTTTCTTATAGCATTCTTTAAATTTTCTAGTGGCTCCTAGGTAGTCTTAGTGTAGCCTATCCACTTAACCTTATACTATATTTTATTGTTAATGTCCTTATAACTAACGATCTTTAAAACTTGCTATTTATCTTCTTCCTGTCCTCTATATATGTCTGCTTTATAAACCGGTGGCTTAATATTCCTATATGCTGGCTCTAGTATTATAATATACTATATAGGGTAGATCTTTATCTTAGCTAGTAGGTTTAACTTAAACGTAACTAGTGAAATCCTCTACGTAATTTTGAAAGGTCTTAGTCTAACATAGTCTAACTTCTTACTTAGTCGTTAAATTTTGAAATTTTTATATAGTAGCTATACTTTATCTCCCTTCTTAAGATCTGGTCCCTTAGATCTCTTAGTATTATAGTACCTTTTTATTCTCTTTTATACTTTCTTTACTAATTCTATAAGGTCTATATAAAGATTTATTAACGTCTTTATCCTTTCTTTAGCTGTGCTACTTATTTTCTTTACTTATTATAGTGATAACGATGTCCTTAGCTTATATCTATAATTTGCCTTAAATAGTAATATGCCTATTCCTTCTTAAGGTGTTGCATTATATATAAACTGTATAATTAGTAATAATAATACCTAGTTATTCTGTGCATAATTAATATAATACCTTAGATACTGTTCTAGCGTCTAATTTAATCTCTCCGTTTAACCGTCTATTTGCGGATAATATGCGGTAGAAGTTGCTGCTTAAACCCCTTGTTCTGCTAAAAATACCTCCTAAAATGCTGCTATAAATCTTAGATCTTTATCCGATATAATTTTACTTAGTGCTTTATATCTTGCAAATACTTCCTTAATATAGATTCTAGCGATATCTTCTGCTAATATCTCTTCTGTGCATACTATGAAGTATCCCCACTTTATAAGCTTATCTACTATTACTAAAATCGCGTTATAATCTTGTCTGGTAATAAAATCTCTTAACTTTAGCAACTTAATAATAAAGTCCTATAATATAACCTCCTATAGTCTCTCTAGTATTTTAATAGGTTATAGCCCTCTATATAGCTTATATCTTATTAGTTTATTTCTTTAGTAGTCTAGATACTCTTTTATTACTTTTCTTGTGATATTCTAGATTCTATTAATAATATACTCTTCCTAGAGTCTTAATACTAAGCTCGTAGCTCTATTATGTCCTTAAGTTATTTCCTTATAGAAATCTTCTACAAAATGCTTTGCTATGCTTCTTAGGATGTACTTTACTTCTTAGTTTTCGTATATATCCGTCTATAGATCTTTTAGCTATACCTCTAGAATTTTTTGTTCCTAAAAGCTCTCTAGTGTCCCGTAAACTTTTCCTAGCTTATTGTTTTTATAAGTTGCTGCGATTTTTAGATAATTGTACCTAATTAATCCGTCTATATCTTTTCGCAGTAAAGCCCCTAACGGCTTTTTGTTATTCTATAGTTTAGCTTTTTAACTTAAAGCGTCTGCTTGTATATTATCTGTGCCCTTAGTATACTAAATTTTAAAATAGTATTCTATAAGCATCTCTGCCCATCTAACCTGTTTTTAGTTAAGTTCCTTTATTATTAGAAATCCTATTAGGTTCTTATAATCTGTTTTAACTATAAATGGTTTCTCTATACCTTATAAGAATGCTCTTTATTCCTTAAGTGCTATAATTATACCTAATAACTCCTTGTTATAGATGTTATAGTTTAACTCTAGTAGTATTATCTTTTAACTATAGTATGCTACTAGGTGCCATCTATTTTAATGTTTCTATATAAGGTATACCTCTAGTATAAAGTCTAATGTATTTGTCTTTATAACTGTCTCTAGTCCTAGTTAATAGATTTTAAGAACTGGCTCCTAGGTGAACAATTTTTTGACTCTTTTAAATAGTTCTTATTGTTTCTCTTCCTATGCCTATAGTTCTTCTTTCTTTATTAACCGCGTAAATGGCTTAATATCCTTTAATTATTACGCTATAAATCTTTTGCAGTAATTGTAAAACCTTAGGAATAATCTTAACTATATAACGTTCTCTGGTTCTTACTAATTTACTATAGCCTTAATCTTCTTTAGATCTATGCTAAGTTAGCTTAGTTTAATAATAAATTTAACAAAATTGGTCTTTCTAGTAAAGAACTTGCATTTCTTAATTGCTACTGGTATCTGTTCTTCCTATAGTCTCTTTAAGACCTATTTAACGTGTTCTCTATGTTCTTCCTTAGTTATTAAGTAGATAATAATATCGTTAAGGTATACTATAACAAATTTATCCAAGTACTCTCTTAATATATTATTAATACGCTTTTAGAACGTTGCTAGTGCGTTTATAAGCCTAAATTGTATAACTAATAGCTTATATAGTCCTTCCTTTGACCTAAAGGCTGCCTTTTATTTGTCGCTTCCTTGATCCTAATCTAATAGTACGCCTATCTTAGATCTATCTTTATAAAGATTTGCGCGTTACCTATTCTGTCTTAGATTTTACTAATTAAGGGTAAAGGATACCTATCCTTTTGAGTAATGCTGTTTAACTATCTATAGTTAATATATAGCCTTAGTTTACCATTCTTCTTTAGTATAAATAGTACTAGATAGCCTACTAATGACTATAATGGTCTAATGTATCCCTTTTATAAATTTTCCTAGATAAACTCTTTAAGTGCTTTACCCTCTTTTTTAGTAAGCTTGTAGATTAGAAAGAATCTTAGACTTATTCCTAGTTCTAACTCTATCTTATAGTCCTATACTATATAATCTAACAGCTTTTTACTTTCTAGTAACTATAGTTTCTTGCCATACTTATAGTATCTCTTTAGTACGTAACTTAAGCCTTATTTAGTCTCTTTATATATTGCTCCGACTTAGTACTATACTAACTTAGTTTGTTGTTATATTTTATGGCGTTAAGTATCTCTAATATTAACCTGACCTGTAATCTAATTAATTTTCGGATTGTATTTCTATAACTAAGGCATCCCTAATACTGCCTTATCCCATCCTAATAGTAGGATATTAAAAGACATCTTAATTTATTTCCCTTTAATAGTTATCTAAATAGGTCCTATTTTAAGGTTAATGATCCCTTCTCTGTAGGCTATTGGATCTCCTAAAATTGTAACTAATAGGTAAGGTTATTTCTTTTATCTATAAGGTAATCCTATTCTTTTAACTGCTGCTAATAAGATGTAGTTTCGCGTTGCTCTACTATCTATTAGCGCTTTAAACTATTAATCTTGCTATTTAACTTGTAAATTTAGGTATTGTCCTTAAATTCCTTTAAGGGTCTAAGGCTCTACTACTGGCTCCCTTTGGTCCTATAGGCCTCTACTTTTCCTAACTATTGGCTGCTTAATCCTGTTATACTTAGCTTACTCTTTAGCCAATACCTAGTTCGCTTTTTATCTTTAATATACTATAGACACATATTCTTTAGGCATTCCTACTACTGTTATCCGTCTAAGCATTCTTCTATAAGGAATCTTCCTAGTTAAAGTATTAAATCTCCTTCCTCTTGGACTTCTGCTGGATGCTATCTGTATATATACTTAGTATTCCTATACTGTCGCTTATCTATTATCTAGTATATCCTTATAAGGTATTTCTAATTCTTTTTCTTTGGATTTTTATATATCTTATATATATCGTCTATATATACAATCTATAATAGCGTATAGTGTGCTAGGTGCTTTAGGTTAACTCTTGATTCGTTTTCATTCTTAAGTTTAAACCTTTATTGTGCTGATCTAAACGTCGTGACTTTATTTATAGGTACTAAAATACGTCTCTCGCTTCTCTAGTCCTCTGATTATTTCTTTAGATCTATTGACGTTATAATTAAGGCTCCTTTAATATAAGTTATGGCCTTTTCTGTAATTGGGTGGTTCTAAATAACTTATTTATCTAACTATATATAGAAATCTTCCCACTTATTATTGTGTCGTTGTCTATACTACTTTCAGTATAGCTGCTAGAGTATATACGGCTTATCCGTAAGGAAGTATCTTCTTATTACTGCGTTGTAATAGCCTTTTATATGTCGTTCTTTAAACCTAGTAGGGATCCCTAGAACCTCTTCATCTTCTAGTTTAGTAAGCTACTTAGCTCTTAGTGTGCCTATTCTAGGCCTATTAGTAATCCTTTATACTGGCGCTCTGTCCCTTATACGTCCTAATATACTAAATCTCTTATCTAGTTTCTGTTCTTACTATGCGATAATTCTTTACCTAAACTCTTCTATGGTTTCTTTTGGTTTGCGTCTTATAGATTAATTCTTAAAGTCTTCTTGCTTCTTAATTTTAATATTAACTTTTTAATCTTTAGGCCGAACACTATGTTCCCCTAGTAAGTCTTCTAGGTTTATATATCTATCTCCTAGTCTAATAGCTATTTGTGCTATAGATTCTCTAATTTATAAAGAAGCCGCTTGCCTCTTATTTATAGGTGTCCTTATTTATACTCTGAATTCTTAGTCCCTTGGATTTTTTAATCCTAAGCTCGCTTCTAACTTAAGCTTAGCTCTAGCCTTAGTCCAACTATGCTTACTTAGTATTCTTATCTTGTCTTAAAAGTCTTAAATCTTACTTATCTTGTTTTGAGAATCTTATGCTTTTAGGAAACTTCGTCCTAAGCTTATTCGTATATTACTAAACTAAGCCGTTACTCTGCTCTATTGATTATTGTCTATTATAGGTCCTTAAGCTTACCTTATCTTGTCTTAAGAATCTTAGTCGTCCCACATCTTGTCTTAAGAGTCTTAAGCTTTTAGCCTTTTGCCTTTATTAAGTGCCAAAGTAGCTCGCTGTTTTACTTCTCTTACGTCTTATAAAGTGATAGATATTATATCTAGTAGGGTCTTAATTCCTACTAATGTTCCTTATTTTGTAGTGGAATTATCCTCTACCTCTAGTGTGATATCTTTAATGGCTGCGTATTCCTAGTAAACCGCCTATATTGCCTTATTGTTACGAAATGTTTCGCCTATATTAAATTTATTATCCTTAATGTCCAATCTGCGAACTGGTTTATTAGTTCCTTTATATTCTGCTAAATATGGCTCCTATAGCTAATAGCTTACGCTATACTTAGCGTCCTTATAAATTTGGTATATGTTATTATAACAAAACGCAAAACTTCTAATTAAATATTTTTTTGTCCCTTGCAGTATATTATTGTTCCTCTGTATGTATATATCGTCTACTAGTCTTATCCCTTTTATTATATAGTAACTCTGCCTACTTCTATAGTCCCTAATATAGTAACTTTGTTTTCTATAATTTATATAAGCTCCTTCTTTAAACTATTTTTCTTATTATAGAGTTCGCCTAAACGTCTTCTGTTGCTAAGATCCCTAGTTTAGCCTCTGCTCCTTAGACCTTTAATTACTTAATCCTTATCCTCTAGGTTTCTATAGTTGTTTGCTCTATTTCTTATAGGCTTCTTTAGTACTGCTTAGGTCTATTAGCTCTACGCTATACTATAGTTTTTAACTTAGCTTTAGTTGTTGCGTGCTCTGCGCCTTATACGACTATAGAACTCTATTCTAACCTCTCTTAGCCTATTCCCTTTGGTAGATCCAATTATTAATTTTAATTACTTAATCTATTAGTTCCCTTAGGGTATCCGCATCTTCTATTAGGATAATTACGTCCTAGACTTTAGCCTTAAGTCCCTACTTATACTGTGCTATAAGCGCCCTATTATTCTACTCTACTTATATTGCTAGCGTCTAGAACTGCGTTATGTACTTAATTGCTAAGGTTTATTACGTAATGTCTTAAAGTTTTCTTTCCGCTATAGTTACCGCCTCTAGGTCTCTAAATATCTATATAAGTTGCTCCGTGAACTCTTCCTAGCTTATAAATATAAATTGCACCTCTTAATTAGTGGTTGTCATTCTATTTACCTGTATTTCCGTAAGGTAAGGCTTAAACTACTTAAGTGCTTTTCCTGATAGGAATAGTCCCGCATACGCTATTTAATCTATAGGTGTTGCTAGCTTTACTCCCTCTTGTGTAATCTTAAAGTGCATTTATATAAGGAATCCTTTAAGCTTTGATTTTTCTTCTAAGAATCTTTTAATTAATGGTAACTTAACCTTTGCTACGCCTATTCCGTTAATCCTATTTTCTAATATTATATTATTTTCTGTTAGCTAGTTAACTATCTCTTATAATTATCCGACTGTTATAGGTTGCTATAAGTTAGTGTCTGCTATATTAGTGTCGTTACCTAACCTTGAAGTAGTTGCCGCCGTTAATGGCGTTATAGTGGCTGCTTTTAGTGGCATATTATTCGACTTTCTATATTTAATACTATAACTAGGTAGTAATTATATAACGGAACCTTATAGCAGGAACTACGATAGGCTCGTTAATAGGCTAGGTATATAGGAAATGTAAGTACGGAAGTTAACAACGTAATAATAACTAGTGGAGTAGTTGCCTAATAGATTAACTCTAATTGTATTCTGAGAATTACTATAAGGAAGGAACTATCTAGGTAAGGATTAAGGGTCCTTAAATACACAACCATACTCCTATAAAATCCTTCTTATATATAATAGATGTGTGCTCTATTTGCTCTATAACGGATCACGCAGATTATATAGATTATATAGATTACATTATATGACCTTAGTTACCATTCCTTGTTATATAGTTCTATTGGCTCTATTTTAGACCGTGCTTGTATTAACTAACTAGCTTCTTCCGACTCTTCCCTAAGTAGTCGTAATATTGTACTTAAAGCGTTTGTAATAAATATAAAGGCAATCCTTTCTATTTATAGTATCTTAAGTTTTACTATATAAAGCTTATTCTTTATTATCCGTAAAGGGAGTATAAGGATATAGCTACTTATACTAATAGATTTAGGGCCCCTAATTATATAGCTTCCTATTAGGCTTACGTTAACTCTTATTACCACCCGCCTAACTACTTCTATAATTAGAAACTAGAGAAAGGTCGCGAAATTACTAATAATATTAATAAGTTTAAGGGCAATTTCGTAGACAACTTAGAGCTATACTAGTCCTTTAAGGCCCTATATACCCACATTTAAAATACTAATAAAGTTAAAATTAAGGATCCTAACAGGCTTAGTAATAGGGAACTTAATTATAACTATAACTGGAGTACGCATTAGGGTACATACTCGCAGCTTAATAAAAGGACTTATTAGTAGGAAGTATAGCTACAGCCTTTACTATAGAGCCGCCTATCCTAAATAGTAACTCCGTCCTCTTTATAACCAGGCCAGCGTTATATTTATAACGTTATAGTTAATTACTACAGGTAGATCCAAGTGGGCCTTAGCCCCTCCCTACTGCGGATTAATATTAATAGAGAGGCAGGAACCGGCAAATTATATCTTATTACTGTCCTCTCTACTACGCTCTATAATATAGTAAGGGCTAATAGTAAGCTAATACCACTAGCTTAAGCGCCCCCTACTAGGGTAGCCGCCTTTAATATTAACGGCAGAACTATATACGATCTATTAAGGTTGCTAGTAAATCGCCTATTTAAGGAATTGCCTACTGCTAGTCTTACGCCTTTATAATAAGCTTTTAAGGATATTTACTATCTTGTCCTTAACGAGAAATTTATAATTAGGCAAGTATATCTGGCCTAAATTAATCGCCGCCTCTGTTAGATCTACCTTACGCGTAATAATAACTACTTTAGAGGCTTAAACATCTTACTAGTAGGCGATTTCTATTAGCTTCCCCCTATAAATTAGGCGGCCTTATATAGTAATCTACCCGCTAGGCTGTTAGAGCTCGCTAGCTACGGAAAAGGAGCCTATAAGGCAATTAACCAAACTATTATCCTAGATTAAGTTATACGGCAGGGCGGTAATAACGCTAAGAGCTCTATATTTAAGACCGCCCTTATAAAGCTATATAGTAATTCTGTAAGTAATTTAACCTAAAAGCTTCTTTTAACTAGGTATAAGTAGGGCCTATCCACTAATAAGATTATGGGCTTTAATAACGCAATTCGGCTATATAGCATACGCGCTACTATAGGTAAGTATAACACTACTTAGCTTCGCAACCTTTTACAGCCAGTAGTGGCTATTAAGTTAGTTAACACTGGTGTAGGTATATGGAAAGTTATTTCTAATTAGTGCGATACTATAGAGAGTCTAGTCCTATATATTGACGCGAAAGTAATACTAATATAAAATATCTGGGTTGAACTAGGCTTAGTAAACGGTACTACTAGTATAATTAAAGATATTATATAAAAGGGACACACGGATATTAAAAAGGACCAGCCTCAGTCACTACTAATTATGGTAGATAGGTATAACAGACCTACCCTATTTACTTAGTAGGATAGTAAGAAAGTCGTTCTAATATTTTCTATACTTCGTAAGTAGGAGGGTATAAGAGGCTCTTACTTATAGCGTTAATTTTCAATTATTTTAGCTTTTACTCTTACTATATATAAAAGCTAGGGCCTAATACTTAACTAGGTAGTTCTAGATATTAAGGGAAAAAATAAGACAGTTGGGCTAACCTATATAGCAATCTTATAAGTTAAGAAGCTTTTAGGGCTTATATTTAAACGTAGGTTTAATATAGAACAATTTTAGTCATCTATAAGTAAGACCAAAAAGGCATAATAAGAAGATTTTGTATAAAGGCAGTAGTAACTACTTATAAACAACTTTTCCTAAATAGGAAATTATATACTAGCTTAGAGGTAAGCAAAGAATATAGCATTTATCTTGGTTTTTTTATTTTTAAATAGCTTAACCGCGAGATCCAATTCTCTAAATTTTAACCCCCCTATCCGTCCTACCTTCTTACCACTTCTAGAGATATTAGATATACATATAATAGTATATAGGGAGAATTAGCAGTCTTACTAGATTAATATTGCTGCTATCTATAGCGTTAATCAATTTTTTAATTTTTTTAATTTTTTTCTAAAGGGCAGAAATATCGCTTATATAAGGAGTTACGTAACCTCTAAAAATATATAAACAATTACAACAATTCCTAACTAAGAACCCTCTTTCTAGCCTTATAGCCTTACTTAGTCACCCTAGTAGCTATATAAGACGTTTTATATAAATCTAGTAAAGCCCTCTGTAAGCAGGCTTAGCTATACCTCTAATATTAATAAGATTAGTAAGGGGTAGTCGATTTTTTTTTGTCTTTTTCCCCAATCAATTTCTAGTTTTCTTTTATTTGGATTTTGGTAATCTAAAGTCTAGATCTATTACCTCATTTAAGAAGTCACTACTTTTACCACCTTTGTAGTATCTTAAGCTTCTTTACCTATTAAATAAACAGATAATTAACCCTAGTTAATAAACGTACCTAACTAATAAACAAACTAATAAATTAAATTAAAAGTTTAAAACGTCTAAATAAGGTTCTATTAAAACGCTAGCTAAACCCTAACCTAGACGCTTTCTAACCTATTAAATTCTAAAAATAACAACCTTTATTAAATTAAAAATTAACCTTATCCTTAATAGTTCTTTAGTATCTAACACAGCTAAAACTAATAAGGTATAGCAGTATATCAACCCATCTAAGAAGAAAAACAATCTTTTAAAGCTAGAACTACTAAGTTAGTATACACTAAGGGACATACTACCTATGGCTATATTAATAGCAAAGCTAGACCTAAACTAGCTTACTACCTATAACTAGCTTTACGCTAAATATAAAGATAATCTATATGTATACTAAAAGTAAAAATAGGTTATAAACAATATTAATAACTACATCGTTTGCACTATATTGGTAGCCTACCTTCCACTTATTAATAGCCTTAGTAGTTAGTTATATTAAATCTTTAAGGCGTCTCTACTACTATAGTAGCTACTATAGTAACAGAGATACCTTGTGTTTTAGTAAGTAATTAAGCCCATCTTATATAAGAATCTTATGCTATTAGTACTTACCAAATTACATATTTATAGGGCCTCCTCCCGTCTATAAATACTCCCTCCTCTATACCTTTTCCTCTTCTTTTCTTCTTCCTTATAAGAGCTAGTGGTGCTCTAATACTCCTTAGTCCCTACTAAGGGATCTATTAGTTAACGTAGCGATATAAATAGCATTGGATAAGGAGATAGGTAAGAAAGAAGATAGGAAGGACGGAGGAGCCTCCGGTAGGTGTTAGTTAAGCAATATTAATAGTTATATTATAGCTGCCTAATCTCCTATACTTATAGGCCTCCTCCTATCTATAAATACTCCCTCCTCTATACTTTCCTCTCTTCTTTCTTCTTCCTTATAAGAGCTAGAGGTGCTCTAATACTCCTCCTTAGTCCCTACTAAGGGATCTATTAGTTAACGTGGTAATATAGGTAGCATTAAACGAGGAGACGGGTAAGAGAGAAGATAGGAAAGACGGAGAAGCCTTTAGTAGGTATTAATTAAGTAACGTTAATAGCTATATTATAGCTGTCTAATCTCCTATACTTATAGGCTTCCTCCTATCTATAAATACTCCCT
>Ga0307515_10017623_pt1 | contig 12992 bp, 2 predicted proteins | sample 17_EM_MG_FD_194513 | JGI IMG/M metagenome (GOLD analysis project Ga0307515, IMG submission 194513) | Populus trichocarpa ectomycorrhiza microbial communities from riparian zone in the Pacific Northwest, United States - 17_EM | ecosystem: Host-associated > Plants > Roots > Unclassified | place...
CAGACGACCGTCGCCAGAGCTAGACAACCGCCAACCGTTCGAACGACCCAGCTAGCAAATACTGAACGATTCGATCAATCGAATTAAACTAGAGCATTATTATTAGTCTATTACCAAATTAAATCGAATTAAGCCCTCCTATGGAGGCACCCTAGACGACTACCGTTTAGAGGTAGTATAGATAAATAGGTATAGACGGTAGGCATAGACAGGTAGGCATAGACAGTAGGCATAGACAGGTAGGTATAGATAGTAGGTATAAACAGGTAGGTATAGACAGTAGGCATAGATAGGTAAGTATAGGTAGGTAGGTATAGACAGACAGATAGATAGATAGGTAGGTAGGTAGGCAGGCAGGCAGGTAGGCAGGTAGGTAGGCAGGTAGGCACTAGGCCAATTAACGATTTAAAGGCTCTAAGTAGATAGCTCTATATTTTATATAGTTATAATATAAATATATTTAAAAGTATATTATAGCAATCTATAGGAAACGTGTAAAATATATAAAATATACAAAATATGCGAAACGTATAAAACGTGCAAAACGTATAAAATGTATAAAATGTATAAAACGTACGAAACGTGTAAAACGTACAAAACGTACAAAATGTGCGAAATGTGCGAAATGTAAGGGCTATGTATAGGCTTCGCGCGGATTACCGCAAAAAATATAGGCTTTGCGTAGGTTGCTGTAAACTGCCGCAAAAAATATAGGCTTCGCGCGGGTTACTGTAAACCGCCGTAAACCGCACAGGACTATATACAACCACCGCAACCGTACAGTTTGCAGCAATTTGCGGCAATTTGCTGCAAACCACAACAACGAGCTAAAAAAAAAATTTCCTAATATACCTAGGCTAGAATATCCCTAGTAATAGGTTGCTTATCCTTTTTTATTAAAGGAGAGATAGTAGCTGCTCTAGTAAGTAATTGGTATACTATAGGATTCTTAAACACTATAATTAAGATACCGTAATCTACGTAGCGTAAGTAAATTGCGAAGATATAGGCTTATAAGGTTTTGGCCTTAAGCCTATCTATCTATAGCTAGGAGGTACTAAATATACAGTAGGTAATCTATTCGCCTAGTTTACGCGGCTTAGCTAGGTAGAGGGAGACTTCTTTAAGTGCGTAGTATAACTCCCAGCTATTAACTACTAAGGAATAGTTTCTATAGGTTGCTAGCGTAAGGCCGTTTTAGAAAAGGAGCGCGTATATAACAGAACCTTATAGCAGGAACTACGATAGGCTCGTTATTAGGCTAGGTATATAGGAAATATAAGTATAAAAGTTAATAATATAATAACAACTGGTGGAGTAGTTGCCTAATAGATTAACTTTAATTATATTCTAAGAATTACTATAAGGAAGGAACTATCTAGGTAGGGACTAAGGGTCCTTAAATATATAACCGTACTCCTATAAAATCCTTCTTATACGTAATATACGTATACTCTATCTACTCTATTACGGATCCTATAGATTATATAAATTATATAGATTACCCTATATAACCTTAGTTACCATTCCTTATTACATAGCTCTATCGGCTTTATCTTAGACTATGCCTAAATTAACTAACTAGCTTCCTCCAACTTTTCTCTAAATAGTTATAACATTGTACTTAAAGCGTCCGTAACACCATCTCCCTCCTCTTTATCTTTATCCTTAAAGATTTAAAATATCTTTAAGTTATTTACTAGAGGTATAATATCCGTTTAATTAATTTGGTTAATATTATTGCTTATTATACCTAAAGCAATTTCTTCTTCCTTAACTGCTCGTTGTATTCGCACTATTGCTATAATATTATCTCTTAGTGAGATTATACCGTCTCTATATTCTCGCTATTTAAAAGAGGGGTTAGTTTATATTGCGTTGGCGAACCTATCTTTATAATAACTATCCTCTTACTTAGAGTGTACTAAAGCGAATATTTATTCATTTTATAACGTTCGCTCTATCTCTAATACTAAATATACACAACCTATTACTTTTAATAGTCGTTTAATTCCCTAATTAATTTATCTTAGGGTTTTATATTTAATCTACTACTGCGCGGCTAGATAATAAACTATTTATTACTCTGGCAGAACTATACTAGTCTTATAACGCTAAACGGGAGGCTGCTAATACTTAGTAATGGGCCCTTAAGTCTTGTCTTATAGCGTCCGCTTAACTAATCCGTCTTAAGAAGGTGCGTAAGAAGGTTTATTTTAAGGAGTAGAAACTTATAGAATAAGGTTTACTAGAACTTGGCGATAAAAGAATAGATTTTCTTTTAATAGAGAAGAAAACAGATCTAAGTAGTTCGGCAACTACTCTTCTTAGGTCCCTTATTCTTTAGTAATCCTTTTTTATTAATACTGCCTAACCTAATCTCTTTTAATACTCCTATACCTTTCCTATAGCGTTCTTTAAATTCTCTAGTAGCTCCTAGGTAGTCTTAGTGTAGCCTATCTACTTAACCTTATACTATATTTTATTGTTAATGTTCTTATAACTAACGATCTTTAAAACTTACTATTTATCCTCTTCTTATCCTCTATACATATCTGCTTTATAGATTAATAGCTTAATATTCCCATATACTAGCTCTAGCATTACAATATGCTATATAGGGTAGATCTTTATTTTAGCTAGTAGGTTTAACTTAAATATAACTAGTAAAATCCTCTACTTAATTTTAAAAGGTCCTAGTCTAACATAGTTTAATTTCTTACTTAGCCGTTAACTTTTAAAAATTTTATATAGTAGCTACACTTTATCTCCCTCCTTAAGATCTGGTCCCTTAGATCTCTTAGCGTTATAATACTTTTTTATTCTCTCTTATACTATCTTTACTATTTCCATAAGGTTCTTATAAAGATTTATTAATATCTCTATTCTTTACTTAGCTATATTACTCGTCTTCTTTACTTAACGTGGCGATAACGATATCCTTAGCTTATATCCGTAATTCGCCTTAAATAGTAATACGCCTATTCCTTTTTAAGGTATTGTATTATATATAAACTATATAACTAGTAATAATAATACCCAATTATTCTATACGTAATTAATATAGTATTTTAGATACTGCTCTAATATCTAATTTAGTCTTTCTATTTAACCGTCTGTCTACGGATAATATACGGTAGAAGTTACTACTCTAACTCCTTACTCCGCTAAGAATACCTCCTAGAATACTACTATAAATCTTAAATCTCTATCTAATATAATCTTACTTAGTGCTTTATATCTTGCGAATACTTCCTTAATATAGATTTTAGCAATATCTTCTACTAATATCTCTTCTATATATGCTATAAAGTATCCCCACTTTATAAGCTTATCTACTATTACTAAGATCACGTTATAATCTTATCCGGTAATAGGATCTTTTAATTTTAGCAACTTAATAATAAAGTCCTATAATATAACCTTCTATAGTCTCTCTGGTATCTTAATAGGTTATAGCCCTCTATACGGCTTATACCTCGTCAGTTTATTCCTTTAGTAATTTAAATATTTCTTTATAACTTTTTACGCTAAGCCTTAAATTCCATTAATAATATACTCCTCTTAGAGTTTTAACACTAAGCCCGTAGCTCTGTTATATTCTTAAGTTATTCCTTTATAGAAATCTTTTACAAATTGCTTTGCTATACTCTTTAGGATATATATCGCCTCTTAATTTTTATATATATCTATCTATAGATCTTCTAGCTATACTTTTAGAATTTCTTATACCTAAAAGCTTTCTAGTAACTTATAAATCTTATCCAATTCCTCTTAAGTAGCTATAATTTTTAGATAATTATACCTAATTAATCCGTCTATATCTTTTCGCAGTAAAGCCCCTAATGGCTTCTTATTGTTCTATAGTTTAGCTTTCCGACTTAGAGCATTTACTTATATATTGTCTATACCCTTAGTATATTAAATCTTAAAATAGTATTCTATAAGTATCTCTACCCATCTAACCTATCTTTAATTAAGTTCCTTTATTATTAGGAATCCTATTAGGTTTTTATAATCTATCTTAACTATAAATAGTTTTTCTATACCTTATAAGAATGCTCTTTATTTCTTTAATACTGTAACTATACCTAATAACTCCTTATTATAGATGTTATAGTTTAACTCCGGTAGTATTATCTTTTAACTATAGTATACTACTAGGTGCTATCTATCTTAATATTTCTATATAAAGTACGCCCCTAGTATATAGTCTAATATATCTATTTCTATAACCGTTTCTAGTTCTAGTTAATAGATCTTTAGAACTAGCTCCTAGGTAAATAACTCTTTAACTTTTTTAAAGAGTTTCCGCTGTTCCTCTCCCTATACCTATAGTTCTTTTTTCTTTATTAATCACGTAAATGGCTTAATGTCCTTTAACTACTGCGCTATAAACCTTCTATAGTAATTGCAAAACCCTAGAAACGATTTTAACTATATAACGTTCTTTAGTTCTTACTAATTTACTATAGCTTTAATCTTCTTTAGATCTATGCTAAGTTGGCCTAGTTTAATAATAAATCTAACAAAATCGGTCTTCCTAGTAAAGAACTTGTATTTCTTAATTACTACTAGCATCTATTCTTCCTATAGTCTCTTTAAGACCTATTTAACGTATTCCCTATATTCTTCCTTAGTTATTAAGTAGATAATAATATTATTAAGGTATACCATAACAAATTCATCTAAGTATTCTCCTAATATATTGTTAATACGCTTTTAGAACGTTGCTAGTGCGTTTATAAGCCTAAATTGCATAACTAATAGTTTATATAGTCCTTCCTTTAACCTAAAGGCTGCCTTCTATTTGTCGCCTTCCTTAATCCTAATCTAATAGTACGCCTATCTTAGATCTATCTTTATAAAGATTTACGCGTTACCTATCCTATCTTAGATTTCGCTAATTAAGGGTAAAGGATACCTATCCTTCCTAGTAATACTGTTTAACTGTCTATAGTTAATATACAGCCTTAGCTTGCCGTTTTTCTTTAGTACGAATAGTACTAGATAACCCGCTAATAACTACAATGGTCTAATATATCCCTTTTATAGATTTTCCTAGATAAACTCTTTTAATGCTCTACCTTTTTCTTTAGTAAGCTTATAGATTAGAAAGAACCTTAGACTTATTCCTAGTTTTAATTCTATCTTATAGTCCTATACTATATACTCTAACAGCTTTTTACTTTCTGGTAACTATAGTTTCTTACTATACTTATAGTATCTCTTTAGTATATAACTTAGTTCTTTTTCTATTTCTTTATAGGTCGCCCCTACTTAGTACTATACTATCTTAGCTTATTATTACATCTTACGGCGTTAAGTATTCCTAATATTAACCTAACCTGTAATCTAATTAATTTTTAAATTATATTTCTATAACTAAGGCATTTCTAGTACTGCCTTATTATTCCCTAATAGTAATATATTAAAAGACATCTTAATTTATCTCCCTTTAATAGTTAACTAAATAGGTCCTGTTTTAAGATTAATAATACCTCCTCTATAGGCTATCGGATCTCCTAAAATTATCACTAATAGGTAAGAATTCTCCTTTTTCCTATGTAGTAAACCCATTCTTTTAACTACTACTAGCGAGATATAGTTCCTTATTACTCCACTATCTATTAATACCTTAAACTATTAATCTTACCATTTAACTCGTAAATTTAGGTGTTATCCTTAAATTCCTTTAAGGGTCTAAGGCTCTACTACTAGCTCCCTTTAGTCCTATAGGCCTCTACTTTTCCTAACTATTAGCTACTTAATCCTATTTATACTTAGTCCAACTTTAGCCAATACTTAGTTCGCTTTTTATCTTTAATATACTATAGATATATATTCTCTAAGTATTCCCACCACTATTATCCATCTAGGTATTCTTCTATAAGGAATCTTCCTAGTTAAAGTATTAAGTCCCCTAACTCCTAAACTTCTACTAAATACTAACTATATATATACTTAGCGTTTCGGTATTTCTTTTCCTCTATTAACCAATATATTCTTATAGGGTATTTTTAATTCTTTTTCTTTAGGTTTCTATGCATTTCGCATATATTATCCATATATGCAATCTATAATAGCGTATAATATACTTAGTGTCTTAGGTCAACTCTTAGTTCGTCTTTATCCTTAAGTTTAAACCTCTACCGTGTTAATCTAAATATTATAACTTTATTCGTAGGTATTAAGATATATCTCTCGCTTCTTTAGTCCTCTAAACGCTCCTTTAGATCCTTTAACGTTATAATTAAGGCCCCTTTAATATAATTTATAGCCTTCTCTATAATTGGGTGGTCTTAAATAACTTTTTTATCCAACTATATATAGAAATCTTCCCACTTATTATTGTGCCTTTACCTATACCACTTTTAGTATAGCTACTAAAGTGTTTTCGGTTCGTCCGTAAGGAAGTATCTCCTTATTACTATATTATAACAACCTTTAGTATATTATTCCTCGAACCTAGTTAGAATCCCTAAATCCTCTTCTTATTCCAGTTTGGTAAGCCACTTAGCTCTTAGTATACCTGTTCTTAGCCTATTAGTAATTCTTTATACTAGCGCTCTATCCCTTATATATCCTAATGTACTAGATCTCTTATCTAGTTTCTATTCTTACTATGTGATAATTCGTTGTCTAAACTCTTCTATAGTTTCCTTTAGTTTACATCTCGCGCTTAAATCCTTAAAGTCCTTCTACTTCTTAATCTTTATATCAACAATTTAATCTTTAGGCTGAATACTACGTTCCCCTAGTAAGTCCTCTAGGTCTATATATCTATCTCCTAGTCTAGTTATTGTTTATACTACAGATTCTCTAATCTATAAAGAAGCCTCTTACCTCTTATTTATGGGTGTCTTTATTTATACTCCAAATTCTTAACCCCTTAGATTCTTTAATCCTAAGCTTACTTCTAACTTAAGCTTTACTCTAGCCTTAGTCCAACTAGGCTTACTTAGTATTCTCATCTTATCTTAAAAGTCTTAAATCTCACTCATCTCGTCCTAAGAATCTTGTGCCTATAGAAAACTCTATCCCAAGCTTATTTATATATTCTTAAACTAAGCTACTGCTCTACTCCATCGGTTTTTGTCTATTATAGGTCCTTAAGCTTGCCTTATCTCATCTTAAGAATCTTAAGCCTTTAGCCTTTTGCCTTTATCAAGTGCCGAAGTAATTCACTATCCTACTTCTCTTACGTCTCGCAAAGCGATAGACATTATATCTAGTAGGGTTTCAATCCCTACTAATATTCCCTATTCCGTAGTAGAATCATCCTCTACCTCTAGTATAACATCTTTAAGGTCTACTCGCTCCTAATAAGCGGCCTTTATTACCTCATCGTTATAAAATATTTCGCCTATATTAAAGTTATTGTCCTTAATATCCAATCTATAAACTAGTTTATTAGTTTCTTTACATTCCGCTAAATATAGCTCCTATAGCCAATAACTTACGCCATACTTAGCGTCTTTATAAATTTAGCATGCATTATTATAACAAAACGCAAAACTTTTAATTAAATATTCTTTTGTTCCTTATAGTACACTATTATCCCTCTATATATATATATCTTGTAACCGACTACCGGTACTATGCCAAAACACCTGCGTATCACCTGCGTATCGACTGCGTATCGCCTGCGTATCACTTACGTATCACACTGTTTTAGTTACGTAGTAGTCTCCCCTTTCATCTTATTACCAACACCTTCCTCATGTATTTATATCACTTGATTTCCATAGAATTACAATCAAGTTGTTCTTGCAATTCTTCCACACTGCAAAGCTTACAGTTATGAGCCCGGATCGCACTACCTGCTAACCAATCAATCAGATCAATCTACCTGTTGCATCATCTGTCAAGCAGTTAATTTGCTACCTCATTTAAGAAGTTACTACTTCTACTACCTTTGTAAGTGTCTTAAGCTTCTTTATCTACTAAACGAACGGATGATTGACCTTAAACGACGACCGTACCTAATCGATAAACGAACTAACGAATCAAATCAAAAGTTCGAAACGTCAAAATAAGGTTCTGCTAAGACGCCAATTGGACCCTGCCTGACCTGTCAAAATCCTAAAAATAACGACTATTAACGAATTAAAAGTCAACCTTATCCTTAACCAGCCATCTGATTGGATTTAGTGGTTCTTTGTTATCCAAGACACAGCCAAAACTAATAAGGTATGGCAGTACGTTAACCCATCCAAAAAGAAAGATAATTTTCCAACCCTAAAACCACCAAAATGACCTACTCTAGCGAACGTTCTACCCACTGCTACATTGATAGCTTAGCTAGACCAACACCAGCTTACGGCCTACAATTAGCTCTACACTAAATATAAGGACGATCTACGCGTATACCAAAAGCAAAAACAGGCTATAAACAATATCAGTAACTATATCATTCGCACTACATCGGTAGCCTACCTTCCACTCATTAACGGCCTCAACACGGTATACGAACGGCTTTAGGCATTAAAGACCGCACTAGCTCCTACTACATCAGGTCAAAAATATAAGGTCCTTAATCAATATACGGCTTTAAAATCCTACAATAAAAAGCAGAGCATTAAAAAATAGTTAAATAACTGGCGGAACGTCTATAAGCTTACGGAGCAATTAGAGCTTTTAAACGTTTAGGGATTCAGGGCACACTATAATTTCGTTCAAGTAATTAAGCTAATCTCTTCTAGTTTTGCAGAAGCACTAGAAGTAGATCTCATTCGGAAAAAACAGAAGAACAAAGATACCCTATCCATCATTAAACTAATTGAGGAATTTAAGGAGCACTACCGCATGTAGTAAGCATCTTCTACTACTACTGCTAATAGCTCTACATTTGCAACCCTACAAGGCAATTCAAATTCCAATTCAGATTCAAATTCTAACGGCAATTCCAATTTTAATTCTAATTCTAAGTAGAATAAGACATGCGTATACGGCTTTGTATATCAATTTAGCGACTGCTACTACATTACTAAGTATAAGCGCCCTTAAGGATGGAAACTAAACCTAAACATTTAAAAGGAGGTAGATAAAAAGATCTCATCTACACCTTAGATTAAACGCATCGCCAAATATATTAAAAAATAAGGGGCGAAGAAGGATAATTAAAAGAGTATAAAATCTACAATTAATTTTAATTCTAAAACCCTACCTTCCAAAATACCGACTAGCCATACTACCGTGTTCAGTACTAGTTAAATTTTGTTTAAGCTCCAGAACACCTAGATACTCAACCCTAGTGTAGATACCTACGTCTGCAACAATAAAGAAGACTTTACCTTCTCCTACCCAGCAGCAGAAGACGACTACCTAATTGCTAGCGGAAATTTTGAGAAAATACAAGCTTACGGAACAGTAACGATTACTATTGATACACCTACTAGGAGCTTAAAAATGAAGCTATCCTATATAGCATTGGTACTTACCATATTTACAAATATCGTAGCACTATTAAGAGCTACTGATAACGATATTTATTTCGACTTAGGACGAAATTTGCTATACCATCTAGCTACTAGAGAAATAGTCTGCTATGTAAAATAACTAGGGGGCTACTGGGCACTAATACACAGATAGCCTACCCTAAATTCAATAACCTAATCGACCTTCTTAACAAGAAGATATTAACTAAGCAAAATAGCCCGTAAACTAGTCAGAGCTATAGCTACAAAATGGCATAAAATACTTAGCCGTGCAGGACCTAACGCTATTAAGTAGCTTCCTAAGTACGTTAATGGCGCAGAGCTTAAAGAGCTAATTGACGAACAAGCACCGCTTAAAGTCAAATGCAAAGTTTGCTTATTAGCAAAGCACACGCAGCAGATCTCTCGAAGACGAGAACACGAATTTCCAGCCACTTAACCATTTAAACGGCTCGCATTTAATATTATTAGCCTCGGAGAACCAGGCTATAACGGAGATAGATACATTATGCATTTCTATTACACGTATTCCAAATTTAATTTTGTCTTTACATCTAAGAATAAGGACAAAGCTACCGTCCTACCTACTATTCGTAAAACACATCAATTAATTAAATTACAATTCCACTAAGACGTTATCTTCTTCTAAAGCAATAACAAACGAGCTTTTGGACAGATAGGAGACACCCTACAGACATAGTACGCAGACGAAGGCATCACTTTCAAATACCGAGTACCATATACTAAGGAACAAAATGGTAGAGTAGAACAATCTAAACGAACCCTTATAGATCAATCAAGGGCTATGCAGCTAGAAGCATCCTTACCCCCATCTCTAGGACCAGAGGCGTTCCTTACCACAGGATACGCACTCAATCAAACCCCAAATAAGCAACTAGGATAGAAAACTCCGTACAAAATCGCCTACGGCAAGCCGCCATCACTTACCCATATATATATATACGGTTATAAGACCTATACACTAGACAAACAAGTTAAAAGGGGAGACAAACTAGCTCCTTATACATCAATTAGACACCTAGTCGGCTACGATTTAACTAATATCTACCGCATCTAGATTCCAAGCCTCCGCAAGGTCATTCGAACCAAAGACGTCACATTTAACAAAACCTCGTTCTATAATCCCAAGGGTTAAGATATTGACTACCTGCTAAGGGAAGCATTAGAGGACACCATCCAGACAATCAGTCTACCAGAACCTCTCCACGAGGATAAATCTAAGGATAAATCTATCCTATATAGACCTACCTCAAATACAGATCAAACGACTACACCTAAATCAAACAATTCGGCAGAGCCTCCTACAAAGGATACTAAGCAGCTACCAACTCCTAGCAGAACGGTATCTCCAGATTTACCAGAATCGAACACCTCACCACAAGGACTTTAAGACAACATCCTAGATACAATTAAAGCAATTCCTAACCAACCAAGCAGTTCATCAGAACCGTTAAATACAGCTCCACAAGCTAACGAAGTCTCAGCCAAACCTTCTACCAACCTCATCCTACCAGAAGGATTAAAAAGAATTCAACGTCAAGCGTATACAGCATCACTAGCCAATCTATCTACCCTATTTGGTTACTACGCTGGATTTACTACAGGACTAGTAAAGGACATCGACCGAACTAGATCCTCATCTCTACATCATAACAATCTTCCTCCTAAACCAAAGAACCTCAAAGAACTAAGAAAGCATCCTTTAACTACCAGCTTTTAAAAGGCCATAGAAAAAGAATACAATAACCTAAAGCGCCAAGGGACATTTAAGACTATACCAAAAGCAGAAGTAAGCAACAAGCAGATCCTTCCACTAAAATAGGTCTTCAAATATAAGCTCAATAGCAACGGTTATCTTCAAAAGCTAAAAGCTCGACTATATATCCGCGGAGACTTACAAATTACCAAAGAAGAGACCTATACAGCAACCCTAGCTGCTCAAATATTCCGTGCCCTCATAGCTATAGCAGCCGCATTCAATTTGGAAATTCAACAGTATAACGCTGTAAACACATTTATAAACGCCAAGCTCAGCAAACCAGTCTACTGCTACTACCCAAAAGGATTCAGTCAAGATAGATATATCCTAGAGCTGCTTATAGCGCTATACGGATTAAAAATATCACCGCTACTATGGTATAAAGAGCTCACCAGTACACTAGGCAAATTCGGATTAAAGCCTATCCTAGGTACTAACTGCCTATACACCAATAGACGACTTATTATCTTCTTCTACGTAGACGATATTGCCGCTCTATTTGCCAAAAAGGACCTTCTAAGACTCAAAGAATTTAAAGCCAAGCTTCTACAACAATACAAGATCCGTACACTAGGAGACCTCAAATAGTTCCTAGGAATTCAAATCAAACGGAATCAACTAAGTCAAAAGCTCTGGCTCTGCCAAGACTCCTACATCAAAAAGATAGCCAGTCGATTCAATATACAACTAGAAAGGTTCCCTAAAACACCACTACCTGCCAACAAACTAACTCCGTCATCCAATCAGCAGACAAATTCTCAAAAAACTCTAGCCTACTAGTAACGAGTTAGTTCTCTTATATACCTCGCCGTATTTAGAAGACCTAATATTACTAAGACGCATTCTAAGCTAGCCGAATTCCTTACTAATCCAAATCAAAAGCACCTCAATGTAGCAAACCAAGTAATTGCCTACTGCCTTAAAACAAAATCTACAGCTATTAAATACTCTAGCGAAGTATTCAGAGCCCACATCTACTTTAGAAACCCTAAAGAAGAAGATATCACCTTTTACAGAGCATCTAACGCAGCATTTACGGACAATAAAGAGACCAGACGGAGCTCTTAAGGATACCTTTTTATCCTATTCAGAGGACTAATTAATTAAAAGGCAACCCTATAACAATTAGTAACTCGCTCAACTACCAAAGCAGAGCTTCTTTCCCTATCTACTACCGCAGTTAAAATTATCTGGTGGCAACGATTCTTTAAGGCAATTAGCTTTAACTTAGAACGCGAATTTACCGTGCTCTGCGACAATATACAAACCGTATGACTCCTAAGACAGGATACACCAAAGCTTAACACCAAGCTTTAACATATCGACGTCCATCAACACTGGCTAAGACAGGAAGTCTAAGACAAAAAGATTAACGTTTAATGGGTTCCTACGGCCAAAATGCCTGCCGACGGTCTTACTAAAATCTTACCTCGTCAAAAGCACGAAGCATAGATAAAGCAGTTAAATTTGGTGGATATTCGACATCAGATTAATTAATTCGCAATATCCGCAATATCCGCGATATTCGCAATATCCGTCACGGTTACCCCATTCTTTTACTACTCCAAAATTGTATCTAAATTTCCTATTTTGGCATAGTTTTGACCTTTATTTTTCTACAGCTTTGACTACACCGTCAAATCTGGGGGGGTGTGTAACCGACTACCGGTACTATGCCAAAACACCTGCGTATCACCTGCGTATCGACTGCGTATCGCCTGCGTATCACTTACGTATCACACTGTTTTAGTTACGTAGTAGTCTCCCCTTTC
>Ga0307515_10017624_pt1 | contig 12991 bp, 8 predicted proteins | sample 17_EM_MG_FD_194513 | JGI IMG/M metagenome (GOLD analysis project Ga0307515, IMG submission 194513) | Populus trichocarpa ectomycorrhiza microbial communities from riparian zone in the Pacific Northwest, United States - 17_EM | ecosystem: Host-associated > Plants > Roots > Unclassified | place...
GGTATCACGCCTCATATTCTCATGCGGAAAACCGCTGCCAAACAGGCGGAACGATGGGATCTCTCGGCCGCGGGCGGTTCCGACATGGGAGGGTTACCGGAAGTTGAACCCCTTCGTTTTGCATATTGGTTTGACGTGTCGTACGAAACTTTGGAAGCTCTCGCCCCAGCGAATGGATAGGTTATAGAGCTTGGGTCTCGGTTGTTTTGGAATCGTGGATCACAATAGCCGTCCTAATTTACTCCCGGATTCCTTGGGTATGTCAGGATTAGGGATTTTTGGTTGTGCACTCTCGTGATACTCTAGATTTGGACACACACGTACATATATGACTAACTAGAGGCTGCTCGTATTCGGCTACCCGCATGAGAGTCTCCACGTAACTTGAACTCGTGGATAATCTGAGCGGCAGTTTGGACCCAGCTCTATTCAAATTTCATGCCGCCTTAGCCTTTAGGATCTAGCTGCAGAGGTGAAACCCGGGACCTTCGGCCTCGGGCAGCCCTAACCGGACAGAAAAGCGTGCACAAAAATCCCCTTCCACTGATGGGTCGGATGGCGTGTGACGGGTATACTAAACTGTGCCACATCAAGCAACGTTCTGGATTTCTGGGGTTGTCAAATGAAGCGTTCGAAGTAATTCTCCCTGTATCGGTGCCATACGATGTAAACCATTTCACACTGTAGTAAAGTCGTCCCCATGAACCCGCAGACTGATAGGGTGACCGGTTCGTCCACGGTACCCCGAATAACAGCGAACGATGCATGTATGACGGTGCCATTTACCAGACGACGCACCGCTGCCACCTGAGCCAAAAATACAAAAATGCTTCCGCACAACGCGAAGGCAGAGACAGGATATACGGGCGGTTGGAATATTCAGCCAATCGGCCGGAACTCGCATGCGCAAGCATCCTAAGTGCTGCAAGTCTACATACTATTGAAGGTTCCGGGATACTTTGAGTGGCTAGCGGCTCAAGCAACGTTTCGCGTCCCCCGACACTGCATTATGCATACGAGAACGGAGGGGCCATCGTTCTCTCGCAAGGCGAATAGGAATTTTTTGCAAGTTGTAGTATTGCTGGAAAAACAACATTGGACGACACGGTCTGCGGGATACATGGATATGAAGTAAACACGGTGTGGGAGACGGGTGAAGCAGACAACGGATCAGTTGATCGACGTTCAACGCCAACGGTGAGCAGCCGGACAACGAAAACGAACTGGTATATGAGTAAAGGAGGTGAATAAAAGGAGGAATATAGGTGGTCTGCAGCTGTACGGAAGGACGTTGTGACGGACAGTGTGAGAGGACGGGATACCGTGAGGTTGCATCCCGAAGATTCGACGCGGTCGTCAGCGTTTTCATTCGGTTCCTTGACCATAGATTGGAAACCAATACACCAGAAAGTGGCATCGCACGCGGGAACTCACCCAATTGACCAGAGGCAATCAGTCTATCCTGTTTCTCTTGTATGCTCCCGAGGAGCACCCCACAATTCCCCACCCACCATGAAGATCCGAGCTTCTCAAAAATCTCTGCGGCACGTAGAATCTCGGACCTCGCCTCTTCGAACTCGTGCTGCCTCATCCAAATCGACGCCTGCAGTATCATCGCCCGACCTAGGCTGTATGGGTCATTAACCGCATGAAACTTAGCGCGTTCGGCATGAACATCCGCGCTGTCAAGTCTGCTTTCACCTAAAAACAACATCGCCAGGCCGAAGTGAATCTCAAAAAGCTGACTGTACCAGTCGAAAGAGGACGCGATTGTGAGGGCTGCCTCGAAATGGTGAACAGCCTTCTCGATCTCGCCCTTGGATCGATATATGTTGCCAAGAATGTGATGAGAATCGCAGACCCAAAACTCCTCGCCTGTCTCCGGGAGGAGATTAATTGCGTGGGATGCGGCTTCTCCTACGGCGTCGAGCTGTTCCTGCCCCCGAAACAGCCATGCAAGTTGGATCAAACACCGTGCCTGTTCCACCGCGTCACCGAGCCGCTCGTAAATCTCCAAGGCCTCTCTCGCCCGTTGCACCCCTTCGTCATAGTGACCCGTATGCCGATTTGCATTGCACAGGCGCTGCAATACGTCAGCAACCCCAATGCCACTTCCTCGCTCTCTCTCCAGTTTTAAGGCATGACTAAGGAGCCTCTCGCGTTCCGTGTGATTCCCGATCGAGGCAGGCAACTCTGCGAGCCCAACCAAACATCTTGACTTGTGACAATGGCTGTCCGGGAGCCCTTCGATCTTAGGAGCCAGCAACGTGAGCCGTGGTTTGTGCCAATCGAGGTGCACCATGAACTTGCCACAGGCTTCCCAAATGTCGTCCGAATTTGCGTCGATCGTTGTAAACACATCGAGCAGGGACGGTACGCGACGCGACGGCCGGAAGTAGTGGGAAAAGTGTGGTTGTCGTGTGACCCGGGTCGCTAGGGCTTCTAGCTGTCGTATTGCTGTGGCGCTGGGTAGTTTCCGTTCACTTTCGGCGGTCTGAGAGTGTGCGTTCGAGCCCGAAGCTCCTTGAGAAACGGTAGAGATGAGTTCTTTGGTGATGGTAGGGCGTGATTTCGAGAGGGGAAGGAAGTTGACTGCAAGGAGGCGCCGAAAACGCGAACTGACAGTACCGCGTCAGATTTAGTGCCATTGCTCGTCTAAACCGACGTGAACGATCACAGCGAGTGACTTCCCGGGAAATACAAGTACACACATCCCACGTCCAGTCGAAGTTAGCCTGGACGGTATGAGACGCGACGGCGAAGCAGTGGGGAAATTGCAGTTGCCGTGTCGTGGGGTTCAGGTTGAGGTCGTTGGGACTTTTAGTTCTCATATCCCCCGACACTGCATAGAGAACGGAGAAGCTACTGTTCTATCTCGAGGCGGATGCGAGACGATATCTGATCTAGCATTGGGAGGCGACGGTCGGACCTGTACGTGCTCATGGCTGTTGGATTTTTTTTCCAACGGATGGGTCACTCCCCTCCAGTCGTTGGTTGGAAGTGCTTTCCAAACCTACTTGAGGTTGGATTTCCAGCCTACCGAGGTGTAATAAAACGATCGGTGATTGTCACTTAGCACCTCCCGGGTCCCGCTGAGCCTCTCAGCGGGTCACCCGCCAACGCTGTCGCATCGTCGTATCGCGCGTTTGCGAGACAGATTCAGAATCTCCCTACGAGATACCTACGGTAAGTTACAAGTGAGGGTTTCCGTGGATCCTGGTCCCATCCCACCACGCCCGCAGGGGATACTATAAAATCAAGGTCAGGGATGACATCAAAGCCCTACTCAGCCCGGAGTCCCCTGGCTCCAAACCGAAGTACGAGCGCGTCCCAAGGGTGCGTTTCGACGTAGATTGCTTGTGTTGCGGTAGCTGAACGGACTCCATAGGAGTTGAGGAAACTCGAAGCGGCGAATAAGGGGGCAGCGCAGCATACCAACGTATCCCATCCCTTGTCTATGACAGGAAAGGTAAATTGGGGCGGGAACACGTTTCGGTTCCCCGTCTATGTATGACCTGCCCACGAGTCTACCCTTCTCCGGCCCCTTCCTAGCGATCCATCCGCCCCGCTTCCCCCATCTATCATTCCTCCCCTCGAATATTCTTGTGGTCGCGAGCGGGGTGGTGGTGTTCGACGTGGGGAGTCTCGAGCTATGCGCGGGTCTACAGACGAGATTGAAGCCCGTCTTATTCTTAAACCGGATCTCTGTGGCCACGATGGTCCATTCAAAAAGGCAGAATTTGTGGGAGCCGAGGGTCGAATCGAACGACCGATTCCGAAAGGTCTCTTGGACTGAAGATTGCCGTAATCCGCGGTTGAATGTGCACCCCGGGGTGTTGGGGCCTACGGCGAGAATCAAGACGTCCGAGAGGTAGGCATAATACGGCGACGGCTGAGGCGTTCTTCCCTCTTGGCCCCCCATCTAACTCCCTCACTTTATGTACTACTGTCTCGCATGGACTCTCACGCATGCACCGTGCGATTTTTTGCTTGTCCAGTATTTATTCTTGACAGTCGATTTTGAAATGGATCACCGCTCGCTACCGTGAGGGAATATAAGTATCTCCGATTGACATTTTATTTACAATGCCCATCGTCCGGCCCGTCTCGTGACCGAGAGACACCTAAGATGCAACCGGTGCTGGTAAGTTGCTACGGCGACTCCCCTGCAGCAGAGGGGTATCATTCTCGGGACCTGACTCTACCCCACCATACGTGAAGGGATTTCTTGGAAGTTGTAGTATTGCTGAAATGAACATTGAGCGCCACGTTCTACGGGATACACGGATAAACAGCGCGGGAGATGGGGAGGCAGACAGCGGTTCAACGTTCAACGCCAACGATGAGCAACGGGACAATGCAAATGAAATGGTGTGAGTAAAGGAGGGTAAACAAAGGGAGGAACATAGGTATGGAAGAACGTTGTGACGGACAGTGTGAGAGGATTCGACGCGGTCGTCAACGCTTTCGTTCCGTTCCTTGACCATAGATTAGAAACCAATACACCAGGAAGTGGCATCATACGAAGGAACTCACCCAACTGGCCAGAGTCAACCGGTCCACTCCGACCCTTTTCTATGTGCTCGAGGATCTCCCCACAAACCTTCATACCCCACGAATATCCGAGCTTCTCAAAAATTTCGGCGGCACGTAGAACCTCAGACCTCGCCTCTTCGAGCTTACACTGCCTCCACCAAACCGCCGCTTGCTGTATCATCGCCTTACCTAGACTGTACGGGTTGTTAACCGCGTAAAACTTGGTGCGTTCGGCGTGAACGTGTGCACTGTCGAGCCTGCCTTCATCACAAAACAACATCGCCAGGGAGAAGTGAATATCAAACAGTTGACCGTGCCAGTCGAAAGAGGAGGCAATTCCGAGGGCTGCCTCGAGATGGTGAACGGCCTTTTCGATTTCGCCCTTCGATCGATATATCAGGCCAAGAATTTGATGAGAATTGCAGACGAAAGATTGGTCGGCTGTCTCTGGGAGGAGATTCATTGCGCGGGACGCAGCTTCTTCTGCGGCGTCGAGCTGTTCCTGCTCCAGAAAAAACCATGCGAGTTGGATCAAAAACTGTGCCTGTCCCTCCGTGTTACCGAGCCACTCGTACATCTCCAAACCCTCTCTCGCCTGTTGCACTCCTTCGTCGTAGAGGCCCATACGCCAATTTGCATCACATAGGAGCGACAATATGCGAGCAACCCCAACATTACTCCCTCGCTCTCTCTCCAGTTTTAGGGCACGATTAAGGAGTCTCTTGCACTCCATGTCGTTCCCAATCGAGCCAAGAAACATTGAGAGCTCAACCAAGTATCCTGACTCGTGACAACGATTATCCGGGAGCCACTGAATCTTCGGGTCCAGAAACATAAGCCGTGGTTTGTGCCAATGGAGGTGCGCCATGAACTTGGTACAGGCTTCCCAGATGTCGCCCGAATTCGCGTCGATCGTCGTAAACACATCGAGCAGGTGCTCGACATTGGCGTCCTCTGATATAATCCATCGTGTTTCTTTGAAGTCAGACTTGTCTGGATCGGGATCGACTGACATCCGAATGAAGTAACGGTCCTTGGCTGCACAGAGGAGTGGAGATAACCTCGGATCGCTGGGGGAAAGGTAATCTCGGAGCGGTGCGAGCATCGTGATGAACCCGTTGCTCCGAGATGTCAGGGAAAGGACGCAGAACCCGTCGAAGACGTCCATTCCGTTCGAGATCTTGGGAAAAAGCCAGTCGATGTTGTTCTCGTCAACGCCCTGCGGGAAGAACGCCACAACTTCCAGAAGCTTTCGGGCGTCCGGGCCGAATTCTTGAAACATGGGGGAGGCGAGCGAAAGTTCGATCGCGGCGGCGAGACTCTCCTCGTGTTGTGTCTGCAACACCCTCGTTCGATGCTTCTCCCATTCCCTCTTCACTCGGTCCATCCTCCACTCATTTTGGTGTCCAACGGTTGCGAGGAGGGTGATCGAAAGCGGATGGAATTCCAGTTGCTCCAGGATATCGTTCGCTAGGTCTGATTCCTTTTCGCATTTGTAGATGTGATAGAAGGCGCGGCAGGCCGCATCATTCGACAACACCGGGACTTCGATGGTCTCGCATTCATGAGGGACGGTGGAGATGCGCGAGGTTATGCACAGACACAGCGTCGGCAGCTCGCTCAGCTCCTCCACCAGGTTATAGATCTCCCCCGCCTCCGTTCCTTCCGGGTCCAGAATCGATTCGGCGTTGTCGAGGACTATGATCATCTTCGAAGACATGAATGGACGCAGGGGAGTCAAATCTTCGGGGTTCTTGATGCCTGCCCCGGTGACCTCGGACAGCCGGTTGAGGAGATGGTCGAGCGTCGCAGGGAATTGGTCGCATCTGATGAACCGACGATTCTCCCCGAACCGCTGCTTGACGCGATCGTCATGGAGGACAGTCAACGCGATGGACGTCTTTCCGATCCCGCCAGGACCGATCAGAGCGACCGGAGTGAGACTTTCCGCCAAAGTCACGACCTCGTCGATCAGATCGTCACGACCGAAACAGACTTTCGGTGCTGGAGGAGGTAGTTCGCCGGTCGGGTTTGGTGGAAGTGCAGGAAACTATGACCATCGACAGTTTAGATCCCTGACCTGGCTCAGACCTTGTCACTCACTTGACAATCAATTATAGCCGCTCGAATCTCATCCATGAGCTGAGACACGACCTCGCCATCCCCGTCGCTTCCCGTGTAACCCGTGTTCTCGGCCCGGTCGGATACCTCTTGTAGCTGCTCTTTGAATCGCTCCAGGGTGCTAGAAGAGAATTCAGTGCGGAATTCAACAAGGATGGGTGGAAGAGACGGACATGAGCAGGGCACTGGTTCGTGTTGGCTGCAGTCCGTGACTTGCATCCCCACCACTCGCCCCCAAGCCCAGCATATCCAAACTCTTCACCAAAACGTCAAACTCCTCCTTTGCCACGGACTCCTTCTAACCGGTCAGGCGGGTGGTTCGTCAGAGAAACACGATCGCACCTCATGCTGTGTCCTTAACGCCTCAACGGAACGCTTTAATCGTCGTATAGTCTGTTAACCCTGAGGCCGAAGACATCAACACAATCTTACCATCAGTCTCTTGATTTCATCGGGTGCCGATTGTTCTCGAGGTATCCGCTGTGGAGCAGATCCAAATCCAGTGTGTGCGGTCAAACCCGAAGCTCCTTGGGGAATGGTAGACATAAGTTTTCTGGGGATGATAGGGCGCGATCTCCAGAGAGAAAATAAGCTGATTGCAAGGAAGAGGCGAAAACGCGAGGTGCACGCTTCCAGCACGGCATCAGATTCAGCGCTAGCCTAAATCGACGCGAACTATCACACTCACAGCAAGCGACTTCCTGGGGAAAAAGCAAGTACACGCAACTCGTGTCCCCAAGGTTGGCCCGGACAGTGTCAGACGCGACGAGCAATGGGAAAAGTGCACGTGGTTGTCGTGCATAGAAAAACACACACACACACACGTGGTTGTCGTGCGGTCCGGGCCGCTAGGAGTTCTAGCTGTCGTATTGCTGTGGCGCTGGGCAGTTTCCGTTCACCGCCGGTGGTCCGAAATCAGGCTTTAGTTCCGTGCGGTCAAGCCCGAAGCTCCTTGAGAGAGGGTAGACATGAGTTTTTGGTGAGGGTAGGGCGTGATTTCGAGAGAAGTTGATTGTAGGGAAGCGCCGAAAACGCGAGGTGCAAGTGCACACAACCCATATCCTCGAGGTTAGCCTGGGCGGTATGAGACGCGACAGCGAAGCAGCGGGAAAATTGCGGTTGCCGTGGGATACAGGCTGAGGTTGCTGGGACTTCCAGCTGTCGTATCCATCGACACTACATGCGAGAACCGGAGAAGCCACTGCTCTCTCCCAAGGCGAACCACGCGGGACGTCGATATCTGGTCTGGTGCTGGGAGGCGATGGTCGGACCCGTACGAAAATAGGTCAAATCTTCACGGTCGTGGTTGTTGGATAAAATGTTTTTCCAACGGACGGGTCACTCCCCTCCAGTCGTTGGTTGAAAGTCCTTTCCAACAACTCTGTAGTATTGCTGAAAAAAAATACTGGACGCCACTGTCTGCGGGATACATAGACACGAAGTAAACACGGTATGGGAGGCGGGTGAAGCAGACAACGGATCAACGTTCGACGCCAACGATGAGCGCTGAGCGCTGAGCAGCGGGACAATGCGAGTGAACCGGTGTGTGAGTAAAGGGGGTGAACAAAGGGAGGAACATAGATGGTCTGCAGTCGTATGGAAGGACATTGTGACGGGCGGACGGTGTGAGAGGACGGGATACCGTGGGGTTGCATCCCGAAGATTCGACTCGGTCGTCACGCGTCAACGCTTTCGTTTGGTTCCTTGAGCATAGATTAGAAACCAATACACCAGGAAGTGGCATCGTGTGGAGGAACTCACGCAATTTGCCAGAGGCAACCAGTCTATCCCGTTCCTTTTGGATGTCCTCGAGGAGTTTCCCACTAACCCTTATGCCCCATGAAGATCCGAGCTTCTCAAAAATTTCTGCGGCACGTAGAGCCTCAGACCTCGCCTCTTCGAGCTTGCGCTGCCCATAAAAAAGCTTCGCTTGCAGTATCATCGCCTTACCTAGGTTGTATGGGTCGTTAACCGCAGACAACTTGGCACGTTCGGCGTGAACTTGTGCGAGGTCAAGCCTGCCTTTGGCGGAAAACAGCATCAGGAGGGAGAAGTGAATCCCGGGCAGCTGACTGTGCCAGTCGAAAGAGGACGCAAGTGTGAGGGCTACCTCGTAATGGTGGATCGCCTTCTCGATCTCGCCCTTGGATTCATATATCGCGCCAAGAACCTTGTGAGAGTCGCAGACCAGAAATTGGTCGCCTGCCTCTGAGAGGAGATTAATTACGCCGAAAGCAGCTTCTTCTGCGGCGTCGAACTTTTCCTGCCCCCGAAACAACCACGCGAGTTCGACCAAACACTGTGCCTGTCCCTTCGTGTTGCCGAGCCGCTCGTAAATCTCCAAGCCCTCTCTCGCCAGTCGCACCCCTTCTTCGTGGAGGCCCGTCCCCCGATTTGCACCAGCTAGGCGCGACAATATGCGAGCAACTCCAATGCCACTCCCTCGCTCTCTCTCCAGTTCTAAGGCATGACTAAGGAGCCTCCTGCGTTCCGTTTTATTCCCGGTCAAACCAAACAACGCTGAGAGCTTAACCAAGTATTCGGACTTGCGTCGATGGCTGTCTGGGAGCCCTTCAATCTTGGGGGCCAGCAACGTGAGCCGTGGTTTGTGCCAATTGAGATGCTCCATGAACTTGCCACAGGCTTCCCAGATGTCATCCGAATTCGCGTCGATCGTTGTAAACACATCGAGCAGGTGCTCGACATTGGTGTCCTCCGATATAATCCATCGTGTTTCTTTGTAATTGGACTTGTTTGGACCGAGATCGACTGACATGCGGACGAAGTAGTGTTCCTTGACCGCACAGAGGAGTGGAGATAACTTCGGATCGTCGGGGGAGAGGTAATCTCGGAGCGGTGCGAGCATCGTGATGAACCCGTTGCTCCGAGATGTCAGGGAGAGGACGCAGAATCCGTCGAAGATGCCGATTCCGTTCGAGACCGTGGGGAAAAGCCAGTCAATATTGCTCTCGTCGATGCCTTGCGGGAAGAACGCCGCAACTCCCAGGAGCCCTCGGGCATCCGGGCCGAGTTCTTGAAACATGGGGGAGGTGAGCGAAAGTTCGATCACGGCGGCGAGACTCTTCTTGTGTCGCGTCTGCAACACCCTCGTTCGGCGCTTCTCCCATTCCCCCTTCAGCCGCTCCATCCTCCACTTGTTCTGATGTCCAACGGTCGCGAGCAGGGTGATCGAAAGCGGGTGGAATTCTAGTTGCTCCATGATGTCGTTCGCTAGGTTCGATTCCTTTTCGAGTTTGTAGATGTGATAGAAGGCCCGACACGCCGCATCCATCGACAACACCGGGACTTCAATGGTCTCGCATTCAGGAGGGATGGTGGAGATCCGCGAAGTTATGCACAGACACAGCGTCGGCAGTTTGCTCAGCTCCTCCACCAGGTCGTAGATCTCCCCCGCGTCCGCCCCTTCTGGGTCCAGAATCGACTCGGCGTTGTCGAGGACTATCATCATCTCCTTTGAAGTCAGGAATGGAAGCAGGGGTGTCAAATCTTCAGGATTATCGATCCCCGCGCCAGTGGCCTTGGAGAGCCGGTTGAGGAGATGGCCGAGCGTCGCCGGGAATTTGTCGCATCGGATGAACCGACGATTCTCGCCAAACCGCTGCTTGACCCGATCGTCATGGAGGACAGTCAAAGCGATGAACGTCTTGCCAATCCCGCCAGCACCGATCAGAGCAACTGAAGTGAGACTTTCCGCCAAAGTCACGACCTCGTCGATCAGATCGTCACGACCAAAACAGGCTTTCGGCGCCGGAGGGGGTAATTCGCCGGTCGGGTTGGGTGCAAGTGCAGGAAACTGTGTTCATCCGCACAATTTAGATCGCTGACACAGTCCGAACCTTACCACTCACTTGGGAATCAGCGATAGCGGCTTGGACCTCATTCATGACTTGGGACACGACCTCGGCATCCCCATCATTTCCCGTGTAACCCACGTTCTCGATCCGGTCAGACACCTCTTGTAGCTTCTTCTTGAATCGTTCGAGGGTGCTAGAGAGAATTCAGTGTGTAATCCAACAGGGATGGGTGGAAAAGACGGACATGAGCAGGGCACTGGTTCGTGTTGGCTGCAGTCCGTGACCCGCATCCCCACCACTCGCTCCCAAGCCCAGCCTATCCAGACTCTTCACCAAAGCACCAAACTCCTCCTTCGTCACGGACGACTCCTTCTGGCCGGTTAGGGGGGTACTTGGTCAGAGGGACACGATCGTACCTTGTGCTGTATCCTTAATGTTTCAACGGAATGCTTCAATCGCCAGATAGTTTGTTAATCCTGGGGCCGAAGATATCAACAGAATCTTACGATCAGTCTCTTGATTTCATCGGATGTCGATTGTTCTGGGTGTATCCGCTGTGGCGCTGGGTGGTTTCCGCCCACCGCCTGTTGTCCGAGAGCTGGTCTAAATCCAGTGTGCGCGGTAGAACCCGAAGCTCCTTGGGGGATGGTAGACATGGGTTACCTGGAGATGATAGGGTGCGATCCCCAGGGAGGAAGGAAGCTGATTGCGAGGAAGGGCCTAAAATGCGAGATGTATGCTGGTGGCGCGGCGTCAGATTCAGCGCTAGCGTAAATTGACATGAACTAACACACTCACAGCAAGTGACTTCCCGGGGAAAACAAGTACACACAGCTCGTGTCCCCAAGGTTGGCCTGGACGGTATGAGACGCGACGGGCGGGAGCAGTGGGGAGAGTGAGGTTGTTGTGCGGTCCGGGCCGCTGGGACTTCTAGCTGCCGTATTGCTGTGGTGCTGGGTAGTTTCCGTTTACTGCAGGTGGTCTGAGAGTGTGCGTTCGAGCCCGAAGCTCCTTGAAAGACGGTGGACATCAGTTTTTGGTGATGGTAGGCGTGATGTCGAGAGGGGAAGGAAGTTGACTGCAAGGAGGCGCCGAAAACGCGAGGTGTACGCTGACAGTGACTACCGCGTCAGGTCCAATGCTAGCTGAACTGACGTGAGCGATCACAGCGAGTGACTTCCCGGGAAAAGCAAGTGCACACAACCCATGTCCTCAAGGTTAGTCTGGACAGTATGAGACGCGCGACAGCGGAGCAGTGGGGAAAGTGCGGTTGCCGTGGGGCCCGGGTCGCTGGGACTTGTAGCTGGCATATACCGCGTACCGTACGTACGGGCCATATTGGCTGTTGGATAAAATGTTTTCCAACGGATGGGTCACTTCCCCGGTCCAGTCGTTGGTTGGAAGCGCTTTCCAACAACTCTGTAATGCATTTTCCATTTTATCTGCACAGTACTTGGGTCCGGGGAGATACACGAGCGGCGGTCACCGCGATAGCTATCGCTGAGGTGCGCACTCTCGAAAACACTTGATCATGCCCGAGCTCTGAACTTGGGGCTGGATCACCAGCCTACCGAAGTGTAATAAAACGATCGGTGGTTTGCTACCTCCTGCTCTCAGCAGGTTACCCACCAACGCTGTCGCGTCGTTGTATCGCGTGTTTGAGAGAGAGATTCAGAATCTCCCTACTAGATACCTACGGTAAGTCGCAAGTGAGGATTTTCGTCAATGCTGGTCTTATCCCACCGCGCCCGCAGTGGATACTGTCAAGGATGACATCGAAGCCCTACTGTTGGAAATCTATGATCCTCAGCAGAGGAATAGCGGCTGCGACTAAGGAGTGACTACGAGATCGCCCGAAAGATAAGGAAAAATGCGGTGGGAACTAACTACCATAAAAGGCAAAAGACGAGGAAGAAGCGTGAAATGTACAATATTTAACACCTACCCAGCCCGGAACCTCCTGGCTTCAAACCGAGGTATGAGCACGTCCCGAGGGTGCGTGTCAACGTAGATTGCTCGTGTTGCAGTAACTGAAAGTACTCCATAGGAGTTGAGGAAACTCGAAGCGGCGAACAAGAGGGCAGCGCAGCGTACCAACGTATTCTATCCCTCGCCTATGGCAGGAAAGGCAGATTGCGACGGGAATACGTTTCTGTGCGCCGTCTATGTATGACCTGCCCACGAGTCTAACCTTCTCCGGCTCCTTCCTAGTAATCCATCTGCCCCGCTTCCTACATCTATCATTCCTCCCCTCGACTATTCTTGTGGCCGCAAGCGGGGTGGTGTCGCAAGCGGGGTGGTGTCCGACGTGGTGCCAAGCCTCGAGTCTCGAGTTACGCACGGGTCTGTAGACGAGATTGGAGTCCGCCTTGTTCCCAAACCGGATCTCCGCGGCCACGATGGTCCGTTCGAAAAGGCATAATTTGTGGGAGCCGAGGGTCGAATCGAACGTCCGATTTCAAAGGGTCTCGTGGACTGAGGATCGCCATAATCTGTGATTGAACGTGTACTTCGGAGTG
>Ga0307515_10017626_pt1 | contig 12991 bp, 16 predicted proteins | sample 17_EM_MG_FD_194513 | JGI IMG/M metagenome (GOLD analysis project Ga0307515, IMG submission 194513) | Populus trichocarpa ectomycorrhiza microbial communities from riparian zone in the Pacific Northwest, United States - 17_EM | ecosystem: Host-associated > Plants > Roots > Unclassified | place...
ATCACTAACGAAACCCACAGACATTCTGCAAAGAGGCCGTAATTTGGAAACACTTGAAACATCCAAACATCTTACCTCTCCTGGGTGTCACTACCTTTCCCCTCCAACTCGTTTCAAGTTGGATGCCTGGCGGGGATCTGCCGGAATATATCAAGAAACACTCCGATGCAGACAAACTTGGACTTGTAAGTGGCCCTCTGTTGTTTTGTCCCACGCTTACTCCCGTCGTCAGCTATCTGATGTCGCTAACGGCCTCTGCTACCTCCACTCTTGCAACGTAATCCATGGGGACCTCAAGGGGGTACGTACCCGTTATATGTCTCGTTTCGCTACCGTGCTGACGCCCGGCCAGCCAAATATCCTTATTGACAACTCTGGTCATGCGCACATCGCGGATTTTGGCCTTGCCATGCTCGCTCACAACCTGGATTCCACACAGAGCGCCACGACTCAGCAAGGCTACACCCCGCGATGGGCTGCGCCAGAGGTCTTGAGCAAGGGGTCATATAGCAAGGAGGCGGACATTTTTTCTTTCGCGATGGTCATGATCGAGGTGCGTCACGGATTACTCACTGTATGTAGAGCTTTGGTCTACTTTCATTTCGTATCGATACAGGTATTCACTGGCGCGGTTCCGTTCAGTGATCGTTCAGCTTTCGCGGTCGTGTTGGCCACAATGCAGGGCAAGCGTCCACCACGGCCGACACACCCAACCTTCACAGAAAGTTTGTGGACGTTGATGGAACGCTGCTGGGATCACAAACCACGCTTGCGCCCAAAGGTTTCAGAAGTTTTACAAGTTCTCCTCACCCCGTTAGTTTCCCATTCATTCTGGTGATCACCAATCCATCGACTCAACTGTGCGCCTGCATGTAGTGGCCTTCCTGTCTGGAAATGGTTGATCAGCTATCCCCTTTCCAAGCACGAGCGCATCCCTCTGATAATGTCCATCTTCTCTGACCACAATGGGGTTGAGGTGGTCGGACGCCTCTCTGGAGATGATGCCCGGGCCTTTGTCGATGTGATAGATGAGGCATGTCTTACCTCTGAAGAATGGATTGGTTGACTCCCACTAAAACCTCCGCCCCTTTCGGTTAGGCGTTGGATAGCCCGGATAGCCTCCCGCGACAAGTCCACAGGAGGTGTCTACGCTCTTTATACAGGATTTGCGGCCGCCAAGTCCTGCTTCCGAAATCACTGACAATTCCGACGCTTTGTTACGACCCGATGGCGACCCCACAGTGTCATGGTGGGTTTGCGGACATATGGAAGGGCCAATATAATGGCCAGGAGGTTGCAGCCAAGGCGTTGAGGGTATACTTAACGAGTGACATTGAACGGATAAGAAAAGTGGGTTGTCCCCGATTCGCTGTGTTTATTAATGAACTGACAATATCCTGTACAGAGATTCTGCAGGGAGGTTGTGACATGGAAGGCGCTTTGCCATCCAAATGTGTTACCGCTGTTAGGCGTAACAATGACCGAGAATAAGTTTGTGATGGTATCGGAGTGGATGGAGAGTGGGAACATCAATGTGTTTTTGAAGGCAAACCCGCGTGTGAATCGATTGGAGCTTGTACGTCCCTTGTCCGAGGTCCTTAATTCCGCCTGGGATTGACGGTTACACGATCGCTGTAGCTTGGAGATGTCACTAGGGGGTTGATCTATATGCACGATTGGGGAGTGGTTCATGGAGATCTCAAAGGGGTATGTATTTGAACCCCCAGTTACCCTGCACCGGCTTACGCGGCCCAAGGCGAATATCCTGGTCAACCACAATGGCCGTGCCTGTTTAGCTGACTTCAGTCTGCTAACGGTAATCTCGGACCAGGAGACCTTTATATCCACATGCAGGGAGGGTGGCACTATTCCGTGGATGAGTCCAGAGCTCCTCGACCCGGAAAGTTTCGGTTTGAAGGAGAGTCGTCTAACGAAGAAATCGGATTGTTATGCGCTCGGGATGGTGATATACGAGGTTCTCAGTGGGCAGGCGCCATTTGCTCCGTCTAAGGCCCCCGTTGTCAAGATCCTTTGTGGCGAATGCCCTGAGAAACCCCAAGGAGCGGAGGGGACACGGTTCACAGATGGTATATGGGGGATGCTGGAACTTTGTTGGAAACGTCAACCGGGTGACCGACCAAGTCCCAACACCGTGCTTCAGTGTTTGCAAGGCGTTACGCCACCATCGAGGCCACCACCACACACGGGTGAGGATGAAGAGAGAGATAGCGATGATCAGTCGGATACCACATCTAGCGACTCCAGTGCGTTTTCTCTATTTTTCTCAGGGTCTCATCCTCATCCTCGATCAACCTTGCGACATAACAGGTCGGTCGATTATATGTCGTGCGACGATACCTAACTCTAGTACGCTTCCCCGCTCCACTCCTATCCCCAAACTCACCTCTAACCATCCTCGTGTCGTAACAGTACTGCCCACTACACGTGTCGATAACGAACTCCCGGTCCTACCACTCAGTTCTCCTTCTGGAGTGCCGAGTCCAGTGATTCCGCAGGATGTCGAACAACCCCCGGATCCACCACAAGCGGATAATCCGAACGAGGGTTGGATTGGTGATTGGTTGGGACCCATTGCGTGGGGGGCATTCAGTGCTGTTACCGGGGAGCTTCACATCCTTTGACAAGCCAGACGGCAGCTGGCAACACATTCCATACTAGTACTTGGTACCACACAGAGGTTTTCGATATTTTTACAGACGTAAAAGGTCCCGCTTCCAGATTTAGTATAGAAAGGTTGATACCATTGCATGTGCAACGAGAGAATCAGTCGAGCTGAGGAGTCGTACGATCATACGTGGCGTACATCTAAAGGTTTGGTGTACTAACGTAGGAAGGGATGGGCAGAGGACTGGGAGGGTAGTCATGTGGAATGGGCGATGGAAGAAAGGAGTAGTGGATGGGGGAGATGAGAAAAGAGGGGAAGAATAGTAATGTGCTCTCGTTATCCTCGACGCTCAGCCATCACCGGTGGTACGCCTCAACGACGCCGGTACCACCAGCGACTTTCCCTCGAAGTACAGTTGACCCGCGCAAGGCCGGTGATGTCCACCCTATGACACAAGGTGACGCCTCCGACGAAGCCGACAGAGTCGAACACACTGTGGAAATTGTTTGCCTTGGAATCGCCTTCTGGTAAACACCTTTGAAATCTGCTCTATGTCCGTACATCAGGAGGGTGGGCTTGGCGCTGTCGTAGGAGAGGAGAAGGGACATGGGTTTTGAAGTATTAGCGACGCTGAAAACCTCTGGTTTGTCAGTGATCTGGATCCTGAAAACTTGAGAGCGGTCGGATTGGAAGAAGAATTGCGTAGAATCAATCTCCGAGACACGCGCCCAATATAGGCCCCATGGAACTTCATCCCGAAGTGAGAAAACAAACGAATCTCCGCTGGAAGGATCCCAAGTTTGGTACCAATTGGCGGTGGTGATAGGAGTCGGGGAAACGTTGGGAATGAAAGTCGAGCTGCGAGCGGGGGGTTGTCAGCCATGGCCTTGTTGCTCCAAGCGTACTTCAGGCTTCCGTCACTCTGACGATGGTGCCGAGGCCACGAGGGAAAATCGTGTAGCTGTTGGTGTGGTCACGAGGCACGAGGCACGTCAACCGTATTGAAGAATTCCTCCGAGATCTCCCTGGGTGAAGGCTTGTAGATTGGTGTAAGGGTTTGGCGCTAGTGTCGCGGAGGAGAAAAAACAAGGCGGGTTATCAGGTTCCGGTATCCGCCCGATAATCGAGCCTTCAGCATTGGCAAACGCGTTGAAAAACCCGTGCAGAGTCCCAAGTAAAGATGCGATGTGCCGGCTGGTGCCGTCCCCGTTGATCTTGAGCGGATTGGCATGAACCCGGGGCTTGAAGGAGAGGGTGAAAGCTGCGCCGCGAGTAAGAAAAGGGAGGGGGCAGTCACCCAAACAGCTGTTGGACGGTTGGTGGACGAATGTATTGGGATGAGGCTGAGATGAGACACGGTCAACAAGAGACGCAGATGAATGCGAGTCGAGATGGACGGAAGGGAGGGGAGGGGGTAAGAGCGATCACGAGGGACGCGGTTGGTGGACGAGAACAAAAATTTACGCTTTTTGTTTTTCCCCTTCTTTGGTTATGCGGGATCTTGGCAGACACTGAGAGAATCTATGGCGGGGAGGTGTACGGTGTACGTGGTCATGTAAGTTCGATAGTATCTAAGATCAAAGAGTAGCGATAGTTCATGAGGAACGAACAACAGAGTACCAACACCACCCAAAAGTGTAAACTCGAGATAAATCCTCCGCAGTTAATTGCCCCAAAGGGACGCACTGGACATCGCGACTGGGAACTGACGACAGCGGGCCAAGAGCCATCCCATATATGCCCATGAAATCTCCGCTCCGTTTCCTTCTCGTTTTTACCTTATGCGGCCCGCGATGATCGCCACAGGGGTTGGTCTGGCGTCTACCCTTCCAGCGTATGCCAACCAGAATCTATGCGAAACATTCAAATGCGTGTCCGTTGTTGCATCCATTTCTCGAGGGTAGATAACAGAATTATAAACTCAACGGATGGTGGGCGGGGAGTCGAGAAAATCGAGGACACCCTCCACAGTCACCGAGTCTAAAGCCCTTGCCGACTTCTGTCGTGCCTCCTCCTGTGAAAAATCCGGAACCTCGAGCAAGAACACCAGTTTGAAGGGTCTGACCTCATTCATCGTGCACAATGTCTTGAACATGTCTTTCCAGCGGAAATAAACCATATCACTGCCCGCGAGGACGATAACCAGCTCGGAGAACACAGGGGATGTGATAGTCGAGAATACCTCCATGACGATGGTGTAACGATGGTCTGGTGGGATGAGATCTGTTATCCAATCTTCGATCTGTGGAGATCGGAGGAATTTGAGTCGCGATAGATTGAATTCGGGGAGTAACGAGAAGGAGCGAACCCCTGTTCACCGTCAGCTCGAATCCGTAGGTAATCTCACGCTGAACTGCTTACCATCTAATGGGTAGAATCGTAGGGTATCTAGGGTTTCGGCACACGCCTCCACCAGCGTGGTTGCCCAGCTCACAACATCGCACAGGTCCATGCGGTGGAACCGCAGGCCATCGCATGAAGTGATGAGGTGCGCCCAGGCCTCGGCCCAAGAAATGTGGTAAAGCCCTAGCTGCCCTTGCGGTTTCGGTGCTGAGAACGGAACAAGTTCTGTATCGGTTTTGTTGGGTACGTGCGTGTCAATCCCCCCGATCTTGACGTTCTCGAGGTTTGGAAAAAAATGAGAGGAAGTATGATAGCTGTCGAGGAGTACAGTGCGGGCGGTACAGCACGATGGATCGTAGAGTTAGGGAGAAATTTCCGAAATAGCGTTCAATCTCTGGTATAAACCGGTGGATTTCCAAATCACCGAGTTTCAGAGTCTGAACGTTTGCGAAAGCGGAAAAGTAACGCAAGTCGCGGCGGCTGAATGCCTGAGGCGTGAACCAATGACGCAGGCCGAAAGACGGGTCCACCCTGATTTCTTTTACGAGGGATATTAGACCTAGTTCGTGCAGCTTGGATAGCGATTCCAGCTTGCTACGAGTCTTTCCAGCGCCGCTGCCCCTGAGAATAAGGGTATGGTGAAGGTGTGGGACCGCGACGATGTACCAGGAGCGGCAAGTCAATGAACATGCCTTGAGAGCGTCGAGGTCGCGGGTGAGGCGGGCGATGATCAGTTCCACGATTTCATATGGGAGGCGACAGGTCGATTCGTGCGCAGTAAACGTCTCTGGATGCGCATTGCAGAGTAGGCGATTAACGTTGGCTTTGACCCGATGCCAAATGATCACCGCACGATTAATCCCTACGGTGCGAACGACACAGAGGTCAGAACCATTTATGTGCACCAGAGGGTGGCCATACTTGGTACTGAGTGCGTAGGTCCCACTGAGCGAGCTACACCTCTGATTGTTGGAAACATCGTCGTCGTGGCAGGCCAGAGGTGAATGAAAGCGATCGGGCCAATTGAAAATACAGCATTGCGTAAAACACGCATGTAGTGGGCGTGGGTACATACGTACAGTATATGAGAGATCGCGCAATGTTGCGCAATGTTACAGATCCGTGGTATGCACCAACCATTAGACGACGTAATGGAGGTATTAATAACACGGCCCTAGAGTTAGAAAGCGATTCATCCTATTGCGGTGATACTCTGCAGGAGCGCGCACCTCAACCACAACCATCCCTAAAGCGAAAATATCCGCTTGTTAGCTCGTGGTGCATTCACCGGACAAGATCTCCGGCGCCGACCACCTTGGGGTATGACCTTTGTCAGACCTAGGGTCTATGGGAGTGTGTTTGCCGTAGGCGATCGATGCGAGCCCAAAATCGCAGACGCGTGCATGTTCCGGGCCATCTATCAAGATATTTGGCTTGGAAACGGTCAAAAACGTGCTCGGGATACCACCCTACTTTGCGAATATAACACTTACACCCTTCAGATCCCCGTGGACCATATGGCAGGTGTGGAGGTAGTTGAGACCCTCAGCCACATCCAAGAGCTTCATGAAATTCAGTTCAGTTGACCATGCGATGTGGTGGTGCACCTACGAGGCCAATTCGGTCCACGTAATCCGTGAGGGTACCATTAGGCATCCACTTCGAAATGAGCTGTAACTGCGTCGTTGTAACACCCAAGAAGGGTACAACATTCGGGTGCCTTGGTCTCTTCCAGACCACTGTCTCTCTATAGAAAGGCTTGTATAACATGAGGGCCAACGAAACACGCAAGAAGTCACGGATATCACACACCGCCAATGTGCTCTTGTGGTCGCCTTCATACGCAGGATGAATCCTCAACATTTTGACGCAGACTTTTTCGCCTCCAAGCATTCCTTCCCACACATCTGCGAATCCCCCATACGCAATGGCACGTTCGTTTGTGGTCTTCAGCTCAGTAGATATAATGTGTGATGATGGCAAAATGTTGTAGTGGCCGCAAACATGGCGCAATCTGCGGAGGCAGCGTCGAAACAACGGATCCGTAACCGGAATGACGGCCAGCGTCTAAAAATGCAAAATAAATGGGCGCAAAGAGAGGGAGGGTTCACAACGAATATATACCTCATCCATGAAATTCACTAGCTGAGCGGACTCGAATTCTTGCAGACCGGAGGAGTATTCCTCGTTCTCATCGAATGAATACATATAGCGCGCGCAAGAATTCCGAAGAGAGTTTGTCCAAAGAATAGAGACGCTGAAGGACTTGGGAGATGGACATCGTGAAGAGCGACGTCGAAGCCGAGCCTGGATTCATTTCCTGGCGTTGTTGAGGTGGCTGGCTTCAACGTGTGATAGACCGTCAGTTGAAATGGCCTCAGCGTAAACACGCTCTCGTACATGGATCACTGAAACACGTATTAGGCGTTTGTTGGGATGCGTCGTCGGTTCTCACGAGCTGCATGATAGTGACGCGTCGAGGGTTTGATCGTGATCCATTCCCTTCCCGCCGTGCATCGGTCCGCGACGGACCGGGATCACCCACGTCCCCTTCTGCCGTGACGGTGATGGCCGTCGATTCGGGTGGGTCCAATGTGCTTTTCCTGGACTTGGGGACTTGATTCAAGTTTTCCTGGTGCGGGATTGTTGATGCCGTTGGCCAAATAACATCACTCTCGATGGTGTCGGGGGTTTCGGATCTCGCGGGCAATGGGATAGGTTGGCTATTCCGACCCTCATCCACTGCATCAAGTATTTGCATTATCCCGCCCGCCGTATGTTGTCTCGGGGTTTGGTAACCTACGGTGCTCGCTGGTCTCTCTGGAAGGCTACCGGCGACAGTCCTTCTATCAACATTCAGAGGGGTCGTGTCGCTTAGGGTACGCTTGTGGGTTTGTTCGCGATATTGTAGTATTTCGAGGAGTCTTGGAGACAGTGCCGCGTCCGTCTGCGGAGTTGTAGGGCCCGACCCCACTAATCCTTGGGCGGCACTAATGACACCCGCGAAGCGGTTGTTGGGGGACCCCACATACCTGAAAACACAACACAAGGTAAATGCCGAACCCTTTAGAAACATGTTAGTAAGCGTGAATCTCACATCTCCCGTAGAAAGGTCGACCACTTCTGACGCTTTCAAACGCTCTTTTGGAGGGTGCTGCCAACAGCACTCTGTCATCTTCCACAGAGCATCCGACAGACCTAATATTTCCGCCCCGTGTGGCCGAAGAGGACGGTCTCCGGTCATCACTTTGTAGGTAACCACTGTAGAGATCACGTCATGGAAGGGATCTTTCCCCGTGAATGCCTACAGCGTTGACGAAAGTTGAGCACCTGACATATCGGACATGATGTTCACGAAGCTAGAGCATACCTCAACCACAACCATCCCGAACGAGAATACGTCCGCCTGTTTACTTGCAGGGGTGGTTCAAAACAGCACCTCCGGCGCAGAACATCGCACAGTATGCCCTTTTTTAGATTTGATACCCCTAGAATTTTTGCCGTGCGCAATTGACGCGGGCCCGAAGTCGGAAACCCGCGTGTGTCTATGAAAATATTGGGCTTGGAAGACGTCAGTGGTTTCCTCGATTGCATTTGCCGGCGATCTAAAACTTACACCCTTTAGATCTCTGTGCATCATGTAACAGGTGTGGAGGTAGCTGATGCCCTCAGCAACGTCCAATAACTTTGGAAGCATTCGGTTTACTTATATGGGGAAAGTAGTTGCATACGTACCAGGCTCACTCGGTCCGCGCTAGGATTGGCATTCACGTATTCCGTCAAGGTACCATTAGGCATCCACTCCGACACAAGCTGTAACGGCGTCGACATCGTAACACCCAAGAAAGGTACGACATTTTCATGCCGCAGTCTCTTCCAGACAACGGCTTCTCCATAAAAGGCCTTGCAAAGTGTCAGTGACGTTGGAACGCACAAGAGGTTCACGGACATCACGCACCGCCATCGGCTCTTTCTGGTTATTCGCATTCGCATTGTAGACCCTCAAAACTTTGACACACACTTTTTCGCCTCCGAGTGATCCTTCCCAAACGTCAGCGAATCCCCCATACGCAACAGGATCGTCGCTCGTTTTCTTCGTTATCGCAGCCAATGACACGCCAATGATTCGCACAACACTGATCTAGACCACTTGTTCCCAACTACCACGTTGAACAACATCAGCCTCGCGACTCCCCAACCGTGAGACCTACCTACACTGGAGAACGGCTGTGCGCTCCCTTCGGTTGCTCGTGGCACCACCGAACACCAAATCGCGCTCGCCCGGCAACAGGAGCTTTTCTGGGCTCGCTCCAGGTACCTTAAGTCGCATTTGTCGGCTTGAACGAGTGTTTTTGCCTGCGGGATGCTGGCGTGGATCCAATGTGGTCGTCCTTCTGTGATACTGTAAAGGGGCCAGCTCAATAAGGGATGGTCCCAACGTGCCAGCCGAGTCGCGGAAATTAATACTTACGTAAACAAAGATAAATACGTTTGAAATCATTTGATCTCCTCCTCCTCCCTCTAATCTCGCAAGCTCGACTGACAAGCCCGACCAACAAGCTCGACTAATAACGTTATACATGTATCTTTTATCTGCCTCATGGGAACAGCATGGACCACCATCACCCCCCGCATAAAATGCGTGGACCTTATCCATCACCCTCCATTCTCGCAGAGCCTCTCGCCATGACCAAGAAAACCAAGGCCGTCGCAGCACTCCGCAACTCTACCCGTGGAGAAACCGCAATCCGGGAGTTTGCAAACAGTAACTTGACACTCGAACAGTTAAAGCCACGAGCTGCCGTTTTGCTTAATAACAAGGAACTGCTGCGAAACGTTCCGGGACTGACACCAGAGGAACAGACCAAATTTTTGGACAGGGTCGATCAGGTACGTCGCTCTTGTCCCCCCGAAATCTCAACTCACCACCCTAGCAAAGGCCTATCCTACTATCGACTCGTTCAACATAAAATTCGTAACAGCCTTGGGGGACGTGTGCAGTGCAACCAAGCGACTTCCAACCTCAGTCGTGGTCTCAACAGGGTTTGTGAAGCGTGGCACCATTGCTGTGGCGTCGGGGGGGTTCACAGACGTCTGGCGAGGAGAGTACAACGGCGCCCAAGTAGCCATCAAAGCCTTTCGCATATATCCCGCCCAAAATTTGAAAGAGGCGAGGGAGGTAAGCATACTTCACCATTGAAGGTCTGCTCTAACGAAATTTACAGTTTCTGTGGCAACGGGTGCCGGTATGGAGGAGGCTATCCCATGAAAACATCCTTCCATTCCGCGGCGTCAACATGACGGTCGTCCAACTTGCCCTCGTATACGAGTGGGGGCAACAGGGAAACATCAGTCAATTCGTAGCTTCAAACCCCCGCGCGTCTCGGGTGTCTCTGGTGTGGAGGACTGTTGTTACTGTGGCAACTTCGATTCACTAACCTTGTTTTACATATGCGCGGTAGTTGTTTGGTGTTGCGAAAGGGCTGTGGTACCTTCATTCGCTTGATATCCCACACGGGGATTTGAAGGGGGTAGGTCGTCTCTGATCCCCCGTGTTTCATTTCAACCGCCGCACTTGCAGCGTCGAGATTCCCCTCTCTCTTTTTTCCTCGGTTGTGCGGTCGTGCTGATTCTCTGGTGATAGGCGAATGTTGTCATCGACCGGAAGGATCGGGCTCGTTTGACAGACTACGGGTTGGCTCCTATCAACTCCGACCCGAGTTTCACCGTGGCTGCGACCCCGGGAGCCGTCGGAACTTCCAGGTGGCTAGCACCAGAAATCATCAATACTCCTCGCAAAGGAAATCTCATGCCGGGGATGGAGTCGAAATCCGCCGACGTTTTCGCTTTTGGGATGTTTGCGGTAGAGGTCTTCACTGGGAAGATACCGTTCGATGAACACAAGAACGAAGCGGTAGTGCTCCGCATCTCGCAGGGAGAAAGGCCGGACATGCCAGAGAACGCTCAGGCAGTGGGACTTACCGGCGAGATCTGGAAGCTTCTCGAGAGTTGCTGGCAGCAGAATCCCAAGAAACGACCCACGATGGACGAGATCGTGAGGAGATGGGAGAAATTTGTCGAAAACTACAACAATAATATCACCCTTTTTCCTGAGTGCGTACAAACTACTCTAGTGATTCTGACCTTGTCTTCGTTTCCGTTCTTAACTTCCTACGATCGACCTAGGGAGCCGCAACCCCAAGTAGGATCTACTAGTCGAACTCGGGCGAGGACTATGGCTATGGTCCCCCGACCTCCACCAATACCTGAGGCCCCCCGACCCCGAAGGAGTTCTGCGGCCCCTAAACTCCGAACTGAAAATCATCAACTCAGGCCGATGTCCGACAAATCCAACCGACCCAGAACAACTTCTGAGTTTGCTCGACCAGGAGCAAGGTCCGAGATCGTCCACCAAGCTCCCAGACCCGAGGTCGCCCAACGGGGTATCAATCCCGGGGCTGCCCAACCACGGGCGCAACCCTCAGCCCCGCCACCGAGTGAGTCTGTCTTATCATAAGGGTACCAGTCCCAGTACTGATATACGTGGTTGAAGAACATAAACCTAAGAAAGGGTGTGGGTGCATTATTATGTGACTTGCGGTGCCACTGGTGGCAGGAGTACACGTGGGGTGGGAGATCGACCCGGAGCCCAGCTTCACCCCGCGAGGAAACTCCTCGTGTTTCTTTAACTCTATTCTTATCAAGAATGTGTTTCGTCGTATACAGGTTCCGGGGGATTATGGCCGCAGATATCTGATCGGCGTATACAATTGGTCAGGGAACGAGTCGATCCCCCGAAGCTTTGGCGATCATCTTACTTGTTTTTGTGACCACTTGGCGGAAACGTGGTTTTGTCGAGGTAGTCCCAGCGTTTGGCCAGCACACGTTTCCACGTATATCGAAGGTACCCGCGAAACACAAGTAGTCTTGGTCCAGCCACCGCCCCCCATGTCCGTCTCCGAGTCTCAAGTGCTACAGCACCTTTGTGCTCTGGAAAAATCCTCATCAGAATTCTTACGCGCATTGCACACATTCATCCGACTCGACGAGGAGGGGGAATATTCTCTCAATTTGCAACAACCCGAGTCAGCTCGACTAGTCAACTTCTTGGATGGGGTAACGCCAAGTCTCTGTGCAACATCGTTCCACTTGAATCGAACGTTTGAACCCTTATCCGCCTCAGGCGCTGGATGTTATCCCAGTAACAGATGCGCTGTTCCGACGTTGTCCTCGGAGACTGCGCCGCATTTGCGGCATATCACAACGTTTTGTCATCATCACACTCGAAGGTGATTCAAGACATCATTTGGCTTTTGTTGAGGCGCGGGAACGTTGGTCGTCAGCTTGCCGCTGATCTCGGACTCTACCGTGTTGATGGTTATTAATAGTTGTTGACAGATGTTGACCGCCGGTGGCTGGCAATCCATTTACGGTATACCCGAACAGCGTCAAATGATCCGAGTTACGATGACTACGTCAAAGTCAATGACCGACACAACACTGGGAGGAGCAAAAACCTCTGGAAACGGTCAGTGCAACCTCGACTAGCATTTAAAACTCAGATTCCTAGAAGGTATGGCTCGTGTTACCCGGACGCGGGTATCCAATGTCGCCCGTCAACCGAACACAATGCCTTTCAACTCAAGGTCTCCGAAGATCATGGAACGATCCTCCGTCACTGTACACCCGCTTTCGGGATGATCAAAATAGGCTTCACACACGTACTGCCGCGAACTGTATGGTACACTTCCCAGCGTACGCTACAACCTGCGATGTGTTCCTGTCAATCTGGCATGATATACCAGAGGGCCCCGGATGCCAGATTTCGTTCAACACCCCCTAAAGGCGCCATAATAAACCCACATTGGATAGTTCTGGATTGGATGCAGAGCGACGAGGTCTCGGATTATTTGCGATCCTGAAGCTAGCCGCGCTCACCTAGTGAGGTCTCCTTCACAGCAAAGGAACCGCGCCACTCAACGTAACACAAAAATGCCAGGTATTAGGCGTAACCAAAGGTCC
>Ga0307515_10017627_pt1 | contig 12991 bp, 1 predicted proteins | sample 17_EM_MG_FD_194513 | JGI IMG/M metagenome (GOLD analysis project Ga0307515, IMG submission 194513) | Populus trichocarpa ectomycorrhiza microbial communities from riparian zone in the Pacific Northwest, United States - 17_EM | ecosystem: Host-associated > Plants > Roots > Unclassified | place...
GCCGTACGATTACCCCCCCCCCCTTTATAAAAGCCTGCCCTTAGGCTTTATATATCTATATTATGCCTATAAGGCGTTCTTATCTTTATACTCTTCTGGTAGCTTATTATCTTTATTATACTAGCATTCTATCCATTCGTCTAGGTACTTTAGCGGTCTTAGTTTATTAGGGTAATAGCTATAAAATTCTTAAAGCTTATAGGGACTGTTAATAAAGTTCTATATAGGGTACTAGGTAGGATCTAAGTTATAGCCTTTCTAACTAACGTGGTACTTTAGCGTTTTCCTTACTAACTTATAGGCCAGTATCTCCTCAATTTCCTATTTATCATCGCTATTAACTTAAATTAGTAGGGGGGGTTTATTTTTTTGTCTAGGTAATAGGTTGTTTATAGCCTTCCATAGCTTATCTAGTAAGAAAATAAGGTAAACCTTAATTAAATCTAGGAGCTCTACTTTATATAAGTTGCCTATTTTCTTAAGGACCTTATATAGTCCTGCTATTTAATAATTGTCAATCGGACGTCCGTGCACCGATTGTAAGAAAAGAATGATGACTCTGTCTATTGAATGGTGGCTCTAGAGCCTCTATATACACATAGGAAAGGTGTAGGAAATGAGAACGAGAAGGGGGTAAGGGGGTGGCAATGGAAACAAGGGGTAGGTGACCGAGTCAATGACCGAGTCAATGACCGAGTCAATGATTGAGTCAATGACTGAGTCGATGGGAGGTTGCTGAGTCGGTGATAAGATAACCTGATTCAGGTCGACAATAATTAAGCTTATAACTAGGCCGTTCCGTCTTCTAGTTCTTTATTATAACCTAGACTATATTACCTATAGTAAAGTCGGGCTCGCACCTATGCTTATTGGCCTGTTGTTTTATTAATTTTTAGGCCTTTTTTAAATTTGTACGGGCTACCGTCCAGGCTTCCTCTAAGCGCTTGGCGTACTACTAGGCTTCCTTATAAGACAGTTTCTCGCGTATAGTCCGTAGTCCTTTTAGTCTATCCCAGTTAAAGCTTATTTATAGTAGATACCCTATTTCTAGTTAGATAGGTACAAATCCTATAAAGTTATAGGGTAGGGTCGCCTGGGCGTAGTCTATTAGAGGTAGCAGTTTGCCCCAATTATCTTAAAAGTAGTTAATAAAGGGCCGGAGTTTCTGGTCTAAGTATTAATTTATAATCTCTGTCTAACCGTCTATTTAGAGGTGGTACGCTATAGAAAGCTTTAGCCTAATTCCTAGGATCTAAGTAAACTTGTTCTAGAAAACCGATATAAACTATAGTCCGCGGTCCAATATAATAGTATCTAGTAGTCTGTAAATTTGGTAGATATAATAAATATATAGTTAGGCCGCCTTTTTAGCATTAATATTCTTATAACAGGGGATTAAGAAAAGGCGTTTGCCAAAACAGTTAACTAAGATTATAACTATATTATACCCATCACGGTCTACTAGTAGTTCGTAAAAGTCTATAGAGATATACTGCTAGGGGCGCTCTAGTATTAGGAGTGGCTTTAATAGTCCTAGGGTCTTATCTCGTGGAATTATAGACCTACAGCAGTTATTGCAGTTCCGTATATAACGGTCAATATCTATAACTATTCCGGGCCAGTAGTAACGGTTACTAATAATCTTATAAGTCTTATTTTTTCCGGGGTAGGCCGTAGAGACCTAGGTATATGCTTTGGTAATAAGCCGGGTTCGTAAGTTCTGTTCTTTACTACTACTAGCCGTTCCTAGTACTTAAGCAGTCCACTTTTAAGGGACCATAGGCTGCTAATATCCTTTGCCTTTTCGCGGTACTCCTATAGAGAAGGGTCCGTACTGTTTACTTACAGTAGTTTATTAATAAGGTCAAATTCTATGGGGTCGATAGGACATATCTCAGCGCTTAAAGATTTAGTACTTAGTTCTTCCCGTATCCGAGGGTTAAGGTGCTCTAGCTATAGTAGCGTCTAGGTTTATAATAAGATCTTCGCGGCTATCTAGTTATTTAAGTCCTATTTACGCCTTATAAAAGCGTCCACACGGTTAGTAGCGCCTGGCCTATATATAATTAGGAAGTGGAACTAAGATAGGGTATCCGCCTAACGCGCCTGCTGGGCCGTAAGGGCTTTTGTTGTTATAAAATATTCTAAGGCCTTATAATCTAAAACTACTTAGATAGGCTCAGGGGTCCCTTTTAGCTATACTCGCTAGTGCTAAAAGCTAGAGATAATAGCCAACATTTCTTTATTGTGGATTAAGTAGTTTAGCTCAGTATCTACTATAGTCTTTAAGTAGTAAGCAATAGGGTGCCACTCTCTGTCCGTCTACTTCTGGGAATAAACGCTAGTAATAACACTATTTAAGGCATCGGTTTCTAGCATTAAGGGCCGTTCTAGGTTAAAGTAGGTAAGTAAGGGAGCGGAGACTAGTCGTTTTTTAAGCTTATTAAAAGCCTGCCTATATATAGTGTTAAAGTAAAAGGGCTGGTCCTTTATAGTAAGGCGGCTAAGGGCCTAAGTAATTCTGCTATAGTTCTTAATAAAGCGTTAGTAGAAGTTACAGAAGCCTAAGAATAACTATATCCCCTTTACGGTCCGTAGTGGTTCCCACTAATTAATTACGGCCGTCTTTTCCGGGTCTACCTTGATTCCATCCGTACTAATAATAAACCCTAAGTACTTTATTCGCTTTACACTAAACTCTAACTTCTTAATATTAGCCTAAAGGCCAGCTTTATAGAGCCGTTATAGGACCTTATAGATGTGCTCCTCGTATTCTAACTCATTCTCTAAGTAAATTATAAGATTATCTAGGTAGGCTATATAGAAGTTATTAAGGTAGTTAAAGAGTACATTATTTATATATTGTTGGTACGTAGTAGGTCCGTTAGTTAGTTTAAAAGGGAGCACTTTATATTTATATAATTCGTATTAAGTCTAAAATATAGTAAGGTTTATAGATCTAGGGTTTATCCTAATTTGGTAAAAGGCCTAACGAATATTAAGCTTTATAAATACCTTAGCTCTATTTATTCGGGCTAGCGTCTTATTTAGTAGGGGTAGCAGATAACGGTCTTTGCGGGTTATATTATTAAGCTTATAGTAATTAATACAGAAACAAAGTCCTCTATTTAGCTTTTTTATAAAGAGAATAGGGAGGCAAATAGGGCCTAACTGGGCTTAATAAACCCCTTTGCTAGGTTATCCACAATATACTACTTAGTAGCCTATAATTCGGCAATAGATTGTTTACGAAGGGGGGTATAGCCGAGGACGTTTTCCTTATCTAGTTTAATCTCAATCTTATAGTTATATGGTTAGTAGGGTAGGAGCATATTAAATACTACCTTAGAGAATATATTCTTAAACTCTTAGTACTAATAGGGTAGTTTCCGTTCTACTAGCTCCTTATCTATAAGCTTGTCTTTCTCTTAGGCTAGGGTCTCTTTTTCTTTAATTATTTAATTAATTTTATATAAGCTAGTTATAAAGGCAACGGTATCTAGCTAAACTAAGTTCTGGTAGAATCCTACAGCGCTAATATAGTAGATATTAACTGGTAGGAGGTCCGCAGATTTCTTTACAGATATTTATTAGGCCATATTTTACGGTATAGGGTTTATAGTCTTCCTTAGCTCGTATTCTATTTTCCGTAAGTTATCCTTTTAGTCTATCTGTTTAGTATATTGTCTAATATTTCTAGTCTTCCTTTATAGCTACGTAGGGCCTAAGTTCTCTATAGGGAACTTAGGTAGGTCACTACTAACTTCCTAGGTCTTTAGTGTAGGTGGCGTAATATAAGTTTAGGGGCGGCGTAGTATACGGATCTGTCGCGGGTTAAGCTATATATCCTTCTTAAAGGCCTAGTCTCTGCGTATAGTATCGGCTTAATAAATAGTATTAATTTAGGGTTATATAAGGTTTTCTATTATAATGCTAATTTCTTTTATAAAAGAAGGGGTTAGGGGTAGGGTTTTAGGCCAGATAAGCCGTCTACTTTATACGTCGAGCTGTAAGCCTAAATAGGCTAGCCATTTTCTCCTTAAGATTATATTATAGCTTCCAAGGTCTATAATAAGGAAGGGAATATTATACTGCCTTCGCCTATTAACGCGGAGGTATATCCGCAAAATACTCGTAATAGGTTACCCTACCTATCCGTTATACCCGCGAATAGGAATTAGTTTAGGTAGATCTTCTATAAATATATTAAGAAAGTCAGCTAGCTTTACGGCACACTAAATATCTATTAGGGTAAAGGCATTTACTTTAGAGTTAGCTAAGGTAGAGGTTAAAACTTAATATCTATTGTAAAATAAAGTATAAGGAATAGTGCAGCTTTTTCCACTAATTAGCCGTCCTAGATTAACGTATAATATATTAATCCCTTTTAACCCTAAAGAGGAGTCTTTCTCTAAGGTTCCTCTTTTTCCAGCTCTATACTATCCTTCTAGATTAACAGAACCTCGTCCGCTTTTACTTTTATTAGGCAGTTCCTTATAGGGTAGCCTTTTTAACCGTATAAGAAGCAAGCCCCTTAATTACTAAGGGCCTATATACGAAAGTCGCTATAGGTAGGCTAAGTAAACGCTTAGCCTGCGGTAGGGCTAGCTATATAGCTAGTTGCTAGGTTAGCGGCCGGTGCAGTAGGCGTTATAGGTTATACTAGGGTATTACGGGCCGTTCTTATATTACTTATAGCTTAATTTAAGGGATTCCTAGCCTTTATCCGGTTAGCTCGTGCCTTAATTTAATAAAGGCCTTAGTTAATGGCCAGGCAGTAGTCTATAAGTTCTTTTAACGTCTATATAGTAGTAAAAGCTAGTAATAAAGCCCGCTATAGGTCTAGGGTAAGCTTGTTAAAGAGGTCTAAGAGTAGGTCTTTCTAGGGAATCTAGGCTTGTCTAGCTAGGTATAAAAAGCGGGTCTAAAAGGCTAAGAAGGTCTCCGTTACTTTTATATTTAGACCTTTATAGCTAAGGCGGGCGTTCTATACCCTAAAAGGGTCCTTATAAATAGAAGATAGGTAGTTAATTATTTCTTCTTTAGAGAGGAAGGGTTTTGTTAAGTCTTTAGTATATCACAGGCGTAAATATATTTAGGCGTCTTCGCCAGTACGGCTAAAGATATAGGCCATCTTAGCTTAGGGGGTAGGAAAGTAGTTAATATTAACTTTAAGCTTGTCCTGTAATTAAAGCTTCTAGTTATTAAATATTAGGTCTATTCCATCTATAAGTAACAGGGGATCCGCAACCTTTATTAACTGCTTTAATGCTATATAGGCTTAATAGATCTATTAAGGCGCTAGGATAGGGCCTAAAAGACTATAGCAAGTCTTTAGTTATCTAATAATAACTTATTATTAAATATAGGGGTATCTTTAGCTTTAAGCAGCTCTCGCAGTTATTTAATTTTAGTATTAGCTACCGCAAGCTCCGCCTAGGGGGTTAAAACATTAATTATTTCTTTATCTAAGGTATTTAAGGGTCCTACAGCTGCTTTACCTACTACTATATTTCGTGGCATAGTGGTAGGGGTATTAGGTAATTCTGGGTAATTTCTTTAGGGGTTCTAGTCTGTGCGTGTCTTATAGGTCCTTTCCTTAGGGTTCTGTTCTTTTCCTTTAGGTTCTGTCCTTATAGTCCTAGTAATGTCCTTAGGGTCCTATTCTATGTCCTTATCCTATTTATGGTCCTGTAGATATATTTAAGTTCCTTCTTAGGAAGAAAGGGTAGTTTAAGCTTTAGATAATATTAGCAACTTAGTTAATCAAGATTTAAGCACGGCAAAAGGGGTCGCGCAAGCCTGTACGATTAGATTGTCTATAAACGAGAATCTAAAGCTAAGGAAAAGGAAAGGAAAGGACAAGTAGCAACGCGAGGAGTTATATACGATCCCTAGTCACGTGAGAGTCACGTGAGCCCTACGTCTACCATAACGTCTACCATAGCTGCCGCTTTCTGCCAGTGCCGTAACAAGGACTCTAATGGAGGATTTTCCTATATAATTACCGGCTGGTTAATAGAGGAAAGGTAGAAACGTACAACCGTGACGTCATGCATCACGACTTTTTGCTTAGCTTCCTCAAAAATAAAATATATTCGGTGTTTTTAGTGGTGGCCTTTGGCATCATTTTGTCGGCATCGCAATGTTAAGGTGTTTTGGTGGGGCTTGCTAATAAAATCGCGCTAGCTAGGGTGCCTGCAGCATGCTACTATCGTTGCCGAAATATCGTGAACTCGCGCCGAAGTAAGCCCGCGTATCCCCCACCACTATTAAAACAATACACCCTATATATCCCCACTAATATAACTCTATATTTTATAAATAGAGGCTTATTTAATAGCCCTATTCTAGCGCTATAAAATAAGCCCTCATTTATATAGTTTAGGGCCATTTTAGTAAAGTTATGGGGGGTGCTTTTTTTGGGCGGAGGAGGGTCGGATTAGTCAGCGCAGAGCGTCAATTTAAGTTTTGTTGCCGTTTTAAAGTACCGTATATAATTCCACTAATACTAGTCTAATTTATATAAATAAGGGCTTGTTTTATAGCGCTAGAATAGGGCTATTAAATAAGCCTCTATTTATAAAATATAGAGCTATATTAGTGGGGATATATAGGGTGTATTGTTTTGATAGTGGCGGGGGATGCGCGGGCTTACTCCCCACCAACATTAAAACTATACACCCCCTATAGCCCCACTAATATAGTTCTATAGTTTATAAATAGAGGCCTATATTATAGCTCTATTCTAGAGCTATAAAATAAGCCTTTATTTATATAAATTAGACTAGTATCAGTGGAATTATATGGGGTGCTTTATGACGGCTAAAAAATATAATTTGAGGCTCTGCGCTGCCTAATCCGACCCTCGACCTCCTAAAGTAAGCACCCCCTATAACTCTACCAAAACAGCCCTAAATTATATAAATAAGGGCTTATTTTGTAGCCCTAGAATAGAGCTATAAAATAGGTCTCTATGTATAAACTATAGAGCTATATTAGTGGGGCTATAGGGGGTGTATAGTTTTGATGTTGGTGGGGGTGTGCGCGGGCTTACTTCGGCGCGAGTTCACGATATTTCGGCAACGACAGTATGCATATGCAGCGCATATACAAACCAAAATATTTAATAAATAAAAATTAATGGTTATATGCCAGGCATATACGGGGCATATGCAATAATAAAATTAATAAACTAAGTTATTAAAACATCCTGTATATGTAATGTATAGCCTTAGCATATACAGAGCATATGCTTACTTTACACTTTACCTATTCTACCTTTATATTAAAGAGACCTTACTCCCTATATACTATCCTCTAAAGCATTGCCTTTATGTTTTATATAAGGTAGGCTATACTATAGTATTTGCTAAGTATATACGTAGCATATACTAACCGTATACACTAAATATGCGATGCATATGCTAAGCATATACGTACACGTATAAGAATAAGTCGCAGTAGTAAACGGCTTATTTGTGAGCATGTGCTAGGCATATGCTAAGTATATACGTAGCATATACCCAGTATATTCTTAGCGTATGCCTAGCACATGCTCACAAATAAGCCGTTTACTACTGCGACTTATTCTTATACGTGTACGTATATGCTTAGCATATGCATCGCATATTTAGTGCATACGGTCGCTAAGGTAAGTTGTGGCTACTGATGCGCGTTCTGTATGGGCAAAAGTGTGACCACGCCGACCTTTTGCCGGCGGTTCCATCGGTGACCACGCTCAACTTTCGCCAACCCCATCGGTGACCACGTTCAACTTTTCCGTGACCACGCTCAGCTGCACCCCGGAGCCTCTGTACGCAGAGCTTCGCGCAGAGCCTCGTGCAGAGCCTCGTGCAGAGCCTCTGTACGTAGAGCTTCGTGTAGAGCTTCGTGTAGAGCCTCGTGTAGAGCCTTGTGCAGAGCCTTATGCAGAGCCTCTAAGTAATAAAACTGTGTAAAAATTCATTTGCGTAATTAGCATATAACTTTACCTTAATTGCATGTCAAGGAATATACAGTTAGCTTTTAAAGTTGTTAAGTAGGCTAATTGCGTGTTATTTAACTTTTAAATATGTCAAGTAGGTTAACTGCGTGTTAAGGAATATATAGTTAGCTTTTAAAGTTGTTAAGTAGGTTAACTGCGTGTTATTTAACTTTTAAATGTGTCAAGTTGGTCAATTGCGTGTCGAGTTGGTCAATTTGCATGTTAATTACGCGAAACGCGCTTAACAAAGTCCACTTAAATCTCATCCTGCGAATATTTTCCCGATGAAAATAGGACCTATTTAGATAACTATTAAAGAAAGATAAATTAGAATGTCTTTTAATATCCTATTATTAGGACGAGATAAGGTAGTATTAGATATACCTTAGTTATATAAATATAATCTAAAGATTAATTAGGTTATAGGCTAGGTTAAGATTAGAAATACTTAATAATATAAAAGGTATATAGTAACTAAGTTAAAGCAATATATAAGGAAACTAAGAAAGGGTTATCCTATATACTAAAGAGATACTATAAGTATAGCAAAAAACTATAGAGCCTAGAAAGTAAAAAGCTATTAAAGTATATAGTATAGGACTATAAGATAGAATTAGAGCTAATAATAAGTCTAAAGTTCTTTCTAATCTAACGTAATCGGTAAGTAACCTGGCCACGCAAGTAACCTAGCCACCTTAAAAATTAGAAAATTCATACTTTAATATCTCAACAACCACTTAATAATAAATTTTAAAAATTTAGATTTAGACTTTTATATACGCTTTGCAGCTTCTATTAAAGTTGCATAGTAATTAGTTGGGTGGTTTTTAAAATATTATAATTTGGGGGCCAAAATAAAGCCAAATTGCGATATCTTAACAACTACTAAATTAATTACTATGTAACTTTAATAGAAGCTATAAAGTGTATATAAAAGCCCAAACCTAAATTATTAAAATTTATTATTAAGTGGCTGTTAAGATATTAATATATGAATTTTCTAATTTTTGGTGGGGTTTTAAGGTGGCTAGGTTACTTACGTGGCTAAGTTACTTACTAAACACGTTATAAGTTAACTAAAGAAGAGTTAAAAGCACTTAAAGAGTTTATTTAGGAAAATTTATAAAAAGAATATATTAGACCATTATAGTTATTAGCGGGATATTTAGTAGTATTTATACTAAAAAAGAACGGGAAACTTAGACTATATATTAATTACAAATAGCTAAATAGCATTACTAGAAAAAATAGGTATCCTTTACCCTTAATTAGCGAAATTTAGGATTAAATAGGTGTTAGGTAACGAAGTCACCTCGCCTATATATATTGTTCCGCACAGCCGTGTCTGGCATTAAGCCAGTCACTCGTTTACCTTTTGTGGGTTTGTGTGGCTGAGTGGTGCGGAGCTTATCACCTCACAATAGGTAATATATAAATCTTTATAAAGATAGATCTAAGATAGGCCTACCACTAAATTAGGATTAAGGAAGGCGATAAATAAAAGGCAGTCTTTAGGTTAAAGAAAGGACTATATAAGCTATTAGTTATACAATTTAGACTTATAAACGTATTAGTAATATTTTAAAAATAAATTAATAGTATATTAGGAGAATACCTTAATACTATTATTATCTACTTAATAACTAAGGAAGAATACGGGGAATACGTTAAATAGGTCTTAAAGAGACTATAAAAAAAATAGATACTAGTAGTAATAAAAAAATATAAGTTCTTTATAAAGAAGACTAATTTTATTAGATTTATTATTATACTAGGTTATATTAGTATAGACTTAAAAAAGATAAAAGCTATAGTAAGTTAGTAAGAACTAGAAAACGTAATATAGTTAAGATTATTTTTAGGGTTTTATAACTACTATAGGAGGTTTATAGTATAATGGTTAAAGAATATTAAACCCTTTACTAGGCTTATGAAGAAAGAGAAACTATAGGCATAGGGAAATAAGTAAAAGAAGTTATTTACCTAGGAACTAATCCTTAAAATCTATTAACTAAAACTAAAGATAGTTGTGGAAATAGATATATTAGACTTTATACTAGAAGTATATTTATTATAGAAGTATAGAAATATCTAATATCTAATAGCATACTATAGTTAGAAGATAATACTACTAGAGTTAAACTATAATATCTATAATAAGGAGTTATTAAGTATAATTATAATACTTAAAAAATAGAGAGCATTTTTATAAAGTATAAAGAAATTATTTATAGTTAAAATAGATTATAAGAACCTAATAGGGTTCCTAATAATAAAAGAACTTAATTAGAAATAGGTTAAATAGGTAAAAATACTTATAGAATACTATTTTAAGATTTAGTATATTAAAGGCACTAAGAGTATAAAAGTAGATGCGTTAAGTAAAAAGGCTAAACTATATAATAATAAGAAACTATTAAGAGTAATACTACGCAGAGATAGTAATAGATTAATTAGGTATAATTATTCTAAGATTATAGTAATTTAAGAGCATAAGCTACCGGAAAGTAATTAGATAAAAAGAATTTAAAAGGCGTAATTTAAGGACTTAGAAACGGACTAGTATAAGTAGAAAATAAATATATATATCCTAAGGGAAATAGTAGAGGAATTTATTAAAGATTTTTATAGGGGAATAATATAGGGACATAATAGAGCTATAGGCTTAGTGTTAAGACTATAAAAAGAGTATATTATTTATAGAATTTAGAGTTTAGTAAGAAAAGTTATAAAGGAGTATTTAGATTACTAAAGAAATAAGCTAATACTGTATAAGCCGTATAGAAAGCTATAGCCTATTAAAGTACTAAAACGACTATAAGAGATAATATTATAGGACTTTATTATAAAGTTACTAAAGTTAAAAGATTTTATTACCGGATAAGAGTATAAGGTAATTTTTATAATAGTAAACAAGTTAACTAAATAGGGCTACTTTATAGCATATACAGAAGAAATCTTGGTAAAAGATATTACTAGAATTTATATTAAAGAAGTATTTATAAGATATAGAGCACTAAGTAAAATTATATTAAATAGAGATCTAAGATTTATAGTAATATTTTAGAAAGTATTTTTAGCGAAATAAGGGGTTAAAGTAGTAACTTTTACTATATACTATTTATAGACGGATAAATAAATAAAAAGATTAAATTAGATACTAGAGTAGTATTTAAGATATTATATTAACTATACGCAGAATAATTAGGTATTATTACTACTAGTTATATAATTTATATATAACGCGATACTATAGGAAGGTATAAAGATATTACTATTTTAGGCGAATTATAGGTATAAGCTTAGAATATTATTATTACTATAATAAGTAAAGAAAACGAGTAGTATAGTAAAAGAAAAAAAAACACTAATAAATTTTTATAAGGACCTCTATTTTATAGCAAAAATAGTATTAAAAAAATAAAAAAGTATTATAATACTAAGAGATCTAAGGGACTAGATCTAAAGGAGGGGGATAAAGTATAGCTATTATATAAAAATTTTATAAGTTAATAACTAAGTAAAAAATTAGACTATATTAGACTAGAACTATTTAAAATCGCAGCTAAGATTTTAGAAGTTATATATAGACTTAACTTACTAGTAAAGATAAAGACTTATCTTATATAGTATATTATAATATTAAAGCTAATATATAGAGATATAAAACTACTAGTTTATAAGGTAGACATATATAAAGAATAAAAGGAAGATAAAGAGTAAGTTTTAAAAATGATTAGTTATAAGAATATTAATAATAAAATATAGTATAAAGTAAAGTAGATAGGCTATAATAAGACTACCTAAAAGCTACTAAAAAACCCTAAAGAACGCTATAGGAACGGTATAGGAGTATTAGAAGAGAATAGGTTAGGTAATATTAAGAAGGAGCTAAAAATAAAAGAATTAGTTAAAAGTAATAAACGAGCCGGATTATCTAAGGGATCTACTACTGGTATATAAGTTATTTCTACCTCTTCTTAATTAGAATTCTTTTTAGCCTCCTTAACCTTAAGCTTACGGAGACCTTACTTAGTAAGACGCTACTCTTTAAAGCGCACCTTCTTATAACCCTTTTTAAGACGAACTAGATAAGCGTAAGTAGTCTATTAAGCCTTAAACACTTTTCGCTCTTTAGTATAAATCCGCTTCCTATTATTATAAAACTTTTATACTTTAGTAAAAGTAGCAGCGAGTTTATCCTTAAGGTAGGACGCCTTAGATTAAACATAGGACCCTATAATAAATTAGATAAAAAAGCTAGAGACTTTAAAGACTAACAAGATATATATACTTAGTATTAGAGATAGATTAAGCATTATAGAATAACTATATATTTACTTATATATACTTAATATAAGAGGGAGGTTAGTAACTAAATAGAGCCGCAATTATAATATATACTAACTTTCTTTCCTTATAATAAGAATAGGATGGTATAACTTTACTCAGTAAAAGAATAATAGTTACTAGCTAATTATAATAATTAGATATAGACGATTTAACAAAAAGTATTAAAAATAATAAAGGTTCTTAAATTAGAAACGGGAATACTATACCTTTAATAAACGACTTAAAGATAGAAGATATCTTTAAAAATAAAGATAAAGAGGGAGGGGATGGTATTACGGACCTTATATTAGTAGTAGTATAACTACTAAGAAGAGATATAAATAGGTTAGTTAAGATAGTATAGGAGGCGCTAGAACTAATTAAGCTATAAAATAATGGGTAGTTAAGTTATATGGCTAGTTATATTATAAGTTTAGAATATAAAAATGTAGAAATATATAAATATAAGACATACTAATATACTAACGTACTAATGTACTTAGTATATTTCTTAGGCGTAGTATTATATATTTAAAGGACTATAGTCCCTACCTAGATAGTTCTCTTCTTTATAGTAAATCTTAGAATATAATTAAAGTTAATCTATTAGGCAACCGCTTTACTAGTTATTATTATATTATTAACTTCTTATTTACCTACACACCTAGCCTA
>Ga0307515_10017628_pt1 | contig 12991 bp, 12 predicted proteins | sample 17_EM_MG_FD_194513 | JGI IMG/M metagenome (GOLD analysis project Ga0307515, IMG submission 194513) | Populus trichocarpa ectomycorrhiza microbial communities from riparian zone in the Pacific Northwest, United States - 17_EM | ecosystem: Host-associated > Plants > Roots > Unclassified | place...
GCTGGCTTCCGACCGGCGCGCAGCGCGAGCGGCAGCGCGAGCTCGCGATGGCACGCTGGTATCGCGGAGGCCGACGGTGACGACGTGGATCCTGCTGCGCGGTCTGACCCGGGGGTGCGGCCATTGGGGCGACTTTCCGGCGCTGCTTCAACGCAGGCTTGCGGATTCGACGGTGGTGGCGCTCGACCTGCCGGGCAATGGTCGGCTGAATCGGCTCTCCAGCCCGACGCGGATCGAGGCGATGACGCAGTGGTACCGCGACGAGGTGCGCCGTCTCGACCTCGCGCCGCCATACCGGCTGCTGGCGATGTCGATGGGCGCGATGATCGCCATCGATTGGGCCCGCATCGCGCCTCACGACATCGCCGGCTGCGTGCTGATCAACACCAGCCTGCGGCCCTTCGATCCCTGGTATCGGCGCCTGAGACCCGCGAACTACGCCGCGCTGCTGCGGCTGGCAGTTTCCGGGAACGCCGACTTCGATCATGAGCGCACGATCCTGCGCCTGACGAGTCGCAACCGCGCCGCCGCGGCCGACGTGCTGGGCACATGGGTTCAGCTTCGACGCAGCCACCCGGTCTCGACCCGCAATGCGCTGCGGCAGCTGATCGCCGCGGCCCGTTTCAGGGCATCGAACGATGCGCCTCGGGTTCCGCTTCTCGTACTCGCCGGCCTGCGCGACGCCTTGGTCGACGTGCGTTGTTCGCTGGATCTGGCGCAACGGTGGAATGCCGACATCGCGGTGCACCCGCAGGCAGGGCACGACCTGCCGCTGGATGACGGTCCCTGGGTCGCCGAACGCGTTTCGCGTTGGCTGGCGCTCTCCGATTCACACCGTGCTGGCGCAGGCAAACACTCGTAGCTCGCAGACGACGCTGCGCGCGAATTTCAAGCTCGAGGTCGGTACGCGATCATGTCGATCTCGACTTTCGCGTCGACCATCAGACGTGCTTCGGTCGTCGAGCGCGCAGGCCGGCCGTTTGCGAAGTAGCTCATGTAGACGCGGTTGAACGCACCGAAGTCGCGTGCGTCCTGCAGCCAGCAGGTGCTCTTGCAGACGTCGTCGAAGGTGGCTCCGGCGAGCGCAAGCACGGCCTTCAGGTTCTCCATCACCTGACGTGTCTGAGCTTCGATGCCACCGGCGACGATCTCGCCGTCGGCATTGGCCGGCACCTGGCCGGAGACATAGACGAAGTCACCGGCACGCACCGCGGGCGAAAACGGTCGAGCGAGGCGATCTGACGCGACGGGCGGGGTTCCAAGGTATTCGAGCGGCATGAGTTTGAGCTCCTGATCAGGTGAAGTGAAAGTGTATTTCAAGCATCCACCAGATTCATCGGGAAAACCACGATGCATTCGCCGCAATTGACAGCAATAGTGCTTGCTGATGAAATTAACTTTCACATCCAGCGTTCAACTCGACCGGGGAGCCCCCATGCCGATGATCGACCTTTCCTCTCGCCGCACGCTGCTGCGCCATGCGCTGATCGGCGCCTCGGCGGTCGCCGCCCTGCTTGCAGGCGCCACCGCAAGCTCCCAGCCGCGCAACCACGCGACGCTGGCGATGGTCGCGGAGCCGCAGACGCTGGACCCCATGGCGTCGACCGCCGATCTGGTCGGCACGATCATGCAGCACGTGTACGAGACGCTCTACACGTTCGACGCCAAATGGAACGTCGTGCCGATGCTGGCCGAGTCGCTGCCGAAGGTATCGGCCGACGGCAAGACCTACTCGATCACGCTGCGCAAGGGCGTGATGCTGCACAGCGGCCGCGAGCTGACGCCCGATGACGTGGTCGCGAGCCTGCAGCGCTGGATGGAGCAGTCGCCGCGCGGCAAGGCCGTCGCCAAGGAGCTCGACAGCATCAAGCCGAAGGGTGCGCTCGGTGTCGAGATCGTGTTGAAGGCGCCATACGCGCCGCTGGTGTCGCAGCTCGCGCTGCCCAGCGGCATGGCCGCGATCATGGCGAAGGAGTCGATCGCGACGCCGCTCGCGAGCTACGTCGGCACCGGCCCCTATAAGTTCAAGGAGCGCAAGCCCGACCAGTTCGTGCTGCTGACGCGCTTCGACAAGTACAGCGCGCGCAAGGAGCCGGCCAGCGGCTACGGCGGCAAGCGCGAAGCGGCGATCGAGGAACTGCGCTTCGTGCCGGTGCCGAATGCGAACACGCGCGTCGAAGGTGCGCTCGCCGGCCAGTACGACTTCGCCGACCTGCTGCCCGTCGAAGCGCTGAGCCGGCTCGAGAAGAGCGGCGGCAAGTCGGTGCCGATCCTGACGCCGTCGTTCGGCTTCCCGTACCTCGTGCTGAACACGAAGGAGGGCGTCGTCGCGAACCAGGCGCTGCGCCAGGCGATCCAGATCGCGATCGGCGAAGGCGAGATGCTCGCCGCCGGCTTCGGTGACACGCGGTTCTTCGTCGCCGAAGGCAACCACTTTCCGAAAGGCTCGCCGTACTACTCGACCGCGGGCACCGACCAGTACAACCAGCGCAACGCGAACAAGGCCAAGGCCGCGGCCGAGAAGGCCGGCTACAAGGGCGAAGCGGTGCGCATCCTGACGAGCCGGCAGTACGACTTCCACTACAACATGGCGCTGCTGATGGCGGAGCAGATGAAGCGTGCCGGCTTCAAGGTCGAGATGAATGTCGTCGACTGGGCGACGCTGGTCCAGCGCCGCAACGACTCGAAGCTGTGGGACATCTACGTGACCCACTCGGGCATCTTTCCCGAGCCGATGCTGTCGCCTCCGCAACTCGGCGACGGCGCACCCGGCTGGTGGAGCACGCCGGCCAAGCAGGCCGCGCTCGCGGCATTCAACCAGGAGCCGGACCCGGCCAAGCGCGGCGCGCTGTGGGGCAAGGTTCAACAGGTCGTGTACGACGAGGTGCCCTACATCAACGTCGGCAAGTTCAACGGTCTCTCGGCGAAAAGCCCGGCGCTGGAGAACTACCAGGCCGCGACCTGGCCGTTCTTCTGGAACGCGCGCATCAAGTAGCTCGAGCGACCCGGCATGCGCAAGTTTCTCTTGTCGAAGGCGCTCGGCATGCTCGCCGTGCTCGCGATCGTCGCGGTGATCGTGTTCGTGCTGACCCGCGCCGCATCGGGCGACCCGATCTCGGTGCTGCTCGGCGACCAGGCCACGGCCGAAGACATCGCACGCGTGCAAAAGGTCTACGGCCTCGACAAGCCGCTGCCGGTGCAGTTCGCCTACTGGCTGCGCGAAGTGCTGCACGGCAACCTGGGCGACTCGATCTTTCTGCAGCGTCCGGTCACCCAGGCGCTGCGCGAGCGCGCCGAGCCGACGACCCTGCTCGCGCTGATGGCGGTCGCGATCGCGGCCGCGATCGGCATCCCGTGCGGCATCGTCTCGGCGGTGTTTCGCGGGCGCTGGATCGACCAGTTATTCACCGGCGTTGCGATGCTCGGCGCCAGCATCCCGAGCTTCTGGCTCGGCCTGGTGCTGATCCAGATCTTCGCGGTCTCGTTCGGCTGGTTTCCGGTGTCGGGCTATGGCGCGCCCGATGCAGCGCTCGCCGAACGGGTGCACGCGCTGGTGTTGCCGGCCGCGGTGCTCGGCTTGCTGAACTCGGCGCTGATCATCCGTTTCACGCGCGCGTCGATGCTCGACGTGCTGGGTGAAGACTATGTGCGCACGGCGCGCTCGAAGGGCTTGGCCGAATCGACCGTGGTGCTCAAGCACGCGCTGCGCAACGCCCTGGTGCCGATCGTCACGGTGGTCGGCTTGACGGTCGCGCTGATGATCGGCGGCGCCGTCGTCACCGAGACCGTGTTCGGGCTGCCAGGCGTCGGCAACCTCGTGGTCAGCGCCGTGCTGCGCCGCGACTACCCGGTGATCCAGGGCGCGCTACTCGTCGTCGCGGCGATCTACGTGCTGATCAACTTCTCGATCGACCTGCTGTACGCGGTCGTCGACCCGCGCGTGAAGGTCGGCTGATGAAAATGCCCCCGATGCTGCGGCAGTTGCTGCACCGCCGGATCGTGCTGGTCGCGGCCGTGGTCTTGTTGATCATCGCGGTGCTCGCGATCGGCGCGCCGTGGTTCGCGTCGTTCGACCCGAACGACACCGCGGTTCTGCAGCGCCTGAAGGGTCCGAGTTCCGAGCACCTGATGGGCACCGACGAACTCGGCCGCGACATGTACGCGCGCATCGTGCACGGCGCGCGCTACTCCCTCGCGATCGCGGCGCTGACGGCGCTCGGCTCGGTGATCGCCGGCACGCTGCTGGGCCTCGTCGCCGGATTCTTCCGCCGCCTCGATGCACCGTTGATGCGCGTGGTCGACGCGATGATGTCCTTCCCCGACATCCTGCTGGCGATCGCGCTGGTCGCGATCCTCGGCCCGTCGCTGGTCAACGTCGTGCTGGCGCTGGTGCTGGTCTACACGCCGCGTGTCGCGCGGGTGGTGCGCGCATCGACACTGGTAGTGCGCGAACTGCTCTTCGTCGAGGCCGTGCGTGCGCTCGGCGTGCGCACCTCGCGCATCCTGTGGCGGCACATCCTGCCGAACCTGATGTCGCCGATCCTGGTGCAGGTGAGTTTCATCTTCGCGTACGCGATCCTGGCCGAGGCCGGCCTGTCGTTCCTCGGCGTCGGCGTGCCGCCGGAGATCCCGACCTGGGGCACGATGGTCGCCGGCGGCCAGCAGTACGCGCACCAGGCGTTCTGGGTCGTGCTGTTCCCGGGCCTGGCGATCATCTTCACGGCGCTGTCGCTGCAGATGCTCGGCGACGGCGTGCGCGACCTGCTCGACCCGAAATTGAAGAAGGCGCTGTGAGATGGAAGCCGATCCGAGCACGAATCCACGCATCGAACCGCGCCTGGCGGTCCAGCGCCTGAGCACCTCGTTTCCGACCGAAGGCGGGCTCGTGCACGCGGTGGCCGACGTCAGTTTTTCGATCGCGCCGGGCAAGACCACTGCGCTGGTCGGCGAATCGGGCTCGGGCAAATCGGTGACGAGCCTGACCTTGATGCGGCTGCTGGCGAAGACCGCGAACGCGCGTGTCAGCGGTGTCGCGCGCTTCGCGACACGCGAGGGCCGCAGTGTCGATCTGCTGAAGATCGATGAGCAAGCGCTGCGTGCGCTGCGCGGCAACCAGCTGTCGATGATCTTCCAGGAGCCGATGACGAGCCTGAACCCCGTGCTCACCGTCGGCGAGCAGATCGCCGAGGGCGTGCGGTTGCACAAGGGGCTGGGCCGCAGCGCGGCGCTCGCCGACGCGAAGCGCATGCTCGACCTGGTCGAGATTCCGGCGGCGGACCGGCGTGTCCACGAGTATCCGCACCAGCTCTCGGGCGGCATGCGCCAGCGCGTGATGATCGCGATCGCCATGGCGTGCGACCCCACGCTGCTGATCGCGGATGAGCCGACGACCGCGCTCGACGTGACGATCCAGGCGCAGATCCTGGCGCTGATGCGCAAGCTGCAGGCCGAGACCGGCATGAGCATCCTGTTCATCACACACAACCTGGGCGTCGTCGCGCACCACGCCGACGATGTGGTCGTGATGTATGCCGGGCGCGTCGTCGAGAGCGCGCCGGTGCGGCCGCTGTTCGCGGCGCCTGCGCATCCCTACACGCAGGGCTTGCTGGCGTGCTTGCCGGGCAGGGCGCGCTTGGCGGGGAGGGCGGGGCAACCGCGACCGGCGCGTCTGTTCGCGATCCGTGGCCAGGTCGCGAGCCCGCTCGCGCCGCCGCCGGGTTGTGCGTTCGAGCCGCGCTGCGACCTTGCGATCGCCGCTTGTCGCGACGCGATGCCCGAACTGCTCGCGACGGGTGCGGCGCGGGAAGCGCGTTGCATCCGCGTGGCCGCCGCACTGCCGGAGGCTGCATGACCACACCGCTGATCGAAGTCCGGAACCTGAAGACCTACTTCGGTGGCAGCACCCGGCCGGTGCGGGCGGTCGACGACGTCTCGTTCGCGATCGCACGCGGCGAGACGCTCGGGCTGGTCGGCGAATCGGGTTCGGGCAAGAGCACGATCGGCCGCAGCGTGCTGCGCCTGGTCGAACCGACTGCCGGCCAGGTGCTCTATCGCGGCGCCGACATCGGCGCATTGGCGAGCGAGCCGCTGCGCAAGCTGCGCAGCAAGTTGCAGATCATCTTTCAGGATCCGTATGCGAGCCTGAACCCGAAGATGCGCATCGGCGCGATCCTCGACGAAGCGCTCGCGACCCACGGCCTGCACCCAGGCAAGGGCGCGCGCGCCAGACGCGTCGCCGAACTGCTGGAACTGGTCGGCCTGCGCGCCGAGCATGCGAGCCGCTTCCCGCACGAGTTCTCCGGCGGCCAGCGCCAGCGCATCGGCGTGGCGCGCGCGCTCGCGGTCGAGCCCGAATTCATCGTCGCCGACGAGCCCTTGTCGGCGCTCGACGTGTCGATCCAGTCGCAGGTGATCAACCTGCTTGCCGAGCTGCGCGAACGCCTGTCCCTGACGATGCTGTTCATCTCGCACGACCTCGACGTCGTCGAGTACCTGTGCGATCGCGTCGTCGTGTTGTACTTGGGCAAGGTGATGGAAGTGGCGAAGACCGAAGCGCTGTTCGAGCGGGCGCTGCACCCCTACACCCGCGCGCTGCTCGCCGCGAGCCCGAAACCCGACCCGACCCAGCCGAGCGTGCACGTTGCGTTGCAGGGCGACATCCCGAGCCCGATCGCGCCGCCGTCGGGCTGCGTGTTCCGCACGCGCTGCCCGCATGCGATCGATGCCTGTGCCGAGCATGTGCCGGCGCTCGAGGAGGTCGAGCCCGGGCGCTGGGCGGCGTGCATACGCAAGGAAATAGTTTCGATGAGAGTTGCCGCATGAACGAAGTCATCAACGAGACCGTGCTTTCTCCCGGCATGAAAGGGTTTCCGCACGGTCGCGCCGCCGTGCGACTCGCCGACGTGGGAGGGAAGGGCTGGAACGTGCTGGCCGGCGACCTGCCGTTCCCGATCGCGCTGATCAAGCGTGAGGCGCTCGGTCACAACATCGCGTGGATGCAGGCGCAGGCGCGCAGCTGGGGCATCGACCTGGCGCCGCATGGCAAGACCACGATGTCGCCGCAGCTCTTCCGTCGGCAGCTCGACGCAGGCGCGTGGGGCCTGACGTTTGCCACGGTCACGCAACTCGCTGTCGGCGTCGCGGCCGGGGCGCGCCGCACCCTGATCGCCAATCAGGTGCTGTCGGATGCCGACCTGCGAGGCATCCAGGAACTGCTCCGCGCCCACACCGGCTTGCGCGTCGCGTTCCTGATCGACTCGTTGGCGCAGCTGGGGCTGATCGAGACGTGGTTCGCCGATCACGCCGGCAGCGTGCCGTTCGAGGTGCTGCTCGAGATCGGCGTCGCCAATGGCCGCACCGGCTGCCGCACGCACGCCGAAGCGGCGATGCTGGCGCGGCGCTTGCGCGCGAGTGCTGCGGTCAGGCTCGTCGGCATCGAATGCTATGAAGGCCTGGGCGCGAAGGGCAACACCGATGACGACGCGCCGTACGCGAGCGCGCTGATGGACCGCCTCGAAGCGCTGGCGCGGCTCTGCGACACCGAACAGCTCTTCGAGACCGACGAGGTGCTGCTGTCGGCCGGTGGCTCGGCGATCTTCGACCTGGTCGCGACACGGTTGACGCCGGCGCTCGGTCGGCCGGTGCGCGGCTTGCTCCGCTCCGGGTGCTATGTCACGCACGACCACGGTTTCTACAAGCGATTCGTCAACGTCGCCAACCAGCGCTGCGGCTGCGACGATGGCCTGCAGCCCGCGCTCGAAGTCTGGGCGACGGTGCAGTCACAGCCCGAGCCCGGTCTCGCCATCCTCGCAGTCGGGCGGCGCGACCTCTCGTTCGACATCGAAATGCCGATCCCGATCGCGCGGGCGGCGCGGCACGCTCGCGCGCCGTCTGCGATTGCGGCGAGTTGGAAGATCACCGGCCTGAACGACCAGCACGCGTATCTGCGCTGGGACGCCGCCGACGAACCCAGCGCGCCCATGGTCGGCGAACGCATCGGCCTGGGCATTTCGCATCCGTGCACGACCTTCGACAAGTGGCAATGGCTGCCGATCGTCGACGACGACTACCGCGTCGTCGATGCGGTCGTCACGCACTTCTGATCCCTGAATCTCTGACCATGAATCATCCGTTGCTGAGCAAGGTCGACGAGATTCGCGCCCGGGCACCGGCGGCGCGCCGCGCGATCCTCGACCTGATCCTCGAAGACCCGGACCGCGTGCTCGAAGAGAGCTTCGAGCAGCTTGCCGAACGCGCTGGCAGTTCCGTGCCGACGGTGATGCGCACCTGCCGCGACCTCGGCTTCGCCGGCCTGCGCGAGTTCAAGCTCGCACTCGCCCAGGAACTCGCGCTCGGCGGTTCGCCGCTGCACCGGCGCGTCAACATCGAGGATGCCGCCGCCGAGGTCGTCGCGAAGGTCGCACGCAGCGCTGCCGCGTCGGTCGCCGGCGTGCGCAACCAGCTCGACATGCCGACGCTGGAGGCCGCAGTCGCCGCGATCGCAACCGCGCCGCACATCGACATCTATGGCGCCGGCAACACCTCGTGGTTCATGGCGACCGATCTGCAGGCGCGGCTGTTCCGTCTCGGGTTGTCGGCGAACGCGTGGTCCGACTACCACCTGCAGCAGGTCGCGGCCGGTGCGCAGCGCCCCGGCGGGGTCGTCATCGCGATCACCCACGTCGGCGGCATGCCGTCGCTGCTCGACGCGGTCGACATCGCACGCTCGCAGGGTGCAAAGGTGATCGCGATCACGCGACCGAACACGCCGCTCGCCGAACGCGCCGACTGGCTGCTCGGCCTGACGGTGCCCGACGACGCTGTGATGCATGTCGGCATCGACGCGTACCTCGTGCACCTGACCCTGATCGAGATCCTGACGGTGCTGATCGCACAACGTGTCGGTGAGCCGGCCGTGCAGCGCCTGCGCGGTGTTCGCAATGCACTGCAACGCCACGGCATCGACATTCGCACGCATCCGCTGCAGAGCTGGGACGGTGGAGGCATCGACAGTGTCTGACGCGACACTCTTCGAGGCCGGCCTCGTCGTCGATGGCTCGGGTGGCCCTTCGTGGCCGGGAGACGTGCTGGTCGTCGGCGATCGCATCGTGCGCATCGGTGCCGATCTGCGCAACCGTTTGCCCGACGGCCTGGCCGTGGCTGACCTGCATGTCGTCGATTGCCGCGGACTCGTGATCGCGCCCGGTTTCATCGACGCGCACACGCATGACGATGCGATCGTCTTGCACGACCCGGCCTGCCTGCCGAAGATCTCGCAGGGCATCACGACCGTCGTCACCGGCAACTGCGGCATCTCGCTGGCCCCGTACCAGACGAGCGCTGCGCAGCCGCCGTTGACGCTGCTCGGCGCCGCGTCGTACCGATATCCGACGATGGAGGCTTACCGCGACGCGGTGAACGCCGCGCAGCCCGCAGTCAACGTCGCCGCATTGGTCGGCCACACGACACTGCGCTTCGCCACGATGCCCGACCTGACGCGCGCCGCAAGCACCGACGAACGCGCTCGCATGGCGACGCTGCTCGACGCGAGCCTGGCCGCCGGAGCACACGGCCTGTCGTCGGGTCTGTTCTACGAAGAGGCCCATCCGGCACCGGCTGACGAAGTGACCGATCTGGCGCGTGTCGTCGCGCGCCACGGCGGCGTCTACGCAACGCATCTGCGCAGCGAGATGGCGACGATCATCGAGGCGATGCACGAAGCCGGCGACAGCGCGTTCGAAGCCGGCGTCCCGCTCGTGATATCGCATCACAAGTGTGCCGGCCCGGCGCAGTGGGGCCGCACGCGCGAGACGTTGCCGCTGATCGACGCGCTCGCGCAGCGCCAGGCGATCGCCATGGATGTGTACCCTTATGTCGCCGGCTCGACCGTGCTGCGCGAAGACCTCGTCGATGGCGTGATCGACGTGATGCTCACCTGGAGCGATGCATTTCCCGAGCACACCGGTCGACTGTTGTCGGCGATCGCCGCCGAGTGGGGCGTCGACGAGAAGGCCGCATGCCGGCGTCTGCAGCCGGGTGGCGCCTGCTATTTCCAGATGATCGAGGAAGACGTCGAGCGCGTGATCGCGCACCCGCGCACGATGATCGGCTCCGACGGTCTGCCGCATGACCGGCACCCGCATCCGAGGCTGTGGGGCGCGTTTCCGCGGGTGTTCGCGCGCTACTGGCGCGAGCGAGAATTGTTCTCGCTCGAGATCGCAGTGCACAAGATGACCGGGCTGACCGCACGCAACTTTCGCATCGAGGATCGCGGCGTGCTGCGTGCTGGCGCGCACGCCGACGTCGTCATCTTCGACCCGCAACGCATTGCCGACACGTCGACCTACGACAGGCCGGTCAGTGCAAGCATCGGCGTGGTCGCGGTGTACGTGAACGGCCGACGTGCTTACGCCGAGGAGGAGGGTGCAACAGTGCTGGCGCGCAGCGGCACGATGCTCAAGCGTCGATCTTGACGTTGCCGTCCTTCACGACCTTCGCCCACTTCGCGATCTCGCTGCGAATGAACTGGGCGAATTTTTCCGACGAGCCGCCGCCGTCTTCGGCACCGTAGCTGTCGAGCCGCTCCTGCACATCGGGCATCGCGAGCACGGTGTTGACGTCGCGGTTGATCTTCTGCGCGATCGGGGTTGGCAGCTTGCCCGGCCCGACCAGGCCGTACCAGGTCGTCGCCTCGAACCCGTTGAAGCCTTGCTCCTGCATCGTCGGCACGGTGGGGTGGCCCTTGGCGCGCTTGGTGCGCGTCTGCGCGACCGCGATCACCTTGCCGCTCTTCACGTGCGGCGTTGCGGCGGTCATCGTCTCGAAGCTGTACTGGATCTGGCTGCCCATCAGATCGGTGAGCAACGGGCCGCTGCCCTTGTACGGAATGTGCAGCGCATCGACCTTGGCCTGCAGCTTGAACATCTCGAGTGCCAGATGCTGTGCCGAGCCCGCCCCGGCCGAGCCGAACGAGACCTTGCCAGGCTCGGCCTTGCACAAGGCCACGATGTCCTTCACCGTCAGCGCCTTTTGCACCGGCGAGGCGATCAGCAGATTCGGCGTCACCCCCACCAGCACGATCGGGACGAAGTCGCGTTCGACGCTGTAGCGCAGCTTGGGTTGCAGGCTGGGTGCGAGCGCGTGGCTGTTGATGTGCGCCATCAGCAAGGTGCTGCCGTCGCTGGGCTGCTGTGCCACGTAGTCGGCCGCGAGCACACCGGCCACGCCGCCCTTGTTCTCGACGATGACCTGCTGCTTCCACATCTCGGTGAGCTTGACACCGACCACGCGCGCCAGCGCATCGGTGCCCCCGCCCGGCGGGAAGCCGACGATGATGCGCACCGGCCCGCTGGGCCATTCCTGCGCGAACAGCCGCGGCGCAGCGAGGGTGGCCGCGGCGGCGCCGACGGCTTGAATGAGGGAACGTCGTTGCATGGTCTGTCTCACTTCAGGATGCCAGGGGCCGGATGGCCTGCGAAATGGTCCATCGCGGCCTGCATGCCGCTTCCGGCCAGCTTCACGCCCGAGAGCTTCAGACCCATCTCGACGCCGGCGATCGTGCCGAGCAGGGTCAGGTCGTTGCTGTCGCCGAGGTGGCCGATGCGGAACATGCGGCCCTTGAGCTTGCCCAGGCCGGTGCCCAGCGACATGTCGAAGCGTTCGTAGATCAAGCGGCGTACCGCGTCGGCATCGATGCCGGCCGGCATGATGACGCCGGTCAGCACCGGCGAATACAGCGCCGGGTCCGCGCACTGGATCGGCAGGCCCCAGGCGTCGACGGCCGCGCGCACCCCGGCGCCCCAGCGCTGGTGACGCGCGAAGACCTGTTCGAGGCCCTCCGACTGGATCATCGCCAGCGCCTCGGAGAGGCCATACAACAGGTTCGTGTTCGGCGTGTACGGCCAATAGCCGTCCTTGTTCATCTCGATGATCTCGTCCCAGGCCCAGAACGCACGCGGCAGCTTCGCCGTCTTCATCGCCTCGAGCGCGCGCGGCGAGACCGCGTTGAAGCTGATGCCCGGTGGCAGCATCAAACCCTTCTGCGAGCCGCTCACCGTCACGTCGACACCCCATTCGTCGTGGCGGTAGTCGGCGCTGGCCAGGCCCGAGATCGTGTCGACCAGCAACAAGGCCGGGTGCTTCGCCGCATCGATCGCCTGGCGCACCGCGAGGATGTTCGAGGTCACGCCGGTCGAGGTCTCGTTGTGCACCACGCACACGGCCTTGATCCGGTGCCCGGCGTCCTGGCGCAAACGGGCTTCGATCAGATCGGCCTGCACGCCACGGCGCCAGCTCGGCGCGTGGGGCAGGTGTTCATCGGCGCCCGCGTAGGCGAGCACTTCGGTCGACAGACCCAGGCGCGTCGCCATCTTGACCCACAGCGACGCGAAGTGGCCGCCCTCGTACATCAGCACATGATCGCCGGGGCTCAGCGTGTTGGCCAACGCCGCCTCCCAGGCACCGGTGCCCGAGGCCGGGTAGATCACGACCGGATGGCGGGTCCTGAAGATGTCCTTGATGCCCGCCAGCACCTTGCGCCCGAGCGCACCGAATTCGGGGCCGCGGTGGTCGATCGTCGGCAGGCTCATGGCCCGCAGGATGCGGTCGGGCACCGGGCTCGGGCCGGGGATCTGCAAGAAGTGCCTGCCGGTGGGATGGAAGTCGAGTGTGAGCATGTCAGAACCTTGTCTTGCGGCGGAAGTTTTGCATGCAAAGGACATGCCATTGCGACGGATGACCCGAGTCGCCCTGCAATACTAGATCAATTTTCTCCAAACATTTTGTGTTTTGCATGCAAAATGTCCGCAGGAGAACACCGTGGCCGAGATCATCGAAATTTCGCGGCTGGGCCTGCACGATCAGGCAGCCGCCCGGCTTCGCACGCTGCTCGTCGAGGGCCGCATCGCGCCGGGCGCGAAGCTGAACGAGCGCGAGCTGTCGGAGCTGCTGCGCGTCTCGCGCACGCCGCTGCGCGAGGCCATCAAGCTGCTGG
>Ga0307515_10017629_pt1 | contig 12990 bp, 9 predicted proteins | sample 17_EM_MG_FD_194513 | JGI IMG/M metagenome (GOLD analysis project Ga0307515, IMG submission 194513) | Populus trichocarpa ectomycorrhiza microbial communities from riparian zone in the Pacific Northwest, United States - 17_EM | ecosystem: Host-associated > Plants > Roots > Unclassified | place...
GAGTGCATTTGAAATGGTAAGTTTTTTTATTTTTTTATTTTAAATGTTAAAATATTTGATAAAAATCTTATCAATTTGAATTGTTTATTTAGGTTCATACAAAACACGAAGAAATCGTTTGCACTAGAGAAAAATGAATGACTTGGTATTTGTAATGTGCAATCTGAAATTGAATAATAATCAAGTCAAAAGGCAAGCTGATGATTTTTGTGTAGAAGATGATCTTTTATCTGATGATGATTGGATAACCGAGAGAGAAAAACATTCAAACATTGATTTGCTTGGTGCTATTGATAGTGCAACACGAAGACAAAATGGTAATGAAGATGAAAGTGATGAAGAAGAAATTCCTAATGATGCTGAAATGGAGAGTAATGGTAATGAAGATGATTTGGAGATTCAAATTGATGATATTGGTGTTGGTACTAGTAGCAGCACTAATGCTCATAATATTGGTGTTGGTACTAGTAGTGACACTAATAATCTTCTTGATGCTAATGATATTGATGAATGTCTAAGGAATAATGAGGAAGATGAAGGCAATGAAGCTGGTTTTAGTTTACATGACACACCAGCAGATTATTTGTTTTAAATTTGTTAATTATTAGCTAATGAAAAGTTATTTAAATTATGTATGAATTTTTATTTGAACCATGTATTTTAAGGTGCTTGAACTATGTATGGATTTTTATTTGAAGCATGTATTTTAAGGTGCTAAGAATTTTTATTTGAAGCATGAATTTTTTTTGATATATTTTAAAATTCCTTACGATTTTACGATTTTACGATCCGAGTTTATTTAGTACTTTCTGTGCCGTGTCAAAATCGCGATTTTAACAATCTTGATTACCAGAATTAAGTGGCATCTTTTTTTGCCACGTCAGCTCATGTAAATCTAAAATCTCTTCCAAAACAATCAATAAAATTCACCTTTCACCAAGCTCTCATCTAGTCCGCCAATTAATTCATGCATATCCGCGTATTTAGAATTTTAAGAGTTTGTTTGAAAGAGAGGTAATAATTATTTTTTAAAATATTTTTTGTTTGAAAATATATTAAAATAATATTTTTTTTATTTTTTAAAAATTATTTTTAATATTAGTATATTAAAATTATTTGAAAATACTAAAAAAATATTAATTTAAAGTAAAAAAATAAAAAAAATTTAATTTTTTTTAAAAAAACTTTTAAAATGAAAAAAATAAACTAAACTTAAATATATAGAAAATTGCTCGATTTGCAAGGATACATAGGAAATCTAATTAGATTGCCTATATCGATAGGGTGTGTAGCAAGACTCTTCGAGGACACTTTTGCAAGCCAAGTAATATTAATTAGTTTAATTAGTTTTGGGTTCTTGAATATAATACAAGTAATGAAATAATAAAATAAAATTATTTAGAAATTTTTAACATTTTATTAGATAAATTTAGAGTTATTTAAAAATTTATTAATTGAAAATCTAGAATTGTGCAAATTCTTTATTTATTAAGAGTGAAAACAATGTAAAGAGCATGTAATTAACAAAGAAAAGAAAAGAATACTTAAAAGAAAAGGGGTTTTTATCGTAACTCTCCTTATAAAATATTATTTATTAGAACAATATTATTTATTTTATTATGTAATATTAAAGTTTTTTATTGGGCTATTGATACTAACCCACTAACACAAAGAGGAATGAAAATTAACAAACATTACCACATGATCCTCTAGAGTTACCAATTGTTTTTTTTTAATTTTATTATTTAATATCGGGTCAGTTGAGAATTGAATATCATAATTTATTTTAATTTGCTTTATATAGAGGTATCTTGGTTTCATAATTAGGGCTGCGGGTTTTGACATTTTAACCCTAGTTAAATCAAGATAATTTAAAAGTTTTATAATTTTTATCGTTCAACATTAGATCTGAAAAGATCAATTGAGAATTGAACTTCATAATTGTTTTGATTTGCTCTCTATAGGGTTATCTCAGTTTCATGATTAGAGTCGTAGATTGACAGATTAACCCGAGTTAAATCAAGTCATTTTTTGTTTATTTATGTGAGGTTATCTGAGTCTCATGACCCAGGTCATGAGTTGGGTGTATTGAATCTGGTCATTTTTTTATATTTTTTAATTGATTTCTTTTTAATATCGTTATTTAATATTAGGTTGATTGAGAATTGGACTTTGTATTTTATTTCGATTTACTTTCTATGGAGCTATCTCAATTTTATATCGAGGGTAGTAAGTTTAACATGTTAACTTGAGTTATCTTTTAGGTTTTTTTAACTGATTTTTTCAATTTCATCCTTCAACATAGGATTGATAGGAAATTAAGTTTCATAATTTGTTTTGATTTTTTTTTTTGGATTATCATAGTCTCATAACCCGGATAACAGATTTGACATATTAACCCGGGCTGACCCAAGTCAATCTAATATATTGTTATATATCTTAATATTAAAAAAAGATGTTATCTTAATATTTTTTTTAGTTAAACTATGTTTTTATAGGTCGTCTGAGTTATTTTTTGGACCCACAAAGTTAACCGGGTTAAATCAAGTCAACCTCCACACGATATATTTATTTTTCCATTAGAAATATTAGCAACACATGAATATTTTTTTATATTCAAGTAAAATTTGATCCAACTTGTAGCGTAACGTAGATCAATGATGTGAGTTATACAATGTCTTCTCTTTCCAAGAGAAAAAAATACTAGTAATGTTTGAATAATTTTTTTTTACTCAAGTAGATTTAACTCTACGTGCAACGTATCATAAATCAATCATTTAGTGTTAGCTTTATCATGTCTCCTCCCTGAGCTAGAATTACTTTTCTTAGAGTGTGTTTGACAAAATGGTTGCGGGTGCTTTTCAAATAACTTTTGGTGCCAAAATGCATGTCAATGATGTTTTTTTATTTTTTAAAAATCATTTTTGACATCAACACATCAAAACGATCCAAAACATACAAACCATATTAAATTTTAGTAAAAAAATCGTGTTCCCAAACGTTGCCTTAGTCCCCACGACATACATGATTTAAACTAAACCCATCATACAGATCAACATAATCCTATAATAGGCCATTTCTAACTGCAGATTGCCAGTTCTTTAGCTTTGGCCAAAAGACAAAACAATCGACAAATTATCTTCCTTCGGGGCTTTGAATTTGCAATATGACTATGGCATGTCTATTAAAAAGTGCTGAAGCTGTTGTGATGAGCACTGTGATGGAGTCAGATGGCTAATAAACATGGAATATGCTATGTCTTATGCATCAGTAGGACATATACTAGCAGTAGAGTTTTATAAAAACAACAAGAACACTTGTTTGTTTCGAAGGTTTCTTTGAAGAGTTGAGCATGGGAAGACTTTCTTTATTCAAAAAGACATACAGCTCTTGCCGTTATTCCCAGCTTCATAGAAACATAATTCCAAATTCAGACACAAACCCAGATTCATAGAAACATAAGTCCAAATTCAGACACAAACCCAGCTTCACAGAAACATAATTCCAAACATCTTTCACATAATTCCCTCTTCACTGCAGTGGTGATGGAACACTCTCATTCAAAAAAGTTTCTTCAAATTTTGTGGATTGTTTATGTCCTTCGACGAAGGGCTAAAAGGGTGCTCTCAGCTCTCTCTAGTCTCATCTATAGTATGATTGGGTTTGGCTTATGGCTCGATTATAGTTAAAGAGGTTTTTGTCCCATCAAAACATCTGGGCTTCAGGTTAGCTGGGCTCGATACAAAATCCAATCCTTCTAAACAAAGAGTACTCGATTTGAACAATGCTACTACTTACGGTACAATGGAAGAAGAATCCAGGCATGGAGCATAAGAATAATTCCTGAGGCACAGTTAGATGCAGCTGACATGGGCAATACATACAATGTTAATCCATTGAAAAACCAATAGATATAATTTTGTAGTGGAGCATGCATAAATTTTGTCCCGAGTCATATTGAAACGACATCATTTTGTCACAGATTTTTTCAATAAATACTAAAAAATATCAATGTTTTATTATTCATCTTTTCATCGTTCATCGAGATTCAGATTATTGTGAATTGAAGCAGTATAATGATAAAATTATTTTTCTCAAAAAAAACTTGCTAAGCATGCAGTGAGGGATAGATTGTCTTTTCTGAGGGATATATTTGGCATTCAAAGAATAATTGAGGATAATGGTCCATTTGGATTTTTTAAGTTACAATATAGATACTGATTTACCTTTCAGGGCATAAAATTTTAACATTTGGATTGGGACCTTCTAATGATTATTATTCTTATTCTTATTCTTATTATTATTAAATTTGAAGAAAAAAAATATTACTATAAGAAAAGGTATAGATTTGATTTGAAAGGTAAAATTAAAAACTATAAGAACTTGGATCAAACATATTTAGTATTATTAATAATAATATAAATATTATTATTTTAATTATTATTAATATAATTATTAAAAAAATATTATTACTATTGAAAAAAAAACCATAGATTTGATTTGAAAGGTAAAATTAAAAAATATTATAATTATTATCATAAAAAAAATTGAAAAAAAATATTATTACTATTGAAGTAAAACAATAAATTTGATTTGAACGGATTAAAAATAATAAGAACTTGGGTAAAGTAAGTTTAATATTATAATTAATATTAAAAATATTATTATTTATATTAAAAATATTATTATTATTATTATTATTATTAAAATAATTATTAAAAAATTTAAAAAAATATTGTTACTATTGAAAAACAACCACGGATTTGATATGAATGGTAAAATTAATAATAATAATAATAATAATAATAATAATAATAATAATAATAATATAACTATTATTTATATAATTATTAATAAATTAGAAAAAATATATTATTACTATTAGAAAAAAAATAATATAATCACACCTGGGTTGACACAGTCACACACTAGAAATCAGGATATGACAGAAGGGTCAAACCAAAATAACTTGGATTTGACAGGAGCGCCAGACCCAAATAACTTGGGTCAGACAAAGCAGCAGACCCAAGTTAATAATCATTAATACTAATGATTATTAATATTATTCTTATTCTTCATATTATTATTATTATTATTATTAAAAACAAATTAAAAAAATATTATTTTTATTGAATAAAAATCATAGATTTGATTTGAAGGGTAAAATTAAAAATTATAAAAAGTTAGGCCAGGCATGTTTAATATTATTATTAATATAATTATTAATAATTTTTTAAAAAAATATTATAACTATTTAAAAAAACCCATAAATTTGATTTGAAGGATAAAATAAAAAGCAATTATTGTTATTATTATTAAAATAATTATTAATAAATTAAAAAACAAATATTGTTACTATTGAAAAATAACCATAGATTTTATTTGAAGGGTAAAATTAAAAATTGTTGTTGTTATTATTATTATTATAATTATTAATAAAAATTTTAAAAAATATTATTACTATTGAAACAAAATAGTAATATGGTCACACACCTGGGGTGTAGTATAGCCACAACCTAGAAACTAGCGTTTGGCAAGGGGTGTCATACCAAAGTAACTTAGATCGCACAAGGATGCCAAACTCATATAACTTGGGTTAGGGAGAGCAGCCAGACCCAAGTTAATAATCATTAGTATTAATAATCATTAATATTAATGATTATTAGTATTATTGTTCTTATTATTATTATTATTATTATTATTATTATTATTATTACTAAATTTAAAAAAAAACATTTATTATTATTGAAGAAAAACCATAAATTTGATTTAAAGGGTAAAATTTCAAACTATAAGAACTTGGATTAGACAAGTTTAATATTATAATTAATATTATAAATATTATTATTTGTATTATAAATATTATTATTATAATTATTAATAAAATAATTATTAATAAATTTGAAAAAAATATTGTTACTATTGAAAAACAACCATAGATTTGATTGGAAGGGTAAAATTAAAAATTAAAAATTATTGTTATTTATATAATTATTAATAATTTTTTTTAAATTTTACTATTACAAAAAAAATAGCAATATAATCACACCTAGGTGTGGCTATGCCACATACTTGGAACTAGTGTCTAACAGGGACGCCAGACCAAAATAACTTGAGTCTAACAGGGGTGCCAAACCCAAGTTAATAATCATTATTAGTAATAATCATTAATAATAATGATTATTATTATTATTATTATTATTAAATTTTAAAAAAATATTATTACCATTGAAGAAAAACTTTAGATTTGATTTGAAGAGTAAAATTAAAAACTATAAAAACTTGGATCAGACATGTTTAATATTATCGCACGTGTGCGGTGCCGCGGTGATCGTCCACCCTCAATGTATGGATATATATCTGGTAAATGTGGGGAGACAAGGAATTCTTTGTCTCTTAGTGGTGAAAAATGGAATGGAAGTTACCACCTAGTATTTTGGTCACTAGGAACCCTAACTGGTCTCAGAGATTGGGTACGGAGACTGGTTGCGTAAAGGGAAGGTATTAGCACCCCAAATACGCCCTACCTAAGGTAAGCTGCATTGTTTTATTGTCTGATAAAAAAATCTAAGGTCTTATCATATTGGTCCATATATGGTTCAAGAAAAGCCCTCCTCAGTAAGGAGGTTCTTATCTTATGGGGCGAAACTTAACCGGTCTAATGTCTATAAAAGAACTACCTTTTTAATATCAGGATTACGTTTTACGTATAAATTCATAATCTCAGACATTAAAACAAAACAAAATATTTTTTTTTTGGAAATATTGGCCAAAGTTCTCGACTTTAATAAACTGGTTATTAAAGCCAAAATGCATGCTAAAATAATATTCTTTTGAAGTTTTCTTTGTTTTATAAAAATACAATATGATTTTTTAGCTTTGAGAGACTTGGCCGTATGCATGAATACAAAAGTTTTTTTTTTTTGAAAACCAGGTATTTTTAATACTGAATTTGTATTTTTAAGATATAAAAATACAAACCAATATTAGTCGAAATGACGTAGAAAAATCCGTGCGAAAATCACAACTTTCAAAAATATATATAGATAATAAAAAAAATACAAAAAACAAAAAGGAGAAAAGAAAAACAAATAAAAAATAAAAAAAAATGAAATAGAGTGGGCTGGACCTGTATTGGCCCAGCCACAAGGCTGGACTCAGCCCAGCCGCGTGGGCTGGACCGATGTTCCAGCCATTAGTTAACAGGGTTGGACTCAACCCAGCCGCGTGGGTGGGCTGATGTTCCAGCCCGAAGCAAAAAGGGGCTAGACTCAGCCCAGCTGCGTGGGCTGGGTTGATGTTCCGGCCCGCCGGAGAAGACCCATGACTGGTTACTATGCATGAGCACAGTAACCAGTTAATTAATTAGCCGGTTACTATGCGCATGCACAGTACCGGCTAATTATTTTCTTCTTACATGCAGAACGTGCACAGTGCACGTTCTGCAGGCAAGGGGATGAATTATGACCGGCGACTATGGGGGGAAGGAAGAATTACCTGAGGCGGTGATCTCGGACGGTTGAGCTGACGGTGGTGCTGGTGACTGTTCTCGGTGGCGCTGCGGTGGCGGTGACGGTGAAACCCGGTGACAGCAGCAGCGCTTGCGCTGTGTTGAGATACCAATCGGTGTCCTCTTCCCCTGCTGGTTTATCCTTTCTATCCTTTTTCTTCCTTCTCCCCGACTGTCTCTCTCAGTTTCCCTGTCAATATCCCCGGCTTTTTCTTGTTTCTCAGTTTCGGTCGTTTCTCTCTCTACACAGTCGGTTTCTCTCTCTCAGTTTCCCCTTTTTTTCTGCCGTTTTTTTTCCTTGGCCTCCTTTTCTCTCTTCTGCACTCGGACGGTATTTATAGGGGCAGGGGGAGCGGGAATGACCCTGCCCCATCCCATCACCGCCCATGCATGGGGTGCACGTCGCCTGCTCTGCCACGGCGCCGACAGCGGTGGCCAATGGAGGCGTCGCTTGCGGGACATGGCTGCTCTGGCATCTCATCATGAGATGGGTGGCGTCTGACTTCGGCTCTAAAGCACGTGGGAGGAAGAGACAAGGGGAAGAAACAAGGAAGAAAAAAACAAAACTTCTCTTCCCCTGTTGCATGTCCAGGGGAAGAAGAAGGAGAAACAGTGCCGTCTAAAAACAACATTTTTTTTTTTTGGAAAATGCATGAAACGGCGTCGTTTTATTTAAATGGAAACTGGCGTCAAAGTGTGTCAGTTTTCAAGTCAGTCCTTCAATTTGCGCGCTTTTCAGTTTTGGTCCTTGGTTTTGGATTTCTTCAATCAAGTCCCTAATTGGCCATCAAACTTCTATATTTATGCAATTAAGCCCCCAATTTGAACAAATCAACTCTAAAAAATTATAATTTGATCCCAACACTTTAACTTTTCCAAATTAAAACCCAAATTAACTTCAGAACCAATTTTTCTTGCAATCAAACCCTCAATAAATTTAATTAAACCTTCAATAAATTCAATTGAGTCCATCAATATATGATTTTGAACTTTTCTTCCTCAAATTGAATTTTCTTTGTCAACAGGGCTATCATCAGTCAATAAAATACTGCCAAATTTTAATTTTTGTATTTTTAAACCTCCTCAACCAAATTTTGACTATTTTCTAAGCGTTCTGGCATCCTCTTTTCACTGTTATATTTTTTTGATTTTTTGTATTATTTTTTTTTGAAGAGAGAGGAAAAAATGTGAATTGGGGAATAACCCAAAAATAGGTTATGACAAATATTATTATTAATATTATTAATAAATGTTTTTAAAAATATTATTACTATTAAAAAACCATAGATTTGATTTGAAGGGTAAAATTAATAATTATAATAATAATAGTTATTATTATCATAAATAATTGTTTTTAAAAAATTATTACTATTAAAGAAAAACCATAAATTTGATTTTAACAGATTAAAAACTATAAGAACTTGAGTAAAGTAAGTTTAATATTATAATTAATATTAAAATTTTTATTTTTTGTATTATAAATTGTATTATTATTATTATTAAAATAATTATAAAAAAATTTGAAAAAAATATTGTTACGATTGAAAAATTATTATGAATTTTATTTAAAGGGTAAAATTAAAAATTATTATTATTATTACTACTACTACTCTTTATGTAATTATTAATAAATTTTTAAAAAATATTATTGTTATTAAAAAAAATATGATCACACCTGAAAATAAAATATGGGTCAGACTTGGTTGCTCATATGATAGCCACTGGAAGTTTACATGGTCGTTAACTTCAGGGCCCATAAAATTAATCGAGATACATACAAGCTAGTCCAAACACCCACGTTAAACTAAAAAAAAAAAAAGATATGGGGCAGACTCCCTCCCTTCCAAACCCGATATTCATGTGTCTAGAATCCCTGTATTTAGAGAGAGAGAGTGTGTGTGTGTTACACTATAAATAACCCAAAAACATAAAATGTTAAGACGCCAGGATTTGGATCCTTAAAAAAGTTATATGAAAATCATTAGAAAACTCTATTACTCGGGCATTGTTCCTATTAAAAAATAAATCCAAATTTTCATATTAAAGAAATAAATCAAAATCATAGGACGAAATCGGTTGGATTTAGTACAATAGGATTAATATTAATGGGTAGAACATTGCCTCCCTCTAAATAGAAAAAAGAAATGATTAAGTTATCTACAGTTAGAAAATGAAAGGAATTTAATTAAAGTTATTCGGTATAAGTATACAAAATTTATTTTTCTCTTGATTGGGAAAAAAAAGGTTGATTTTCCATAATTATAAATTTAATGAATATTAAAGAACCAAAATTTGTTAATTTTTGTTTTAAGTAATTAATATTAAATACATTAAATTAATATATTTTTATTTAAAATAAACTATATAGAATAACTAGTAAAATATCACTAATTTCATAAATATCATAAAATTTTATAGATTGCATGTAATTTTATAAGATTTTGTTAGCTATTTTTAACTAAATATAGACATAAGGAAAACATTGAAATTGTTAATAAACATATATAGGTAGAGGTGATTATTTTTTGTTCGGTTTGGTTTTTATTAAAAAAAAAACCAAACCCAATTTTTTTTAAAAAAACCAAAACCGAACCGCAACCGGTTCAAACCAACCGGTTTCGGCTCGGCTCGGCTCGGTTTTTTAGGATAAAAACCGGTTTGGCTCGGTTTTTTTCGGTTTGACTTGGTTTTGGCATAGTTTTTTGCCAGTTTGACTCAGGTTTTTTTCAGTTTGAGTCCGGTTTGATTTTTTTGGTTTTAGGCTTATAAAACCGAAACCGAACTGAACCGGCTGGTTTTTTCAAAATTTTAATCGGTTTTTTTTAATGGTTCGGTTTTTTCGATTATTTTTTTTCCAGTTTTTTTGTTTTTTCAGTTTTTTTGCTCACCAATATATATAGGTTATAGAGGTTTTTATAGTGAACCCAAATACTATGTTATTTTTTATTATTTATTTTTTTAGTGAACCCAAATGCTATGTTAGTATGCTTAATAAGAGGTTCAAAATGAGATTAAAATTTACTTTTTGAAATTTAAATTTGTTTACTTTTTTTTTTTTTTTGGAAAGATGCTCATCATGCTTGGTGTAATCATTACCCTGAAAAGTAAGTTTTAAAATTACTCCAAATAATATTATTTTTTCAAGTGTCTCTCATCCTTTTTGTCTTAAATCTACACCAAATAATATCTTTATTTATCTATCACCAATAATTGATAATAATTTGATTATTTTCTCTTCCTTAGTAGTATAAAAAAATAACTTGCGTTCTTAGAATTACTTATATAATAATTAGTTTTTTTTGTAATTTTTTATCAAATACTATCTAAAATTTAATATGCATGGTAAAAATGAATCTCAAAGAATCAAAATGTGAGTATTCTTTCGATGTGTGTTTCATATTATAATATATAATGTTTTTTTAAATGATTTTTAATATCTTTACATCAAAATAATTTAATATTTTTTAAATAAAATTTAATTTTAAAAATACATAAAACAAAAAACTATCATAATTCCAAACATGATTCAGTGTGCTTTCATATCCGAACTGGACCTATCATCACCGCAAAGGTAACTTCAACCACACAAGGACTAATAAATAGACAATCCCAAGGAATTTTTATACAAGGAATTTTAAGATTTTACGTATCAAACTATCTTAAATGTAAAAGATTTATAGTTTTTAGACCAGTTCGGTAGCCGATCTGATCCAAAATCTAAGTTTTTAGTTTTGACCGAGTCATCCGGATCAAATGTTTTTTTTTAAATCAAAACGACGTTGTTCTAGTAAAAAAAACAAAAGTCAACGGGTTGCCACCGGGTTTTTGACCGGGTCAACTGGGTTGCCGGATCAACCCGCCAGGTCAGCTAGGTTTTTCCTTCCCCTGTTTTTTCTTCAACCTGACCCGGTTCGAGTCCCGGGCCGGCCGGATCCCGGATCGACCTGCCGGGTTTTAAAACTATACAAAGACTTATATTCATTTTTTTACTGAAAAATAGCATTCTTTATACTGCACAACATTCTTATTTTATAAAGGAATGTGATTCTCTTATCTTATAAAATGAGGGGAATCTCATATTTCATAGTGATTGAAAAACATTTTTTATTTATTTAATTGCTCCTTTTATTTTTATTTTTAGTGGATTAGTGTTTTTTTTTGTTAGTTAACGATAACATAGTTGTTATAGGTCTCTAATTTATTTAAACAATCTTTCATAAAAAAATTATTTAAAAAACTTATAGGTATTTTAATAACTTTATTATGTTATCAAAATTAGTACTATAATATGTATGCTATGGAATTTCCTCATGGATTCATTATTTTACTGGTTATAATTTTATAGTTTTAAATTTATTATTGGATTTTAGTGACATTAAGTTATAAGGGTAATATAGAAAACTTGCTTGAATTTCTCACAAATTCCTTGCATGAATCAAACATATTAGCACATATTACAAAAAAAAAAATATTAATTTTCAATTGAGCACAAATTAATATTATATTTTCAATAATCATGTTTAGAAAAAAATTTACATCCTAGTTAAAATCAACTTTTTAATTAAATTCAATTAATAAATAAGATGAATTCACAAACAGTTTAGAATAGATATAATTCAATTCATTTTGTTTCTTGTATTATCTTATTATCTTCATCTTATTCCTTCAAAAGTCTCTAAAAAATAGATGGGTATATAAATATTTTGAAAAAACTAGTTTTAACATTAATTTTTTTAGTGCAGAAAATCAAAAGAATTTGCCTCTAATTTACATTTGTATAATTTTTAGATGGTTTATTTCCAGACCTACTAACCGAGGTGAAAGAAAGATGATAATAGAACTTCCCAAGGGAAGAACATGCAAGATCATACTAGATAGCGGTCATTAAGTACTGTAAGTACTGAAGTTGCATAAGGAAATAAACCTAGAAAACACATTTTCCAAGCATCGAAAGTCTGCATCAGGAATAAACCTTGTGCTAACCTAGAAATAAACCTCGCATAAGGGAAGTCTGCATTATCTACCCAGAAAGAAAGTCTTGTGCTCTTTGATCAATAACTATCGATATTTTCCAACTTGTATGAAAGTGTAATGGCATGTTTATATATTTAAGAGACTACTTCAAGTCATAAGGAACTAAAAATTCTAAATCTGAGCCGCAATTCTTTTTAAGAGCATCTCCAAACACATGAGGCAATTGAAGAGTCAAATGTTAAAAAGTGTACTTTTAGATTTTACATTGTTATTTCTTCACTCCAACACAGCACCCAAACAAATAGCTATTTTGGCTATTTGTTCACTGGACAGCTCCATGTAGAAATGACAAAAACAAATAACTGTTGGCCAACGACTATTAATTAATAACATCGGTTGTGTTAATTAGCTGAAATTAAAAGGTATGTTTGTTTAAAAGCTTTTTCTATTTTCTCTTTTATATCTCTTGATTTTTTAGACCTTTTGTTGTTAATTTAATATTTGTG
>Ga0307515_10017630_pt1 | contig 12990 bp, 7 predicted proteins | sample 17_EM_MG_FD_194513 | JGI IMG/M metagenome (GOLD analysis project Ga0307515, IMG submission 194513) | Populus trichocarpa ectomycorrhiza microbial communities from riparian zone in the Pacific Northwest, United States - 17_EM | ecosystem: Host-associated > Plants > Roots > Unclassified | place...
TCGTGGGTTTTCTCTGTTCTTTTCGTTCTCTCCGTTCGTCCTCTGGTTCTCTCGGTTTGCTCTCAGTCCTCTGGTCTTCCTCCTCTTCGTCCTTAGTTCGTCCTTCCCCTTGATGTGATGATTGATATTTCACAAAAACATAAGAGATATAAAAATAAATAAAGATATCAAATAAACAAACCTTTCGATGAGAGAAGGCTTTTACCTCAAAATGAACATATTACTAAAATAAAACACATTCAACAAACCATAAGTGACGAACTTAAATTATCTATAACTAAGAGGATAAGTGTTTTACTATAAAGAGAGTTATTATAGACTGTGAATGCTTGTATTGTTCTACCACGAATTACTATAAACTATGAATGTTTTCATTGTACACTATTTTGAGTTTACTCTTTTCTAAAAGTACTGTTGGTTAGGGAGGCGTAACAGCAAAGGCTACCCTTACAACGAAAATGATCTGTTCAGATTTTGTTGGGGCAGCACGATTTAGGCTGTAGATGCTTAGCGCTTGATATGATCCATAGACACCTAGCACTAGTACTAGCCAGCGAGCCTGGCAGCAGCACCAGGTTGCAATCATATGGTGCTGAGATTGCTATGCACTAAGTGCTAGGTAAACTCGCACGCCGTGTTGAAGACCTGACAAGCAGGTCTGTAGGCTTTTACGTATACTGTAAAGATAAAATAAATTAATGATTTTTTTTATATTATATAAAAATTAGGTAATAATAATGTTTTTTTTTTTATTTTAGGTTATGTTGAATATTCTTATCAAAACATGTTTGGTTTTACGTTTTAAAAATATTTTTATTTTTTATATTGTATAAAAATACTTTTATTTTTCAGAAATTTTATTTTTTTATTTCAAATTAAGATTTTTATTTTTTTTTTACTCTTAATTTTTTTTTCAAAATAAAAGCATTCAGAAAAATTATAATTCTAATATTGTCATATTAAAGTTGATAGAGCTCCAAATAAATTTTTTATTCATATAATATAATTTATATATTTTTATCATATAAGAGAATTTTTTTAACAATAAAATTCATTAAAAAACAATTCATAAATATTATAATCTAATATTATTTTGGACCAATAGGACCAATGTTGTAAGATTATTTTGCCAACCATGATCTAATGATGCTGAGCCCTGCACCTAGCTGAACCCAATATTATAAATACCTATCAGCGTTGGGTCCTGTTTCTAGCACAACCCGTCAATAATTGTTATTTAATTTATTTTTCTTGTAATTTTTTTTCGTTACAGTAAAGAAAAAAAATTAAAAGCGACGATGGTTGAGTTCAGTACCAGCTGTATATAGTCGACGGAATGGGGAATAAGAGATAGGGGTATAACACCAGTCATCTCTCACATCGGGATTTGGAAACCATATCAGCCCCTTCCCTCGTACCTGCGGCCAAAGAAGTTAAGAAAGCAGCGGATAGCACTGCACCAGAAAAAGCATATTGGAGAAAAAAAAAAAAGCCATCCAATGCTTCTGCATCGAAAAAGGTTAAGCCACTACAATAGCATGGGAGGATTTATCGGATTATTACTATAAAAAAAAACATAGAATTGATTTAAAAGATAAAATTAATTATTATTATTAACTAGGGTGAGACTTCTCCTTCCAGACCCAAAAAACTTGGAACTGGAAATGGGCGCCTCACCCAAAAAACTTAGGTGTGGCTAGAGCGCAGACCCAAATCCATTGGGTCTTGCAGCCCCGCCTGACCCACGACTAGTGGTCCTTGTCAGGACCCAATCTTTTGGGTCCTGCGTTAGGACCCAAGACTAATGGGTGTTGCTTCAGGACCCAAAGCTCTTGGGTTTGTCGGCACGACCCAAGGTTGATGAGTCTTGCGTGAGGATCCAATTCCCTTGAGTCATACATCAGGTACCAATTCTCTTGGGTCCGGCGTCAGGACCCAAGGCTAATGGGTCCTGCATCAGGACCCAATTCTCTTGGGTTCAGCGCCAGGACCCGAGGTTCTTGGATCTTAAGTTTCTAAATAAAATTATTTGTATTATAAATATTATTATTTTTATTATAATTAATATTATTAATAAAATAATTAATAAATTTGAAAAATATTATTATCAATATTGAAAACACAACCATAGATTTGATTTGAAGTTTAAAATGAAAAATTATTATGATTATTATTATTATCATTAATAAATTTTAAAAAACTATTATTACTATCGAGGACAAACCATAAATGTTTTTGTAGGATTAAAAAAAATAAAAATTTTGACAGATAAGTTAAATATTATTATAAATATTATTGTTGGATTTGGTGTTGCAACTAGAATCAACGCTCTTGAGTTTGACGTTACAGCTAGATCTAACGCTCTTGAATTTTATATTTTTATAATATTTTTTTAAATAAAAAGTGAGTTCACGGCGTAGCGCGAATCATCTAACTAGTATACACTAAATATCTACCTCCCCCTTTTGATATATCACATGCATATATTTAAAAGAAATCAAGATGTTTAAGTTGCTAGTGTCTAAACTCCTGGTCTAAATAGAAAAAAAAAGTTTCTTTCATGTCCAAATTACACCACCGACTCACCATATAGTTGGAAGCACATTAATTACTCTCATGACTTTATATTATAATTAATTACTCTCATGACTTTATCTTTAATGGATGGTCCTTACATAACTTTTATCATTTAATAGCTCATCGCCAATTATAAAAACCTATCACATCAGATGATTACTCTTAAACTAAACAATTTAGTATTCTTCCTTCTTTTTTTTTTCTCTTCATGCAAGTGGACATGATTCGTGGATATATAAATACCAATGAAGTATCAAGTGGGGGGTTTAATTAATTCAACTAATATAGAAACATCCTGATATTTCATTAGTCTTCACACATCTATCATCTTCTTTATTCTTTACATTCTACACACATATAAAATAATATTTCATTGTTATTTAACCGATTTGAATAAAATATAACCTCGAAGGCTATATTCCTCCTACATTCATCCTAATTTAAGTATTGCATGCTTCTTGAAGCCCAATAGTAGATTTATGTTATTGGTGCTCTTAATCTCCAACTGCAACGGTCTCGATCTCCCAATCCATCGTGCACCCTTGAAAAGTACTCAATTCAGTAGGGTTTGCTTATAACGTAGTTAATGGTTTAATCATCAAACAATCATAGATATCTCATCCGACATCGCAACGAACTTTAAAAATTTAATGAAAAAATAAAATTTTGGGATCTTGTTCTTAGATATGAAAAGATCTAGTTTAAGAAGTCGCCATCTAATATTACGATCAATAGAAACCCTAATTGGTTAACATAGATTTTATGGTTTGAAACTGGTTACGCAAAAAAAAAGATATTATCACCTCTTAAGTGTCCTACCTAAGATAAGCTGCATTGCTGGTTTTGTTTTAAATTGCTAAGGATTTATTGTACTATGCTATCGATGGTCTACTTGTAATATTTCAAATTCTAGCGCTCGTGAATATTCAACTACAGATACTTCCAACTCTGGTGTTGGTAAATATTATGTTGCAAAAAAGAAGTGTGGTATTCCTAGCTCTAGGGTCAATGAATAATCCACAAAAAAAAATCAATGCATACGCATTATTTTATAAGAAAAAAAATATTGAATATCTGATTTTTATTTTACAGTGAAAATTCACAGCTCAAATATATAGTGAAATACCCTAAAAAAATATGAGGGACCTACACATAAATTCAAAAAGGTCCACGAATTGTTTTTTGAATTTTCTAATAAAAAAAAGGCTCGTTATATCAAAACAAAAAAGAATAAAATATAGGAGATTGGGCCACCTAGGCCTGAGACCCGAACCCAAATTTTTGTTTTTTTTTGTGTGGATCCAGTCCGGTCACTGGCCCAACCAGTGGCTCAGCTGGGCACTAGTGATCACTTAATTAAAATTCAAAGTGCACAGTGTTAAGTGATTGAAATTGTAAGATCGGGGAAGAGAAGAGACTTATCTGCTAGTTTTGGAGATGAAGACGTGATGGAGGACTGGTTGACTAGTTACTTTCTTCCTCTGCTTTCACCTCTGTTCTTGCTTTTCTCTGATCGGTTTCTTCCTGTCTGTACCCTGTTTTGTGTGTGTTTCATTCTCCTGTGGCCTTCTGTTTTTCCTCATCTTCTCTGTATTATCTATGTTCTTGCGTCTGTGTTTTTGTTTGTGGTCTTTGGTCCAGTGTTGTAAGATCCCACATCGAAAGCGAGCGTCTAGAGCCAGGGCCTTATAAGTGCATGCTCACCTTGACTAGTAAGATGCGTTTTAGGGCCATGCGTGATTGCCAAAAACAAACCCATGAGGGGAACCTGGGTGGAAGCCTTGGACATGGGTGGATTGGGAGGCCCAAAGCGGACAATATCTTACTAGTGAGGTGGGGTGTTACAAGTGTTCTTTGTGTATTATCTGCGTCTCCTCTGTGTCCGGTCGTCTCTGTTTTTCCTGGGTTTTTTTAGTTTATTCGTCCTCTCTATGTTTGCTTGTTTTTCCCCTGCTTTATTTTTCCCCAGTTCGTCCTCAGTTCATTCCTCCTGGTGTGTTCTGTGTGTTTCGTTCCCCTGCTGTGTTCTGTTCGTGGGTTTTCTCTGTTCTTTTCGTTCTCTCCGTTCGTCCTCTAGTTCTCTCGGTTTGCTCTCAGTCCTCTGGTCTTCCTCCTCTTCGTCCTTAGTTCGCCCTTCCCCTTGATGTGATGATTGATATTTCACAAAAACATCAAAGATATAAAAATAAATAAAGATATCAAATAAACAAACCTTTCGATGAGAGAAGGCTTTACCTCAAAATGAACATATTACTATAATAAAACTCATTCAATAAACCACAAGAGACGAACTTAAATTATCAATAACTAAAATGATAAGTGTTTTACTATAAAAAGAGTTATTATAAATTGTGATTGTTTTTATTGTGGATTGTATTGTTTGAATTATTGTAGACTATGAATGTTTTTACTGTAAACTGTATTATTTTGAGTTTACTCTTTGGTTGGGGAGGCATAACAACATAGGTTACCCTTACAACAAATAATTGCAAAGACTGTAGGGGATGGGGTTGTCTTTTTGGTTAAGAAGAAAATGATTAGTTCGGATTTTGGTGGTGCAGCACGACAAGGCTGTAGATACATAACGTTTGACATGACTGAGCTAGTTTCCTGCATGCAGAATTGATACTATGATCAGTACTTTCCCTTTCAATAATTAGACAAAATTAAGAGACTTGTGCATACCGAGAGGTTTCTGAAGCTCTAAGAAACAAAACTCCTTAGTTAATTAGGTTTCTTTGCTTTTCTCTTTTCTATTTAAATAGAAACAGTGATGAACAAGCAACACATTGGCATCCAAGCTGGAGTGAGCAGGTTGTTTTAACAATACTTTGATCATATTCTTTCAACATCTTTCTTTTATTTTAAATAGAAACTGTGATGAACAAGCAACACTTTGGCATCCAGGTTGTTTTAATAATCCTTTTATCATATCAAGCTTTAAATTTGACCACATCTTTTGCTCATTGTAGCATTAAGCTTTGTTGAAAATCAATTACTAATCATACCTGAATTTAAGCCATTCAAACAGCTACCATCGCTGCCCTGCGGTCACCAAATCAAACGTACATCATACCTCTATTTTCTATGCTTTTTTATTCAGTTTTGTGTTTCATTCGTAATTCTATCATAAACTTTCTTTTATGATGGAATGGCCAATGAAATATTCACATCAAAAAATTAGATTTTATCACTCATTTTTCATCAGGAAATCCATTAAAAAAAAGAAAATATTACCGCTGAAATCATCGATGAAAAAACACTTTAATTTCCAATGGAATATTCCTTCACTGATTCCATCGAAAATGCCTACACTTCATGTAACTTTTCGATGAAATGTGAGTAAATATTGCTGACAAAAATGCAATTTTTTTTTTGTGATTCTTTAGTGTTTCATATGTTTTTTTTATGTTGTTTAGTTTTTATAATTCCAAATGCATTTTTTATTAACACTACACTCACAACAACAACAAAATTGAAAATATTATAAACAAAATTCCATACATAAAAATTTTGTAAACAACATATTAAAATTTTTAAAAAGGTGGAGGGGGTGAAAAAGATCCTGATCTATAAGCTCCAGGAGAAGGAGGAAAATGTAAAGCCAAATATATACGTATTTGCTCTCATTTTCTATTATTTCTTGTTTGATTTTTGCTCTTATTTCTTCTTTTAGTTCTGCCATTATTTATGCTCTTATATTGTGCAACTAAATAGCCAATTGTTATGGAATCCTATCTCAAACCATCTCCTCAATGGCCAATGATGTCTAGATGAAGTCGGAATGTTGTGTGCCTACCATTGAAACACTACGACTCACCCTTGTATCTTGGGTCAATGCTATAAGCATACCATAAACTTAATTCGTATCAAGTCTATCAATTGCTCCAGCCTCCGACTACAAATGAGGATCGTTAGGAGGATGGCTGTAATTGTGTTCTTCATATTTAGCAACCATGTTGGCATTATATGTATATGTCAAAACAAAAAAAAAGTCAAAATCCAATTAAACCTTAAAAAAAAACATTAGTAATACAATTATAACTATCTAAAAATATAACCTCGAAGGCTACATTCCTCCTTCATTCATCCTAATTTAAGTATTGCATGCTCCTTGAAGCCCAATAGTTGATTTATGTTATAGGTGCTCTTGATCTCCAACTACAACGGTCTCGATCTCCCAATCCATCATGCACCCTTGAAAAGTACTCAATGGGTTTGTGTTAGGCCCTAATAATTACTGTGAATGATGTTTTCTCTTAGGGTGAGAATAAACCGCAATTTGCATAAAATCTTCTTACTTCATTAATAAGACTTGACTGCTTAAATAGCAAAGCCAATTAACAACCCACGTATTTACAAGTCAACCGAATAAAAGAACACACGACTAACAGAAATAAAAATAAATAATAATGGAAAGAGACTAACAGAAATACAAATAAATAATAATGGAAAGAGACCCTCCCATATTGCCCCATACACGTCTTCTAACTGCCCACCCGCATGCACTTTCTCCCTGTTAGCATGAATGCATGTTTGAGTGCATGGGACATGCAACCACCTGACCGCACGATTGCATGCAACCACCTGCCCGCACGATTGCACGTTTGAGTGCAGTGCATGGGACATGCACACTTACAGATATTTGAGATTTGGTTTGAAGCCACGAGTTGAACGTCGTGGCCTATCAGTTTGCTTAAAACCTAGTTAATGGTTTAATCATCGTACAATCATAGATGTCGCATCCAACATCGCAACGAATTTTAAAAATTCAATGAAAAAATAAATTTCTGGCATCTTGTTCTTAGATATGGAAATGTCTAGTTTAAGAAATCGTCACCTAATATTATGATCACTAGGAACCCTAACTGGTCAGCATAGATTCTATGGTACGAGACTGGTTACGCAAAAGAAAATATATTATCACCCCTTAAGCATCCTACCTGAGGTAAGTTGTCTTGCTGGTTTTGTCTTAATATTCCTGACTCTGGTGCTAGTGAATATTCAACTATAGATACTTTCAACTCTGGCATTGATAAATATTATGTTGCAAAAAAAAAGCATGGTATTCCTGGCTCTAGGGTCAATGAATAACCCAATAAAATAGAGTTAAAACAATGCATACACATTTTTTTTATTTTTTTATAGCAAATATAATGGATTTGCATTTTACAGTAAAAATTCACAAATCAAATATATATTGAAATACAAAAAAAAAACATGAGGGACCTACACATAAATTCAAAAAGGTCTACGAATTGTTTTTTGAAGTTTTTGATATATAAAAAAATATTTATTTGATGAAATATCAAAATATAAAACAATAAAATAAAAAAAATTGGGTTGGCTGCGTTTGAGATCCAGATCCAAATTTTTGTTTTTTTGGGTAAGTCCAGCCCGGTCACTGGCCAGGCTGGGCACTATGCACGCAAGAATAGTGCGTGTACAGTGATAAGTTAATTAAAATTCAAAGTGGACAGTGTTAAGTGAAATTGAAATTGTTTGACTGGGAAGGGAAGAGACTTTAAGGGTGTTTAAAAGTGTGTAGGTGATAGTTATTTTTATTTAAAAATATATTAAAATAAATTATTTTTATTTTTTAAATATTATTTTTTATATCAACATGTTAAAATTATACTTGATGGAGGACTGGTCGACTAGTTACTTTCTTCCTCAGCTTTCACCTCTGTTCTTGCTTTTCTCTGATCGGTTTCTTCCTGTCCGTCCCCTGTTCTGCGTGTGTTTCGTTCTCCTGTGGCCTTCTGTTTTTTCTCGTCTTCTCTGTATTATCTCTGTTCTTGCGTCTGTGTTTTTGTTTGTGGTCTTTGGTCCAGTGTTCTCTGTGTTTTATCTGTGTCTCCTCTGTGTCCGGTCGTCTCTGTTTTTCCTGGATTTTTTTCGTTCGTTCGTCCTCTCTGCGTTTGCTTGTTTTTCCCCTGCTTTTTTTTTCCCCAGTTCGTCCTCAGTTCGTTCCTCCTGATGTGTTCTGTGTGTTTTGTTCCCCTGCTGTGTTCTGTTCGTGGGTTTTCTTAGTTCTTTTCGTTCTCTCCGTTCGTCCTCTGGTTCTCTCGGTTTTCTCTCAGTCCCCTAGTCTTCCTCCTCTCGTCCTTAGTTCGTCCTCCCCCTTCCTCCTGGAGGCCTTTCTTTCTCTGGCTTTATAGCCAGAGAATGCTATACGTTTTAGTAACATATTGCATCGTGGGCAGCTGAGGCGTTGAGGAAGATGAACAACTCGTCTGGAAACGGTGCCGTTGCTTTTCTGTCGGTTTGGTCACTGAAGTTTTGAGAACTCGCGATCAAGCCCCTTAATCAGGAAATTCCCTCTTTTTGTTTTTTAATTTCGCCCCTGGTTAAATTGTAATTGGACCCCTGGATTTTAGCTCATTTTACAAAATACTCCTTAGTTTCTGAATGTTTCAATTCATTCCTTAATTAATTCTTCAACTTTTAATTCTTTCAAAATTATCTCTGTAAAAATCAATTAAACTCCCTATAGTAACCCCTGCATTTTCACTTTGATCCTTAAACTTTAATTCCTTGCAATTTTGATCCAAATCAGCCCCAAACTTTAGTATTTTTTCAATTAAGCACCTGATTTCATTAATTAAACTAATTTCAAGTTCAATTAACTCTCAAAACTTATCAATTCTTCAATTAAGTCCTTGATTTGGTTAATTAAACTGATCCAAAGTTTAATTAAGTTCCTAAACTTTTAATTTATGTTGTCTTAACCCAAATTTCAATTTATTCTTCATTCAATTTATTTTTTTCATTTTTTTCATCATCATTTTTATTCTCATTTTTATTATTTTTATAAAAAATAAAATAAAATAAAATAAAATAAAAATAGTAAAAAATTGGGTTATGATAATAGACATAAAATCAATCATTATTATCATCATCACCACCACCACCATCACTCATGATTAAGGATATCCTTTAATGACTCGAATAGAAAAAGATCATAGACAGTTATGATAGGCTTATAGACCTAATAGAACATATATAAAATGTGTGTTTCATACACAAGATTCTTTTGACCATGTTTTGAGGATAGACCTAGATATTGTGCCATAATTTTGATCTCAAATCTATTATTGGCTTTTAGAATCTATGTACAAAGCTCGTAGCCTAGTTTAGAATAAGCTTCCAAGCCAATAAAAGCTCTAAGTGTAAGGGTACTATACCACATACAAAGGCTATCACAACAAAATTCAAGATTCATCTTGGATAACTCCTCATCAAGAACCACTTTGGCTAATAAAACAAAAGAGTCAAACAATTTTAACTTGATAAGTTGCATCTCCAAAGCTTTGATCTTTTAAAATTACATTGTAAAACAAAATTATTATGTCTCAAACTAAGTGAACCTCACTTTTAAACATGAGGTAATTAATAAGGAATGAAAGTTGAGGCCTTTATAAAATCCATTAGATTAGACTAGCCACACATCCTCTCAGACTCACCTTGTATCCCAATTGACAAATAGAGGTTAGCTTAGTTTTAAAACCCGGCCCGGCGGGTCGACCCGGAACTGGAACCAGGCCGGGTTGATGAAAAAACCGGTCAGGGAATTGGCCCGGAAAAACCCGGTCGACCCGGCGGGTCGACCCGGGTAAACCCGGCTGAGACCCGGCTGTCTTTTTTATATATGTATATAAGCTAAACAATGTCGTTTTTGGTTTTAGCAGAAAACCTAATCCCTGTCTCTCTTCAAAGTTCACAGCAGCCATATCAGTTGAAGATTAGTTGCAGATCAGTTTAAGCCACACGCAAGCCGTAAGTCTCCATCTTTCTCTCCTTTCAAAACCTAAAAAATAACACAGAACACTAAAGTAAAAGAAAACAAAACCTATTCTTCTGTTTCTGTCTCTAAAAACACTTGCTTCTTCTATTATGCCTTCATAACAGTAATTGTAATACGTAGATCCAGTAACAAACTAGAAGAAGAAATAAAGCCCGAACTCTTGAAGACCTGGAATGGCTGAGTTAGGGCAACAAAATATGGAATTCTCAATTCTCGTGAGTCGAGTTGCGGAGGATTCATTTCTTTCTTTGAAAGAATTGGTGGACAAATCCAAATCCACCCAACAATCTGATTCTGACAAGAAGACAAGAAGATTAGTCTTTTGAAGTAATTGGTTCACACTCAATAGTCAATGTCCTTGCTAAATGGTGCCAACAGGTCAAGAAGATTTTTTTTTTGATTGGTTGGGTTTTTGTGTGAAAGAGTTAAAGAGTCAATTTGATTCACGCCTCAGCAATGTATACCTACCATGGATAAAACTTGTACCCTAAAACAATATTACACCCTTGGATATACATGCCTTGAAGAAATAGCATGAATAAGGTTACTCCTAAAGACACAGACTTGGACAAGCATAACCGATCCAAAATTGCTCTACCCATTTACCGTATAGTTGGTAGGAAACATTAATTACACATACAACTTTCTACCTCTGGATAATCACTTGGCATTACAATTCTTACTCTAGTAGTATACCATCAATAATTAGGGGCTATTACCTTAAATAATTATCCTTAAACTAAAAAAGATATTATTCTCCCTAATTTTCCCTGACTCAATATAAGTTTGTTTTTAACGGTTGAAACTTTTAGATTAAGATGATTTTTAGATTTAGTATCATAATTTTAATGACAAAGCAATCAAAAACTTGATTCTCACTATCTTTTTATCTCTAACTAAATTTTAAAGAATAAGCATAAGGTAATTAGGTAGGTATGTGTAAGTTTTAAGTTTAACAGACTTGTAATTAATAGGGTGCACAAGACATTAATATGAAAAAAATCATTGAGATTCAACTATTAGTTTAAAGTTTTTGGTTGAGATATTTTTTTACAATACCAATATAGTAAAAATAAATAATAGTTGAATAAAAAATTCAAAAAAAATAAACACCAAGAATTTTCATGGTTAATTTAATAGGAATAGGAATTATAATTATGAAATAAACTAAAAACACTAAAGGTTTTACTATTTCAATTACTATAGATCCTCTCATGTGTTTATTATGGATTGATACAGTGCATCCATATGCCTTTTCAGTAAAAATATTTGATTTAATCCTTGAAATTTTAATTTTTATGTATTTCTTATTGTAGTATTTAGTTTTGACAGTTCGATCCTAATAAATCCATTTTCCTCATGTTTCAGTCATTTGACCTTAAAAAATGAGAGAGAAAGTAATCGAATGGGAGAGGAGAGAAACATTTTGGCTAACCATATTCATATAAAAATAACTAATATTGGTGTCATTCGGCCATCTAAAATATAGGAGTTCAAACATGTGTTTTAGACATTTAATCATATTAGAAAACGTAGATCAAAACATATAGAGTTTGTTTTGATTTTGTATGATTTTAAGTTTTTAGACTAATTAAAGGGTATTATGGGGCTGAAAAGTGAGTTATTAAGTTTTCTAAGATTTTTTCTAATGATTTTGAGTCTTAAGACTAATGTTTTTAGGTGAAAATTTTTGGTTTTAGGTTCCAAATGACCCAAATCTTGATTTTTTGATAGTGGATAAGATGTCGCGGTTTGAAACTCATTTATTAAAAGAAACTAAAGTGGATGATGTGTTTCCTGCTTGAGTTTTTTTTTTTAAAGGCAAAGATACTAGACAATCCGTTTATGCAAGTCTATATACATGGGCTTGACTTTACTCACTCTTCCCTTTTTATTGTTTTTATATTATTTAATATTCTAAAAGAAAATTATTTTAATATAAAACAATTAAAATGATATTTTTAAAATTATATGATGGTATCATACTTTTCAAATAAAATTATAAGCTTTTAAGGTTACTGTCACTACAAGAAAATGCAAACAAAGTAATGGAAATGCCAACGAAAAATATTCAATCACAATTTACCAACAGAAAATGTGATAGGAATTTTTTTGTTAGTAATTTCATATGGAAACAACAAAAAAATAAAAACAATTTATGTCAGCATTTCTAACTTGTCAAAATCACCTACGAAAATGCCAACAAAAAATCCATCTAAGATTTTAGGAGAAAAATCTAATAGTTCTAATTCAAACATAACGTGGATAAATAATTTTATCTTTTTAAAAGAAATAAAGATGAAACCTCCATCTCTCTCTTTCTCTCCTTAAAACCTCCACCCACTTGTATAAATTCAACCACCAAAACTCTTCAGCGTCGGTGGAATAGCTCTCTCAAGACCTAAACTTTCCTTTCTTTATTTTTTTTCTTGTCAAACTTCATTCCACAAAGTAAGCAAACCCACACATTTATATTTTAAATTAATCTATTGAAATCTATTTATAGTGTTTGTAATATATATATATATATATATATATATATATATATATATATATATATATATATATATATATATATATATATATATATATTATTTTATAATTTG
>Ga0307515_10017631_pt1 | contig 12990 bp, 12 predicted proteins | sample 17_EM_MG_FD_194513 | JGI IMG/M metagenome (GOLD analysis project Ga0307515, IMG submission 194513) | Populus trichocarpa ectomycorrhiza microbial communities from riparian zone in the Pacific Northwest, United States - 17_EM | ecosystem: Host-associated > Plants > Roots > Unclassified | place...
GAAACAGTTGCTCGAGAAGCTGCCGAAGCTCAAACTGATCTCGCAGACCGGCAAGGTCGGTTCGCACGTCGATGTCGACACCTGCACGAAGATGGGCATCGCGGTTGCCGAAGGCGTGGGCTCGCCGACGGCGCCGGCCGAGCTGACCTGGGCACTGATCATGGCGGCGATGCGCCGCTTGCCGCAGTACATCGGCAACCTGAAGCACGGCGCGTGGCAGCAATCGGGCCTGAAGGCCGCGTCGATGCCGCCGAATTTCGGACTCGGCATGGTGCTCAAGGGCAAGACGCTCGGCATCTGGGGCTACGGCAAGATCGGTGCGATGGTCGCCGGTTACGGCAAGGCGTTCGGCATGCAGATCACGGTCTGGGGCAGCGAGTCGGCGCGTGAGCGTGCGACGAAGGACGGCCATGTCGCCGCGCCGAGCTGCGAGGCCTTCTTCGAGGCCTGCGACGTGCTCTCGCTGCACCTGCGCCTGCACGACAGCACCCGCGGCGTCGTCAAGCTCGATGCGCTCTCGCGCATGAAGCCGACCGCGCTGCTGGTCAACACCTCGCGCGCCGAGCTGATCGAGGAAGGCGCGTTGGTCTCGGCGCTGAACCGCGGCCGGCCCGGCATGGCGGCGGTCGACGTGTTCGAGAGCGAGCCGATCCTGCAGGGCCACCCGCTGCTGCGGCTCGAGAACGCGGTCTGCACGCCGCACATCGGCTATGTCGAGCAAGACAGCTACGAGCTCTACTTCAAGGCCGCATTCGACAACGTCGTGAACTTCATCGCCGGCACGCCGACGAACATCCTGAACCCCGAGGCATTGCGAGTGCTTCGATGACCGTCGCCGCCGCGCCGGCGACCCACGCGGCGCCGCTGAACCCCAGCCTGCGCTGGGCACTGATGTTCGGCAACTTCGTGATCGGCTGCGGCGTGATGTCGGTGGCCGGCACATTGAACGACATCTCGCGCTCGCTCGATGTCTCGGTCGCGCTCGCCGGCCAGCTGATCGCGATCGCGGCCGCGACGATGGCCTTCGGTGCACCGTTGCTCGCAAGCTGGGTCGCCGGTTTCGACCGCCGCCGCCTGCTCGCGCTCGCGCTGCTCTGGTACGGCGCCGGCCACGCGATCAGCGCGCTGATGCCGAGCTACGCCGCGCTCTGGCCGGTGCGTGCGCTGACGATGCTGGCCGCCGCCGTGTTCACGCCGCAGGCCGCCGCGGCGATCGGCTTCATGGCGGCGCCGCACGAGCGCGGGCGCGCGATCACCTTCATCTTTCTCGGCTGGTCGGTCGCGTCGGTGCTCGGCCTGCCGCTCTCGGCCTGGATCGGCGAGACCTTCGGCTGGGAGTTCGCGTTCGGCGCAATCGCGGCGCTGTCGTTGATCGCCGCGATCTGGGTCTTCGCGGTGATGCCGAACAACGTGCGCCCCGCCGCGCTCTCGCTGCGGGCCTGGAAAGACGTGCTGACGAATCCGGTGCTGATGGCGATGGTGCTGGTCACCGCCCTGTCGGGCGCCGGCCAGTTCACGCTGTTCTCGTACTTCGCGCCGTACTACAAGCACACGCTGGGCGCGAGCACCGAGCAGATCAGCGGGCTCTTGATGTGGTTCGGCGCGTTCGGACTGATCGGCAATGTCGTGCTGACGCGGGTGATCGACCGGGTCGGGCCGAACGTCGCGGTCGCGTTCAGTCTGTCGTTGATCGCGCTCTCGCTGCTTGCCTGGCCGCTCGGCGGCACGCTGATCGGCACGGCGGTGGTGCTGATCCCGTGGGCGCTCGGTTGCTTCTCGTCGAACTCGACCCAGCAGGCGCGCCTGGGCATGGCAGCGCCCGCGTTGGCGCCGGCGCTGATGGCGCTGAACACGTCCGCGATCTATCTCGGTCAGGCGGTCGGCGCGTCGAGCGGTGGCTGGCTGATCGCGCACGGCGGATACGCACCGCTGAACTGGTGCGGCCTGGCGTGGATCGTCGCCGCCATCACGCTGAGCCTGTGGGCCGGTCGACGCAAGGTGGTGTTCGCATGACGCTCGCGAGCGAGCCCGCGCTGGCCGCGCCCGCCTCGCTGCGCGAACTTTTCTTCGCGTTCAACCGCCTCGCGCTGCAAGGCTTCGGCGGCGTGCTGCCGGTCGCGCAACGCGAGCTGGTCGAGCGCAGGCGCTGGCTGACGAAGGACGAATTCGTCGAGATGCTCGCGATCAGCCAGGTGCTGCCGGGGCCGAACGTCGTGAACCTCGCGCTGATGTTCGGCGACCGCGCGTTCGGCTGGCGTGGCGCGCTGGCTGCGCTTGGCGGCATGCTGCTCGTGCCGATGGTGCTGGTGCTCGCGCTGACCGCGCTGTACGGCCACTTCGCGCAATACCCGATGGTCACCGGCGCGTTGCGCGGCATGGGCGCGGTGGCCGCCGGGCTCGTGCTCTCGACCGGCTTCAAGCTGCTCGGCACGCTCAAGCGCAACGTGATGGGTCTGCCGATCTGCCTGGGCTTCGGTGCGCTCACGTTGGTGGGCACCGCGTGGCTGCGTCTGCCGCTGGTCTGGGTCATCGCCGGCCTCGGTTCGCTCGCGATCACGGTCGCGTGGATTCGGTTGAAGAAGCCATGAACCTCGACACAACCGACCTGTTCGGCCTGTTCACTCACTTCCTGATCCTGAGCCTGCTCGCGGTCGGCGGCGCGATCACGACCGTGCCCGACATGCACCGCTTCATCGTCGCCGAGCACCACTGGCTCACCGACGCGCAGTTCACCGCGTCGATCGCGATCGCGCAGGCTGCGCCGGGGCCGAACGTGCTGTTCGTCGCGGTGCTGGGGTGGAACGTCGCCGGGCCGCTCGGCGCGCTGGCGACGATGACCGGCATCCTAATCCCGTCGACCGTGCTCTCGCTGTGGGCAACGCGCTGGGGTTCGCAGCGGCGCGAGACGCGTTTCGTGCGTGCGTTCACCGCCGGGCTCACGCCGCTCACGCTCGGCCTGCTGCTCGCGACCGGCTGGGTGCTGGCCGAACCCTATCTGCTGAACCCGGCGCACCGCTGGGGCGCGCTCGCGCTGATCCTCGTCAGCATCGTGGTGATGCTGCGCACCAAGCTGAGCCCGATGTGGCTGGTGGCGCTTGGCACGATCGCGGGCGCGCTCGGTTTCGTCTGATCAGCCGAGCGCGCGCTCGATGACGCCGGGCAGGGCCCGCAGATCGTCCGCGACCGAAGGTGGAAGTTCCGACCAGTCGCTCGCCCCACCTTCGCCCTGCGATGACGCAATCAACACATCGGCGCCACCATCCGGGGCCGCGCTGACCATCAGGCTCAGCGGCATGGCCGGCCGTGAATCGGCGCTGTCCATCACGACCAGCGTGCCGCCGATCGACGACGCGAGCACCAGCACCGGCGGCGAACCCGGCACCATCGCCAGCACCGACAGGCCCTGATCGCGCGCCGCGAGTTCGATGCGCTGCAGCGTTTCGCTGACGTCGAAGCGGCTGTGCCGCAACAGCCGCATCGCATGGTTGCGCTCGCTCTCCGAGGCACCGCGCAGCGGGATCATCGCGGCCATCACGACCGCGAGGCTGCCGGTCATCCACAGGCGGAACGGGCGGCGAATGGCGGACGGCACGAGCACGCCCGAAGACGACTCTTCGCGCCAGCGCTGCACCAAGGGTTGGACAATGCTCTTCATGCGACCAGCCTAGAGGCAGCACGTGACAGCCGCAAGACATATAGAGTCAAGATTGGTAAACAGCGGCATCTTCGAATGAAGCACAAACGCCACCTCTACTGACTGAGTGGCCGCGGCGGGGCTGTTCGGCAAGCTCGGATTCACCCTGCTCGACTGAGCTACTTCGTCCCGAAGATCTTGTCGCCGGCGTCGCCGAGCCCGGGAATGATGTAGCCGATCTCGTTCAGGTGGCTGTCGATCGAGGCCGTCCAGCAGCGCACATCGGGGTGCGCCTTGCCGAGCGCGGCCACGCCTTCGGGCGCCGCGACCAGCACGAGCGCGCGGATGTCCTTGCAACCGCGCTTCTTCAGCAGGTCGACCGTCGCGATCATCGAGCCGGCGGTCGCGAGCATCGGGTCGATGATCAGCGCGGTGCGCTCGTCGAGCTTGCCGACGAACTTCTCGAAGTAGTTCTCGGGCTGCAGCGTCTCGTGGTTGCGCGACAGGCCGACGACGCTGACCTTCGCGCTCGGGATCATGTCGAGCACGCCGTCGAGCATGCCAAGGCCCGCGCGCAGGATCGGCACCACCGTGACCTTCTTGCCGCTGATCTGCTCGATCTCGGTCGGGCCGCTCCAGCAATCGATCGTGACTTTCTCGAGCGGAAAATCTGCGGTCGCCTCGTACGCGAGCAGGCGCGCGAGCTCGTTCGTGAGCTCACGAAACTTCTTCGTCGAGATGTCGTTCTCGCGCAGCAGGCCGACCTTGTGCTTGACCAGCGGGTGCTTGACGTCGATGACTGGCATGTGGAACTCCGTTGGGTTACTTCTTCGTGCGCTGCCGCACCGCTTCGTACAGGCACACGCCGCTCGCGACCGACACGTTCAGGCTCTCGACCGCGCCCGCCATCGGCAGGCGCACGAGTTCGTCGCAGGTCTTGCTGGTGAGCTGCCGCATGCCGCTGCCTTCGGCGCCGAGCACCAGCGCGACCGGGCCGGTCAGGTCGAGGTCGTAGAGCGACTGCTGCGCGTCGTCAGACGTGCCGATGACGCGGATGTCGCGCTCCTTCAGCTCGTTCAAGGTGCGGGCGAGATTCGTCACCATGAAGTACGGCACCGTGTCGGCCGCGCCGCTCGCGACCTTCGCGACCGTCGCGTTGATGCCGACCGCGTGGTCCTTCGGCGCGATCACCGCGTGCGCGCCGGCACCGTCGGCCACGCGCAGGCAGGCGCCGAGATTGTGCGGGTCGGTGATGCCGTCGAGCACGAGGATCAGCGGTGGGCCGTCGGCGGCGTCGAGCGTGTCGTCGAGCGAATGGCTGATCGTGATGGTCTCGACCCGCGCCGCCACGCCTTGGTGGCGGTGCGAGCCGCTGAGCTTCTGCAAGCGATCGTCGTCACTGTCGATGATCTTCGCGCCGGCATCGCGTGCACGGTCGACGAACTGACGCATGCGCTGGTCGCGCCGGGTGGCGTCGACATGGACCTCGATCACCGACTTCGGCGCCGACTTCAGCCTGACCGTGACTGCATGAAACCCGAAAAGTACCTGTTTGCTCATGCCAGCGATGTTACGGCGAAGTACCATCCCGAAATGGACAGCCGATCGCTTCAGACGCAATGCTGCATCGCCGGCGGCGGCCCGGCCGGGCTGGTGCTGGGCTACCTGCTGGCCCGTGCCGGTGTGCAGGTGATCGTGCTCGAGAAACACACCGACTTCCTGCGCGACTTTCGCGGCGACACGATCCACCCGTCGACCCTGACGGTGCTGAACGACCTCGGCCTGCTCGAAGCGTTTCTCGAATTGCCGCACCAGGAGGTGCGCGAGCTGGTGGGCGATGTCTACGGCGAGAGCGTGCCGATCGCCGACTTCTCGCACATCGATTCGCCGCGGCCCTTCATGGTGCTGATCCCGCAGTGGGATTTTCTCGATTTCATCGCCGACCAGGCGCGCAAGCTGCCGAACTTCTCGCTGCGCATGGGCGCGAAAGCGCTCGGCGTGATCGAAGAAGGCGGCGCGGTCGTCGGCGTGAACGTGCAGACGGTCGACGGCGGGTTCGCGATCCGCGCCGATCTGGTTGTGGCCGCCGACGGCCGGCACACGACGCTGCGCGAGAGCGCCGGCCTGGAAAGCATCGACCTCGGCGCGCCGATCGACGTGTTGTGGTTCAGCGTCCCGCGCGACCCTGCCAACGACGGCTCGCAGACCGGCGGCTCGATCCGCCCGGGCGCGCTGCTCGTCACCTTGAACCGCGACGACTACTGGCAGTGCGCCTACGTGATTCCGAAGGGCTCGCTCGATGCGCTGCAGGCCCGCGGCATCGAAGCCTTTCGCGCGCGTGTCGCCGAGATCGCCCCGTTTCTCACCCACGCCGTCGGCACCTTGAAGAGCTGGGAGCAGGTCAAGCTGCTGAGCGTGCAGATCAGCCGCATGCCGCGCTGGTGGCGCGACGGGCTGCTGTGCATCGGCGATGCGGCGCACGCGATGTCGCCGGTCGGTGGCGTGGGCATCAACCTCGCGATTCAGGACGCTGTGGCCGCGTCGAACCTGCTCGCCGACGCGTTGCGCGAGTCGCGCGTGACGAGCGACGACCTCGCCGCCGTTCAGGCGCGGCGCGACTGGCCCGCGCGGGTGACGCAGCGCGCGCAGGTCGCAATCCAGAATGAAGTGCTCGCGCCGGTGCTCGCGGGCACTGCGGCGCCATCGTCACTGCCGTTGCCGTTGCGCCTGCTGCAGCGCCTGCCGATGCTGCGGCGCCTGCCGGCGCGGCTGGTCGGCATCGGCGTGCGGCCTGAGCGCGTCGAAACCTCTCCTCATCCGCCCCTCTGAACCTCGCCCATGCAACTCATCTGTCTCGACCTCGAAGGCGTGCTCGTCCCTGAAATCTGGATCGAGTTCTCGAAGCGCACCGGCATCACCGAACTTTCGCGCACCACGCGCGACGAGCCCGATTACGACAAGCTGATGAACTTCCGCATCGGCCTGCTCGCGCAGCACCAGCTCAAGCTCGCCGACATCCAGAACGTGATCGCCGGCATGGGGCCGATGGAAGGCGCGAAGGACTTTCTCGACGACCTGCGCAGCCGCTACCAGGTGATCATCCTGTCCGACACGTTCTACGAGTTCGCGCAGCCACTGATGAAGCAGCTCGCGTGGCCGACGCTGATGTGCCACAAGCTCGAAGTCGATGACCAGGGCTTCGTGCGTCGCCACGTGCTGCGCCAGCCCGACCAGAAGCGCCACGCGGTCAACGCGCTGCGCGGGCTGAACTTCCAGGTGATCGCGGCGGGCGATTCTTATAACGACACCGGCATGCTCGGCGCGGCGCATGCCGGCTTCTTCATCCACCCGCCAGAAGCCATCACGAAGCAGTTCCCGCAATTCCCGGTGACGGGCAGCTATGCGGAGCTGAAGACCGCGATCGACGCGGCAGCCGAGCGCCTTCGCGGCTGATCAGGACTTGCGCAGCGCGACCAGCGCGGTCAGCAGCCCGATCAGCACCGGCTGGTGCAGCATGTAGAAGCTCAGGCTCCAGCGGCCGAGCGTGGCAAGCGGCGCGAGTGGCGCGGGCAGCGCACCCGTCACCCACGTGCGGCGCTGGGCCAGGACCCATTGGCCGGCGGCCAGACCCCACCACATCACCCCCAGCCAAGGCAGCAGCGGCACATAGTCTTCGGTGATCGGCTTGTGGGTGACGAGGCCGACCCAGTTGGTGAGTCGAGGGTCGAAGAACGGGTGCTGGGCGAACTGCGGCAGCGCGATCGCCACCAGCCCGAGCAGCCACAGCCAGCGCCCGGCGCCGCCGCTCAAGCGCATCACGACCAGCGCCACCGCGATGCAGTGCAGCACGCCGAAGCTGATGAAGCTGCGCGGGAACATCCAGACCGAGCCGAGCGTCACGAGCAGCGCGCAACCCGCCACCTGCGCCCAGCGGCGCCAGAAGCGCCGCCAGGGCTGATGCTGCTCGATGGCGACGGCCTGACCGAAACCGGCGCAGAACAGGAACAGGCTGACGATGCAGCTGCGCTGCGCGGTCCAGAACGGGTCGGCGTAGAAATTCTGGCTCGTGAACCCGAAGTGGTTCAGGTCGAAGCAGAAATGAAAGATCGCCATCCAGACGATGGCGACGGCGCGCAGCGCATCGAGGCGGTCGAAGCGCTGGCGCGCGGGTACAGATGAGGTCGCCGTGGTCACGCGGGGACGATAGCGCAAGCGCGCTTGAGCCCGATGAACTCCAGTTCGGCGAACACGAGCACCGTGGCGATCTGCATCACGATGAAGGCCTCGCCGAGCCATGTCGGGCGCAGACCGCTGCCGAACAGCGCAAAGGCGCAATCGATGGCCCAGACGAGGTTCACGACAATCGCCGCCCAGATCGCCGCACGCGGCACGGCGCGCCGCGTCGCCAGCCACGCGACATACGCGGCATACGGGAACAGCGCGACGCCGGCCAAAGCCAGCAGTGACGCCGGCAGGCCGAGCAGACCTTGCAGCGCGTTCGCGCCAAGCGCCATCACAACGCCGACGGCGGCGCTGACGATCGCGTCGGCCCACAGCACGCGACGCAGAAAGACGGTGGGTTGAATCGGGTTCGACATGACAGGTTCTCCTTGGCTTGACTCGCCGCCGATTGCGGCGTGGGCGAATCCTCGGCGGCGCAGGTCAACCGGTCGATTACCTTCGGGGTCATCGGGCGTGCTGGGGCGCTGCGCTATCGTCCCGGCCATGAACCCGTCCGCCACCCTGCCCGTCGGCACGCAGCTGCGCGAATGGCGCCAGCGCCGCCACCTGAGCCAGCTCGATCTGTCGGTCGACGCCGAGGTCTCGACCCGCCACCTCAGCTTCGTCGAGACCGGCCGCGCGATGCCGAGCCGCGAGATGGTGCTGCGCCTGGCCGATCGCCTGGAGGTGCCCTTGCGCGAACGCAACCGATTGCTGACGGCCGCAGGCTTCGCGCCGATGTACGCCGAGCGCCCGCTCGACGACCCGGCGCTGGCCGCGGCGCGCGCGGCGGTCGAGCAGATTCTGAAGGCACATGAACCGTTCCCGGCGCTCGCGGTCGACCGGCACTGGAACCTCGTGTTCCACAACGCCGCGGCCGGTGCGCTGCTGCAGATGGGCATCGCGCCGGAGCTGCTGCAGCCGCCGGTCAACGTGCTGCGCGTGAGCCTGCACCCGAAGGGGCTGGCGCCGCGCATCGTCAACCTCGCGCAGTGGCGCGCGCACCTGTTCGAGCGGCTGTATCACCAGATCGGGTTGACCGCCGACACGACGCTCGCCGCGCTCGCCGAAGAACTCGCGGGCTACCCGGCACCGGCGCACGACGGCTCGGCCGCGTTCACGCCGAACGCCGCCATCGTCGTGCCGCTGGTGCTCGAGACGCCGCTCGGGCAGCTGTCGTTCATCAGCACGATGACGGTGTTCGGCACGCCGGTCGAGATCACGCTGTCGGAGCTGGCGCTCGAAACCTTCTTCCCGGCCGATGCAGCGACCGCCGCCGCGCTGCGGCAACTGGCCGACAACGCCTGAGAGGTTCAGAGCTCCAGCGTGCGGCGCAGCGACTGGCGGATGCGCTCGTACTCGTCGGGCCGCTCGGCCTTCAGCCGCAGCAGGTCGGCCCGCAACTGGTCGACGCGTGCCGCGGCCGCGTCGTTCTTCAGGCCGTCGATCTCGTCCTTCATCTCGGTGAACGGCGTATACGGCGCAGCGTTCATGCCCTCGGGCGCGACGGCTTCGATCAACGCGGCCAGCGCATCCGAAATGCGCCCGAGCTGCTTGCCGTAGCTGTAGTGCTGCACGACCTCGACCTCGGTCTGCGGCGCGGTCGAGTTGTTGCTGTTCACGTTGAAGGTCCAGCCCGGCAGGATCGGCTGCGACCAGCTCGGCGTGGCGGCCCGCACCGCATCGCCCAGCGTGCGCGCCCATTCGGAGGCGGCGGTCAGGCCGGACCAGTCGGCGGCGGGGTTCGTTGTCATGCGATGGTCCTCGGTAAGTTAGCCGACCCAGACACGCGCGTTCGCGAACATGCGCGTCCATGGGCTCGCGGCGCTGCGCTCGCCCGAGGTCCAGCTCATCTGCACGTTGCGGAACACGCGCTCGGCGTGCGGCATCAGCGCGGTGAAGCGGCCGTCGGGCGTGGTGACGGCCGTCAGGCCGTCCGGGCTGCCGTTCGGGTTGAACGGGTAGGCCTCGGTCGCCGCACCGCTGTTGTCGACGAAGCGCATCGCGCGGTGCACGGCCTTCGCATCACCACGCTGCGAGAAGTCGGCGAAGCCTTCGCCGTGCGCGACCGCGACCGGGAGGCGGCTGCCCGCCATGCCGGTGAAGAAGATCGACGGGCTGTCGAGCACCTCGACGAGCGAGAGCCGCGCCTCGAACTGCTCGCTGCGGTTGCGGGTGAACTTCGGCCATGCGCTCGCGCCCGGGATGATCGCGGCCAGCGCCGCCATCATCTGGCAGCCGTTGCAGACGCCGAGCGCGAAGGTGTCGTCGCGATTGAAGAAGCGCGCGAACTGTTCGGCCAGCACCGGGTTGAACACGACCGAGCGCGCCCAGCCCTCGCCGGCGCCCAGCGTGTCGCCGTAGCTGAAGCCGCCGCAGGCGACGAAGCCCTGGAACTGATCGAGCCGCGCGCGGCCCGTCTGCAGGTCGCTCATGTGCACGTCGAAGGTCTCGAAGCCGGCGCGGTCCATCGCGTAGCTCATCTCGAGGTGGCTGTTGACGCCCTGCTCGCGCAGGATCGCCAGCTTCGGTCGGGCCTTGCCGATGAACGGCGCCGTGAGATTGGCAACCGCGTTCACGCTCGCGTCGAAGCTCAGCGCCACGTGCAGGCCCGGGTCGTCGGTGCGGCCGGCGGCCTCGTGCTCGGCGTCGGCACCGGCGGGGTTGTCGCGCAGCTTCGCGATGCGCCAGCTGACCTCGTCCCAGGCCTGGTGCAGATCGCGCAGCGGCGCGCTGAACACGGCTTTCGCGTCGCGCCAGACTTCCATCACGCCGCGTTCGTTCGGCTTGCCGATGAAGTGGCTGTGCTTGCTCAGGCCGAACTCGCGCAGCGTCTGCATGACCTCGTTGCGCACCGCCGTCGGCACCTGGATCACCGCGCCGAGTTCCTCGGTGAAGAGCGCGCGCAACGTGAGTTCGTTGCGGCGCGCGCCGACCTGGGTCGCCCAGTTCTTCGAGTCGCCGTACTCGGCACGGCTGTCGCTGATGCCGTCGCCTTCGGTGACGAGCATGTCGACGTTCAGGCTGACGCCCATGTGGCCGGCGAAGGCCATTTCGCAGGCGGCCGCCCACAGGCCGCCGTCGCTGCGGTCGTGGTACGCGAGGATGCGGCCTTGCTCACGCAGCTTGTTGATCGCCGCGACCAAGGACTTCAGCTGTGCGGGGTCGTCGAGGTCGGGAACCGTGCGTCCGAACTGGTTCAGCACCTGCGCCAGCATCGAGCCGGCCATGCGGTTCTGGCCGTTGCCGAGGTCGATCAGGATCAGCGTCGTGTCGCCGGGTTGAAGCTGCGGTGTCAAGGTCGGGCGCACGTCATCGAGCGTTGCGAACGCGGTGACGATCAGGCTGACCGGCGCAATCACCTGCTTCGCCGCGCCGTCATCCGACCAGCGTGTGCGCATCGACAGGGAATCCTTGCCGACCGGCACGCTGATGCCGAGCGCCGGGCACAGCGCCATGCCGACTGCGGTGACGGTGTCGTACAGCGCCGCGTCTTCACCCGGCTCGCCACACGCGGCCATCCAGTTGCAACTCAGTTTGACTTTCGACAACTCGATCGGCGCCGCCAGCAGGTTCGTGATCGCCTCGCCGACCGCCATGCGGCCCGACGCCGGCGCGTCGAGCGACGCCAGCGGCGTGCGCTCGCCCATGCTCATCGCCTCGCCGCGGAACCCGCTGAAATCGGCCAGCGTGACGGCGCAATCGGCCACCGGCACCTGCCACGGGCCGACCATCGGATCACGGCTGTTCAGGCCACCGACCGTGCGATCGCCGATCGTGATCAGGAATCGCTTGCTCGCGACTGTCGGGTGCCGCAGCACATCGAACGCGACGGTCGCCAGCGTCACGTCGTTCAGATCGAGTTCGGGCGACTCGCGCACGACGCGCTTCACGTCGCGCACCATCTTCGGCGGCTTGCCGAGCAGCACCTCCATCGGCATCGCGATCGACTGCTCGCCGCCGGGGCCGTCTTCGAGCACGAGTTGCTTCTCGGCCGTCGTCACGCCGACGACCGCGAACGGGCAGCGCTCGCGCTCGGCCATCGCGCGGAAGATCGGCAGCGATTCAGGCGCGACCGCCATCACGTAGCGCTCCTGGCTCTCGTTGCACCAGATCTCTTTTGGCGCGAGGCCGGTCTCTTCGAGCGGCACATTCCGCAAGTCGAAACGCGCGCCCATGCCGGCGCCGTCGACGAGTTCGGGGAACGCGTTCGAGATGCCGCCCGCGCCCACGTCGTGGATCGCGAGGATCGGGTTCGCGTCGCCGAGCGCCCAGCAGTGGTTGATGACCTCCTGCGCGCGGCGTTCGATCTCGGGGTTGCCGCGCTGCACCGAATCGAAGTCGAGCGCGGCGGCGTTCGCGCCGGCCGCCATCGAACTCGCCGCGCCGCCGCCCATGCCGATGCGCATGCCGGGGCCGCCGAGCTGGATCAGCAAGGTGCCGGGCGGGAACGCGATCTTCTTCGTCTGCGACGCGGCGATCGAGCCGAGCCCGCCGGCGATCATGATCGGCTTGTGATAGCCGCGGCGCTGGCCGGCGACGTCCTGCTCGTAGACGCGGAAGTAGCCGCCGAGGTTCGGCCGGCCGAACTCGTTGTTGAACGCGGCGCCGCCGAGCGGGCCGTCGATCATGATCTGCAGCGGGCTGGCGATGTGATCGGGCTTGCCGTAGGGCGTTTGTTCCCACGGCTCGTTCGTGCCCGGCAGGTGGAGATTCGAGACGCTGAAACCGGTGATGCCGGCCTTCGGCTTCGAGCCGCGGCCGGTCGCGCCTTCGTCGCGGATCTCGCCGCCGGCGCCGGTCGACGCGCCCGGAAACGGCGAGATCGCCGTCGGGTGGTTGTGCGTCTCGACCTTCATCAGCACGTGGACCGGCTCGGTGCGCGCCGCGTACGCCGGCGCGTTGGTGTAGCCCTGCGGCAGCCAGCGTTCCGTCAAACCGCCTTCCATCACCGAGGCGTTGTCGCTGTACGCGATCACCGTGTGCTGCGGGTTCAGCGCCTCGGTGTTGCGGATCATCTGGAACATCGAGCGTTCCTGCGCCACGCCGTCGATCACGAACTGCGCGTTGAAGATCTTGTGGCGGCAGTGCTCGCTGTTGGCCTGCGCGAACATCATCAGCTCGACATCGGTCGG
>Ga0307515_10017633_pt1 | contig 12989 bp, 14 predicted proteins | sample 17_EM_MG_FD_194513 | JGI IMG/M metagenome (GOLD analysis project Ga0307515, IMG submission 194513) | Populus trichocarpa ectomycorrhiza microbial communities from riparian zone in the Pacific Northwest, United States - 17_EM | ecosystem: Host-associated > Plants > Roots > Unclassified | place...
CTCCAAAATTTGACTATCCTAATAGTCAAATCTCGTAGCGTCCTGAATGCACCTCCATAACTGTAGGTGCTTTCAGGAGCATCTGAGAATGCTCTTGCAGAGTCTGAGGAAGAAACGGCGAAACTGCGATCGGACGGCGATGTGCAACGCGACGCTTGATATTGACGCCAGGCTCGGAGTAATCCGCCACCGGGGTGTCTCTGACGGCTCTGACGGAGCGCATCCACTCTGACGGAGCCATTCCGCCCGGACGGAAATGTTTTTTGCTGATGTGTATTGTTGCCTATGATGGCAGTCAATAATTCCGTTATGAACGCGAAGATCAGCGCGATGCCTTGATTACCAAATATGCAACAACTAACACTGTTGACCTTCCGTTGACGCTCATTTTCATGATGCGGCAGGGAGCATGTCGCTGTTGTTTTTGTCAATAAAGGCTGCCAATATTTCATACATTGTTGTCTCCAACCAATCGGAACATAAATTACCCACAATGCAAAGCTGAAAATCGTAGACGCTCCGTTGATGCTCATTCTCAGGATGCGGCAGCGAGCATGTCACTATTGTTTTTCCCAGTAAAGGCAGCTAATATCTGATAAATGGATGTCTACAACCAATCAGAACATAAATTATCCAAGATGTGAAGTTGAAAATTGCTGATGCTCCATTGACGCTCATTCTCAGAATGGGGCGGTGACCGTGATGCTGTCTCTTTAGCCTATCAAAGCTGCCAATACATTGATTATGCATAACACCGACTAAATCACTGTGTACTTACCGTACTTACAAAACAACAAATCTTTCATGCTGCATTGACGCTCATTCTCAGAATAGGATGGTGACCATGTTGCTGTCTCTTTTGCCTATAAAAGCTGCCAATAAATCGGTTATGCATAACAGTGAGAAAATCACTGTGTAATTACTACACATACTAAACCAAAAATTGTTGACGCTCCATTGACGCTCATTCTCAGAATGAGGCGGTGACTGTGTTGCTGTCTCTTTTGCCTATAAATGCTGCCAATGCATCAGTTATGCATAACAGCGACCACATCACTGAGTAATAACCGTACTTACAAAACCACAAATCGTTGACGTGCCGTTGATGCTCATGTTAATGTATTGTCCATTCAGCATCTGCTGCCATCGATACTAGTTTTCATCATGATTTGATCTTCTTGGTAGTCTGTCTCACAGATTGAGACTTGGCCCTGTGGCAAAGCCGAGCGCAGTAACATTCTTGCACTGTTCGCTCTCACATGACTGAAATTTATGTATCTTGTCGAAGGGTTCATTGCGCCTGCTATACATCAGTCTATCAACCGGTATTCACAACGTACTTCTCACCATTCTCCCATATTATATCTCTAACTAAAACTGTCGGTTAAGATATGTAAAGAAGCTGGTGAAACATTGACGCATTCTTTCCAACTTTTTCTTCACTCCCGTGTTCCTGCTTGTTTCGATTGCATCGACCGTCATCAACACGTTCTCAGCCTGCCTCTTTGACTTCCATGTAGGCTGAATCGATCCGGGAACATTTGGCGCAGCGAACACATCCCGCTGTTCTGGGCATTCCGGATCCTCAATACTCTTGTCTTGCTCTATATCAGATTCAACGTCTGCTGCACAATCTTCTTCACTGTTATTTGAATTTTCTAAGTCCCCATTCCAGTTAAGCCAATCTTCAGTGTCCGAAATGCTTTCTGGTGCGCTATCCACATCACTTTTGACTGGATGACGGTTGATTCTTCAGATTCAGCGGACATTTAATATTTGAGTTTGGCCTCCAGGGAGTTCCTTTGCAGACAAAGCTGGTAGCAAAGGAGATCTTCATGACTATGTAAATGCAGCCGCACCATCATGTCGAAAGAGTGACGACGATGCTCTGATGATCTCTTACATATCCGACATGTATTCCACGGTGGTCATCTGCTTGTTTTCAATGCGAGTTGCCTTCTGACTAGTACGTAGGTTTTGGCTGCGCTTTCACATCTCCAAAAAGTTGTGAACCTTGGCCATTCTGCGCAATGTCCTGTCTTCCGCCTCTTTCTTCGTTTCCGAGTCATTTTCTGTGTTCGTTGCATACAATTCTGGGTCAGCGCCTGCCAAAATCTTGTTACTGGCTCGAGCAAACTCCCTTACGACGACTTTTTTGCGAATGGTCCTGCCTGCGGTTCTTGACTGCCTCCAGCGGATAACATCTCGGCCAAGGGAAAAACTGGCCTCCACTCCAACACCATCTGGTATGATGGAGACTATGTCGCGCGCCACATTAGAGAGATCGGCGAACTTGGAGTGCGTTTCCTCCTGTTGACACCACCAGTTGGTTATGTCCAGTCACCAGAATGTACTGCTAATCTCCATTGGGTCAGAGTGGTAATCATTGAGATTTCGATTAATTTGCCCCCAGTTCTTTTGTGCTTCAGGTGGAGAATTCGAATAGAGCCTGGCGGCAGTCAATAGATGTGCTGCGCCATCGCTTCGTCCGGGTGTCATCTTAGCCACATTGTCAGGCGTTAAGTATTCTTCATCATCGCTGGACAAATCATATGTATCAAAGGATGATTGACAGGATCCTGATGCCCTTGCAGAGGGGATGAGATTGCTCCTGTGTAAGCTTTCGTGCTTATTGACAGGCACACGTCGATGTTTGGCACAGTATTCATTCTCAACATACTTCAGAAAGGCCTCTTGGTATTGGGTAGTATAGGATGTCTTGTCCTCAAGATTAATATCCATTCCCTTGTCCCACTTTCTAAACGAGCGCAACTTCCAAAAAGGATCGAGAATATGTGCAGAAATGAGAAGCATGCCTGTCGTTGGAGTCACTTCAGCGTAGTATTTGGACAGCTTCTGTCGAGCTAACTTCATAGCGAAGCATAAGTCTTCCTTCCATGGAGTCTTCTTCTTAGCCAAAGATCGCATCACGCCGTCCATATGATCAAACATGTCATTGTACACTGTGATAACGTGATGCAATGTGACTGTATGCCTCTTTAACATCCACAGGGTCCATTATTGAAATGGCCTCAATACTTCAATGACATACTTCACAATGGTCCACTCATCTGGAGTTGTGAAAAGTGGCTGGTAATCGGTGTATTTTGGATTTTGCAGCCACTCACCTGTGAATTCCTGTAATCGGTGGGCACACTCGAGCAACGCCAGTGTTGAGTTAAACCGTGTCTTCACATCCATAATTCGTAGGACCACGATGCGAACTTTGCCTTTTGGACCTTCAATGAACTCGTTTCGATGACCAGGTGTGTGCGTAATCAATACAGCAAGCATTCTCTGCAGTATGAAGGTCAATTTCAGGACTCTCAAAATCTCATGAAATACGCACTTTCGCTATTATCTTTGCTAAAGCTGGTTTGATGGCTGATGCCATATTGATTCTAGCGTTGCCTTCTTTTCAAAGTCTTTGACTCTTCCGATTGACTATGCTTTCATTCTCTCCAAACTGCTGATCGCGCTCATGGGCTTCCCAAAACTTGGTGCGGCCTTTTACACCGAGACTGCTCATGAATTCACCTAATGTCAGCTTTATGAAGTGCGCCATGCAAGGTATGTGGTTCCTCAAAGCAGGCCACTGGATTGCAGAGGTCTCGAGTGATGATTGCAGCTCGCGTGCTATCGAGGAATTTGAGGAAGCTTTATCAGTCGTATGACTAAGCAAACGGCCGTTGGTAAGCTCAAAATAATCCAGCACATCCTTCAAATGTATGGCTAGCCTCGCTCCAGTATCTTGGACCTTGACCTATCATCCTTAATTAGCTTTCGAAACAGGAAACAAACAGGCGATCAACCTCATTGAAAGCAATCTGAACTTCATGTAATGCCCAATTTCGATCCATATAGTACACAATGAGTGACGTTATGGCTAGTTTGTTTGGTGATGTCCATCCGTCGAATGATAAACTAACTTTACTTCGTGACAGCAATTGCTTTTTAATTGCATCCATGGTCAGTGCACAATCCGTCTCGCAAATGTTGCTAAGGGTTGTAGCGGATGGCAGCACCAGATCATGACGTAATGCCTTATATGACCGTTGTAGCTCTAGATTCGATATAGTGTTCCATGGAATATGAGCCGAAACAAATCCTAACATGAGGTAGCGATTCCACATGTCTTGGTGACATTCGGAAGTTTCAAAGTCCTTAGCTGGCAGTTTGGAACATTGTGTCTGTCATTTCGATCAATATGGATCAACCTGGATGTCAAATATGATCTTCCTCTGTGAACTTACTATTGTGATTTCTCGACTTTCTTGCCTCTTCAGGATGGCCAAAGCTGTTTCATTGACCGTCGAATTTGTCAATTCAGTAACTTTTGACTATGTTAATTCGTTCAACTTTGCGATGTGAGCTTTTGCCAGCAAGTGTTTCCCCATTGAGCTGGTCCCATGTTCTGATGGATGGCGAACAACTTGATGACAAACAATACAAATGATGCCAGGGCTGCCTGTCTCCAGAATTCGGCAGTGAAAATAGAATCGCCACAAAGGCGCATGTCTAGAATTATTCCAACCAATAGTCCGCTTCGAGTCTAGATTCATTGCAGCCCACCAAGCATCGAAGATGATTCGTAAAGTAAGGTCGCTCAAATCACGAATAAAGACACGTTCATATTTGGAAGAGGTCATAACCTCGAGCAATGAGGTGCTCAAAGATTCTGAATCCCACATGATGGTAGGAATTAGAAAGCTGGGTAATCCGACTCGAACGACTGCCGAAGGTAATGACACAGTGCAGCAGACTGCGGGTTCTTAAATATTGACTCTACAGCTACAAGTAAAAAAATCAGATCTGTGAGACATTGCAAGTATCTTTGTGAAGTTGAATACAAGGGCATAATGAAAAGACTGACCGCGTGAGACTCAATTCAGTAACAATGCGATGCAGTTCATTGCCGTGTAGCTTACGGAGCCCCCACAAAAATTGTTGACACTTGGTGGGAACTGAATTGTAGAAGGCGGACGTGATTTCGTCAGTAGCATTTTTGCCCGTAAAGGTAGCTGACAAGTGGATTATGGGATAACGTCGTTCCATAGCCCTTACATTATCCAAGATGCATGACCAAAAATCGCTGACACTCCGTTGACGCTGATTTTGAGGTGGTGGTAGCGATATCATCAGTAGCATTTTGGCCCATAGTGGCCACAGCTGCATTGATTATGGGTCAACGGCGATGCACAGCGCTTTGAGTGTCCATGATGCAAGACCAAAAATTGTTGACGCGCTGTTGACGCTCATTTTTAGGAGGTGGTAGCGATATGGTCACTAGCATTTTTGCCCATGCAGACAGCCGATGAGTTCATTATGGGTTAACGCTGTTCCATAGCCCGCAGATTGTCCAAAATGCAAGACCAAAATCGTTGACGCTCTGTTGACATTCAATTTTTGGAGGTGATAGCGATATCATCAGTAGCATTTTTGCCAATAAAGGCGGCCAATACATTGAATATGGGTTAACGCCAATGCACAGTGCTTTGAGTGTCCATAATGCAAGACTAAAAATTGTTGACACTCTGTTGACGCTCATTTTTAGGAGGTGGTAGCGATGTCGTCTCTGACATTTTTACCCTTAAAGGCAGCCAACACTTCGATTATAGCTTAATATCGTCGCACAGCTGTTTCATTATGCAAGATGCAAGAATGAAAATCATTGACACTCCATTGACGCTCATTTTTAGGTGATAGTAGCAATGTCGATGCTAGCATTTTTGGCCTTAAAGGCGGCCAATACTTTGATTATGTGTCACAGTAAGCATGTCTCTTTTTCATTATCAAACTCACAAGACCAAAAATCATTGACGCATCGTTGACTCACATTTCCAGGATGGGTCAACGAGCTTGTCTCTATCCTTTTTACCTATAAAACCTGCCAATACAATCACTTTGGAAGGATGTGACTATGCAGCCATTTGTTTGCCGAAAATGTAATACTAAAAGTCGTTGACGCTCCGTTGACGCTCAACTTAATGACATACCAACAGTCAGCGGATGCTCAACAATTGTATGTATAAATGCATATAGTCGTTATTAGCTGCCAATGAATCATTTCTATGTATAAACATTTGAATCCACAAGCTTCCAAGCCTCTCAATTTCTGATCCACCACTAGACACGTTATCTGAGTGATAAGTGACCAAGGCCTATCACAATTCCAGCGCTTTCAGCCGGCACTTAACCGCATATCAATCTGTACACTAGTTTTTGATATATTTAGCTCGACTTCCTCACCTTTCCTCATCCAGCTAATTCTCCGTGATTTCCATGACCTACCACAAGCAAATTTCAGCATCTAGACCATGTGCACCAGGTGTGTGTAGAGAGTTATGCAGTTGGATGCATGATCGTATGCAGCATGACGGTCGTCATTCATTCCGCTTTGCATTGCGCTTCGACCGCTGCATCTATGACTCGTCTGACATCACTGACTTTGATCGTGTTAGTGAGTTTCGTGTGTAATTTAGTTTTAATTGTCTAACTTAACTGCAACGGGCAGGACAATATCACGCTCATTGGTCGTCAGTTAATGAGATTCGCAGTCTGGAACATTGACATGGCCTATCGAACCCTTGAACATGCATAGACAAATTTTCATGTCTCACAATTTGGTCACTGAGATCCGGTAAAAGCTGGCGCATAGTAAAATGGGTACAGGTAATGCATTTCGAATTGATACATCCTCACAAATGCCAACTTGCCTATTCATACCTCTGGCGATGCAGGTGCCATCACCATGTCTTTGTCGGAATCCAATGTCTATATGGTAATTAGCTTCGGACTCGATATGCGGGTGTTCAAGCTTACTGTTTCATCATGCTGTGATTGCTGAATTGGTGACCAGTCGGGAATTGGGGATGGCGGGAGAGACAGAATGTGTTAGTGCGTCAGAGGTTTGCGCGAATCTAGCCTCATATGACTACTTCCTGGTTGGGAAGTCACTTGCGTCATTTGCAATTTTCCGGGGACGCTATCAAGAGTTTCCATAGGCACACCACATGTTGTCGGCACAGATGACTCTGCATTGTCTGCAGTTGGAGGTTGAATGGCAGCTGGAACCTTCAATTGGGTTGTCCCGTACTTCTTATCCCCCTCACGGAAGTAGTTGGCCGCGTCTCCCCAGCCTGGCTGCATCAATTTGTCAAGCTTCATCTGCTTCTGCCGAAAATGCTCCGAGCGGTACTGTACCGTTTTAGAGATTATGCCCATCCCCCAGCCGGGTTCGTCATCTTCGCTAAGCTTGCCTTCTGCAGGATCTTCTTCATCATCATCCTCATCTTCCCCATCCTCCCCATCGTCGGAACTTGCAAGATCGCACAGATAATCTCCGATCACGTTGGACATCTCCACAAATGTTGTTTCAGGCTTGGTACTCGTCAATCCTGCCTTTTCAGCATTTCTCATATCATCCTGCTCCTTTTCAATTGCTGTCTCTGCATCTTCAACTCGCTTTCTTGCCACAGCGGTCTCTCTTTCCACATAATCCTCGATCCATTTCTGCTTCTCTTCATTGCCTAAGAAGTGAATTTCTCGTCGTTTCCCTGCCGCAAGCTTCTTTTTGAATTGCATGCTACGCAACGCTCCATGGGCTCAGATGCGTTCTGCGTCCAAGCCGCTCTTGCCTTTATTTGCTTGATGACGTCGTTGAGTGGAGCGCTTTGTCAATTTCCTGTAATTGCCTGCCAGTAGTGGCGAAAGGTTCTTTTTCGGAACATTGACCATTGTATTATGTGTTAACTTCGTTGATGGATGAGATGTTCGATGTTGCAAGATATGGACCACACACAGGCAAGCTGCATCTCTTATGTTGAGGTTGGTACGCTTAATCGACTTGAACAAAGCAAAATCTGCATTTTGACTGTCACTATATTGGAATTATCAATGCGAACCATACATCATGACATGATATTGAGCGTCTGTTTCATTTAAGATCCCAGGGATTTCTTGAGACAAACATCAGCAAACATCCTTTCCGACGAAGAATGCACCATTTTTATCCTCCAACAACAAGATTTTGGTGGTCGTTCACCGTGCTTTATCCCTGCAAACACACACACAACATCAGACAGGGTTGGTGCAAATTGCATGACGGTTGGCAATCCGTGCAACCGGCAGCTCTGCGCATCAGGATTCACCTTGTGTAGAATGGGCAAGTTGGCTGTTACACATGCCATTTTGACTTGAAGCTAACTATATATTCCTCAGGTTTTCCCACTTCATTTCGTTATCATCTTCCTCAGGACTTCCCAGTTCATTTTGTTATCATCATCTCTTTACTTCCACAGCAGCAAATCATCGCTCCACAAACATCTCACCAAGGTGAGAGTGGAACAGAATCAAGCAGAATGACGGGCACTTCATCCAATATGCCGCCCGCTGAGACCCAACTAAAACTCAGACACCACTTAGCTAACCGCCACGCTGCAAACACAGCCACTGACAACATGACCCTGGACGCACAGTCAAAAATTGCCGTAACACCTGATGCAGCAAGAATGAGAAGCAGGACCTGATCGGATGTGAGTATAGTCAAGTCAAGGTAAACAGCAGTCAACAAAATATATACCCTGCAGCTAGTGTACATAGAGAGCTGCGTGACCAATTCTTAGCCGCCCTTAATGGGGAACCTCAATTGTCGACCAAGGCATTTGTTCGCACAGTCCCAGAACTCGAACATCATGATATAGTCAGCTCTGGGATTGTTGCGGACAAATTCAGTGATAAAAATCACCAAGAGTGGACCAAGCAGGTTGTAACCATGTTCGAGGATGCTACGGAAGCGTATATGGTTGTTGTACTAGCCGAATCTGATATGTAGATGCAGCAACTGATTTCTTGTAGGTTTTCAACTTGTCAGCAACTATGGTAAGGCAACGAGGTTGGGTACAGCTAGAACAGTCTAACATGCGCCTGGCCTTGATTACGGCTAAAATGCCCAAAGGAGGGTTTTCGTGCGCCGCGATAGGGGAAACGCAATTCCTAATCATGAAACCTCGGGCCGAAGTCCGGGAAGAGAAGAAGCAGGGAGCTGAGCTTCCCGGGTATAACAATGTGAAGATTGCGATGGAAATACACCCAGCTATGCTGCAGGAAAATCTGATGGACGGCTGCCTTCCTTGCCAAAATGGCGCAGCACAGGATCCCCAGACACGCTGGAGACCCAAAGGCACGGGTGCACCTCCACCAGAGCGGGTCAGCCAGCCGACACCAGAACTGACGCCAAATCCACCTGGAACGCCACTTGCTCCACCTGATAACAGTGAGGCAGCTCACGTATCCGAAATCGATGGTGTGCCACCCGGACATGTGTATATACATACTCCTCTTCCTAGTACTCAATTTTTGAATCTTGATGCATATGCCAAGGATCGCAAGTGTGATAAAGATTTCAATCCAGATTTGCTGACTGATGAAGGAACATCCACTGGTTAGTACACTATCTGCTGCATGGTAATGCAGCTGACATTCATTTTGCAGATGACAGCAGCCAATTGAGCGAACCTGACAGTGACGATGAGCATTGATTGAATGAAACGGGATTTTTGAGTGTATTATTATGTACAATTAGTGGACACTTTAATGTATATTTTAAGGGATATATTTATATGTATTATTAAAGAACAATCTATTGATGAAGGAGAAAGTACATGAAGACGGTACAATGGCTGCCAAAACACCATTAATGATATATCAGGTCAAATTAAATGATAGCATGTTGTGGATACGCGCATGGCAAAATGAGCATCAACGGAGCGTCAACAATTTTTGTTCTTGCATCATTGGTAATCTGCATCGCGATTGGTTGAGACCATTCATAAATGTGGTATTGGCTGGCATTATAGGCAAAAGAGCTACTCTCACGCTCCCTGCACCATTCTGAGATTGAGCATCAACAGAGCATCAACGATTTTTGGTTTTGTAAGTCGGGTAATTCAAAAGCGATATGGTCGTTCCTATAAATGATCAAAGTATTGGCCACCTTTATAGGGAAAAAGGTCGGCAACATGCTCCGTGCCCCTTCATGAACATGGGCGTCAATGGAGTGTCAATGATTTTTGGCCTTTCATCATTGTTAATCAATGTGCGATGTATCGGTTAATGTATATATACGATGTTGTGACAGTTTTGCTAGGCCAAAACAGTCATGAACACTTCCTCGCATCAGTGTAAATGAAATTAGGTGTTTCTGTCCGGGAGGCTGTCGTGGGAATGTCGCTTGCTTATCTGCCTAGACAGGCTGCCAATGCCTCCTTGATAGGGGTTCGCGATCATGCGCCACTTATATTACCCAAGATGCAAGACCTTCAATCGTTGACCCTCATTTGACGCTCATTTCCAAGATTGGGCAGGGAGCGTGTCACTTCTGCTTTTGCCTATAAAGGAGGCCAATACCTCAGTTATGACTATCTGCAACCAATGCCCGCTCTGATTACCCAGGATGCAAGACCTAAAATCGTTGACACTCCATTGACGCTCATTTCCAGGATGGGGCAGGGAGCGTTTATCTACATATTTTGATCACAAAGGCGGCCAGTGCATCCAGAAAGAACATTGTCGTACCATCGTTAATATTTCACGATTAACAGTAGGATATCTGAATGCGACCATAAATAGAACAACCCGGAATGCAAAACCAGAGATTGGACCTAACGCATATAGCCAAACCCGGCAAGACTGGTGGGTTGACGGGTACGGGGCCAGGTTTGGACTGCCAAGAAGCAGCGGGTTGGGTTTTTGGACAATTCTGGAACTGAACCGAACCATTTTTCCGGTCCAAACCTGGATCGCTGGCAGGTTACCTGGACCAGCTGCTAACACTAGGCAGCTCTGTGGGGGAAGTATTACAACTCCGAGTATTCTAAATTGGCTAGCAGGTCCGATTCACCATTACCATTGTCAATTACCCACTCTGGCACCTGATTGGACAACCAAAATGGATCGTTGTTAGGACAGAGAGCCATCTGTGCCAACTCTATTCAATTTCATCCACTGTATGCCAAGGAGTGAAGATGGATATGTGCCCATACAATGGCATATGATGAGGTTTTTAGCAATACAATGGGGATGATTTTTATATGTAGCCGGGAATCTAAGAATCCACGGGGCTACCCGAGGATGGCCTTTCTGTGCACTATCAGAATGTTACGGGGGTACTAATCCCTAAGTAACTATACTTAATTCGATAAGTACGTACAGGGGTACGGCCGTAGATACTGTTCCTTTATAATTCGTCGGAGGAGGAGCTGGCTCCACTAGTCTCCGTAGAACTATCCTTTACTGATCCGTGCTTATTCTTCTGATTCTGAATCTTTCCCTTCTTGGAAGGATATACTATTGCTGTTCCCTTATCTAGTTTAATAGGGCGTCGACAATCCTTAATCCTATGGCTCCCTTTCCTATCTGCTGGCCAAGCACAATTGAGACACTCTCTGTCTCTCCTTCGTCTTTTAATCTCTTCCTCTTCAATGCCCGTCAATCGATTCTTTGGTAATGTTGACTGCTTCCCGACAGGTCGATCCTTATTCTTCAAGGTCTTCTTAGATATCCTTGTAGGATTAATGCGTCCGGTCTGGGTTACTCCTTTCGATTTCAAAGCAACAATATCTCTTAGTCTCCGGGATTCCTTAAGATATTCTTCGCAATCTTCCAGTACTTGATCCTGTCTAAATTCTTCCTGAATGTCCCTAGGTACTGGCGATATAGATTTCCGTTTATCCAGTTGTTCCCTATCAAGTGGTTCCAAAGTCGTGACTGGAGTATGAGGCGTATGATCAGATGTTACCGTCACTTCAATACGAGATTGAATATTATCGATGTAATTGATCAATCCCGGTTCGAGACCAATAATCGAAGCTAGCCACCAAACACACTGGGCCACGAAAATCTGTTGATTCCTTCTGGCGTAAGATAGAATTTTCTCGAAGGCGTAGGCAATAACGTCTGACTCGTTTTCAAAGGTTATAGTCATTTGTATGCGTAGGGATACTTAAAGGTACGGTGCTTCCGTACTTATGCTAGTAGATTCTTATGTATATAATAATAGGTATTGGTATCATAAAAACTCAATAATAAATAAAGGTCTTCTTTCGCTGGTAGGTTTCTGACTGTTCGCTGCTAGAGCTTGCTTCCTTCATTGCCTGAACAATGTGAGTCTTTTATAGTCTTTCACTGGCTCAAGTTTGGCCGCTACTTGCATGACAATGACAACAGTATTGCTTGATAGCGTCCTCGGGATTCTGTCCCGGTCTTCGCCACGAGTTCCCTATGGTTATCGTGTTCATACATATCCATGTAAGATATCAAACGCAACATATGCCAACTCATACTTCAACTTTGACATCTTGCTTATCGTTTGTTCAGTAGTTGGAACACTGACGTCAACGTGGACTGATCAGCGCTTTATCGCATCATAATAATATCGCGTGGATATTAATGCCTCACCATACCAATTTGGCTATTCGGCAATGCTTCAGAGATTTAATCGGCGACCAACCAATACTCTGCCAACGTAGATTATGACACCCTTTTTCCTTTCGGGGTTGCGATCCATACTAACTCAAAAGTTATGAGCAGTGTTCGCTACTGGCCTCTTATCTTCAGCCAATGCCATTAATCCCTCACGCACTACGAGCTTAGGATACGGACTTCCGTTATCCGGGGAGTGCGCGCATTATTCCCTATCTCTGAGTAATAGGGTGCGACGATCCCACTTAATCGCTCATTGTATGACGCGTGATGCACACCCGACTTTCCGTCGTCGTGATGTGTTGTCCCGCTATCAAAGGTTTAATAGGTGTAATATATAATTATGTGCACCGCTGATGGTTTTTCACATCCCGGCTAAGGCAACATAATTGCATCATCTTGCGAATCCGCTTGATAAGTCTGCTCCTATCAAATTATTACATACGGCTCAGATGTAACCCCGCTAAAGGCCGTCTGACTGATGACATGAGCTGATACGCAAGAAGGTG
>Ga0307515_10017635_pt1 | contig 12988 bp, 13 predicted proteins | sample 17_EM_MG_FD_194513 | JGI IMG/M metagenome (GOLD analysis project Ga0307515, IMG submission 194513) | Populus trichocarpa ectomycorrhiza microbial communities from riparian zone in the Pacific Northwest, United States - 17_EM | ecosystem: Host-associated > Plants > Roots > Unclassified | place...
GGTTCATGCTCGAGCCTGGAACCCGGTTTGAGCTGATTGGGAGGAACGGGAGCTTTATGATGGAAAGCATTGTTCTGCCTATGGAGGCTAAGGTATTCAAATTGGACATGTCGCTAGTGTAGTGTTCATCTTATGACCAAATTGGCCATTGGAATACATGTAGATAACGCCCTCCCATCCATATGCAGATTTCCGTTGTTTGAGATACCCCACACAAGGCTCGTTTTACCCCGTACTCACGAAAGAAATATCCTCACAGGCTGATAGCATCAATTACAAAGTATATTTAATTTTCTACAATTGTGGAGCAGGTGGGTGCGCGCGCGAGAGAGGCTTTTGCTAGGCAGGAGCATGAACGGTCAAGCAAGGTGCGACAAAGACCCAGACAGGCCCAAACTGCGAGAGGAGACCTGGTAGAAAATGTCAAGGACTAGACTAAAATTATAGACTCTCACTCATGAAAAGAGAGAGAACTAACCAAATTTCGTCTTGCCATTGAACCCAACGGGACACCAAATACTGGAACTGAAATAATTTCCCAGGCCGATATTAGTTAATATGCTATTCAACTGTTCAGAAGGACACGTACTCACTCGGTGGCCAACGTTTGAGACTGAGATGGAACAGCGCGCAGACCCCGACGAACGAACGCGCCTCCTCGTCGACTTGCTCCCACATTGCACATTAGATGGTAAAATTGCATAGAGCGTCTGTGCAAGACCCATTCGCGTACCCGTACGGCGACTCGCTTTGGCGGCCTCACTGGGCGTCATGAGATGGTCTCCCTAGAAGCGGTGTTCCGGCAGGCTGAACTGGAATTATTCCACGTGGTGCAATGTGAGAGAGAGATTGAATGGTTGAGAAGATGTGAAAGAGGCCAAGCGACCTCACAAATACCGTCCTACAAGCTGCAGAGTCGATCCAAGCACACTCTAATGATTTCAATGAAGGGGCGTTGAGCAGGAACAACAATGTGGTCTTGTTCGTGGGCTAAATATGATAGAGCCAGTGTAACATTATAATATTGGATACTTGTCTCGGCGCTGAATATATCCACTGCTCCATGAAATTAGTATCAAAGGGCACATCAAGGATAACCTACCCATGCTCGCTATCCATGCTCACTGATCAACCCCAACCCTACTTGCCCAACGTACCTTGTAAGACTGCTCATTTGCATTTTGGTCGCGTATCGTACCAGTTTAGTCGGGGAGGGTTGAGATGAATGTAAGATGCTGAATAGCTAAGTCGGGGCTGATGATATGAAATGCCGCCTAGAGGCTGAACATTGATGTTGATGATCACCCTCGGAATTGAAGGTACTTGTCGTATCACAGAACCTAAGAGGCTCGAATGAAGTTAACCCAACCGCCTACCAAGTTTCGGTATACTAAAATACCATGACAAGGCCAAGCGGCCGCATTTGGCTAGGAGCTAAGAGGCACTTGGACCCTGCACCGACATGACTGCAACTCTTCTCGCTTTCGATTACTGTCGCTTGTACCACCTCGTGTTCACTAAACCACCAAACGAAAACCAGATGTTCCGTCCATTCCATGACAAATTTGCTCCGTCTAATCAAAGGCAAAGAAGTCTCGCCAAAAATTTCCACTGTACCAAGCCCTGCACGTCTGCCTAGTGTATATTCTATTCTGAGTAGTGTCATCCATATTGGCCAATCTTGGGACCGAAAGTGCAAATTCTGTTCCCAGGTTCATCGGGCTGACACTCCGAGTTGAATGTCGTGCCCACTGTTTCTTGCTTCACGTACAGCTCAGGTGACTCCATATCCTCCCATTCCACGCTCTGTGCAACGTATGGGTGCCTGCCTACGGCTCTACGAAATCGCACCTTCCACTCTGGCGAACACTCCGAGGTACAGAGGAGGTCACCTGTGGTTGCGCTGCGCTGCGAATAGTTCATCCTTAACAGACTAGTTTTGCCACAACGCCGCCGAACAGACCGCCTGGGTTGTCCTCGAAATTCCATTGCGGCTCGCACATCTAGCTTGACTAGAGGTGCGCCTATCCCGGGCTCGTCCCCGTCATCCTCGTCGCTCCACAGGAGGCCCACTGATACCACGTTCATTTCAACAGGCGCAAAGAAGGCCACTTGACACCAATTACGGGAATATACTCGCCCACCTGCAATGAACTCAACCTCACGTCGCACTGTGCTTCTGGACGCGATCGTCATTCTGGTGGATCGTGATACACAGCGGTGACAGCCGACATCGATCAGAACCGAACCTCATCGTCGTGGTCAGTGGGGCAGTGCTTCGTTGAACCCTCTCTATGCGCAAATTTCCTTTCACCCGCACGATCTCAGGTCAGCCAACGTGTATCACCATTCGAGGAACGTAACTGATAGGATTACAGCAGTGTCAATTCCCTCTTGTGAGGACTACCGAGACGCCTGCATCACCCAGAGTGGAGAGTAGCACCTGTACCACCGAGTACTCGAAGAGCTCGCCCTTGCACCCTTTTGCGCCCATCCTTCGAATGCTTTTCTCTTCCGAATACGAATCTTGGCAGTCGCCGGATTTCCGCCACCCCCGACGGGCCCGCCGCTCTTCAGGTAGCAACAACAACCTCACCACTTGGACCCAACACCAGTTCATACCCTAAAAACCGTACCAGATGTTCCGCGCTACCAATGGGACTGCCATTAGACCTATTTCCTCACCCCAGATTGGACAGCGAAGACCCACGGATTTCTCCAGACGCATATTCGTCCCTAGTCCATCATGCTCATTCTCTGTGCTGCTCATGCCCACTACTCATTCCTTCACTTACAGCTCAACTCGGTCTCTATGTTCCATCCTGTGCTCCATGCTGCTCCTGCTTGCCCCCGTGCCAACCTCCCTGCGGTGTTACAAACTCGCAAGCCAACAGTGCCTCGATCGCACCATGCCTCCAATGCTGTATCCCCGGCAAACGATATTTACCAGGGCGATCGGCCGTCTGGAGTTGTCGTCCCTCGCACCCGCACCCCATCGTTTGCTCACCCGTCAGACCGTCATTGTTCGGCATATTCATGTCCACCATAGCGCTGAGGGGCTCCTGCTTTCTCCTGCTTGTCCCGTGGCTGTCGCTGTCCTCTTCACTCAACTCGCGCACACAAGGCGAATGAACACCAGTTACCAGAGTCGATTCCCCAGCCTGCGTGAATCAGGTGTGTTTCATACATACCTTCTGGAAATACTAACCTCATTCTGATCCAGAGATCTGCTCCTTGTCTTTCTAGTGAGCAACGTCAACCATCAGCTCATCGCCGACGTGGTATTCATTCATTGAACGCTCTACATAGTCGAGACATCTTCCACACTGTTGGAATGGGTGGGTGTACAAGCAGGGCGAGTCGACTGTACGTCATTCCATCACGGACATAGCTGATGTGTCACACCAGTGATTTCCAATAGGAGGACTACCGGAGTGGACTCACACCCTCCGAACCATCCAAGCACTCAGCGTACACCACTTGCTTTCTCTGTCCACCACTGATCCTCGGCGTTGGACTCCCACTCCCGCCGTGCGAGAGTGGCCTGTCGCTCTTGGAAATGACAGCCCCGAGTGGAACTGCGGCTGTTCATATTGTGCTTGTTTCGAAGGAGTCAGAGGGCGGAGAGAAACCGAGTGATAGCGTCTGCGGTGTTTTGTATTGTAATGAATTCGAGACAGGTTTCCTGAGCGAGGTTTGGGCAGAGATTGCGCTCCGAAGGACCTGTGAAAAGATGAGGACCTAGTGCAGTCCGCGAAGACTGGGAGTCAGTTGAGGTATGGTGGTAGCCACTCCCCGGTAGAACATGCGGGGCGTGGTTCTATCGCCACTCGTATATCGGTTCTTGCATCGGTCTGCCCTCTGACTTGTCCTACCCGAGGCTCTCCTATACCTCGCACGCGCGAATGAACGGCTCACCGATGCGAGTGAATTTACCTTGCAAGAACTGCAGAGCCACGTACATCACCCCGACCAGTGGAGTACCTTCTGAACGCACCCTTGCTTGTCGATGTCTGAATCCCCGGCCACCAGACTCGTTCATCCTCAAACCACGGAAGTAGGCCGCAATCCCTGCCGCGAATCCGACTGGAACAAGTGCTTGTTCACGCTTCACGTAGGGCTCGTTGCAGAAGATGCAGAGAGCGGGGAGAATTTAAGTCGTAGCGTTATCACTCGACTGTAGTGTAGAGGATTCGAGGCGTTTCTACGAAAAAGGCTTGAACGAGGCTGGAATTTTCAGGTGATGGCCCGCGAGGCTGGGATCGCCCAATCACATGTCACCAACATTCCAAGCAACAAGTCTGCTATGTTTGTTTCGCTACCAGCTGAGAGAAGGTCAGGCTGCTCATTGGCCGGCACGCGAGTCGGGCACTGAGCTTATGAGTATCCAATGAACTCCGCACACTTTATCCGACAGAATACCTCCTCGGAAGTCCTATCGAGCGAAATCGCCCACTCAGTGACATTTGTCTGATCTGATAAGCCCTGCGCTTTGGGATCGCGCTTCTCAACGCGTCCTTACATCATCAATGTCCGGATCCTCGGCCACCAGACTCGCCGCATATTCGCAAAAGTAACCTGCAACCCGGACTCTGACCAGAGTGGTGCAGAGAGCGTGGATAATTTAAGTTGTGGGGTCAGCAGTCCTCTGTAGCGAGGGTTTGACGAAGACGCCGCGCCTCTTCACGGAATGTGTGAGATAGTCGAAGGTCGAAGCGCGCTTTCGCCTCAGTCCGAGCTGGCGGTTTGCGGGTCGTCTTTGAGTCCAGACAGAGAGAGAGAGACTGAGAGGGTGAGCCTGAGATCACACAAGGCCGAATTCGCCCCGCCAATCACACGTCGCCGGCATTCCAATCAAGTAGGCGACTATAATTACCGAATTGACAGGATACCTTCTCGGAAGCCCTATCGAGTGAAATCGCTCGCCCAGTGACATTTGTCTGACAAGCCATGCGCCTTTTTTGCGGATCGCGCACGGTGCACGAGTGTATGCCAGCTACTGCTGAACACTCTTTGACTCTTTCCATCTCCCCAGTGCTTGTGAAGTAGCCTTTATCAAATCATGGACTGGTACTCTTTGGACTTGGTCTGGCAAGAGAATCCGTTGCCACCCGGCAAAGCCGACCTCATTCCAGTCGAAATACTCTCTGAAATCTTTCTGCTCATAGTGAAAGATTGGTCAGGGTATCGAGAGGACCTGATGCTTGTGTGCCGACGTTGGCATGCCATTATGCTTTCAACTCCAGGCATCCATTCTCCATTGACGATCAGAAGGGCAACTCAGAAGGAAGTCGTCCAGGCATTTGTACAAGGTACAAAGACGCACTTGGACGTGAGGGTTGATATGAATGATGAAACGGACGGCAGCGATTTCAATGCTGAGAACTTTCTTGCATGCTTCATGGCCGCAGCCCAGGCAGCATCCAGATGGACCTCTCTTAACCTCATTTCACCTCCACCCCTTGGAGAATACACCGACCTCCGGATCTGGCTACCTTTGGTGCACCTTGAATCTTTCAAAGTGGCTCGCGGTTTTGGCGGGTTCCTTGGGCCAATTATGACTGCAATCAGAAGTAGTGCCCCTCCCAATCTCACTTCAATCGAGATTGAAGATCTGGCTGCTGTTCTCTACCTTGTGCAACCCGCGGGTTTGCATATCACCCACTGCCTCACGACTCTTAAGATCCACTTGTTCAAGAGGGTGGGTATCCCTGTGGATATCCTTCCACACCTTCACAGGGTGGAGTTTTTTGAGGCCCGAAACCTTTGCCTCCCATTCTATCCACCAGATGCCCCCCTACCTCTTAACAACACCCTCCGTTTCTTGCATCTGAAGTCTGTTTCTGTGCAGTGGATGGCTGGACATGTTTTTCCTGCCCTAGAGACATGCCGTATTACATTTCCGCACCATGTTGACACTATCCAGGCCCTCCAGCCCGTTACTATGCCGTCATGCTACTTTCTTACATATAACTCCAATGATCTTCACCCCCTTGCACATTTTTACCTCCCTCCACTGTCTGAATTGGAGGTGAAAAGTGGGGAGTGGAATACCTGGAGAGGGAATCGTCAGCTAGCCATCCTATACCCTATAGTCACTGCTGGAGCACAGAGCCTGACTGCCTTGCACCTGGATGTTAATTGCAGGAGCGGTTGTTGATCTACATGTTGAGGCTTGTACCAGCCTTGGAACGTTTATCGCTGGGAATTGCCAGCCCCAATGCTTTAAGCATGGCTTTCTTCCAGGCATTTACTGTCAGAGAACCTAATGTTGATAATGCCTTCGACATGGTTAGGTCACTAAGCCAGACCATTGCTCCATCCTGTCCATCATTGAGGTCACTTCAACTCCGGTACAGGAGGTGGCTGAGGGGTCCAGACAAGAAGGCACTCATTGCAGTCTTTGGCGACATTATGGCATCACGGAATCCGAAAAAACGTCTCTCATTCAAACTCAGCTTGAGCTTTGACGAAGCGCCTATGTCAAGCTGGTCAATTGGTCCAACGAGGAAATTCCTGCATTTAGAGCCTCGGTTTTTTACAAAGGGCCATGTGGAGCTTATGCTTGGTATTTCGACTCCACGTGGCGTAATCCCCATCTCAGGAGCCTTGCCTCTGGATAGCGTTGTTCCATTGCCTTTTAAGGAGGCGGAATATCTTGGTTTGTGGGATTTTAGTTCCAGCACTTCTGCTGAATTCTCGTTTACTCATGAACACATGGAATTGATGGTCTATAACTATGTCCGACCGCCACTGCCACCTTCACTGCCTTGTATTTTGCCCCTTTTTTCTGCACTCAGGGTCCTGGTAATGGAAAGGGTTAATCCCTTATTTTTGTCTGGCCACACCTTCTACAAGCTCGAGAGGTGCAGGGTGGTGAAACCACCTGTTTCTTTTCTTCCCTCTCCAAGTTTATTCACAGAGACAGAGACGCCTGTCTGCACCAGAGTAGATATTGATGATCCCTACTTGCTTGCTACCTTCAAGCTTCCACAAATCCGTGAGATGGCCTTGGATTTTTCACATCCAGAATTGAGCACGATTTGGGAGAAACATATTGCAGTGAATGTAAATCTGTCGGGATTGACACTCCTGCATATGAAGAAATGGCCGCCTAATGGAGATCTGATCCCAATTCTTAGATCATTACAATTCCTTGTAACCTTGATTATCAGCTCTCAGCTTGGTGCGGTGTCATTCAGGGCCTTTCTTCCAATGGACGCAAATGGGACCTCTGGTTTGAAACGAACTAATAGTGAAGGGCAGAGGTTGGACCTTCTATGTCCTAGGTTGCAGAGTTTACAGATTGAGGGTCAAGATCCCTCCTTGGAACGAGAGCTGACACCCATACTCAAGGATATTGTCGATCACTCTCCGTGCAGAGAGTGTGTCTCCCTTGAAGGGCTTCACTTTTTCTAAGTTCTGGCCGGAGCCCGGAAGACGGTTTGAGCTGGTTGGGAGGAATGGGAGCTTTACGATGGAAGAGATTGTCCTGCGTCAGGGGGCGAAATATTTTGAATTGGACATTTAATTAGCTTGGGTGGCATTCGTTTTATGATTAAAATGGCTGTTAGAATACACGTAGATAACGCCCTCCCGTCCATATGCAGGTTTCCGTTGTTTGAGATATCCCACACAAGGCCCGTTTATACCTCGTACTCGCGAAAAGAATCTCCTCACAGGCTGATAGTATCAATTACAAACGAGCTCTAATTTCCTACGATTGTGGAGTAGCAGGGAGGGCGTGATAGCGCATTTCACTGGGCAGGAACATGCACGGTCAAGCCTGATTTCTTCCTCCCAGCGTTGAAGCCAGTGTAATTGAGCCGACCAGGAAGTATTCGTGTGGAATCCTATCACCCATCAATGAAGTGGAGATCGATATCTGGTTGTATAGGAACACCATGACCGTCATTAGTTGCACAGGTGGCTCGACTTTGTGGTCATGAACTAGGTACCCGATTCCTTGCTATTCGCTCAATTTGGCTAGTACGTTTTATTCCCCTTACAACCATCGTGGTCTATCGTCTTCAGCCCATGTAACTCCACGAAGCGATCAAAATTATGACAGAACTTGCTTATGGCACCACCACAGGCTGTGTCGTGTCGTTTTGGGCCAAGGAATGGCATTGCCCGGCGCCCCCTGATCCCATTTCGTGCAACAGAGGTGCAACTCTCGCAGGGCACACTCCCACAATACCAGAGAGGTTGTATGGTTGAGAGAGGCCGAGCCACCTCACAAATACCATTCTACAGATTGCAGAGTCGATCCATCGCGGGGCTAGGCATTTGCGAGGGGGGTTCTCCATGTTGCTGCATGGAAGAAGTCCCCTTCAAGGTGTATTCTTGACATCTCACTATGCCAGAGGTTTTCTCCTGGCTCGCCTCGATGCTTGGAGGACCAGGAGAGGGGAGCAATAGCTATTGGTTCCGACTCACGAAAGGTCCCGTGCGACCCGCAAGCCGAATATTTCTTGCGAAGAGTGCACATAGTGTCGCCATCCTAGCCGCACTGAGTGGGGAGTATCTTTCGACGATGGTTCCTCACACAGAAACCGCAGAAAATTCCTAAAATTCGGAGAAATTGAATCTCGCTGGAATCACTGGTCTTTATTTGAATAATATTACACTGTAAATGGATATTCCATGCACACTGATTTAATGCATGTCTGCTGGACAAAATTGTCGCGTTCCCTATCAGCCCTCGATCCATACTCGCCGTGTGGTGTGATAGGATGTTCGGTCGATGTAGTGTAATTGAGTACGATGTCGAGATACGGATCGAGAGTGTAATGCGGCAGGTGGCAGGTGGAGACAATTGAACATTGGAGGGGCCAAATTAGGGTCTAAATCGGGATTCAAATCGTGGGTCCAGTCCTCTGTGATGACGCACCGGCCTTGTCTATTTGGCCAGGAATGGTGGTGGGGACCTTGCCATTCAGCGACGTTATTGCCCGTGGTGATGAACTGCCCATGGTCAGTGGAACGACTTAGCAGCTGTCATATGCTTCCCAAACACCTTGAATTCCAGCTTACTATTAAGAGAATCCTACTCCGACGCCTCCCTCGTTCGAAAATTTCCGCGTTTCATTGACATCAAGCTTGATCCCGTTCTCCGCCTACAGCTGTCGCCCCTCACCTCTCGTCCGTAGGTGGACAACCGAGCAACTAGTGTCAGTTACAATTGAGATACTTTTCAGATCCACAAATCCACCCAACGCTATCCTTGAACGACGTCACAATGTTTGTAACCACTGCCCTCCGTCGCTCACCTGCACTCGCTTGTGCGTTCAGGATCAGCACGGCGAAGCGGACGATCATCTCTATGGTTGAGCCTGCCAAGGTCCGTATATACGAGGATTACGGATACGAACAGAACATTGGACTCCTTGTAATTTGGCCGAAAGGCAAATTCAAATCTAGTATCTAGACATCCCTGGCCATATGAAGGCATCACTCTAGCGGAGTTCGGGTTCGTCGTTCCAATCCCGATTATTCGAAGACGTTTGATTTCATCTTGGTCTCGGGGCGATGCTGTGTATAAAATTTGCCTTTAGGGTGCACTGAAGCTCCGTTAAGCGAATAATGGAGTCAGAATGCTGAGAAAGCTGAGGTTAATTGAGGTGTCTCGGCTTGTTCACACCGCCATTTGCTAGATGAGCAGCGTAGTGAAATGATACAATTGACGCCCACAGGCGGTCTCAGAGGCCGTATATCATTTACATTGGCCAGAGTCGCCGGACGACGTGTTGGTTCCAACTAAACGGATCGCGATGCCGACCTCTCGCCGTCCTTGCACTATTTCCTCCCGCTTCTCAACCTTCACCTGTCTCCTACTGACCCCTGTCAGTACACAGCAACTGCCCTAGCCGCAGGTGCAGGCCGCGATGGCACCACCAAAGTAACAGGCGACGTCCACAGCCCACTTGATACTCCCATCACGCTCGCGATGCCCAAATCCCTTGGTGGAACTGGCGTGGGCTCTAACCCCGAGCAGCTCTTCGCCGCAGGCTACGCAGGGTGTTTCCTCGGTGCCATCCAGGCTGTCGCCCGCAACGCCGGCAAGGACGCCAAGGACGCGACGGTGAACGTGAAGACGCACATTGGTGCGAGTGACGGTATGCCAGGCTTTGCGCTTTCTGTCGAGATTGAGGTTGGCGGGGTTAAGGATGAAGAGATTGTTAAGAAGGCGCATGAGGTGAGTGATAGGTCTCTTGGATATGAGGTGGTGATGGAACTAATGGGCTGGCTGTAGCTATGCCCATATTCTAGGGCGCTCCAGCACGGCGCGAAGACTGTCGCCCGCCTCGTATAAAATATAGACCATGTAGACACCCAAGACATACCGTGCCGCTTTCACTGTTTCAAACTCGTCTTAGTCCGAGTTCCATTAGCGAGCCATCGCACTCTGGTTCAAGAGTCTTGTCACAATGCTGGCTTGTGCCTCTATTACAGCACAGGATGTCTCAGAGTGAAACTATAAACTTCGACCTGGTCATTATCTCAGTCCTTCGCCTCTCGATACTTCGCATCCATGTGCTTAATAGAATCGTCGGCAACTTCTGCAGCCTGGATCGTATACACATTGTCAGTCACCGGTCGTGGACATCTGACATCTGATAGGTAGCGGTTAGGACCACATGACAGAAGACAAAACCCACCCTGCCGATGTCGCTCCCAGCGCTGCTCTGCTTCGTCTCTTCGGTCTTGCCACCAAAGTAAGCTGCATGAACACAGAGAATCAGTTCTATATCCAAAGATACGAATTGCCTTGTCTATGCCGCCTTCGCGTTCAGTGGGAAATTCCACTCACCCCCCCGTTGCTCAGCGTCCATCTTCACATTAGCTGCGCCTTCAGGCTTGTTCGTCGCCGAGGCACCGAGGGTCTTTTCTTCGCCTGTGAGCTCAAGCGGTGGCGATTGCGTGCCGGACATATTGTAGGGTTGGTCCTGGAAGGGGGCGAGATTGTGTGTGGCGGTGGTAGGGCTTATGAACCTCTTTTATGGAGGAGCAGTATGACGCAATCCGACGTCATGCACTGAGCATGGGTTTGACATTGGACTTCTGCTGCCCATATAGACTCTGCCGATAAACACACCCCGCAGGCCGAGTCGCAAGATAGGCCCGAGAGCATACGCCTTCCAAAATGTGGCATGGGTGCGAGCCAGAAGGCGGTGATATCAAGCAGGTGGTACATTCCCCCTATGCGTTTCATGCAAATGTTCCAGGCATGAATGACGCCCTGGTATCGAGGAACAGCGGGGCTCTCCATACGTTCCTCGAATATTGGGACAATATATTTCTCCTAAATTTGGCACGCGAGGGAGCTGTACCTCAACCAGGTACAGTGTATTTAGTCTATACGAGCTTGATGTACTATTCGGGTGAACTTCCTCAATTCCTTGGCATTTATGTTCATATTCGGAAACCAACTATACAGAGGAAGTTCATAAGGATATTTAGAAGCCCTATGTCGTATCGTGGCAATGAAGGGGCGTGTAAATATTACAGGGTGATGACGGATGTCGCAAATCTTGATCGAGCCGTAAAAAGGGGTCGGTGAATAAGGGGCCTTATAGACGGCCTTATAGAGAGGGTGATACATAGACCAATGTAGCTCTGGTGCTGCTATGTGTTAGACACCAACGTATGAGATTATGCGAACATGCCAAAGTGGTGGGAGAGCATACCAGCTGACAGCTTGTACTTCTGGCATTTACTGCACCTAAACCTGGGGTTGGTTCTCATGGCAGTAGAATTGTTGACCAGAGCGGAGTTCAATTTCTCTGTTGTAACTATCCAAACAATGGGGCCTTTGGTATGCAATATGATTTATTATATAATGGCATCTCTAGGTCACTTATACAATCGCCGATTCGCCCTACCATTTGTATATTTTATTTTATTCATTACAAAGCAAAGACTGACCTCGGCCTCAAACCGAAGAGGGGTACAGCGGTCACTGAGTGATACTGAGAATTTATCACGAGAACCGTCCCGCCAACTGCCATCTGTCGGCTGTCACGGAGCCCACCGGCCCGTGACTGCGAGTGGGGGTTCATTGGCTCCAAGTATTCAGGTCGACGCCGTCTCTTTATCACATATGAACAAATACAAGAGGTGAAGGACGCAGGTTGGGACCTTTGGATAGTGTGTGAGTCGTGACGTTTCTAGAAGAATGTTGGCCCTGACACCATAATTATTGGCCAACGTGATGTATCAAATCCAAGGAGAGCGAACGCGAAGCATCACAGAACATCATAGCAGATTTTCATTATCCCCAACTATCATTTGTTGGAGCATCGATGTTCCACTAGGGGTATGGCTCACGAGCCGTTGTTTATAGCCAAGCTAGTCGCTCTCATAGCAGTAATATGCGGTGCTTACTTCGTCATGCATTCTTTCACTTACACGAGCCGTACTTGGCTTGAAAGCTGTCTTGAGGAAATGTCCCATGTCGTCTCAACACTGTGTCTGACCTTTGGCTTTCGGTGCATTCTACTCAGAGAAGCATCTCTGAGAAGGTGATACCAGGCTCTCAGAGCAACGTTCGTTGCGGTGGAGATTTACATTCGATACAGCAGTACGTGATCATGGCCCCTCGTGGCCTTCCGCTACAAATAATGCGAATATAGCAAGATGATGTTGCTCACCGGATCTGCAAATGCTTCTTCATGTCCTCCGCAACGCGGTCACTTAGCCTCGCTTGAGCAGCTTCATCTGCCCGGACCTCGAGCGTGGTATTAGTGTCCTTTTTAGGTTGCCGAGCGTCGCCTTTGAAGCCGACCTGGGATATGATAACGCAAGTTGTAAATCGGAAGTGAGAAGAAAGAGTGCAGGTGAGTGAAAATACTTAGGGTAAGAGGATAGTTCATTGGAGGGCGAACTTACATAGTATACTCGACTCATCTCCTCCTCGTTTGATTCACTCTGCCATAGTAGAGCATTTAGTCTACTGTCGTCCCTCTAGTCGGTCCAAACCAGCTAA